>Ga0070689_100000469_pt1 | contig 23790 bp, 22 predicted proteins | sample KBSS23HmetaG_FD_64669 | JGI IMG/M metagenome (GOLD analysis project Ga0070689, IMG submission 64669) | Switchgrass rhizosphere microbial communities from Kellogg Biological Station, Michigan, USA - KBS S2-3H metaG | ecosystem: Host-associated > Plants > Roots > Rhizosphere ...
GCGCGGTAACGATGACTTCCTCCAGGCTGCTCGTCGCATTCGGCGTTTGCGCGTGCAAGTCCGGAACTGTCGCGCACAGCGCAGTCGAGCACGCAAGCATGAGAAGACGTTTGTTGATGTTCATGTAGTGATCCCCCAGTCATGCCAATTCGTCACGCACGATGCGAGCCCCCTCGACCATCGCGCGCAACTTCGCGTCCGCCACTTCGCGCGGCAGGTACTTCATGCCGCAGTCCGGCGCGACGACGATGTTCTTTGCATCGACATACGGCAGCGCGCGGCGAATGCGCGCGGCGACCTGTTGCGGCGTCTCCGGTGTCATGTCGGAGAGATCGAGCACGCCCAGCAGGATCTTCTTGCCGGTCAGCTTGGCCAGCACCGCGCAATCGAGCTTCGACTGCGCGGTTTCGATCGAGACCTGCGCGCAGCTGCAGCCGGCCAGCTCAGGCAGGAACGAATAGCCGGACGGTCGCTGGTGAATGATCGCCGCGTAACCGAAGCAGATGTGCACGGCGAGCGTGCCGCTTACACCTTCGAGAGCGCGATTGAGAGCTTTGAGACCGTAGGCGCGCGCTTCGTCGGGACGAGCCTGCATGTAGGGTTCGTCGAGCTGCACGATGTCCGCGCCGTGCGCGAACAGATCGCGAATCTCCTGATTCACGGCCGCTGCATAGTCGAGCGCCGCCAGCTCGCGACTGCCGTCGTAGTACTCGATCTGCGCCTGCTGGGCCATGGTGAACGGGCCGGGCACCGTCACCTTCGTCAGGCGCGTGGTGTTGCGCTTGAGGAAAAGCAGATCGTCGACCTGCACGGCGTGCTTGCGGCGAATCGGCCCGACGACGCGCGGCACGGGATTCGGGTGACCGCTGCGATCGAGCGCCGTGCCGGGATTGTCGACGTCGACGCCGTCGAGCGCAGTCGCGAAACGATTCGAGTAGCTCTCGCGCCGGATCTCGCCGTCGGTGACGATATCGAGACCCGCTTGCTCCTGCGCGCGGATCGCGACGATCGTTGCATCGTCCTGCGCCTGCGCGAGCCACTGCTCCGGAACACGCCACAACTCGCGGGCGCGCACGCGCGGCGGAAAGCGACCGGCGAGTTTCGCGCGGTCGATCAACCATTCCGGTTGCGGATAGCTTCCGACGAGTGTGGTTGGAAAGAGCATTGCTACGCGTTCCAGGGTGAGCGGCGGATAGCGGCGCCGTGCTCATCGAGCAACGGCGCCGTCGTCACGTGTGCTGCGCGCTGGCCATCGAACTGCACAGCCGGACGGACTGCCTGCTTGGCACCGTGCGCACCTTGCACGGGCACGCACAAGCCGAGATGCCGCACTTGCGGATCCTGCACGACCTGATCGATGCGATTGATGGGCGCAAAAGGAACATCGTTTGCTCCGAGGCGCTCGATCCAGTGCGGTAGCGTGTGCAGCGAAAACTGCGCATCGAGCACGGCGCCGAGCGCTTCGTAGTTGTCGATGCGTGCCTGGCGGGTGCAAAACCGCTTGTCGCTGCCGATGGTCGGCGCAGCGAGCGCGCTCACCAGACCTTCCCAGAATTTTTCGAGCGACGACAGATGAATCGCGATCAGGCCGCCGTCCGCGGTGCGCAGGATGTATGCCTGCGCGAGGCGCGGCCGATCGCTCGACTTCGGCGCGCGATCGAGAGCGAAGAAGGCAGCGAACGGCTCGATCGCGAAGTGCGCCATCGCTTCGAGCATTGACACTTCCACCAGGCAACCGCGTCCAGTGCGAGTGCGCTCGAACAGCGCACCGAGCACGCCATACGCCGCGTAGATACCAGTGATCGCATCTGCCAGCGCCGGACCGAGAAAGCGCGGACGGTCCGGATCGACGACGACGCTGAGAAAACCGCTCAATGCCTGCGCCACCGAGTCATAGCTCGGGCGATCCGCGTACGGACCGCTGGCGCCGAAACCGCTGATCGAACAGTAGATGAGCTTCGGATTCAGTTGCTGCAAACGCTCGCGGCCCGCGCCGAGACGCTCGGCGGTGCCGGGACGGAAGTTCTGGATATAGACGTCCGCGCTCGCGAGCAGGTCGTTGAAGATGGTGCGGTCGGCGGCGCCGTTGAGATCGAGCGCGATGCTGCGCTTGTTGCGGTTGTACGCCTGGAAGTGCGGCGAGAACTGGCCGCCTTGATACGCGCGGTACGGATCGCCCGTGGGACTCTCGACCTTGACGACGTCGGCGCCCAGATCGGCGAGCATCATTCCGGCGCAGGGGCCGGTGATGAAAGTGCCCTGCTCGACGACGCGAATGCCTGAGAGAACGGACTTCATGGTACTTCGCTATTGATCGCGAGATACGAAGCCGTCCGGCTTCGGCCCGTCGTAGTCGATCGCGGCCGCGCCCGCATGCGAAAGCACGAAGCCGATCGGCCGCAGCTGCTCTTCGAGCAGATGCGCAATCAGACCGGCGGTGCGGGCGAGGATCGGCACTCCTTTGAGTGCGGCCAGCGGGAACCCGGCATCGAGCAGCAATGCCGGGATCGCCACGGAGACGTTCATCGCAAGCTGCTTGCCGGTCGCCGCGGGCAGTGCGCGCTCGATAGCGCGCGCTGCCTCGGCGTGCGGCCCGCGCGAGCCCACTGCGGCGGCGACTTCGAACAGTCGCGTGACGCGGGGATCTCCTGTCTTGTGCAACGGATGGCCGTAACCGGGAATCGCGCGGCGCGCCGTACGGTACTCGCCAATCACCGCAGCCGCGGCCGAGTCGAGCGATTGAGCACTGGCACGCGTGACCACTTCATGCAGCAACTGTCCCGCTTCATGCGTAGCGCCGAGGATCACGGAACCGCAGCCGAGGATTCCTGCCGCGACCGCGCCCTGTAGTGCTTCCGGCGCGGCAGCGTACGTCAGGCGACTCGCTTGCACGCTCGGCACCAGACCATGCTCTGCGATCGCGACCAGCGTTGCGTCGAGTACGCGGCGCTGCACGTCGTTCGGCATGGCGCCGGTAACCAGCAACCAGACGTGATCGGTGAAGGAGATGCGACCGATGAGCTCGCCGCACAGGTCGTGGCCGCGCACGAGGATCGTGTCTTCGTTCGAGGACGAGATCGCGGAGCTGCGGTGTGCCTGCGGGCCGATCTTCATGATTGAGTTTTTCGCATAGCGAAATCTACTTCGCCATGCGAACATGGTCACGCGTTGCGTGACCCTGCGTCAACCGGCCTACATTTTTTTCGGATAGCGAAATACAGTGGCACCCATGAAACGCCGTTCCAGCGCGCCGCGCCGCGAAGCCATGGGTGGACTCGCAAAAGGACTGGATGTCATCCGCGCCTTCACGCGCGAATCGCCATCGTTGACGCTCAGCGAGATCGCCGCACATGCGCGGCTGCCCGCCGCGACTGCACGCCGCTGCCTGCTCACGCTCGCCGAGCTCGGTTACGTGATGCAATCCGGCCGCAATTTCCTGCTGCGACCGAAGGTGCTCGAGCTGGGCGCCGCGTATCTCGAGTCGATGGACATCGAGACGCTGACCAAAACCTACCTGGAAGATCTCGCGCGCCAGACCGGCGACTCCGCGGCGCTCACCGTGCTCGACGGCACCGAGATCGTCTACGTGGCGCGCACGTCGGTACGCACGCTGATGCGCCTCGAGGCGCACGTCGGCAGCCGTTTTCCCGCCTACCCGACTTCGATGGGACGTGTCCTGCTCGCCGGGCTCAGCGCCGAGCGGCTGCAGAGATATTTCGAGAGCGAGCAGTTCGTTGCGCTGACCAGTCACACCGTGACCGATCCGGGCAAGCTGATGAAGCTGGTCGAGGAATGCCGCCGTGTCGGCTACTCGGCAGTGGAAGACGAGCTGGCATACGGCGTGGTCGCAGTTGCAGTGCCGGTGTACGACCAGTCACGGCGCGTTGTTGCCGCGCTCAATACGTCTAGCCACTCGAAGAAGATCTCCAAGGCCAAGCTGGTGCGCGAGCGCCTGGCGCTGCTGCAGGAGCTCAGCGAGCAGATCTCCCGCGAGCTGCTGCGCGTGCCCGGGCTGTCGCTCAGCGCCCAGAACTGACCGCGCAACTGCCGCGATTGACTTGCGCGACGCGTGTGCTAGTTTCTTAGCACATGCTAATAATTTAGCAGGCCGCGAATGTCCGCACCGCACCGTCTCAGCCGCCGCGAGCGCCAGATCATGGAGATCGTCTACCGGCTTGGCGAAGCCACCGCGGCGCAGATCCACGAGCAGATCGAGGATCCGCCGAGTTACTCGGCCATCCGCGCGCTGCTGCGGATCCTGGTCGAGAAGGAGCATCTGCTCCATCGCGCGGACGGCCCCCGCTACGTCTACGCACCGGTTGTCTCGCGGAGCAAAGCGCGATCCGCCGCGCTTGCAGGAGTGGTCGACAATTTCTTCGAAGGCTCCGCAGCGCGCGCTGCCGCTGCCTTGCTCGGCTCGACGCACGGCAAGAAGTTGACGAAGACGGAGCTGGACGAGTTGAGCACGCTGATCGAGAACGCTCGCAAGCAGGGGCGCTGACATGCTGGATCTCGTCACAGTTGCCGCCATTGCGTTCAAGACGGGAGTCGTAGTTGTCGCGGCTGGCTTGTTGTCGCTCACGCTGCGACGACAGTCGGCGGCGTTCAGTCATGTGGTGTGGACGGCGGCGCTCGCGCTCTGCGTGTTGATGCCGCTGGTTGTTCTTCTGCTGCCATCACAGAGCGCCGTTGCACTTCCAATCGCCCCTACCCTACCCCTCCCCCGCATGCACGGGAGGGAATGGGAGAGGGCGGTCATGGCACTGTGGTTGATTGGCGCCTTCTGTGTGTTGCTCTTGGAGTTGCTTGCAACCATCGGACTGGCGCGCTGGCGACGCCATGCATTGCCGCTGACGTCGACGCGTTGGTCCGCGACTCTTGCGCGCATGGGCTTCGATCATCGCCGACTGCAAGTGCTCGAATCGCAGCACATCGCGAGCCCGTGCACGTGGGGCGTGATGCAGCCGGTCTTGCTGCTGCCAACGAGCGGCGAGTCCTGGCCTGAGTCTTCGCGCCGTGCGGCACTGCTGCATGAGCTTGCGCACATCGAACGTCGCGATGCATTGAGCCTTCTCGTCGCGCGACTCGCGTGTGCTTTGTACTGGTTCAACCCTCTGGTCTGGATCGCAGCGAAACGTATCCGCAGCCTGCAAGAGCGCGCATGTGATGACGCGGTCCTGCGCGCCGGGGCGACACCGTCCGACTACGCTCAGTTTCTGCTGGATGTCGCGGCACACACGAGTGGCGTGATCAACCTGACCCGCGCTTCGATCGGCATGACGCATGGGTCATCGCTGCGCGCGCGGATTGTGGCGATTCTCGACCCTCAGGCGACGCGCTCGCGGCCGCGACGCATTCGCGTCGTCGCGGCATGTGCGTCACTGTTCGCGTTCACGATGTTGCTCGCAACGATCACGGTGGCGATCGAGCCACCGCCGCCGCCGCCGTTGCCGGAGGTGCCAACGCTTCCCGAGACGCCGGCGCGGCCAACAACGCCCATCGAGCCCATTACGCCGATCACGCCGGTACCACCGATTCCTCCCATCCCTCCAGTCGATCCCACGCAATGAACAAGCTCTCTCTCGCAAAGGTGCTCTTCAGCGCCGTCGGCTTGCTGTTGCTTGCAACCGTGCAGGCTCAGGATCTGACAGGTCTATGGAAAGCGCAGCAATGGTTCGGGCCCTACGCAAGGGGGCCGATTGTCATCGAGCGATCGCCGCAGGGTTGGACGGCTGACTTCGCGGGGCGCGTGCTGCCAGTTCAAGTGAGCGGCAGCGAGCTGAAATTCGCCCTGCCCGACGACGCAGGAAACTTCGCGGGCCGACTCGATCGCAATCGGATCTCCGGACAGTGGACCACACCACCCTCACGCACGAGCGGGTTCCGCTACGCGTCGCCCGTGACGCTGACAGCGGATGGCAACGATCGCTGGCGCGGCGTCGTCACGCCACGCGACGACACGTACACGCTGTTCCTCATGGTGCAGCAGCGGCCCGACGGTACGCTTGGTGCGTACCTGCGCAATCCGGATCGCAACGACGGCGTGTTCAACGAAGTGACGCAAGTCGTTCGCGACGGCAAGGCCGTGCGACTGATGGGCCACCTTCGCGGGCAAAAAACCGATCAGGTCTTGTTCGAGGGCAGCTACGACAGCGAGGAAGACCTGATATCGATCGCGTATCCAAACCGCGGCGGCACGTACGACTTCCGTCGCGACGGCGACAACAGCGCCTTCTACCCGCGCGGCAAGAACCCGCAGCACTACGTCTATCGCGCACCGCCCGCCCGCGCCGATGGCTGGACAACAGGAACACTCGAGCAGGCGCAGATCGATCGTCCCGCGATCGAGAAATTCGTGCAGATGCTGGTCGACATGCCGATGGACTCCGTGCACACGCCGCAGGTCCACGGCGTGCTCATTGCACGTCACGGCAAGCTGGTGTTCGAGGAGTACTTCCACGGCGAGCATCGCGACCGGATGCACGACACCCGCTCAGCAGCAAAGAGCCTCACTGCAACGCTGATCGGTGCAGCGATGCACGCGAAAGCACCGCTGCAATTGTCGACTCCGGTCTACGCAGCGATGAACGGCGGCCAGCCTCCTGCGGACCTCGAGCCGCAGAAGCGCACGATGACGCTCGAGCATCTGCTGATGATGCGCTCCGGTTTTTTCTGCGACGACTCGAATCCGGACGCTCCCGGCAACGAAGATGCGATGCTCGATCAAACCGAAGAGACCGACTTCTATCGCTACACGCTGCGAGTGCCGCTGGACAGCGAGCCGGGCGCCAAAGGCGTCTACTGCAGCATCAATCCGAATCTCGCCCTCGGCGTGCTGAACCGCACGACGGGCGAGTCGTTGCTGACTCTGCACGATCGTCTGCTCGGCGAGCCGCTGCAGTTCGGAACGTACGGCTGGCCGATCAATCGCGGCGGTCAACCGTATGGCGGCGGCGGCGTGTACGTCCTGCCGCGCGACTTCATGAAGCTCGGCCAACTCATGCTCGACGGCGGCATGTGGCACGGCAAACGCGTTCTCGATGCTGACTTCGCGAAGCGCGCGGGCTCGCCGCTGCACGACCTGAACAACATTCAATACGGCTACTTGTGGTGGAACATCGAGTATCCGTACAAGGATCGAAAACTTCGGGCGTACTTCGCCGGCGGCAACGGCGGTCAGCTCGTGCTGGTCGTGCCGGATCTCGATCTCGTGGTTGCAACCTACGGCGGCAACTACGCGGATCGCGTCAGCTTTGTACTGCAGCAGGAGTACGTGCCGCAGTACATCCTGCCGGCTGTGCGCGAGGCCGGAGACGATCCGACTACGCCGGTGCAGACCAAGGACTTCAAGACGCCGTACGGCCGACCGCCGCCGAAATGATCAGTCGCCGATCACGAACCGGCTGAGCGCGATTCTGCCGGCGTCCGGATCCTGCGGAGCGAAGCCGATCGCCTTGACCTCGCTGACATCCAGCGGCGCGCCGGTCTGCGCGCCCGGCGGCTGAAAATAAGGATTCGGTTTGATCTGCGTGAACGCGATGCGCACCGTCTGCCATTCGCCCGCACGCAACTCCGACCAGCTCGTGTACGCGACGCGATTGCGATCCATGAACGACACCGAGATGCGCATCGCGTGATCCGGTTTCGCCTTGAATGCAATCGCGTGGCCTGCAGTCCAGTCGACGTGCTCGGCCTCGCACCAGACGTCGCGTGCAGCGGGATTGCCGGTCGCTGCAGGGTATTCGACCAGGAGCACTGCGCCGTCGCTGACCGCCGGATCGCGCGCAACGCTCAACTTCATCTGCGGATTCGCGCTGCGAACCCCTGCGAGCCCATCCGCATACGATCGGACCACGATCGGCGAGCCGGCGCATCCGGTCAGCGCAACAGCGAACGCAAGAACGATTACCTTGACCATCGCCCATAGGGAACCGCGCCCCGGCATACTGCGTCAAGTCTGTTCGGTCCGCGGAGGTCTCCCGATGAGGGCAGCGACGGCGGCGGTCGGTTCGATGATCGCCGTAATGTTCATGGGCAGCACGATCGTGACGCCGCTGTATTCGCTGTATGCGAAGCAGTTCGGCTTCTCGCCGCTCATGCTCACGCTCATCTACGCCGTGTACGTCATCGGCAATCTCGTTTCGCTGTTCTTTTTCGGCGGCGTGTCGGACCGCGCCGGCCGCCGGCGCATCGTGCTGCGAGCAATGGGTCTCGCAGCACTCAGCACCTGCATCTACTTCTTCGCCACGAATCCATCGTGGTTGTTCGTTGCACGCGTGCTCAGCGGATTCTCGATCGGACTTGCAGCTGGCGCTGGCACAGCATGGATCGCCGAGCTGGATGCAGAGGATCGGACGCGCGCAACGCTGGTAGCAGTCGGCAGCAACTTCGCCGGCCTCGCGGTCGGTCCGCTGATTTCCGGGCTCATCGCGGAGTATTCGCCGCGGCCGCTGCAGCTGCCCTTTCTCATATATATAGGGCTCGTAGCGCTCAGTGCAGTGTTCATCGCCCGGTCGCCGGAAACGGTGAATCAGCAAGGCTCGACCGGCACGCCCGGCCGCACTTCGGTCGCGATGCCGCGATCGATCCGCGCACGCTTCATCGCGCCTGCCATCACTGCGTTCACGGTCTTCTCGCTGTATGGTTTCTACTTCTCCCTCGCGCCGAGCGTGCTGATCGACAGTCTCCACCAGACCAATCGCGCTGTTGGCGGTGCTGTCGTTTTCGAGCTGGGATTGGTATCGGCGGCGACGATCATCTTCACGCGCCAGTTGGCGAGCGGCACGTGCATGCGTCTGGCGCTCGCATTGCTGGTGCCCTCGCTGGCACTGTTGATCGCCGCACAAGCGCAGGGATCGCTGTCGTTGCTGCTGTTGGGAACGGCGTTGAGCGGTATCAGCGGCGCGCTCGGCTATCGCGGCAGCTTGCAGGTCGTGAACCAGATTGCACCGGCGGACCAGCGCGCCGGCGTCTCCTCGGTGTATTTCATCGTGTGCTTCATCGGCAACTCGCTGCCAGTCATCGCCGTGGCCGCACTCACGCGCGCCTTCGATTCGCTGGTCGCAGACAGCGCGTTCGCGGTCACCCTCGCAGTCCTTGCGCTGGCCGCGCTCGCAATGTCCATGAGGATGCCCGCAGTCCGTATTCCCTAGTCCGGCGCGGCCGTCCCAGACTGGTCCCGATGAGCGACTCGGGCAAAGACCGGCGAGACAAGGGCACCGCGCAAGTGCTGATGGTGCGGCTCGAGAGCCAGCGCCTGCCGCGTGCGCTGAAGCTCAAGGAAAAAGTCGACCGCGGCGAGTGCTTGTCCGACTTCGACATCCAGTTTCTGAAACGCGCGATGCAGGAAGGGCAGCAGGCCCGCACCCTGGCCGCGAAGCTGCCGCAATACCAGGAAGTCGTGAATCGCATGGCCGCGCTCTACGATGAGATCACGCGCAAAGGCGCGGAAAACGAGAAGAAAGCAGCGCCCGGCAAATAGCCGGTCGCCAGTCGCCGGCCGGTGAAATCCGCGACACAAACTACTGTTCTGCTGCTCCTGCTGCTGGCAGGTTGCGCGCAGTTGCCGGCGCGCCCCACGCTGCCTGAAGTCACTGCGATCGCACCGACAGAGTCGACTCAGCTCGATCAGCTGACGGCTCCCCTCGAAGCGCAGCATCCGGGGCAGTCTGCCTTTCGCCTGGTCGTCGAAGGCACCGAAGCATTCGTGAGCCGCGCGCAGAGCGCCCGCATGGCGGCGCGCACCCTCGACGTGCAAAGCTACATCTGGCACATGGATCTGACCGGGCGCTATTTCGTGCAGGAGCTGCTGCTCGCCGCAGACCGCGGCGTCCGCGTACGAATACTCGTCGACGACATGGATGCGCGCAAAGAGAACGCCACGTTCGCGGCACTCTCCGCTCATCCCAGCATCGAGGTGCGCACGTTCAATCCGTTCGCATCGCGCACCGGTGCCATGCGCTTCATCGCGGAAGCCACGACGAGCTTCGAGCGCATCAATCGGCGCATGCACAACAAGAGCTGGATTGCCGACAATCGGCTGGCGATCGTCGGCGGCCGCAATATCGGCGACGAGTACTTCGGCGCCAGTGACGAGAAGAATTTCGTCGACCTGGACTTCGCGATGATCGGGCCGGTCGTCCGCGAGGCATCGGCCTCCTTTGACCGCTATTGGAACGCGCCGGCGACGTACCCGATAGAAACGCTGGATCCTGCTGCCGTCACCACCGACGCACTGAACAAGCTGCGCGACGAGCTCCGTACGCATGCCGCACAGGCCGAGCAGAGCCGCTACGCGCAGGCCCTGCGCACCGACGATGCGATCAAGCGCATGGTCGCAGGCGAGTGGCCGATGCAGTGGTCCGACAAATTTCAATTCGTTTCCGACAATCCGCTCAAGGTCACGATGAAGGAGCGCGATGCGCAGACGACTCACGTAGGCGCGGCACTCGTGCCTCTGGTCACCGGCGCGCAAACACGCTTGTCGATCATTTCGCCGTACTTCGTGCCCGGCGACGAGGTGACGTCGAGGTTCGGCAGCATGGTCAAGAGCGGCACGCAGGTTCGTATCCTGACGAACTCGCTGGCTGCCAACGACGTCGCCGCGGTACACGGCGGCTATTCGCGACATCGTAAGGATCTGCTCGAAGGCGGCGTGCAGCTCTGGGAGCTCAAGCCGTTACCCGGGATGGAAGACAACAGCAGTCTCTTCGGAGGCTCGGGCGCGAGCCTGCACACCAAGGCGTTTGCGGTCGATGGCCGCGGTCTGTTCGTCGGGAGTTACAACCTCGATCCGCGCTCGACCTGGCTGAACTGCGAGCAGGGAGTGTTCGCGGAAAACGAGCCGCTCGCGGTGCAGCTCGAGCATATTTTCGACAAGCAGGCGGCCGGCGAGCATGCGTGGCGCGTTTCGCTCGAAGCGGGCAAGCTGCACTGGACCGACGGTCACGAGACCTTCGATGACGAACCCCACGCTTCTATGGGCCGTCGCTTCCAGGCATGGCTCGCCCGCACGCTCGGGGTCGATGCGCAGCTCTGAATCAGATGTCCGCGTAGATCTCCAGCAGATTGCCGTCCGGATCGCGGAAGAACAGCGTGCGATGGCCCCAGCGCTGATCGGTCGCCGGCGCGACGATGGTGACGCCTTCCGCCAGCAACGCCGCCTCGGCGGCATCGACTTCCTCCCGACGCACGCGAAACGCCAACTGCACGCTTGCAGTCCCTGCAGGCGGCGGCTGATCCGGAACGATCACTCCCGGCTTCGACAACGCGAGAATGTTGCCGCCGACGCGGAACTCGATCCAGCTATCGCCAAGCTCGTGATACACGTCGAAGCGCATAACGTCCGCGTAGAACTTGCGCATCGCGGGCAAGTCGCGCGCGAAGATGATCGTATAATCCAGCGCGCGGATCGCCCGCAGCGGATGTCCTTCGAAGGTCCGACTCATGACGCAAGCTCCCAGCGGTACGACAGGCAACGAGTTTAAGCGAGCCGCGAGGGCTAGCCAGACCAGTGCTGATGCTGGTAGTGCCACTACCAGCTTCGACGCGGACGCTCAGCGTCGTAACGAACTGGCGCTTTTCCTGAAGGCGAAGCGCGCCGCGCTCTCGCCGCAGAGCGTGGGGCTGCGGCCAGCGCGACGCCGTCGAGCGAGCGGTCTGCTGCGTGAAGAAGTGGCGCAACGAGCCGGCATCAGCCCGACCTGGTACACGTGGCTCGAGCAAGGCCGCGAGATCAAGCCTTCAGCCGAAGTCCTCGAGCAACTCGCGGACGCTCTGCTGTTGACTGCAAGCGAACGCGCTCACCTCGTCACGCTGGCGAAGCCCAATGCGGCGGCCTCGACGCTGCGATTCTCGCGAGAAGCGCCGCCGATGCTGGTGTCCTGGATCAACGGCCTCGACCAGCCGGCGTATGTGCTGAACGGTCGTTGGGATGTGCTGGCGTGGAACGAGTCGGCGCGCCGCATGCTCGGCGACTTCGACTCGCTCGCGAGCGAGGATCGCAACATCCTGCGCATGGTCTTTCTCTGGGCTCACTGGCGCACGCTGTTTGCCGACTGCGCTGACCTCGCCGCTTCGGTAGTCGCACAGTTTCGCGCCGAGACCGCACGTCATGCCGGCGCGCCGGAGGTGCAGGTGCTGACGAGCAAACTCGCCGAGGACAGCGTCGAGTTCGCGACGCTGTGGCGGGAACGTCAACTCGACGTCCCGCAACTGAAGGCGAAGCGATTGCGGCATGCGGAGCTCGGCATCGTCGATCTCACCTACGCGCCGCTGCGCCCGCGCGGCGTGGCCAACGATCTGTCGGTCGTCGTCTACAGCCTGCAGCAATAGCGGGTGATTCTTCTGGTCGAAAGCGGCCAAGACCCTTTCGACAACGCCGTCAAAAGGCGTGGCTTTTGCCGGCTACGCGCATTGCAACCAAAGGCGTCGGGCTGGCATCCAAGAGCAAACTGCAGGGAATGGTCAATGGTTGAGTGGCGATCTCTCGGGCTGGCGGCGTGCCTGTTCCTGGCATACGTGGCGCCGGCCGCGGCAGTCAAGATCGACGGCCGCATCGATCCGGAAGAATGGAGTGGCGCGCGCCACGTCACTGATTTCCGCAAAGTCCAGCCGCTGAACGGCGAGCCCGCCTCGCTGCCGACCGAAGTTTGGATTCTCGCCACGCCGGAAGGCCTGGCAGTCGCATTCCGCGCTGTGCAGCCGCCTTCGGTGCCCCGCACCCAGCAGCGCGTGCAGCGGGATTTCAACGAGCAGGTCGATCGCGTCAACGTCATGATCGACTTCGACGCCGATCACCGCACCGGCTACGACTTCACCATCGCTTCGACCAACGGCATCTTCGACGCCATCATCACCAACGAAACCGAGTTCAGTTCCGACTGGGACGGCAACTGGCAGCACGAGGTCGGCGGCGACGACGAAGCCTGGACCGCCGAAGTGCTGATCCCGTGGCACATCGCGCCGATGCACGAGGCCACCGGCGACAAGCGCACGATCGGCATCTATGTCGATCGCGTCATCGGCGTAACCGGCGAGCGCTCGGCGTGGCCGTACGCGAGCTTCGAGCGCCCGCGCTTTCTTTCCGATTTCGCGCCGATCGAGGTGACGCAGTACAAGCAGTCGCTGCTCGCGCTGACGCCGTACGTCTCCGCGATTCACGACTTCGTTCGCGGCGACGACGACCCGGACGCCGGTCTCGACGTGTTCTGGAAACCGAACGGCCACACGCAACTGCTCGCCACCTTCAACCCGGACTTCGGCCAGGTGGAAAGTGACGACCTGGTGGTCAACTTCGATGCGACCGAAGTCTTCATCAGCGACAAGCGGCCGTTCTTCACCGAGAACCAGGGCATCTTCGAGTTCACGACGCCGTCCGACTTCAGTCAGCTGCTCTACACGCGTCGCGTCGGCGGCCCCGCGGATGACGGCAACGGTGCCGGCGACATCACCGGCGCACTGAAATTCAACGGCAGCATCGGCGCCACGAAGTACGGTTTGTTTGCCGCGGACGAGGCGGACGAGGTCGGCCGCACGTTCACAGCGCTGCGCCTGGTGCGCGACTTCAGCACGCAGAACCTCGGCCTGATGGTAACGAACGTCGACCGGCCGTTCCTCGATCGCAAGGCGACCGTGGCCGGCCTCGATCACAACTGGCGGCCAACGGCGCGCTGGAACGTACGCACTCGACTGATCGACAGCAGCATCAAGGAGGTCGGTGCGACCAGCAACGACACCGGCGCGACGGTGTTGGCCGATTACGAGATGGACCACGGCTGGCGCCAGCAGTGGATCCTCATGCACTTCGGCAACGAGCTGGAGATCAACGATGCCGGATTCCTCGATCGCGCGAGCCTCAACTACGCGCACTGGCAGTTCAATCGTCGCTTCACCGATCTGCCGGCGGAGTCGCGCTACGCATCGAAGGACTGGCGCTGGCGCGGCAGCAGCGTTTACAACGATCACGGCGAGCTGCTGCGCTACCAGTTCCGCACCGGTCGCGAGAGCAGGCTGCGCAACGGCAGTTACGAGTTCGCACAGATCAACATCAACAGCGCCGGCGTCTCCGACTTGCTGACGCGCGGCAACGGCTCGGTCAACCTGCCGCCGAACTTCAACGGCTACTTCGAATTCGATCGGCCGCGCTTCGGCGGCTGGGGCTACAAGATCGAAGCGGAGGCGTACAGCGGTGGACTCGCCGGCAACGACATGGTGGGCGGCCGCCTCCAGATCACGCCGCGCTATTTCGTCAGCGACGCGCTGAGTGTGTACGTCGGCTTGGAGCTGGAGCACCTGCCGGACTGGCTGGTGTGGCAGCACGACACGCTGTTCGGCAGCTTCAACCGGCACCAGACGAACGTGAGCGCGGGCTTCGACTGGATCATGACGAGCCGTCATGAGCTGCGCCTGAAGCTGCAAGCGATCGGGCTGGATGCGCAGCTGCGCCAGGCCTATCGCGTCGACTCGAATGGCAACTCGATTCCGACCGACGAGCCGGTCAGCGATTTCAGCGTCAGCAACCTGGGCATTCAGCTGCGCTATCGCTACGAGCTCGCGCCGCTGTCCTATCTATACATCGTGTATGGGCGCGGCGGCTTCGAGCAGAACGAAACGGCGCCGGGCTCGGGCGAGGTGGTGCGCGACAGCTTCGAACTGCGCGATGATGAGCAGCTACTGATCAAGCTCAGTTATAGATTCGAAACTTAGGCCGGAAGATTTCTCGCCAAGACGCAAAGTCGCCAAGGTTGGAAATCTGAAATGGTCAGAATTTCTGCTTGACGTTCTTTGCGTCTTGGCGTCTCGGCGAGAGATCTTCTGTTTCCGTGTCGGATTCGCCCGCTGCCGTTCGTCATTAGGACAGGAAGGTGACGAATCGGGAGCTGACGATCATGAGCGCCGTGGCCGTAACTGCTGCACTCTGGCTGAAGCGCGGGCTGGCGCTGCTGCGCAGTATCGGGCCCTACGCGGCGATCGAGATCCTGCTCCCCGGCGGCACGCTCATCGCGCTGCTGCTGTGGCTGGCGCGACAGGGCGCGTTCACGACCATCGTAGGTCGTGATCGGCCAGCGGCAGCGATCGTATGCGTTTGCCCGTCGCTTTGAAGATGGCGTTCGTGACCGCGGGTGCGACGGTGCCGACCGCAGCTTCGCCGATGCCGCCCCACTGGTCGCCGCCTGCGAGCGAGAAGTGAGTCTCGAAGCTCGGTGCTTCTGACATGCGCAGGATGCGATAGCCGTCGAAGTTGCTCTCCTGCACGACGCCATCGACGACAGTCAGCTTGCCGTACAACGCCGCGGTCAGCGCCCAGATGCTGGCGCTTTCGATCTGCTCTTCGGCCGTCAGCGGGTTCACGAGATTGCCGCAGTCCACGACGGTGACGATGCGCAGAATCTTCACGGCGCCGTCGCGCGCGACATTCACTTCCGCGACTTGCCCGATGACCGTGCCGACGCTCTCGTGAATTGCCACACCCTGCGCCGTGCCTGACGGGAGTTTGCGGCCCCAGTCCGATTTCTCTTTCAACACGGCGAGCACGCGCCGATAGCTGGCGAGATCGCTCTTCAACATCGCAGCTCGATACTCCAGCGGATCTGCCTTCGCCGCCGCCGCCAGCTCGTCGACGAACGATTCGAGCGCGAAGACGTTCTGTGTCTTGCCGACCGCGCGCCAGAACCACGAGGGCAAGTGCGTTTCCTTGCGGATGTTCGTGATGCGCTGGTTGGCGATGTCGTAAGGAATCTGCGCGAGACCGTCGACCGACGTGGGATCGACGGCGTTCGGCCCCATCGGCCGCCCGGCGGTGGACAGGATGGACGGCGTCACCGAGTGACTGAAGTACGCCGTCGGCTTGCCTGAAGTGTCGAGCGCCGCATCGAACCGCATGTGCGACATCGGCCGATAGCGGCCCATGCGCATGTCTTCTTCGCGCGACCAGATCATCTTCACGGGCACGTCGAGCGTCTTCGCGATACGCACTGCTTCGCTCGCGAAATCCGCGGGACTGCGCCGACCGAAGCCGCCGCCGAGGAAGCAATTGTGGACGTACACGTTCTCGGGCTTGGTGCCGGCAACTTCCGCGACGGGCGCCAGAATGCCGTCGGGACTTTGCGTGCTCAGCCACAGATCGACGCGATCCCCCTTGACCTGCGCCGTGCAGTTCAACGGCTCCATGCAGGCGTGCGCGAGATAGGGCACGTGATAGTCGGCACGCACCTTCTGCGGGGCGTCCTTCAACGCCGCCGCCACGTCACCCGCTTCGCGCACGAGCGTGCCCGGCGTATCGAGCGCAGCTGCGAACTCGCGATGCCACTGCTCCGACGAACTACCTGCGCCCGCACCCTTGTCCCATTCGATCGGCAGCGCTTTCGCAGCCTGCGCCGCCTGCCAATAGCTGCTCGCGACAACCGCAACGCCGGAGCCGATATCGATCGCGCTGCGCACGCCCGGCATGTTCTTGATCGCCGAGAAATCGTGACTCTTCACCTTGCCGCCGAAGACCGGGCAGTGCGCGACGGCGGCGTACAGCATGCCGGGCAATCGCATGTCGATGCCGAACACCGCGGTGCCGTCGACCTTCGCGGGCACGTCGATACGCGGCGTCGGCTTGCCGGCGATCTTGAACTGCTGCGCCGTCTTGATCTTGATCTCCGGCACGTCAGTGACGGCAGCAGCTGCTGCGGCCAACTCGCCGTAAGCGGCCGATCGCTTGCTGGTCGTGTCGTGTACTCGACCCAGTTCGGCGCGCGTCTGGGAATGCGCGACGCCCCATGTCTTGGCAGCCGCTGCGCGCAATCGCTCGCGAGCATTCGCACCGGCTGTCTGCATCGCCACGCGCGTGCCGCGAATCGCGAAGCTGCCCACAGTCGTCATGCGTCCGTAGACATTGTTCTCGCGCAAGCTGCGATTGGACGACGCATATTCGACGCGCACCTTCTTCCAATCCACTTCGAGCTCTTCCGCAACCAGCAGCGGCAGCGAAGTGAACACGCCCTCGCCCATTTCTGCCTGCGCGCAACGAATGATGACGGAGTTGTCCGGCTCGATTGCGAGCCATGCACTCACTTCGTTCGAGGTACCGGGATAAGGCTCGTAGGGACGCGGCTTGGCGCTGGCAGGAAAGCGGATCGCCAGCAACAGGCCTCCGGCGGCGCTCGCCGTGGCGACCACGAATTCGCGACGGTTCAGCATGACGAACCTCCTGGCGCCCGGGCCTGGTTTTGACCCGCGAGCATAGTCGAATCCCCTCGTTATTTGTGCAACGCTACGCCCCTGAAAATGCAAATGGACCCTTCGTCGCTTCCCTGCGAGGTTCTCATGGGCACGTTCCGGATACTGTTGCTCGCGATCGCGCTTCAAGGCGCGGGCATCGCGCAAGCTACTGACACACTTTCACCCTGCAAATTGCCGGGTGTGACACGCGCCGCGAAGTGCGGCAGCGTGGAAGTGCCGGAGAACTGGGACAAGCCTGCGGGCCGCAAGCTGTCGATCGCCGTCGCGGTGATCCCGGCTGAAGCAGCTGGATCGCACAACGATCCGCTCGTGCCGCTGATGGGCGGTCCGGGCGAAGCCACGATCAGCGGCGCGGCGGATTACCTGGAGCCGTGGGGCCCGATGTTGCACGACCGTGACCTGCTGCTGGTCGATCAGCGCGGAACGGGCAAATCGGGCGCTCTGACTTGCCCGCTCTTCGATCCTGAGAATCAGAGTGCGAGCCTGCGCGATCTGCTGCCGGTCGCTCCTATCGCGCGGTGTACCAAAGAGCTGAGCTCGCGCGCGGACCTGACGCAATACACGTACACGAACTTCGCGCGTGACCTCGAGCACGTGCGCCGCACGCTAGGTTACGGACAGTTGAATCTGCACGCAGGCTCGTATGGAACGCGTGGTGCGCAGTTCTATTTGCGCGCATATCCGCAGAGCGTGCGCACGGTTTACCTCGGCAGCGTCGTACCTCTCGACGTACCCACGCCACTGACCATGGCGAAGACCGCGGAGGACGTGCGCAAGCAACTGTTCGACGCGTGCGCAGCCGACACTGCATGCAGGGCGGCATTTCCGAATCTGCGGCAGGAGTTCAGTGCAATCGTGCAGCAGCTGGAGTCGGGGAAGGCGCCGATTGCGCGCGGCCGCGCTGTCGAATGGTTCAGGTCGAAGACCTATCGACCGTACAGCTCAACGGACTTGCCGTGGATGATTCATCGCGCGTACGCGGGCGACTGGAGCCCGATCATGGCGAGCATCCTGTCGGGCGCGAAAGGCGCCGATGCCGAGCTCAGCTTCGGGTTGTTCTTCGCGATCACCTGCAACGACGATGTTGCATTTATCAGCGAGGCGGACATTGCACGCGAAACCAGCGGAACATTGCTCGGCGATTATCGCGTGCGTCAGCAGCAAGCGGCCTGTCGCTACTTCCCAAAGGTTGCTCCGCCGACGGATCGCGCGCCACCCAAGTCGTCGGTGCCGACGCTATTCGTGTCCGGCGCGAACGATGCGGCGACCCCGCTCTGGTTCACTCAACGTGTCGCACCGAATTTCTCGGAGCGCGCGGAGCTCGTCGTAGTCGGGCATGGTCACACGGAGTGGAATGACTGTATCGCTGGTCTATGGGGCCAACTGGTGCGCGATGGATCCGTGCGCAACGTGCGCGGCAAGACCTGTGAAGCCGTGCCGCGCCCGCCTTTCAAGACCACTTAGCACCTACTGCTTGATCTCGGGCTCGACCAGCTGCGTCAGCAGCGTCAGCGAGTCCTGCCATCCCAGGTAGCAGGCTTCCACGGGAATCGCTTCCGGGATGCCTTCCTGCACGACGTTGAGCTCGACGCCGACCGACACCTGCTTGATCGCGATGGTCGTCACCATCTCGCCCGGCAGATTGTTGTCGTCGAAGCGGTCTGTGTGGCGGATGCGCTCGTTCGGCACCAGCTCCAGGTACTTGCCGCCGAACGAGTGGCTCTCGCCGGTCGTGAAGTTCTTGAACGACATCTTGTAGGTGCCGCCGACGCGCGGCTCGATGCTGTGCACCTTGCCGGTGAAACCATTCGGCGGCAGCCACTTGGCCATCGCATCCGGATCGAGGAACGCGCGATAGACGCGATCCGGCGTGGACTTGAGCACTCGGTGAAGCTTGACGGTACCCGTGGGCATGATCGGTCTCCTTTAAACAAGCCGAGAATTGGACAACTTCGAGCCTTCTGCCAGCAAGGACGGTCGGAGGCGGCAGGTTCCGACATGTCGAAACACGCGACTGTGGGTCGTCATTGTTATGAGAACCGCACCGGAGCCGCACCATGTGTCCGATCTGTCTGACCACCGCGACCGTCGTCGCCGCCAGCACCACCTCGGGGGCCGGCGTGCTCGGCCTCGTAGCCATCAAGGTCCGGGCCTGGCGCTGGCTGCGCCGCTGCTGGCCCCAACGCACCGGGTAGTTCAGAATCTCCTGCCTCACTTTCAATGAAAACGGCGAGGCAGGAGAACAACATGGAAACCGGTCTGCAGATCAGGTCCCTCGTCAACAAATCCGGCGTCCTTGAGGTGTCGCTCGCCTCGGTCCCGACACCCGAGCCCGGCCCCGACGAAATCGTCATCCGCGTCGAAGCGACGCCGATCAATCCGTCCGACATTGCCCTCCTCCTGGGCCCGGTCGATATGGAAACCGCAAAGCAATCGGGCACGGCGGCCAGTCCGGTTCTCACCGCGAAGATTCTCGAGCGTGCGATGCCGATGATGGGTGCGCGGTTCGACCAGTCGATGCCCTGTGGCAACGAAGGCGCAGGCACGGTCGTGAAGGCGGGATCGTCGCCCGCGGCGCAAGCGCTCATGGGCAAGCTGGTCGCGGTCGCGAGCGGCTCGATGTACTCGCAGTTCAAGATCGCGAAAGCAGTCGAGGTTCTGCCGCTGCCGAGCGGTACGAGCGCCAAGCAAGCCGCGTCGTGCTTCGTGAACCCGCTGACGGCGCTGAGCATGGTGGAAGTGATGCGTCGCGAAGGTCACAAGGCGCTGGTGCACACCGCCGCTGCGTCCAACCTCGGCCAGATGCTCAACAAGATCTGCCTGAAAGACGGCGTGAGCCTGATCAGCATCGTGCGCAATGCCGAGCAGGCGAGCATCCTCAAGAAAGACGGCGCGAAGATCGTGCTCGACTCTTCTTCGCCGCGATTCATGCCGGAGCTGATCGAGGCCGTGAGCGCGACGGAAGCGACGCTGGCGTTCGACGCGATCGGCGGCGGCATGACGGCAAGCAACATCCTCACCGCGATGGAAGCGGCGGCCGCTGCGCGCCTCACCGCTTACAGCCGTTACGGCTCGAGCACGTTCAAGCAGGTCTACATCTACGGCATGCTGGACACGAGCAAGACCGAGCTGACGCGCAGCTACGGCCTCTCGTGGTCGGTGAGCGGCTGGCTGCTCACGCCGTTCCTGCAGAAGATCGGCATGGCCGACGTCAACAGACTGCGGCAACGGGTCGTCTCCGAGCTGACCACTACGTTCGCGAGTCACTACACGAAAGAGATTTCGTTGCGTGACGTGGCGACGGTGGAAGTCGCGCGGGCGTACAACCGGCGCGCGACCGGCGAGAAGTTCCTGATCGTTCCCACGCTGTAATCAGGAATTGAAGAACACGCCGAGCGCGCTGCGCTCGGTGAGTTGCTGCAGTTCGAAACCCGCGAGCGCGCTTTGTTGATGCGCGATCAGCATCCAGGACTGGCGGACGCGAACGTACGTGGAGCTGCAGCACGCGTAGTACATGTCGGCGATCTTCGCGGCTTCCGCGTGGGCTTCGTACGCAAGGACTGCGGTTTCAGCCGCGTAGCTGAAGATCCGGTTCGAGAACGCTACGTCCGTCCAGCGCGGCGCTTTGCGCGTCCACGCCAGGCCCGCTGCGCGATCGACGATGCCGACAATCGGGAATACGAGCACGGCGTCCGGCGCGACATGTTCTTTGTAGAAATTACTACTGTCCAGCCAGAATCGGCGCTCGCATTCCCAGACTTCGTGATCGGCCATCTACGCTTTTCCCCAACCCTGTTTCCTTTCCTCAGCCGATCGTGCGTCGAGTGAACGTGACAGGGAAGCAACAGTCGAAAAAAAAGCCAGCACCGAAACAAGCGGACACTTCTGTGACGCCGCGCGAGCGCTCAAGGTTTACGAGTGTGAAGCTTGAGCATCCAATGCTCACCTGTTGCGCAAGCTGTGTCCGACAATCCGTGCCTAGTCGCGGTCGCGCACTTGTCGCTGGATCTCGTCGAGGTAGGCGTCGAGCTCGGCGATATCTTTGAAGATGCCGCCTGCGGGCACCGCCTTGACGATGTCGAGCACCTTGCGAACCGAGGGTTGCGGATTCACGATCGCGACCTTGCCTCCGCCAGGCTCGAGCGCCTTGCGCGCGCGAACGAAACAGCGAATGCCTGCGCTGCTGAGATACTCCAGCTTGCTCAGATCGAAGACCAGACGCGGCGGCGCCTTCTTCAGAACACGATCCAGCACCGCTTCGAGCTCGGGTGCCGTGGTGCTGTCGAGGCGACCCGCGAGAACGAGGGTCGAGGGATTCGAAGGCTCTGCGACGATTTCGAGAGGCATGGTGCTTCCTCGTCAGACAGTAGTTCGGTGGAGACGGATTTCCATGACGTTGTGACCATCGACGTGCGAGTAGCGGCAGCTGTCGGCCAGTTGGCGCACGAGCGTAACTCCCAGCCCGCCGACCGAGCGGTCACTGATGTCGGCGTCGAGGTCGGGTGCAGCGAGCGCGAGCGGATCGAACGGCGGACCATCGTCACGGACAGTCATGACGATCTGCGTTGGAGTCAGCTCGCAGTCCAGCGACATGCGAGAGTCGCAGCCGCGTGCGTCGAGCGAGCGCACGACGTTGGTCAGCAGCTCCTCCGCGATCAACTCGGCGTCATTGATTAGATCGGCTGCAACGGCGCGAGCAGCAAGAATCGAGCGCAGCCACTGCTGTGTCTGCGCGACGCCGACGTTCGAGATCTGCGGCTCGATGAGCCAACGCATCGCCTTTTCGCTTCTATTCCAGGTCACGCCGCGCGGAGTCCAGCTGAGTGCGAGAACTGTCAGATCATCGGCGGCACGAGCGCTGCTGGCAACCGTATCGACCACGTGACGGAGCAGCGCATCGGAGCTGCCGTCCTTCGCCTCTCTGAGCACAGTCACGAGACGCTCGGTGCCGAACTGCGCGCCGTCCGCCATCCATGCCTCGGTGACGCCGTCCGTGAACAGCACCAGCGTGTCGCCAGGAGCGAGAACTATCTCCATGGCAGTGTATTCGGCAGAAGAATCGATGCCGATTGCCGCACCGTTCTCGACGGCGAGCGATGCGACCGAGCCCTCCGCCGTGCGCAACAGGGGCGCATCGTGCCCTGCGCTCGCATAGCGAATGTGGCCGTTGCGGATGTCCAGCAGTCCGCAGCCGATCGTGATGAACATGCACGCATCGTTGTCCTCGACGAGCCGCGCATTGATCTCGTGAAGAATTCGATCGGGTGACTTGCCGCTCGTCGCCACGACTCCAAGCAGGCCGGCGAGCCGGGCCATGAAGAGCGCTGCGGGAATTCCCTTGTCCGAGACATCGGCAATGGCGAACAGCACGTGGGTGTCGTCCACGGTGAAGTAGTCGTACAAGTCGCCGCCCACCTGCTTCGCCGGCGTCAGCGCCGCCGCGGTCCGAACTTCAGGCGGAAGCGCGCGCGATCCGGGCTTCGGCAGCATCGCTTGTTGAATGCTCGCTGCGATCTGCAGCTCGTGCTCCAGTCGTGCTTGCTCGGCAAGGTTCGCGGCACGCAGCTCGATGTGATTCTTGAGCGAATCGCGCATGCGACGCAGTGCCGCCGTGAGAACGCCAACTTCGTCTCGACGTGGCGAGTCCGGCAGCGTAAAGCCGAGATGATCCTCGGACGCGGTGCCGACGGCCGCGGCCAGCTCATGCACCGGGCGCGAAATCGCAGCAGCGACGAACGAAATCGCGGCGATCAACAGCACCAGGCCGGCGGCGCCCAACCAGAGTTGTCGCCGCAGCAAACGCCGCGCTTCAGCGAGCAGCTCTGACTGAGGAAGGACCAGAACCACACGCCAGTCGAGCGTCTGCAGACTGCGTGCTGCGAGATACGCCGGTTGCGCCGTGACGCCTTTCGGCAGTAAGCGAAACGTGACGCCGTGAGCGAGCATCTGTTCGCCGATCACGCGAACTGCGTTCGCATCGAGCGATGCGTCGAAGGCCTGGAGACGACGCGGCGTCGGACCGATCGGCGTGAGAAAGGAATCCGCCGCCGGCGGTGACACCAGCCAGCCCATGCCGCCGGATCCGAGAGGCACGTCCGCTGCAGCTCTGCGCACCCAGTTCAGATCCAGGTCCGCGGTTGCGACGCCGGCAAGCACGCGCTCATCGGCCAACCGACGAAAGAACGGCACCGAATACGTGACCATCCACGCCTCGCCGCCCCCTTTGTCGAAGTACGGCAACGACCAGACTGGGAGCTGCGAGTCAGCGGCGCGGCGATACCAGGGAAGCGTAGCGTAGGCATAGCTAGCGGTGGCGAGATCGGAATATGCGACTTCGCCGCCGCGCCGAAAGAGATACGGCGCGTAGGGTTGCCTGGCGGCCGCCTTCTCGTTCGCCACTTCGACGGCGATAGTCGAGCCGTAAACATCCGGCCACGCGGCCAGGATGCCGCGAATTCGCGCTGGATATTGCTCCTGCGGCGGATCGATCTCTTCGAGCTGGCTGGCCACCGTCCGGATGCCGCCCTCGATCGGCCGGATCACTGCGTCCATTCCAGCCGC
>Ga0070689_100000471_pt1 | contig 23777 bp, 16 predicted proteins | sample KBSS23HmetaG_FD_64669 | JGI IMG/M metagenome (GOLD analysis project Ga0070689, IMG submission 64669) | Switchgrass rhizosphere microbial communities from Kellogg Biological Station, Michigan, USA - KBS S2-3H metaG | ecosystem: Host-associated > Plants > Roots > Rhizosphere ...
CTGCCCTTAAACTGACTGACCCCTACTTATTAATTGCGTTAAGTAACAACTGGCAAGTCTACAAGGCGTCATTGGCGTTGCATGACAGGAGACTTTGGTAACTATTGGTCTTCAGACTTTTCACCGGTAATGAGGTAATTAAGTGAAACAGTGCCCGCCAACCAATGAGGGTTATTCGACGCGTAGGTGTAGCGATTCCAACTCTGAGGAACACCTACGTGGCGCTATTCATCAGTAGATCTGTCGATGTGAAACGGCCTTGGTTCGAAGCGATTATCAAGGGACTTGCTAGAACGGTCCGAGGGCCTACGGCAGAACTTCAATGAACACCACGTTCGACTTTATTATGCCGTTCTCGCTTCCCCAAAACGGGCTCACCTTCACATCCGCGATGGAGACTGGACAATGATATTCAACCCACATGGAGTACGTTCCGGGTCTCTCCATGTGTAGCTCAAAGATCGATCCTTTGTAATCAGTTCCAATGAAGTGGAAGGGGAGCAATTTCACAAATGCACTTGTATCACCCGGTTCAGGAGGTGATTCCACTGCTTCAGCAATTAATCGGGTTGGCACCTCCTTTCCCTTTGCATCGCGACGATAGAGCGTGAAACTGCCACGATGGCCTAACTCAAGTGTGCCATAAACAAAAATGTCTTTTACAGCATCGGTGTTGGTGAGTTTTACTTCAAGTGTTATCCGATCACGGCGCCTGTACCTGCGTTTGTCCGCAGCAAGCGACACTTCCAAGTCAGGCACGTTTTGCTTCACAGCAACGGTCTCTTGTGGCTCTTGAGCCCGCGCCACTTGGCTGGCAAAACTAAGTAGGGCTCCAAAAGCCAGTCCCAGAACCAGTAATCTCATTGGCGTTTATTGTCCTCCGCTCACTTACGAGGCTTTTTCATGGTCGAGAAGACCTTCTCCCTAGTCTGAGGTGTGCTCTTATCTTTCCATCCAGATGGGAGATGGCCGGTTCGGGCATCTGCCTCATAGCCTTGAAGCACCTTGGCATCCCACCCGCCTGCGCTTTTCATAACGTCAACGGCAAATTGACTTGCTTCCATTTCCATGGGAATGGCAGTCGTCTCGTTATAGCTTAGCCCCCGTCTAGACTGCTCCCGATGACGTGAATCGTGAATAATGTCGGCGGAGAGTTTGTCCAGGTTGGGATTCTCAGCGGTTCGTTGCGTGATTTGAAAAGTGCTCCCATTCATTCCTAAGAAGTGTTGATTAGAAACAGAAATGCGGCTCATGCTTCCAATCGACTGGATCTGTTCCTTCGTCAGTTTACCGGCACCTGCGTTGATCTTGTCAAAAGCCTTCTGAAGATTACCTTGGATCCTTTTGAGCGCATCCGGATCCTTCTTGTTATTGATGATGGAGTCGTCAATATGGACTTTGATCTTTTTACCTAAGAGATCAGCCTCATACTCGTACAACCCATCAGGATCGACGTATTTCAGAGGATTGTTCAGAGCGTACGAATAATGGTTCCAGTGTTGCGGTTGACCAATGTACGCAGTAAACAGTGCATTCCCTTCCTTCGGATCAGCCGTTTCCTGGCGCTCAAAGTTGATGTCATAAGGGTCTGCTCCGGTGAACCTTCCCTGTACGCTGGCGTAGTATCTTGCCCCGAAGTAGTCGAGTCCAATCTCAACATCTCGTTCTTTTGCGGTGAACTGTTGCCGCACGCCGTCATCGCTCGCATATCCCTGCGCGGTGTTGCGCCCGCCGGCGAAGAGTTCTTCGCCGAAGGGCAGGTAGTCGTGGCGCTTCACATTCGCCAGGCTGCCGCTTTGATCAAAGATCATTCGCGGTGTCCCAAGCTGATCTGTCACCAGCCAACGTATGTCGGAAGGTAAACTATTGACTGCAGCGATCAGCAACTGGGAAAACTTTGTGTTGGTGTTACCGGTCCACCAGACTCGCGCTTCCACCAGGCCGAAACACGGATTGTCAAATGGCACAGTGAAGGTCTGCCACTGATTCGCCGCGACAAACTCATTTCGTCGAATCTGCCGGCTGGCCAAGACGTTCGCGCCGTAGCCGGTCACCACGTCCAGCGTCGCCACCACCTCTGAGCCGGAGTTATTGTCCACCATCAACGTGAACTGAGCCACGTGCGATCCCTGGCCAAAGGTGTTGTCGTAAGGTCCATAGGCCATATGGGAGGACGAATGAGTGCCAACATAGGCGGCCCAGTTGCCGCCTTCCTGCTGACCGGTGGCGTGGCCGAGACTGGGATGGGTGGCCGTCCAGTTTTTTGCTCCCTGATACCCAACACCACAACCAGTCGCTGGATTTGGCGCGATCATCAACTGGGAAAACTTTGTGTTGGTGTTGCCCGTCCACCAGACTCGCGCTTCCACCACGCCGAAATTCGGATCGTTGAAGGCCAAAGTGAAGGTCTGCCACTGATTTGCAGCTATAAACTCATTTCGTCGAATCTGCCGGCTGGCCAGCACGTTCGCGCCATAGCCGGTCACTACGTCCAGCGTCGCCACCACCTCTGAGCCGGAGTTATTGTCCACCATCAACGTGAACTGCGCCACGTGCGGTCCCTGCCCGAAGGTGTTGTCGTAAGGTCCATAGACCATATGGGAGGACGAATGAGTGCCGGCATAGGCGACCCAGTTGCTGCCTTCCTGCTGACCGGTGGCATGCCCCAGACTGGGATAGGTGGCCGTCCAGCATTTCGCTCCCTGATAGCCGACATCGCAAGCAGAGCCGCCATTTACCGTCACCAATAACGCTCCGTTACGATAGCCGTATTCTTTCTGTGGATTCGCAGCCGCACCGTTAACAGAATATTCAGCCAGCAATTCACCACCGAATCCGTAGACCTGCCACGTCTCGACACCATCAACCGTGCGCTTCGTGCGTTGACCTGAGGCGTCGTAACTGTAGAGTTGCGCCTGGTTGTTGCCGCCCCACGCGGAAGTGATCTTGTTCTCCGCATCGTAAGTGCGATTACCGGCGCCGGTGTAAGTATCGTTGGTGAGGTTGCCCGCCGCATCGTAAGTCATCACGCCTGACTGGCCACCGGGCACGCCGAGCCGATTATTGGAAGTGTTCACAGTGAATGCTTTGTTGTTGATGCCGGTGCCGTAGGTCCGGCTTTGACCGTTCTCAATGGTTGTATCGATAGTTCGATTGCCCCAGCGGTCGTATTTGAACCATTGTCGCCACTGTTCCGTGCTATTGAGCACTTCGCGCACCGAGTTCAGGCGGTTCAGACTATCGTACTCGTATTGCGGCGAACGCATCGTGTAGCTTGAGATCTGATCATCGTTGGGGATGTAGATCTGTTGCTTCTTCAGGTTCCCGTTGTTATCGGTCATGGTCGAGCCGGTACAGACACTGGTACATTGATCGCTGTAGTTGTTAATGATCGCGCCACGATTCCAGTTCGTATCGGTTGGGCCAGTGTAGCTGGTGCTCGTACGGATCTCAGCGAGTTGACCACGGCTGTTGTAGAAGAGTTTGTTGTAGATCGGCGTAGTGGTGCCAAACTGCTCTTTCACCAAACCACCGGTGGGCGCGTAGAGAATGCCGGTGGCATAGGTGCGATTAGCGCCGTCACCAAGATTGCCACTTAAAGCGGTCAGCCGACCTGACTGATCGAATGTATTGGTGACGGTGTGACCCGAAGGATAAGTAAGTGTGCTGATCGAGCCGGCAAGGTTGTAGGCAGCACGGAGTTGATAGTTAACCGAGCCGGTCTGCTGGATCTTCAGCGTCACACGTCCAAGCGCGTCATAAGCATAGTAGTCGCCATTGGTCCCGGTCCCGTACGTCTGGGCCACCAAGCGCCCTTTGGTAGATCCGGCTGAATAACCTGGTGCGCCTGAAGTTGTTAAGGCCGCGTCGTAATAAAACCTGGCTTCATCGGTAGTACCCACACCCGCCGGCAGTGACGGACTATTGTGTGTGGTCGAAGAAACAGCATTCGAGCCGTTGTACCAGCGACGCGTGATGCGATTTAGCGCGTCGTATTCAAAATGCGTCGAAACAGTGCGCGCGTCGGTTTTCACCAGAAGATTCCCGTTATCGTCATATTGATAAGTGACCGTACTACTCTCCGGATTTATGGCCTGACGCAAACGTGATACTGAATCGTAAGTGAACGTGCGCGTCTGTGAGCCTTGCGCGACGGTTGTCAGATTGCCAAAGACATCGTACGCATAATTGGTTGGTTGCACGGGAGCTGCGGTGGAACCAAGATTGCTCGCACTGTCTGGTTCGTCAACGCGGATCAGACGACCAACGGCATCGACCATACTGCGTCTTAACTTCCCTGCTTGATCTGTAACCGTGGTGAAATTCGCGTCATAGATTGTTGTCACTATCCCTGTGGCGGTGGATGTTGTTCCGGTATTCGGTGGTTGTGTCGCGCCGCCGAAAGTAGCCACTTCAGTCGCGCGACCCAAACTATCGTTTGTCACTCGTGTCCAGGAGTCGGTGTTAGACACAACACCCGTGCGCATCGCGCTGGATGCAAAGCTTATCCGGCCTCCCTGCGCGTAAGCTTGCTGAGTGTAGAGCGTGTAGTTCGTGCCGTCCTCTGTCTGTTCCGTCAATACAGGGCGGCCCAGCATATCGACAGTGGTGCGAGTCTTGAGCAACTTGTCGTTTTCTGAGTTGAGGTCGGAAGCGACGATCACACGGCGCAGGTGATCCTCGTAAGTGTTGGTCACGCGACAATGTTGATTGACGCCGCCGGCATTAACCAGCGGACTAGAGGTCACGCCGGGCCGGCCAAATGGATCTATAGCCCCCAGTAACTGGTTCGTGTAGCTAATCGTCGATGTGGCATCGTTCGGATCGGTTACCGAAGTCACCAGGCCGGTCGCATAGTCATAGACAGTTGTGGTCGTTTGCGTTCCGGTTGTGTTCTGCGGGTCAACCACAACACGGGTTGGTAATGCGTGAGTGGTGTCATCGAAGAAGTATTGCGTGAGGTGGCCTCGTCCATCCGTCGCAGTGACGACGTTCCCGTACACGTCATAAGTGCTGCTTGTTGCAATCCATTTATTGCCGAGGTCGTCCCAAACACGTTTGCTGGTAAGGTTGCCGGCAGTCGGAGCGACGCCGTATGCCTGTCCATCGTAACTGAGCTGCACGATGCTCGGACCAAGCGTTGTTTGCTGTGGCGCATTCAAGATCAGCGGAGTGACAGTTGTAAGCGAGCGTTTTGCATAAACATTCGCGGAGCTTGCCGCTGCAGCCTGGTTGTAATGAGCGTAGTTAGTGGTCCGAAGTACAGTCGCACTTGCGGGCACACCTGTCGGAACTCCAGCAGAGTCGCGACTCACGAGCGACGGGTTGAACCAGTCGTAATCAATTTGCTGTGTGAGATTGCCATTGAAGTCGTATTGAAACTTCCTGGCCGACATTTTTATCGGATTGTGATTAGGGGTGTCGTCCAATAGCGTAAGGTATTCAATATCGACCACCGGGTTGAAGGTTGCTATACCAGAGTTTCCGGCAATGCCTGTGTTAGCGCCACTGAAGGGCAACGTGGTCCAGTGACGTTCCACAACCTCTTTGTTTGATCGTGACGATCGATACACCAGCCCTCCAAGGGTGTTCGCATAACCAAAAAACTGCGCCCATGCAGGATCGTGTGGATAACATGTTTCTGTTGTGACTGAGCCATCGGGTGCAGTGACAACTCCGCCGCAACCCGAAAACTCGGTTATATCGTAAGTCCATGTATCAGTAATACCATCGTGAATAACCTGCTTCTGCGTCACCGTCGCGCGTGGAATTTCATCCACGTCCATAGAGAAGTTGTGAATGGACGATTTGCTGTAGCTGTATTTTATGATTGCTCCGGTAGGCGTCGTGACCTGGCTCAGCTCACCCATGCCGTTGGAAACCGTCCTTGTATATGGCTGAGGAGCCATGCCGCAGCTTAACCGCCAGTCATCTGTGGCGGTGGAGGTAGTATCTGAGTTGTAACTAAAACTATAACGCGGTGGTGAAACGTTGGGCTCGGTTACTGGAAAAACGATCTCACGAATGACAGGAACCGTTGTTGTCAAAAGGTCGTTTCTCTGGCAAACAAATCCGCCACCAGTTTCGCCTCCTGTGGGACTCCAGTCGTTTACCTGATATATCTTTCCCTGGACCTGAGTAGTGCCCATCACGATGTCTACACTCTGGTCCAAGCCGGTTACGGTTTCATACCAGACCTTATTGTCGTGGAGCCTGATCTCGCGCGAAGTATGCTCATCCTGAATGTGCGTTCCGTTCGCGTCCGAAAAGATCTTGATGCTATTGCCATTTGTGTCCGTGATTCTCTGGATACCGTTGCTATATTGCACAACTCGTGTTCCGTCGTTCATGTAAACGGTCCAACTAGTTGACTGGCTCGAAGGTTTGAGCACTGCATACAGATAACTTCCATCAAACGTGTAGTACCGCATCGGTGAGCCAACGGTGTTGGGAATGTCTTTGTAGTAGTTCAGTAAATAAGAGCGAGTGCCACCATACGTCGCATAGTTGTCGGTAGGTCGCAATTCGTGCTCGGCTCCGTCAGGAGTTATGAGGATTGCGCGATAGTACTGGCTTTGCAGTCGTGCTTGCTCCTGAACGTCCGTTTCGCAGTCCGGAGCCGGCGGCTGCGCCGGCATTTCGTAATCAAAATCATCGTGAGCATTGCGGAAGACGATCTGATAGCCGACTGGAATTCTCCAGCCACCTAAGTCACTGAGTTGTGGCGTATCAATTACCCAGCTCGGGCAACCGTAGAATTGGCCCAGCCGCGCTTCCTGGCGCGTAATGTTCCACAGTTTGCTGTTATAGACCGCATTCAGTGTGAACTTGAGCTTGCCTCCCGCAATCGGTGGCAATGACGCGAGCGGAATCGTTAACTGAACGTTACCGTTTGTCAGACTGATGTTTTCAATATCCGACACGGAATACGAAGCGCCCGGCATGATCCCGCGGTCGGGTCGGGCTGCAGTTGTCTGCGCTGCCAGCGAAAACGGAAAAACAACGGTAGTGCTAAACACGAATACTCGAAGGAGAGGAAAGAGGCTGAGCGTTTTCATGAGGACTACTCCGTTATTGCTGAGGCTGCACAGTAAAACTGGTTACGCGAAACTCCTGGACCGTTTCGTTACTTCGTTTCCAAACAATGTGTGAAGGAACTTTCTCTCCACCCTGGTCAACCCATTGCAGCACGTTTGCTTCTATCTTCTCTTCTCTGACCTCGGAGACAATCTTGTCGATTAATCCGGTTTGGACGTTGACGTAATACAGTCGCGAGTTGCTCAGCGGCCGGCGCGTCGCTCCCCGGTCCGGTTCCTCAACGCGAATCACATCCCAGAGTGGACCGGTGTAGTCATCGCTACCGCCAAGATCGCTTCTTACGTTGCGCGCCACGGTGTAATAGCTGGCCCCTCGCAATTGCGCCAACACGAATTGGTCGGGACTGTCGAGCACCAACCGCTCAATCAACATGCGTTGCCCTTCGTTAACATTTGCGCCAGACGCTCCTAGACCTTCGACATCGCTCCACGTCAGCGCTGCATTCGCTACTCCGATTCCCACCTCCTCTCCACTGGAGGTTTGCTTCCGAACAACATTGACCTCCTGCTGGAGAGTTCCCGTAATCAAGGCTCCCACTAGAGTCGACGAAGTCTGGCGCGATGACTCAAACCTGTTGCCCAACCGGCGACTCAACTTGAAAGCTTCCGGTTGTAAAGACAGGTTTCTCATCTTTCCAGTACGGGGTTGAACTGCCGTTTGTGATGAGGTGCCGCGTATGAGAACGGCGCTGACTGCACACACGAGGATTACAATAGGTAAGGTCCAGAGAAGGACCGTCTTCAAGCGAAGGAACATACTTTCTCCTTGAATGCGAGGTTTTCGTATTTAGTGCGCAAGTCTTGGGGGGAGGAGGTGCGCTTATTCGGAAATCCGCCCTGGCTCAGTCGTTAGACCACGGGTTGAGAATTCGTTACGTGAGCTTAAGGTGTCACACGCAAAACTGGGGGCCGAGCGGGCCGCACTCTACTCCTCGGTCGATCACCCTGTCAACATAAAAAATTCAACATAGAGTGCCTTTTTGTGGCTAAATTTGCTCTTGTGCTTCTTTGCGGCTAATATCCGAGGATGCACGAAACGAAGGAAAGCTCACCTGCTGAGATAGAGCGAGAACGCTGGGAGGAAGAGACTCTTAAGCCCGCGCTCGAGAAGCATCCGGAACGTAAAAAGAATTTCCAAACCGTGTCGCTCGACGAGGTTGAACGCCTCTACACTCCGGCCGATACAGCGGATCTCGACTTCACTCGCGACATCGCTTTCCCAGGCGAGTTTCCCTACACGCGCGGTATTCATCCGACCGGTTATCGCGGCAAGCTGTGGACGATGCGCCAGTTTGCCGGCTTTAGCACTCCTGAAGAAACAAACGCACGCTTCAAGTACCTTATGGAGCAGGGTCAAACCGGGCTCTCCGTCGCCTACGATCTTCCGACCTTAATGGGCTACGACGCTGATTCGCCTTTATCTGAAGGTGAAGTCGGCAAATGCGGTGTGGCGGTGTCGTCGCTGTCTGACATGGAAGTCCTCTTTGACGGGATTCCGCTTGAAAAAGTCACCGTATCTCAGACCATCAACGCGCCAGCCTCAGTGCTGCTGGCGATGTATCTCGTTGTCGCCGAGAAACAGGGCGCGCGTTGGGACCAGATTTCAGGCACGCTGCAAAACGACATTCTCAAGGAATACATCGCGCAGAAAGAGTGGATTTACCCGATCAAGCCGGCGATGAAGCTGGTGATCGACACGTTCGCGTTCTGCACCGAGCACGTGCCGCGCTACAACCCGATCTCGGTGAGCGGTTATCACATTCGTGAAGCAGGAGCGACTGCGGCGCAGGAGCTCGCGTTCACGTTGCGCGACGGCATTGAATATGTCGCGTGGGGTGTGGAAGCAGGTCTCGACGTGGATCGTTTCGTGCCGCGCATGTCCTTCTTCTTTAACGCGCACAACGACTTCTTTGAAGAGATTGCGAAGTATCGCGCGGCCCGACGCATCTGGTCCCGCGAAATGAAGAACCGGTTCGGCAGTAGTTATGAGCGCACGCTGCAACTGCGTTTCCATACTCAAACTGCCGGCGTCTCGCTGACGGTCCAACAACCACTCAACAACATCGTTCGCGTAGCGATCCAGGCACTCGCGGGCGTGCTCGGCGGCACACAGAGCCTGCACACCGATGCTTACGACGAAGCGCTGGCGCTACCTACAGATCGTGCGGCGTTGATCGCACTGCGCACGCAACAGATCATCGCTGAAGAAACCGGCGTGGTGAATACGGTTGATCCGCTCGGCGGTTCTTACTATCTCGAGTCACTGACGGAAAAGATGGAGCAGGAGGCGCTGGAGTATTTCCGGAAGATCGACGCGATGGGCGGCATGGTTGCCTCGATCGAGAAAGGATTTCCGCAACGCGAGATTCAGGACTCGGCTTATCACTACCAGAAAGCTGTCGAGCGAGGCGAGCAGGTGATCGTCGGCGTCAACAAGTACGCCATGACTGATGAGCCTTCCGAAGTTCCGATCCTCGTGATCGATGAATCAGTCCGCACGCACCAGGTCGAACGACTCGAGCAAACGCGTACACGCCGCGACGCTGGCGCCGTCGCAAATGTCCTCGATAAACTGAAAACGGCAGCGCGCAAAAACGAGAACACGATGCCCGCAACGATCGAAGCGGTGCGCGCGTACGCCACGCTCGGAGAAATCTGCTCGGCGCTGCGAGACGTCTACGGAATCTACGAAGAGCCTGCGTTTTAGATCACACCGATGTCCAATCGAAAGATTCGCGTTCTGGTAGCAAAGCCCGGTCTCGACGGACACGACCGCGGCGCGAAGGTCATCGCACGCGCGCTGCGCGATGCGGGCATGGAAGTGATCTACACCGGCCTGCGCCAAACGCCGGAGATGATCGCGGCCGCCGCGTTACAAGAAGATGTGGACGCAGTCGGCGTCTCAATATTAAGTGGCGCACACAACACGCTCTGCCCGCGCATCGTTGAGTTGCTCCGCGAAAAAGGAATGGACAACGTTCTGGTCCTGGTAGGCGGCATCGTCCCCCAGGAAGACCTCCCCAAACTCAAACAACAAGGCGTCGCCGAAGTCTTCCTCCCCGGCACCTCCACCGAAGACATCATCAAATTCCTCCAGGAAAACGTAAAGCCCCGGGAATAAAGACTCTGCGTTGATCGAAGGATCTTTGTAGGGGTGGCCCTCCCGTGGCCACCCCACTGGTGTCCTTACTTTGTCAGTTCTGACGTCAGCACTGCTCCATTAAGATTCGGAAGCACAGCCGAAAGCTTTAACACTTTTCGACTCGTCTTATCGATCCAAACAATCTGCTTATCTGCATCGTTGTCCGCCGCAATTATCTCAACCTTGTAGGCGTCGAACGTGCCTGCCGGAACCGTGACGCTCTCCGTTCCCACGACCTTCAACTGTTTGATCTGCGGCTTCTGTTTCTCCAAGTCGAAGTTTCGAAAACTCAAACTGTAACCATCCGCGAGCGGAAGCGAGGCGATCACTTCAAAGGCACCGGCGCCGTCGGCAAACAGAGCGCCACCGGGATCCACAGCAAGTGGTGTGGATTGACCGTTCATCGTCGTGGTCCCGGTCAACTGGTTCGGCTCAACGTTTATCTCCATCGTCAGCGGACCTTGCTTAATCAAGCGACGCTTCAATAGCAGACTTCCCTTCTCGATCGTGCTGACGTCCGAGATCGGACCTTGCGGAAGCTGTGCCGTTTCATTAACGGTCCACGACCCATTTTCTTCCTTGATTTCTGACGTCATAGTGAGCGGAATCGATTGTCCTCCGATAGCAATCGACGCCTTGTAATTGGAAGTGCCGGGCCGCAGGTCGACAGCAGGTTTCGGAACTTCAGATGTGGAGCTAACCGCCTTCGGCAACGTCACCGTCTTTACATCTACACTGATTTCCTTCAAACGTTGAGTCACTTCCGGCGTCATGCCTTCCTGATAACGACCACCGAGATATTTCGCAAGAAACTTCTCCGCACTGGCAAACATCGCCATATTATTTACTGGACGTGCAAAGCCGTGCCCTTCATCCGGCGCCACCAGGTACTCAACTGGAAATCCTCTATCCCGCAAAGCGATTACGATCTGATCCGACTCGCGTTTATTAACACGTGGATCGTTAGCACCCTGGATCACGAGCAAAGGAGTCTTGATTTTTGCAGCAGCAGTTAACGGCGACTGGCGCAGCAACTGGGCCTTTCCTTCAGGTGTGTTTGGATCGCCCATACGCTCGTAGAAGAGCTTTCTAATCTGTTCCCAGTATGGCGGAATCGATTCGAGCAGCGTGATCAGATTTGATGGGCCAACAATCGAAACTGCGGCCGCGTAAACGTCAGGTGTAAACGCGACTCCAGCGAGCGTGGCATAGCCGCCATACGAGCCACCCATAATTCCCACGCGCTTCGGATCGGCAATCCCCTGGGCGATGAGATACTTCGCGCCCCAGGTAACGTCGTCCTGCATTTTGTCGCCCCACTGTTTGTTTCCGGCATCCAGAAACTTCTTGCCGTAACCGGTTGAGGCACGAAAGTTAGGTTGCAGGACAGCGTAACCGCGATTAGCGAGAAACTGCGCAAGCGAATTATAGCCCCAGGTGTCGCGGCCCCATGGACCACCATGTGGAACGATCACCGCGGGAAGATTCTTAGCTTCGACCCCCTTGGGTAAGGTTAGATAAGCCGGGACTTCCAAGCCGTCAGACGACTGATATTTGACCGGCTTCATTGGCGCGAGATATGAGCGGTTCAACTTTTCGCGCACCTGATATTGAAGCGTCAACTTCTTAGTGGTGCGATCGTAGAGATAAGTTGAGCCAGGATCTGTATCTGCGTTTGCAGAGATAAGGAAGAGTTTTTCATCTTTCGTTGATGACCCGAAGTTGATCTCCTTACCGGGAAGTTGTTTCTGCAAGTTCTTGTAATCAGCTTCGAAGCTTTTGTCTTTCCAGTACTTTCGTTCGCGTTCATCATCGTAGACAGTGGCAATCAGTTCATCGGAAACTTCCGAGAACATAGCGTTGCCGAAGTCGACGCGTTTCATAGGATCCGCTTCAACCAACTCTTCCTTACCGGTGGTGGGGTTGAATAGTTTCAGACTAACGAGATCGACATCGGCGCCCTTGTTTGTTTGGAAGTAGACGCGTTGGCCGTCTTTGTGAAAGCGAACTGGTCCACACGACTCGAACACGCCGCAACTGTAAACCTTCGTAAACTTATCCGCGTCGACTCGTAATACTTCGGTGTCGCCGTTTTCTGCTGATCTGGTGGCGAGCCGTAGCTGGTCTTTGAGATCGAAGAAGTAGGCGGTGATGCGTTCGGTGTTCTTGCGGATCAGCGTGCGCTCACCGGTGGAGATTTTTACTTTGTAAAGATCATGCCACGCCGGATCGCGATCGTTGATACCGACGTAGATCGCGTCGGGCTCGTTGCGAGGCACGGCATATATAAAGGCCCGCACGCCTTTCGCGTCGGTGAGGTTTCGGGCAGCCGGTACATCTTGTCCTGAAGCGGGCGAGTCCGCGGGGTTAACTGCGTAGACGTTGTAATTCTCATCCCCGGCCTTATCCTGAACAAAGAGTATGTACTTGCCATCGCGCGACCAGAAGTAAGTGGGAATCGGTCTCTTCGTGTCTGCAGTAACCGGCTTCGCATTCGTGAAGGGCTCCGCCGTCTTCTTCACCCAGACATTGCGCACGCCCTTGAACGGCTTAATAAATGCTATGAACGCCCCATCCGGCGAAATCTGCGCGCCCGCAATCTCCGGATCCCCAAAGAAAAGCTCGCGGTCGATTATCGGCGGCCCCTGCGCCCACACCGGCACAGCAAGCGCCAGCACCATTAAAATTGAAAGCATCAGCAAACCAATAATTGAACGGCGAGAGCCGATTGAACGCATAAACACCTCTTTCGTTGACGAGATTTGAAGTTGACTAAATGAATACGTCTCTACGCACTAGAACTTCTATCAGTTTCAATTTGTAACTCCTAATCACTGATCCTGTGCAATATGCGGATAACACTCTGCTCACTTTGCCTCAACTGCTCGCTAGCGCCCAACTTAACTTTCCTCAAAACGCGTAACCGCAACAATTTATTTCGGCACGTTCATTGCTTAGCACACATCCCGTGCATAGCTGCGTTTTAGCCTTCGCACTCCATCTTCACGCGAAACTGTGATGGACATTTGCGTCTGGCGTACCTCCAACCTTTAGTGAGCAGTGGTGCGCAATAAGTTGTGAAAGGATCCCCCCAATGCCCAGATCTTTGTTCTTCCTATGCCTTGCTCTGATTCTCTCGTTTTCCTGTTTCTCACCCGGTTTCGCCCAAGACACCGCTCTCGAACTAAGCAACGCAGAGATCTTGGCGATGGTGAAAGCGAAGCTGCCTGAAGATCTTATCCTGAAGAAGATCGAAACATCCCGATGTCACTTCGACACGTTCCCCACGGTGCTTGCCGAACTTAAATACAAAGGCGTTTCTAATGCGATCTTGAGCGCAATGATCGACGCTGGCGATAGAGGACCTGGTAAAAATCCGGAAAGGCGGCGAGTCGAGAATGTTCCGAGACAAGCTGAAGATCCAAGTCAAACTTCGCAAAGGCAGAACATCGTTGCGCAGGAAGTGTTAACCAACGCAGACATTATCCAGATGCTTCACAATGGTTTGTCGTCGACTGTTGTTGAGGCCGCTGTAAAACGTTCACCCGGTAAGTTCGATACTTCAGCGAATGCACTCGTTACGTTGAAGAGCGCGGGTGCAACAGAGGCACTGATACTCGCTCTCATTCAGGCTGAAAAGCAACCCACTACAGCTACTGTTACTTCAGGACGGATCACTGACGAACTGACGATCAGTTTCAAGCGTCTCGCCAAAAGTGTGGTTACTGTTTGGAGTGAAACCGCACAAGGCACTGGATTCATTTTTGACAAGTCTGGTTTGGTCATGACAAATCAGCACGTAATTGGACCGTCTGAATATGTAGCCGTTCAATTCGATGTAAAGCAGAAAGTCTTTGCTCGAGTCCTCGCTACTGATCCTGAAAAGGACGTAGCTATTCTCTGGATAAATCTGGAAGGACTACCTGAAGCAGTAACTGCGCCATTGGCTAATTCCGATGGTAATGAACCAACTGTCATCGAAGGCGAAAGAGTTCTGACTATTGGGAGCCCTTTAAATCAACGAAAAGTTATGACGACGGGAGTAGTGAGCAAGGTAGAGCAGCGAGCGATCATTTCCGACGTCAACATAAATCCAGGGAACTCCGGTGGCCCACTCTTTAATTCACTGGGCGAGGTTGTAGGAATTACCACCTTTGGTGATTTTACTAATCGAGGCCCGGGCATCTCCGGGATTGTGCGAATCGAAGAAGCAGCCGGCGTAATCGCTCAAGCTCGGTCAGCAATGAAAGGCCGCTATGCGCCGAGTGCTGCACACTTACCAGTAGAGCCAACCGATCCCTTTCCTCTCGAAGCGCTAAAAAACATCGCACTCGCTGAAAAGTTCACAGATATTAATCGTTACGTCTTTGGTGTAGACGAGTTCGAGGTAACGTTGATGACGCCGCCGTTGACCTATTGGCTCGAGACAAAGACCAAACGCGAAGCAACGAAGACAAAGAACAAGCGCAACGATAAAAATGGAGCTGTTCAAGGGACAATCGATGTGCTTGAGGGCTTTAAAGGGTGGAGGGAATACATCGGCGAATACAAACCGGTATTAATAATCAATGCCGATCCCAAAATGGGAGAGTCTTTCTGGGCATCCGTAGGCAGAGGCTTTGCCGCTACTTACGGCATTCATACCCAGGCAAACATTCGATTCAAGACTGACTTCTACAAGATGAAGTTGTTCTGCGGTGACCGCGAGATAATGCCGATACACCCAGGAAAGATCCCCTACTTCATAAATGAGAGTAATTACTTCATACGGGCAAAGGATGCGACTTACGAAGGACTCTACACGTATCCAGCCGCAGCGGTAACCAATGCCTGTGGTGAAGTCAGGCTTGAAATTTTCTCTGAGCGGAATCCTGAGAAACCCAGCACAAAGAAATTAAGCGAGAAGACTATCACCCGAATAGAAGAAGATTTCGCACCTTACTTCCAACGATACGGTCGCCCAACACTTTCGTTAACAGATTCTACTGCTTTACCAGAAACGAACCTTCAAAACAGAAAGCGGGATGAGAAGAATGACTGGAAGAGAATGTCAAGACCGTGATCTGGCCCGTGACCCTTCCAATCAGATAGTTAAAGTCAACGCTCTTATGAAGACACTACTCAAAACAATTGCGCTCGTAGCATTATTACTTAGTCTGACTGCAGCTAGTTCATCATCGTTCGTTGGCTTTAACCGATTCGCACCTTCAGCACTTCAGCGCGAAGGAAATCCAAAAGTAACAGTGTGGGTTAACACAAATTCCGGTGTATATCACTGCCCGGGCACACGTTGGTATGGAAGTACCAAAGTGGGAGTGTTCATGACGCAAAAGGAAGCGCAACTGAAGGAGTACCGGCCGGCGTATGGAAGCGTGTGTGGGTAACTCTTTTCTCCTTGAAAACTCAAACCAAGCTGACTCATCACCTCATATTTATGAAAGAAAGAGTGTAATGAGACCTTTTATCACAATCCTGTGGGATGCATTTGGTCGGGTGGGATTAGCAATCCACTCGAGGTGATTGAGCAAATCACAAATCTGCTATTCATTAAGCAGCGAACAAAGGAAGCCTGATCTATACAGACTTTGAAGGATCAACTCGCTTTATCGATTTGATTATTGATTATCTTACGCAGACGGTGTTATGGATCCTTCACTGCACTACAAAGCGCCATTACTGATTCACAGATGGTGAGCAAACGGAATTGTTTCGATATTGAATTCGATACAGGAGAGCGGCTGTGGCTTAAGACCTATAACGCTATCGACTGATACGAAAGAAGAGGATTCGATGACCGACGAGTCAGATGCAAGAAATAAAGTAGCGGATTATTTACGAGGCTTAGGGTTCGTTGAGTCCATGGTTACAACTCACATACCCACCAGTGGAGATCAAGAAATCGATTTCGTTATTTATCGGCCGGATCGGAAGGCTCTTGCCATAGTAGAAGTAAAATCAGGATCCAAAGATTACCCTCGGTCCCGAGACTCAAAACTGCGTTTCCATCCCTATGTGCGTCAGGCTCAGTTTTTAGCCGATCAGATCAAGGCGCCCTATTACCTACTGTCGGATGGTAAGTCGTTTTTTTGGTTTATGACAGACTCATCAGGCTGGCCTCGATTGCTGGAAGAGCCAATTAACCCAGCAACACCGGCGGATATCGTTGGGGAGGGTACTTCAAAGGAAGAATTGGTTCGATCCCTCCAAGAGCTTCAACAGTTTGTCTTCTGGCGCGGTGGCGAGGCCCGCTCCGAAGAGACCGCTATCGTCATCCTCGCAAAGTTGCTAAAAGAGGCAGGTCACGATGGGTTGTTTGAGACAATCAGGGATTCACTTTGGAGTCAGCTTTCGTTGCCTTTTTTTTCAGAGCCAGGGATATCTGCAATTCTTTCTGAGGTACTTAAGCCCCGCAAAACTGGCCGAAATCTCTCTGACGCTTTGAAAGTGATTGAGCATCTCAACTTTACCAACACCAATTCCAAGGTAGTTCTCACCGCATTCGACGAGACGATCTTGCGCTACCAACCCGATGGTGCTCCATGGCGAATAAATAGATGGTTAGCGGATCTGATGGCGCGTTTGGCGCGACCCTCTAAGCAAGGGCTTGTTCTAGATTTAAGCGCTAGTTTTGGTGATGTCCTCGCCGGAATTCAAATAAGTTTTCCTAAGACGCAATTAGCCGGGATCACAAGCAGCCCGCTCTCAGCAATATGGGCCAAAATTCAGCAGTTAGTCTTGAAAAATACTGACGAGACAATCCTTAAAGGTTCAGTTATCCCCAAGGAAGTAATGAATGCAAATATATTTAATCCACCTAATTGCATCGTTACCGCACCGTCTTTTGGCGGTAAGACTCATGACTCTATGTTCGAATCCAACTTACATTGGGCCGGGGTCCGACACATTGAGGATCTCATCTTAGAATTGGCTCTTGATTGGATTGCTCCGGGAGGTCGAGTAGTTATGCTTGTGCCGGAAGGTTTGTTATTTTCTTCTGGCAAGAGGCTGCTCACTCGTCAATTCCTCCTCAACCATTCGTGTCTTCGGGGTGTAATCAGCCTTTCACCTGGTCTGCTGTCGTCAACGTCTGCTCTAAAGACCAGTCTTCTCATTTTTGAAAAGGACCAACCAAATAGTTATCCAACTTTTTTCGCAAGTTTGGAAAGTTTTAAGCACTCGAACACTTTCGACAGCCGTGAAATCCCTTCTGTAAAGCTGGTGCTTGATGAGTTTGAGAAGTATGAAAAGGACTCATCGACTTATATCGGCAGTAAAACCCGAGTCATATCCGGGAATCTGCTGGATCCCAATGATTTGACAGCGGGCAATTATCTGTCTGATTCCACTGGTTCAAGACAAACCTCGGAGTATCCCCTCGTTTCGCTGGAGGATATTTCGAAGAAGATGCTACGAGGGAAATCCATTCGGTTACGAGAACGTGGTGATGCGCCGGTGATTGGTCCGGCAATGATCAGATCGCTTGATCTTGACAGGTCAGCTCTTAAAAAGACGAACTTCTCTGAACTCCCATTGAATGCTCCTTCAGTGGAGCCGGGCGATATCTTGCTGAACTTAATTGGAACCCACCTGGGCGAAGCGGCCATGGTTGGAGAGGATCTAGCCGGTAGCTTTATCAGTGGACATGTTGCTTTAGTGCGGCCTGATACTGCTTCCGTGTTCCCAGAATACTTGGCCATAGCTTTGAACGGCCAGGTTGTGAAAACGCAAATTGGTCAGTTGTTTACTGGTTCCCTGATCCGCGGCTTGCCTTTAAATCGTCTCAAGAAGTTAGTGATTCCGCTTCCTGATCTCAACACACAGAATCAGATTGTGTATGCAGTAACACGTGCACGGGAAAAATTGGAACAGGTTAGAAAGTCAGCCAGCACACTTGAAGCGGATTATCTTGAATTAGTACAGTCCGTCACCTCTGAAGGAGTTACTGAATGAGACTTCTTCGAGAGATAAGACCCGGTACGTCGGTTGAGGTCTATCGAGTTCTCAGAGACCTGCTAAGAGGAAATGAACGGATCATTTTCGACTCGATGGTAGCTGTTACCTCGTCCCAGCGACAACCGTTTACGCCTCCCGGTAGTCGTACCGAGCAAGAAGATAAACTCAATGAGATTCAGACAAAACTACAGACCGCAGAACTTCATGGAACCGTGGATTGATGCCTCTCAGATTTATGAGGGAAGTGGCTTCCCGCGCAAAAGATCAAGCGCCACGGTTACCGGCGAACATTGTCAACGGAGTCATTCAGTCTGTTAAGTTTGAGGTCCCCGGTAAGAATCTGACGATGGAATTAACATCAGACTTGAACTGGCAGGTCTCTTGGATGGTTAAACACAGAGGCATCGATCACTCTGAAAAGCTCTCGATTGAAATTTTCGATGCCGATTTCAAAGAAATTGTACCCGACTATGTAATCGAATACGCAAACACCGCGATCCACGCTTATGTGCTCAACATGAATTCTACTTCGGCAGCCCTTCTTTCGATTGCCCTCGAAGCTACGTTGAGAGATGTTTTAAGTAGCCGTGGCTACACTTATATACCTGGAGCGTTACCAGTAGATACCTTTACGTATACTGAAGCAGATGTGTCAGTAAACGGTTCATCGTACGCAGTAACTTTTCGTGATCCAAGACTTAAGCCTGTGGCAGATTTTAACACCTCCACTGGCGGTAATGCTTCAATGGAAATCAAGATGAGGCGATACCTCAATACAAAAAACGCTGGACGAGTAGATCTCTATATCTTAGCGCCTATTGGCTTGATAGATCATTGGTCTCTTAACGATGTTTCACAGCCAGCAAACCCAAAGAGTATCGGCGGGTTAGGACAAGCTCTGAGAATCGCACGAGAGGTTGAAAAGTTTCTTCAACCCTCCAAGCTCCCGGTCGAATTAGATGATGTCATATTGACGGTGAGAAACAATCTCATTCACCTTTCTGAGGAAACTCTGAAAACCAAGCTGGATCTCGAGGATGATGACAATCGACCGATGACTCTCCACCAATTTTTAGGTAATGCGTCGACAATGTTTGCTTTCGTCACAACCGCAGTCAGATTTGTCAACGACTCGTACGTGGAGTTAAGAGCAACAACTCCCTAACGAATGGTTACAAATACACAGCTACACGTGCCGGGCAATTCGCGGTGAGATCGTCGAGATATCACAATTGACAGTCTCCAGTCTGAAGTTCTTAAGCTATGAGGATGGTTATGAATTGAGCGTACGCGAGATCAAAATCGAAGTTGTGAGCCGGCTCGAAGCTGGTGAGATTCTTTGTACGCCCGACCAGTGTGCTGAGATTACGTACCTCGTATCGATCGGCGATGGGGAGGATCCGCTGCCGGAAGGTTACGAGAATGCTGAGCGTAAGGTGCGCTTTACGGATTGCTGATGTTGTCACCGAAGCAGGTGCTACCGAGGAGGACGTGCGGGGAATAATTCAGTTGGCCGAGCAGCTTCGGTCAGAGAGCGGTACGCTGCTAATCCACTGCGAGGCGGGCATCAGTCGCTCGACTGCCACCGCGCTGATCATTTATGCGTGCTGGTTGGGACGAGGCCACGAGGATGAAGCAATGGAACGCGTAATAACTCAGCGTCCTTACGCGATCCCGAACCGGCGCATGGTGGCCCTGGCTGACCACTTACTGGCACTGGACGGACGTTTGTTACAAGCTCGCGACAACTGGGTCGCCGCAAAATAATCCCTTCAATCGACGCGCGATCGTGTGTTATAAGCTGATCAGGGAGGCGCATTCTCACTTCAACCAGCGCTGACCTTCTCTTACCCCAAAATCTCTGGCAATGGAGTAACACATGAAGTTCGTGCGACTCTCTGTTATCCCTCTTCTGTTGATTTTCCAATACGCCTGTCACTCTTATGTTGATGCCTCACCACAGTCGCCGAGCAAGAGCTCGCAACAAACCAGAATGACTGGCCCTGAATACGAGGCGTATGAACAAGACGTTAGAAAGCATTGGGCAAATAACGATTACGAGTGGCTTGAAAGCGAAGCGAGGAAACTGGCAGCTAGTAAAGAGCGTTTGCCCGGCGGTTATTGGAAACTCCGCGTTTTGTATAAAAGCATCGCAGCGGTAGTTAACAATCAATCTTCAGACGCATCGTGGCAAGAACACATCGAGCGCATAGAGAAGTGGGCCAGCGAGCGCCCTGCGTCCGCGATGCCGCGAATCATTCTTGCCGACGTGTGGAGATCCTATGCGTGGAAAATAAGGGGCACAGGCCTGCCTGATACCGTCAAACCGGAGGACTGGAAAACTTTTCGCGAGCGTCATCAAAAAGCAAGCAAGATTCTCGATGAGGCGGCAGCTCTCGAACAGCGGTCTCCTGAGTGGTATGTAACAGCCCTGCTCGTAGCGCGCGTGGAAGAGGACGATCGCGAGGCATTTGAAAGACTGTATCGACAAGCCGTCGCGCTCGAATCAAATTACTACTATTTCTATCAAGCCAAAGCCGGCTACATCTTGCCGCAATGGCATGGTCAGGCTGGTGAATGGGAACGCTATGCTGAAGCTGCGGCCAACGAGATTGGCGGTGAACAAGGTGACATTATTCTATTCACCGTTTACACCGAGAATTGGTCTCAGTATCCACTGGAGTTTATGGAAAAGCGCCGGGCAATTGCTCCGCGGCTTCTCGCGGGCTTCAGAGCGATTGAGAAGCTCTACGGTTCATCATCGCAGCGACTGAATCAAGGCTGCCTGATCTCATTCTTTGTAGATGACAACACGACTCCCGCCGAGTTAATGAAGCGTATTGGTAACGCTTATGACTTGAGTGTCTGGAAGGACGAGTCGGTCTTCAACGTCTGGCGTCAGGAAGCACTGATGAGATCAGGAGAGCTGCCTCGATATCGTAAAACCTGATCCAGGCAGCTCCCTGCGTTGAGATTACTCTTAAGCAGCGCGCGCAATGCGCGTGGGTACCGTCTCTTTAATCGGCATCGGGGTCGTGGCGGATCTCGAGAACGCCGCGCAGATTTCTCGCCAGTGAATCGCAACATCACCAAGCAATACTGCGAACGCGAGGCAGGACCAGATGATTGCCTGGACTATTTCGACTCCGAGCGTCTCCCAGCCAGTGACTCCGAGCACGAAGCGCGCTGCGATGAAGACGAGGGCGATGGCGTAGCTTCGCGTTGCCCACTGGCGATGCAGCGCGATCTTACGCTTGAAAGCAAAAAGACCCGCGAGAGCGGTGGCGCTGATGAGCAGCGCGGCGTCCACTATCGCGAGAATAGTAAACGAGCGCGGCGCTCCCATGCGCTCCTGGTAATACTGAATGTACGCACCGAGGGGCGCCAGAACGAAGACGCCAAGCACGTAGAGCCGGCCCATCACACGATGTGTCTTCGTAAATCGCTTCCGCAGTCGATCGGAAAATTGTAAAGGCGCAAACAACAGCACTATCGCGCCAAACACGGCGTGCGGCAGTAGCCACCATTTAAAGGGCCCGTAATGCTGCCACGCAGGATGGGATGAATCGATGATAAAGCGTTCGTTGTGATACAGGACGTAGGTACTTGTGATTGCAATAAGGGAAAAGACTACGTACTTCGCGTTAACCTTCACTGGGGAATCCTCCTCGGGTTCTCTACCCAATGAATAACGCGAATTAGAGCCGCAAAAAGGCACAAAAGGCACAAAAGATTATTTGTGGCTTAACTCTTCTGCAGGAACTTTGCGATGCTGCGCTGGCAGTCGTCCGTCAGCCGTGCGATGACGTTCACGTCGGCCCCTGTTTCCAACGCTTCCGGAAACGACATCCCGTCCATCTGATAAAGCAACGTCTTCGTCAACGACACCGCCGAACGGCTCATCGTCTCAAACTCACTCACAAAACGCGTCACGTCTTCCGCGAAGCTCTCATCATGAAAGATCCGGTTCACGAGGCCAAACTCCCACGCCATCTCGGTGCCAATCTCCGCGCCGCGCGTGAGCAGTTCGAACGCGCGTTTCTCGGAAACGTTGCGACGCAGAATCGCCATCACCATCGCCGGAACAAAACCGATCTTCACTTCCGGATAACCAAAACGAGCCGACTTAGACGCAAGCACGAGATCGCACGCCGTCGCCAGTCCACAGCCGCCGGCGAGCGCCCGACCCGTCACTGCGGCAACGATCGGAATCGGCAGTTGCCGGATTAACAAAAACAGTTCCAACAACGTGCGCGCGTCTTCCGAGTTTTCAGCGACTGAGGCGCCGGCGATCTTCTGCAGCGCTGAAAGATCCGCGCCCGAACAAAAATCCTTACCCGCGCCTGAGATCACAGCCACCCTGACGCGTTCATCTTCCGCAGCCTTCTTCAGCCCCTGCTTGATGCCGTCGATGACAGCATCGTTCAACGCGTTCCGCTTCTCGGGACGATTGAGTGTGACGCGCGCTACCGCGCCTTCAACTGAATAAAGGACTACCTGTTCGTCAGCCATTTCTATCAGTGCAAATCCGTGGCTTCTTGTTCTGTAATTTCGATCTCCATCCGCAGCAACGCAGTCGAGAAAGTCTTTCCCTGCGCATCAGTCATCAACGACAACGTCCCACCACCACCAAGACTCTCGTGCAACAGAAAATTTAGCGCGCCAATATTCGGCAACTCAAACCGCTCCACTTCCCCATGACAGATACCCTTGAAATGCTGCTTGACCCGTTCAGCCGTAACCTCACGCACCAGGACCGGGTACAACTCATCATGCAGCGCAATCAATCCGATGTTTGCCGTGTCGCCCTTGTCACCCGAACGCGCATGGGCCAGTTTTACCAGTTGTACTTTCACGTCTCGAGCACCTCAACCACGGTATTGATCTCTTCTTTCGGAATCAGCGCGGGCCAGTAGGCAACGATCTCTTCCACTTTCGGTCTGCCGCCGGCAAAGCCTGTTACGGCCGGTGGGCCAGTCAGGATCAAAGGAGCGATCTCTTTCGTGAATCGCTCGATAGCGCTGCGATCCTGGCCACGTACACCGACGCGCAACTGCACCTCGGGAATGTCGGGATGCGGCGGGCCGGCGAGTGGACCATGCGTCGCACTCACCCCGACAAACTCAGTCAATATTTGTTCGAACTTTAGTCCCATCCGATCGAGTCGCCGGCGCAAGATTCGATCCGCAGCCAGTGCTTTGTCGTAAGCGTCCGGCCACGAATAGACCAACGTGCCGACAGCCTTAAAACCAGCGGAATAGCTGATCGAGACTTTCAAAAACTCCGTCGCGGGCCGTCCCTCGATGCCGTAAACACGAACCCGATCGCGGCCCTCATACTCCAACCTGATCGTCGTGAAATCGGCGACGCAATCCGGCGTGATGTACTCGTGCGGATCGCCCATCTCGTAAACCAGTTGCTCCTTTATAGAAGGAATGATGATCCAGCCACCGGTGCGTTCATGTTTAGTCACAACAAAAGTTCCGTCCGGCGAGGCTTCAACGATCGGGAAACCCACGTCAGCAAGATTGGGAATGCTGCGCCACTCGTACTGGCAGTTGCCGCCGGAAGCCTGTGCGCCGCAT
>Ga0070689_100000476_pt1 | contig 23647 bp, 17 predicted proteins | sample KBSS23HmetaG_FD_64669 | JGI IMG/M metagenome (GOLD analysis project Ga0070689, IMG submission 64669) | Switchgrass rhizosphere microbial communities from Kellogg Biological Station, Michigan, USA - KBS S2-3H metaG | ecosystem: Host-associated > Plants > Roots > Rhizosphere ...
CGGCTTCGTGGGGCTCTTCGTGTCGTTCCCGTTCCTCTTCGTCGCCGGGAAGATCCGCGCCGAGTTCAGGGCCGAGGAGGAGGCGGAGGCGGAGGCGGAGGCGGCGCTTCCCCCTCCGCGATGATCGCGCGGACCGCGGGGAAGCGGTCGTTCGGGATCGGGATCGAGAGGTCGTACTGGACGATCCTCCACTCGCCCTCTCTGCGGACGAGGACGCCGCTACCGCGCGCCGGGCCGAGCTTCTCGGTGGCGAGGTCCTCGTCGAACCACGCCACGTCGCCGGCGATCGTGAGCGAGCGCCGGACGGCGCGAAAGCGCCACGCTTTCCCCGCCGCGAAGTGCGGGTGCGCGTACGCGCGGAACGCGTCGACGTTCCATCGCTCGGTCGCGTCGGTGCCGAGGAAGACGGCGTACGGCGCGAAGTGGGCGAAGTAGCGCGCCTCGTCGGCGCGCGCGGCGGCGTCGTGCCAGTCGTCGAGGACCGCCGCGACGCGCGACTGCTCCGCGACGATATCGTCGGGCGACGGCGCGGGGGCGTGGGCCGCAGGCGGCGCGCACGCGGCGAGGACGAGCGCGCACGGGAGCATGAGGCAAACGCAGCGACGCATCATCCCACCTCCTGGAGCGAACCCGGCGCGATCGGCGTCCCGGACAGGAACGCGCGGCGGAGGCGGAGCGCCGGCTCGAGGTCCGGCGCGCGGCCGCACGCGCGCTGCGCGTCGGCGAGGAGGCGGCCCTCGGCGCTGGTCAGCCGGCCGTCGATGATCGTCGCGATCGTGAGGACGCGGAGGACGACGGACTGCTCGTCCGGCGGGAGGCCGCCGAGGCGCGCGAGGAAGAGGCGCGCGTCGTCGATCCCTTCGATGTTCGCGTCACCGACGCGGGCGATCACCCCCTCGAGGAGGACGGCGAGGTTCGGGTGCATGTCGCGCGTCCGCACGATCGAGCTCCCCACGGCGCGCACCACCGCGCCGCGGCCCTCGGCCGACAGATCCTTCGCGCCATCGAACACCGCGGCCACCATCTCCTTCGTCGCCGACGGGCCCATCGCGCGGATCCGCGCCTCGCGGAGGACGAGCCAGCAGACGAAGCCGTTCCACGCCGCGGTGATCGGCACCGCGACGAGCGGCAGGAACGACCGCAGCATCGCGCGGCCGAGCGCGCGGCGGACGAGCGCCTTCACGACGAAGTTGCTGACGCTGACCTTCGCCTTGTACACGAGCGACGCGAGCGCGAGGCGGAGCCGCGAAGCGTCGCGCCGCGGGTCGACCCCGAAGAGCTCGGCGGTCGGGTTCGGGAGCTCGAGCGCCGCGCGCGCCATCGCCCCCGCCACGCGCTGCCCCTCCTCGCCGGCGGGGAAGAGATCGAGCCCCGCGGTGATCGCGAGACGGTGCACCGACCTTAGCCCGTCCCAGTAGAGGAACGAGATCTCGAGGACCGCGGCGGTCGCCGTCACGCCGCCGAGGGCCGCCCAGAACGCGGCGAGCTCGCCGAACGACGCGTGATCGACGTCGACCCTCCGGCGCAACACGATCTCGGTCGTCGCCGCGACGATCGTCGAGAGCGCGCCGGCCGCGCACGCGCGCGCGATCGCGCCGCGCTGGATCCGATGGAGGCGCGCCCGCTCGTCGACGTTGAGGATGTGGATGCCGTCGACGTCGACCGTCGCGTCTCCTCTCGAGAGCCGTTTGAAGTAGCGGATCCCGAGACGCTCGAGGAGCGGCGGCGCGCTCGACATGCGGAGAACGGTAACCGATCTCGGCGTCGACTCCACGCCGTGCGTGCTACACCTTGTTCCATGCGGCGAACGCCCCTCCTCGCGAGCGTCTCGCTGGCGATCGTGATCTTCGCGTGCGGGAGCGATCACGATGACGGACCGGGCGACGCCGACGGGGGCGACGCGGGCGCGGGTGACGCCGCGGGGAACGACGCGCGCCCGCCGTACACGAGCGTCGGCGTCCGCTGCGCGCGCGACGGCGACAGCGGCGTCCCGCGGGTGTTCGACGCCGGCCCGCGCGGAGACGGAGACGCCGGCTCCGGCGACGCAGGGAGCGACGCCGGCGACGCGGGGAGCGACGGCGGGTCGAGCGACGCGGGCGCGGGTCACCCGCCGCTCCCGCAGATCGCGACGCTCGGCGGCAGCGGTCTCGCGTCGCCGACGGTGATCCCGATCACGTTCGCGAACGACGACGACGCGGACCGGATCGAGGACTTCGTCGCGTCGTTCGGCTGTACGTCGTGGTGGCGCGCGGTCACGCGCGACTACGGCGTCGGCGACGCGGTGAGCGGCCCGCCGATGCGCCGCTCCGAGTCGTTCCCCGAGACGGTGGACGACTCGGTCCTCCAGAAGTGGCTGCGGCAGAACATCGAATCGGGCTCCCTCCCTCCGCCCAACCCGGGGACGGTCTACGCGCTCTTCATCGGCGCGGGGACGACGGTGCAGCTCCAGGGGCTCTCGGGCTGCACCGACTTCGGCGGGTACCACGACAGCGTCGGTCTCGCGGGGGGGCAGCGGGCCGCCTACGCGGTGATCCCGAGGTGCGATCGCTTCGGGCCCCTCGGCGGCTTCGACGTCGTGACCGGCGCGGCGAGCCACGAGTTCGCCGAAGCGGCGACCGACCCGTACCCGCGCACGACCCCGGCGTTCGCGCAGCCCGACGACGATCACATCGTGTGGGCCGCCATCACCGGCGGCGAAGTCGCGGACATGTGCGCGATCGCGGCGACGGCGTTCTTCCAGCCCGGCGACTACCCGTTCGTGGTCCAGCGGAGCTGGTCGAACTCGGCCGCGTTCCTCGGCAAGGACCCGTGCGTCCCGGCGGCGCCAGGCCCGTACTTCAACGCGGCGCCCGTCCTCCGCGACGAGATCCCGCTCACCGGCCCCGACGACGTGCCCACCCTGACGCGCGGCGTGAAGATCGCGGTCGGCGGGAAGGCGACGATCGACGTCGCCCTCTTCAGCGACGACGTGCCGCCCCCGTGGACGGTCACGCCGCAGGATCTCTCGAACGCGCTGGGGTCGACCGGCCGCCTCACGTTCGCCCTCGATCGATCGACGGGGAGCGCCGGCGACGTCCTCCACCTGACGATCTTCCGCGAGGCCCGGAACAAGGAGACGGGGGTCGAGCCGTTCGTCCTCGTCTCGAGCTTCGGCCCGACGCGCAACTTCTTCTTCGGCCTCGTCGGCGATCCCTGAAGGACCCGAGGACCTACTCGATCCGCCCCATGGCGATGGTGGTCGAGTGCTCGCGCGCCTTCTTCCCGCGCGACCAGCGGTAGGCGATCGGTACGCCTGCCGGGTCGACGATGAGGAGGACCTCGCCGGTGCCGAGGCCGGTCGCGCGCGCGGCTTTGCGCGAGTCGCTCTTGCCGTGCGGGACGGCCGTGGAGTCGGCGATCGGGACGACGATCATGTCGTCGCGCTTCGCGTCGCGCTGCGCCGGCCCGCGGACGATCATCACGTGGCCGGTGTTCTTCGTCTCGACGTCGGCCGGCTTGAGCCACGCGAGGACGTCGCCCGGCCCGAGCTCGAGCGCGCGCGACAGCGAGTGCCACCGCCCCTTGCTTCCGCCGCGCGGGATCGACGTGATGAACGCGACGAAGTGCTTCGCGAGCGGGCGCTTCACCGTGGCGATCCGGAGGTCCTCGAACGCCTGCGGCGACGACCGGATGAGCGCGTAATCGACGAGACCCGAGCAATCGAGGTCGTAGCGGCCGTCGGTCTCGCTCACTTCGGTGTGGTGCGAATACGTCGAGCTCCGCATCGACGCGAGCTCGCGGTTCACCTCCTCGTAGAGCGACCGCCCGGCGTGGCCGGGCGCTGGGATGGCGCGCGACGCCACATGCGTGTCGAAACCGCGGCCATCGTCGTCGCCTTCGTTCCCCGTTTCGTTCGAGTCCTCGCTCGAGTCGTCGTCGACGCCGGCGCCGATCGGTACCTCGCTCGCGCGAGGCGGCGGGCTCGACGTCGAGCTCTTGCTGCAGCCGGTGACCACGGTGGCGAGGGAGAGGACCCCGAAAAGAGAAGCGCGCATACCGGAACGGTAGCGCGGCCGCACGAGCATCGCGAGCCGGTGCGCGGTGGGGCGAAGCGCCCCCCTCGGCGTGCCTCCCGGCGGGGGGGCGCTACAGTGCTGTGTGCGCACCGATCAGCACCATTTCTGCCCGCGGTGCTTCGTCCGCTTCTCGCCGACGCCGTCGTGCCCGCGGTGCCGCGGGAGCGAGGTCTTCGACCTGCGCGACCCGGGGGCGTACGCGCGCGTCGTCGAGGCGCGCGACGAGGCGCGCGAGGGGGGCGGAGGCGAGCGCGCGGCCGACGCGGTGGCGCGAGGGATCCGCGTCGGGATCGCGATCATCGGCGCGACGATCGCGTACGGGATCCTGGTGTCGCTCGTCGACGCGGCGGTCGGCGCGTCCGTCCCCGATCCGGTGGCGGCGCTGGCGGTGGCGGGGCTGATCCTCCTCTTCCTCGCGTCGATCTGCACCGCGATGCTCCTCGTCCCGCTGGCGATCGTGTGGATCGGCCTCCGCCTCGCCGGCCACGGAGACGTCACGCTGCGCCCGATCACCATCCCAGAAGAGGACCCTCCGGCCGGCCGCGGCCTGCGCCGCGACGTCGTGCGCGGGCGCGTCCGCGCGCGCGAGCCGATCCTCTCGCCGCTCGCGCGGAAGCCGTGCGTCGCGTTCCGCCTCGTCGGCGGAAACATCGGGGGGGCGCTGGACGACGGCGGCGCGACGACGTTCGAGGTCGAGGGGGAGCACGGCGTCATCGCGGTGGTCGCGGCCGAGAGCGCGACGGTCGCCCTCGACCGCGCCGCGGTCCATCCGTGGCGCCCTGCCGACGACGAGGAGCTCCGCGCGTTCCTCGAGCCGCGCGCGGTCTACCCGGAGCTCGGCGCGCTCGACCTCGGCGAGGCGCTCCTCTCCGAGGGCGACGAGGTGATCGTCGAAGGGACGGCGCTGTCGCGCGCGCACCCGCAGGCGAGCGCCGGCTACCGCGACGGCGGCGTCCCGGTCTACCGCGATCGCGAAGGCTCGCCGCTCGTCATCCGCCGCGTCCAGACGTAGCGCCGAAAATTGGGCCGGCGGCCGGGCGTCGTGCGACGTGGGAGCGTCGCCGATGCTCCCCCAGCGGGTCCTCGAGATCCTCCACTATCCGCTCCTCACGCTCTCCGGCGGGATCGTCACGCCCGGCTCGGTGCTCGTCGGCGTGGCCGTCGTCGCGGCGTCGCTCGTCGCGTCCGCGCTCGCCGCGCGCTGGATCATCCGCGTCCTCGACCGGCGCGGCCTCTCGCACGGGGCGCAGTTCGCGGTCGCGAAGATCGCGCGCTACTGCATCCTCACCATCGGCGCGGCGATCGCGTTCAACTCGATGGGGCTCAAGCTCGACGCGCTGATCGCCGCGTCGACGGTCCTCGCGGTGGGGATCGGCTTCGGCCTGCAGAACATCGCGCAGAACTTCATCAGCGGGCTCATCCTCCTCATCGAGCAGCCGGTCCGGAAGGGCGACTACGTGAAGGTCGGCGAGACGGTCGGCGTCATCGACGACATCGGGCTCCGGGCGACGCACATCATCACGCGCGACGAAGTGACGATGATCGTCCCGAACAGCGCGCTCATCAGCGCGCCCGTCATCAACCACTCACGGCCGACGAACAAGCTGCGCGTGCGGATCGCCGTCGGCGTCGACTACGGGGCCGACATGGCGAAGGTGCGCGAGGTGCTCCTCGGCGCGGCCGCGTCGGTGCGCGGCGTCCTCGTCGATCCGCCGGCCGAGGTCCGGCTCGAAGCGTTCGGCGCGACGAGCATCGACCTCGGGCTCCTCGTGTGGATCAGCGATCCCAAGGACGACCTCCGGATCGGCTCCGAGCTCCGCTTCGCGATCGACGACGCGTTCCGGGACGCGAGCATCGCGATGCCGTTCCCTCGCCGCGACGTCCACATCCTCGGCCTCGAGCGCCTCCTCGCGGCGCGTCCGCCGAGCGACGGGCGCGGTCCGACATCGTGACGCAAACGGCGGGGCGCGCCGCCTCGATGGCGCACCTGCCTAGCGGCCACGCAGTGGCCGCGTCCAGACACGGACGGGCACGTTCATCGCTACGGGATGTAGCGCATGCGAACGCATGGATCCTCCCGCAGACCCAGCGGGTGTACGTTGGCTGACCGGCGCGCGTCGAGACGCGCGCCCTTTGCACCGCAGTTCGAATGAAGGGGAGACGACATGAAGCGCACGATCACCGGATGGATTTGCGCCGCGGCATCGACGATGGTCCTGGCAGCGCCCGCCTGCAGCTCGAGCAACGACGCGCCGAGCAACCCGGGCGATGACGGCGGCACCGGCGACGGGGGCACGCCGTCGGGCGACGGCGGCAAGGGGACGTTCGAGGCGTGCAAGCCGGACGAGTCGGCGAAGGTCCCCACGGATCGGTGCACGACCGACGCGGCGAACACCACCCTCCCGCAGTGCGGGCAATGGGTCAAAGTCGAGCTCCCTGGGCTCGTCTGCGGCGACGGGAGCCAGTTCAAGTTCTTCGTGAACTACTCGAACACGAGCAACAACCTCGAGGTGAACTTCGAGCCCGGCGGCGCGTGCTGGGACTACGCGAGCTGCTCGGGCGAAGGCGGGGTCCGCGGCGCGGCGAACCCGCACGGCATCCCCGACGATCACATGACGACGTACTCGTTCTTGAACCTGCTCCGGCGCGACACCGAAGAGAACCCGGCGAAGGACTACAACATGGTCTTCGTCTCGTACTGCACGGGTGACATCCACACCGGCAACAACGTCGCGACGTACACCGGGACGGGCGACGACGGCGGGACGAAGACGCTGACGTTCCATCACGACGGGCACAAGAACACGCTCGCCGTCGTCGACTGGCTCAAGAAGACGTTCACCACCGTCCCGAAGCTCCTCGTCACCGGGTGCAGCGCGGGCGGCGCCGGCGCGATCCTCAATTACCACTCGGTCCGGAGCGGGATGGGGAGCAACGTGCAGTGCAGCTACATGCTCGATGACTCCGGCCCGATCTTCCACAACGACGGGCCGTCGAAGCAGCTCCTCGACAAGATCCGCGTCGCCTGGAACACCGATCCGGTGCTCGACAGCTACGACGGGCAGCTCCCGGTCTCCGCCGCCGATCTCAAGGCCGATCCGGGGCGCATCTCGAAGGCGATCGCGGAGAAGTATCCGCACGATCGTCTGAGCCTCGTCGCGTATCGAATGGACCTCAATTACTCGCTCTATTCGTATCAGCGCTTCTTCCCCGGATCGACCGAGGCGCAGATCCACGACATGTGGTGGCAGGATCTGCAGGGGCTCATCAAGACGTACGACGCCGAACCGAACCTCGCGTACTACCTCCCGTACTTCCGCTCCGACAACTGCAGCCACTGCGTCTCGATCCCGCCGATCGGCAATCCGCCGATCGAGCCGATCGACCTCCAGAAGGTCCAGAACCAACCGTGGTCCGGCACCGAAATCCCCGAGCTCAAGATCGATCTCAAGCAGTTCTCGAGCGACCTCCTCGACGACACGAAGCCGCTCAAGAGCTACCTCCAGGACGTGAAGTCGAACGAGGCGTTCACCCCCGACGTCTCCGCCGCGTGCATGAAGGGCGGGGGCTGATCGCGAGCGACAAAAACAAAGAGCCCGCCTCGTCGGAGGCGGGCCCTGGAGGACGGTAGGCCGGACGTGGCCCCGTGCTACCTGCACGGGGCCCTTGAAAGCGCCGGCCCGGACCGCTCGCGGGTCCGGACCGGCAAGTCTCGTTACTGCAGATTGATCGTCTGCACTCCCCAGTAGCCGCTCGACAGGAAGATCTGGTTACCCTGGCGCGCCATCGACTCGGTCCACCAGCCGCGCGTGCGGACGAACTGGTCGAACTTCGGGGCCGCCGTCGCGCTCAGTTTGTAGATGTCGACGCCGCCGGTACCCCAACCCGACGTGACGATCGCGCGGTCACCCTCGACGCCGAGGAGCCAGCCCCAGCCGCGCTGATCCGACGCGACGCGGTCGACGGGATGGCGCGGGTTGCCGAGGTCGATCTGGTGCAGGTTCATCGTCGGGCCCTGCGTCGGCGTCCCCTTCCCGTCGTAGACCGGGTAGCGCTGCGTCGAGAGGTACGCCGTGTTGCCGCGGACGAACGTCGTGCCCGCGTAGCCGTCGAGCTCGGTGACGCTCTGGAGGTGGGCGAGGCCGTCCTGCACCTTCACCACCGCGAGCTCGTCCTTCGCGTTCCCGTCGAACCAGCGGTAGTCGATCGTGTAGAGGAGCGACGGGTCGGTCTCCGAGGCGCCGACGAGGATGCCCGGGACGTTGATCCGCTGCCCGACCTTCGGGTGCGCGCGGTCCGAGAGATCGATCGAGTCGAGGTAGTACTTCACCGTCGGCTGCTTGTTGTTGTCGCTCCAGTACGAGAGCCACTCGTAGTGGGTCACGTAGAGCTTGTCGCCGACGGCGCGCATGTTCCCCCACCACGCGTCGTCGAGCTGCGTGATGTTCGTCGTCCCGACGCTCGGCGCGTCCGGGTTCTTGAGGTCGACGACGTAGAGCGTCTGGTTCGCCGTGTAGCCGCCGCCGTTCGGCTTGTAGATCGCCGTCCAGCGCCGGAAGGCGATCGCGTCACCCTCGACCTGCACCGCGTCCGACCCGTCGAACCAGTCGTAGTAGTAGCAGCCGCCCCAGCCCCAGCCCCACCCGTACGCCGGGAAGTTCGGATCGGCGGGGATGGTGATCTTGCCGCGCGGGCTCACCTGCCCGTTCGTGAGATCGACCACCTGCACCTGCGGCGTGAACGTGAAGCACTGCGGGGTCGTGCCGGTGCCGCCCTTGTCGGGCACCGGATAGCCGCCGCCGTTGGCGACGCACGGGATCTCCTGCTTCACGCGCGTGACGATGTACGCCATGTTCCCGTTGCGGAACGCGCGCGCGTTGACGCCGTCGACCTTCAGCGTGACCTCGGGGCCGGACGTCTTCTCGTCCGCGTTCTGGATCGGGAGGACGCGGAGCTCCGAGCTCGACGTGTCGTTCTCCCACCAGTCGCTCGCGAGCTCGGCGATGATCCCCTGGCTCGGCTGCGCGCTCACGACGTTGCGCGCGAGGGTCATCTCGTTGACGAGCTTCGGATTCACCTTGTCCGAGTAGTCGACGACCGAGAGCGCGAGGTCGCTGAGCGACACGATCCGCCCCTTCACGAAGATCCCGCGCTCCACCCAGCCGTGCGTGTGCGCCGCGCCGGCCGTCTGGATCGAGGTCGGCGTGAACTGAATGAGCTGGACGCCGTTGTTGTACTGGAACGTCTTGTCGCTCCACCCGCTGAACGGCAGGACCACCATCCCCTGCGTCGTGTCGAGCGTGAACGCCTTGAACGTGCCGGCCGCCGGGGTCCACGCCCATCCGTCGCCGAACGTGGACGTGCCGACGAGCTTCGGCGTGCTCGGCGTGGTCACGTCGAGGTACTTGAGCGACACGGCGCTCGACGAGTAGTTGCCCGCGTAGTCGCTCCCGAGCGCGAACAGGCGATTGCCGTTCGGGATGAAGTTCCACACCGACCCGTTGACCGTCGTCTGCCCCGCGAGCTTCGGCGCCGCCGGGTTCGTGAGGTCGTAGATCTGGAACGGGGTCCCCGGGTTCGTGCCGCCGTCGTAGTAGTAGCTGCTCGGCGAGAGGTACATCCGCGACCCGTCGAAGCGCGTCGCGACGCTCCACCCGGTCTGCGGGATCGCGAGCTCGGAGGACAACGTCGGCTTGTCCGGGTTCGTGAAGTCGAGCGTCGAGAGGACGTAGTTCGAGTTCTGGCCGCCGCAGTACTGCCCGCCGCACCCGAGGACGTGCGCCGTCTTCCCGTCGGCGAAGTCGAGGTTCCAGCGGCCGTTGTCCGCGCCCCACCCCTGGAGGCTCCCGTTGACCTGCGCCGTGCCGCGCAGCGCGATCGCGCCCGCCGGATCGCTGATGTCGATGTATTGGAGCTCGCTCTTCCCGGTCGTCTGGCCGTAGGGGCCGGTCGTGACGTCGTGCGCGAGGAGGATCGAGTTCGGCGTGACGTTGAAGATCCCGCTGTACCCGGGGAAGCTCTTCGTGCCCGCTTGCTTGATCGCGCCGCCCGCGAAGCTCACCGACGTGACGACGACGCTCGGTCCGGTCGACGTCGTGCCGCCGCCTCCGGGCACAGCCACGCCGTCGGCGGCGACGCCGCCGTAGTAGCCGCCCCACCCGTACGTCCAGCCGTAGTCCTCGCTCACCGCGTAGAGGACGTCGCCGACGACGCGCGTGTCGCGCACCCACCCGCCGAGGCGCGCCTCGCCGGTCACCTTGATGTTCGCCGGGTCGCTCGCGTCGATGCCGCGGACGATCGATCCGTGGAACGGCGAGCCGTCGTCCATCGTGCCGAACCAGTCGGCGACGACGACGACCGCGAGGCCGTTCCTGACGACCATCTCGACGGGGCTGCCGTAGATCGGGCTCCGCCCGACGAGGCGCGGCTGATCGACGTTCGAGACGTCGAACACCATGAGGCCGCGGTACGCGTTCAAGTAATAGAGACGATCGCCGTCGAGGCGATAGAGGTCCGTCTCTTCGACTTTGCGCTCGGGCGCAGCCGGGGCCGCGGGCGGGGCGCCGGCGTTCTTCCCCGCGCTCGCGCTGTCTTCCGCGCCCGCGCCGCCGAGTGTGGCCTGGCCGCCGCCGCCGGCGGGCGGCGCGGACTCGAAGTTCGTTTGCCCGGGGACGCGCTCGACCGGCGGCCCGCTGGGTCCGTCGCCGCCGCTGCTCGATCCGGAACACGCCGGGAGCAACGCGGAGGCTCCAACGAGCACTGTCAGGGTGGCGAGGGACGAGAGGGAACGGTTGCGGAAAAGGGAAGCCATCGTGGGGTCTCCATGCGAGGGGTTTCTCTGGGACACCCACCCTTCAGCATGTGCCGTTCCATCGGCGACACCCGGTAAATCCAGCGATCTGTGGCCAGCGCGTGTGCCATGTGGCACAAGGCGCGGCGCATCCGTCGTGTGCCACCCTCCAGCGCCCCGCGTCAGCGGTAATCGCACGCGGCGGCGCACCCGTCCGACGGCGCGCTCGCGCCGATGCACACGCCGAGATCGTGAAACGGCTGCCGTTGCCCGGAGATTGCTGCCTTATTGATGCACTCCGTGACACAGATCGTCGGCAGCCCGGTGGTCGACGGCCGGTCGCCCGCGGGGCACGCGTCGAAGCAGCGGAGGAAGTCGCCGCACCCCTGACTCGTCGAGCACGCGGCCTGGAGCTGAGAACAGCACCTGGTCTGCGCGCACCTCGTGCACTCGCCGTTCGCGATCGAGAGCGACTTGTCCGTGCACACCTCGTGATGCCCGGCGTCGATCAGCGAGCTCCCGTCGCTCGCGTCGGCCGCCGCGTCCGCCGTCGGGCTCGCGTCGACCGCGCCGCCGCCCCCTGCGTCCGATTCGAACGTGTAGTCCTTGTTGAGCCCCGACACGGCGGTGCATCCACCGGCGACCGCGAGGACCGTCGAGAGCACGCCTACCGAGCCAACGAGCGCCGCGCGGATCGCCATCGTCTCCTCCTCGAAAGCAAAGAAATCGGGACTGCCTACTCAGAATGATCCGTCGAGACCCGCCCAGCCAGGCGCAAACGCCGGTGTGATCCGGACGCTCGCCTTCGCGTCGCTCTTCGTGACGCGCACCGGAGACAGGAGCCCATAGATGCCGACACCGACGCCGACGCCCGCGGCCACGAACGCGATCGTCGAGATCGTCCCCATCGTGCGGCCGCTGTCGACGTCGCTCTTGGCGCTCGCCGGACACACCGTCCCCGTGCACTCCTTCGACACGGAGCGACCCTTCGAGATCGCGATCGCGCCGGTGATCCCGCCGACGATGAGCCCCGCGCCAGCGACCCCTCCGCCGACGAAGACGAGCGGATTCAGCCGCGTCTCCTCATGGGGCTGCACCGGGCGCGGCGGCGGAGGCGGCGGGACGTACGCCACGCCGACGCTGATCTCTCTGTCCTCGCCCTCTTTGAGATCGACCGACGTCCGCGACTCGGGACCGTCACCCGCCCTCACGACGACCTCGTGGGGGCCCGGGTTGAGCCGGCGCTGCGTGAACATCGCAGCCGCGGGGACGTTCGCGCCGTCGACGCTCATCACCGGGACGACGCCCGACGGCACGCCGTTCACCTTGACGGTGAGCGACGGGATCCGCGGCTTGAGCTCGTCGGCGAGCTGCGCGCACTCGGCGCGTGCGGTCTCCGACTTCTCCGTCTCGTCCGCCTGGACTTGCATCCGCCCGACGGCGAGGAACACCTCGCGCGCTTCGACGAGCTGCCCGACCTGTATGTACGTCTTGCCGAGCTCCACGCCGGTGACCGGCGTCTGCCCGAGCGCATGCGCGGCCTTCAGCTTTTCGAGCGCCCCCTTCGTGTCGCCGGCGGCGCGGAGCTCCTTCCCTTCTTTGTAGAGCTCGCGCGCCGACGCGAGATCGGCGGCCGACGGCGGGGATGGCGCGGTGCTCGCCGAGGCGGCGCTCGCCGCTGTCGTGCTCGGCGGCGTCGTGCTCGGCGGCGCCGTGCTTGGCGGCGCAGGCGGCTGCTGCGCGAGCGCCGGCGTCGGCCACGTGGAGAGCGCGAAGAAGACGGCGACGACGGCGAGCGCTCGCGCGCCGACCCCGCCTCTATTTGATGTCGTCATCATTCGACCGGCGCGGTGGCTTCGAGGGACGTGAGGTCGTACGTGTGCCCGGTCGCGGCGACGCGGCGCGATCGGCCGGCGCCGCGCGCACAGACGCGACTGGTGCAACGGGTGAAGTGGGGGACGGCGGCGCGTGCGTCTCTTGCGGCGACGGGATCGCCGGCGCGGCCGCGACCGCCGGGACTCCCGCGAGCGCGGAGCCGGCGGCGCGCGGCGCCTCGGCGTCCGGCGCGGCGGACGCCACCGGGCTCGCGCCTTCCGGGGACGATTTCGTGACCGCGCGGATCCCGAGGAAGCCCACCACCGCGAGGAGGAGGGCGAGCGCGGCGAGGCCGGCGAGCTTCGGCCTTTGCGACGTGAACGGGATATCGACGATCGCCGCATCGTCGGTCGACCCGTCCCGCACGTCGGCGGCGCTCGATCCGAGCGGCCCGCTCCCGGCGCTCAATCCCGTGACCGCGCTCACCACGTTCGCTCGGCTCGGCGGCTTCGCGCCTCCGCCGCTCGACGGGATCGCGCCTTCGATCTTCACCGCGAGCGCCGTGTTCACGCTCGACTCCGGGCCGGCGAGCTCCGCGGGATCGATGCGCGAGCTCATCGGCGCGCGCTCGCCGAACGCGACGCGGAGCCCGTTCGCGAGATCCTTCGCGAGCTGGAATCGGTCGTTCGGGTCCTTCGCGCACGCCTTCGCGAACCACGTGTCGACCGCCTCGGGGAGCTGCGGAGCGATCTGCGTCGGCAGCGGGAGCGGCCCGGAGTGCATCGCGAGCGTGAGCGCGCCGATCGTGTCGCCGCGGAACGGGCGCTCCCCCGTCAGCGCCTCGAACGCGACGACCGCGAGCGAATAGAGATCGCTCCGCGCGTCGACCGGCTGCCCGAGGATCTGCTCCGGGCTCATGTAGTACGGCGTCCCGAGGACCTGCCCGGCGCGCGTCGATCCGTCGAGCGACGGCCCCGTCTTCGCGATGCCGAAGTCGAGGAGCTTGATGAAGATGTCGCCGCTGTCCTGATCCCCCTGCTCGCACAGGAAGATGTTGTCCGGCTTGATGTCGCGGTGGAGGATCCCCGCGGCGTGCGCCTTCGCGAGCGCCTTCGCGACCTGCGAGACGACCGCCACGACGACCGTCGGCGGGAGCGTGCCCTCGCGCGCGAGGCGCCGCCCGAGATCCTCGCCCTCGAGGAGCTCCATCAGGATGTACGGGATGTCGGCCTCGGAGACGCCGTGATCGAGCATGTGGACGACGTGCGGGCTCTTCACCTGCGCCGCAGCCGCCGCCTCGCGCGAGAAGCGCGCCTTCCCCTCGTCGTTCCCCGCGAGCTCGTGGGACATGAACTTCACCACGACTTGCGTGTGCAAGCTGAGGTGGTCGGCGAGCCACACGCTCCCCATCCCGCCCTCTCCGATGCGGCGCACGAGACGCACGGTCGGCGTCACCTGCGTGCCAGGTTGGAGATCGCCCACGACTCTAAGCTCCGCCCATAATTCTATGCGTTCCCCGATTCGCGTCCCCAAAAATTTCGAACGGGACAATGCGGCCGATCGCACGGCGCGGTCGGCGGAACCTCGCTTGACCACGCTTCATTTCGATCCACGGGCGCACGTCGGCGATCGGCGCCGCGCGCGGCGCGATCACGCCATCACGCGATTGCGTCCGGCGCGCTTGGCCTCGTACAGCTTGGCGTCCGCGCGACGGATGAGATCGGTCGCGTTCTCGGAGTCGGCGCGCATCGCCACGCCGATCGAGATCGTGACCTGGATGTGCTCCTCCTGAAAATCGAAGCGCGCCTGCGACACCATGAGCCGGAGCGCTTCGGCGAGGCGCTGCGCGCCGTGGATGTCGGTCTCGGGGAGGACGAGCGCGAACTCTTCGCCGCCATAACGAGCGAGGACTTCGTCGCTGCGGATCCGCGTCATCACGAGCCCCGCGAGCTCCTTGAGGACGTAGTCGCCGGCCAGGTGGCCGTGGCTGTCGTTGATCCGCTTGAAATGGTCGATGTCGATCATCAGGAGCGAGAGCGGGCGCGCGTAGCGCGTGGCGCGCACCGTCTCCTTCTCGAGGACCTCGAGCAGGTAGCGCTTCACGTGCGCCTGCGTGAGGCCGTCGATGATCGTCATCCGGTAGATTTCTTCGTGGTACTGCGTCTCCACGTCCTCGCCGGCGAGGTACTTGAATATCGTGGGGCCGACCTTCACCCGGTCGCCGGTGTTGAGCCCGTGGCGCGCCACGCGCTCGTCGTTCACATAGGTCCCGTTCGTCGAGCCGTCGTCGACGACCCACCATTTGCCGGACCGCTCTTCGATGTGCGCGTGCTTGCGCGACACCGAATCGCCTTCGAGCACGATGTCGTTCTCCGTGCCGCGTCCGATCCGGAGCTGGCTCTTCCCGAGGACGAAGCGCCGGCCGAGGAGCGCCGGTTCTTTCGTGTAGATCACGACCAGACAATCGTTCCCGGCGGGAGCCTCCCCTCGCCCCCCGGTCGGCCGCGAAATCACCGCGGTCACGCGCGTCTTCTCGTCCGACTCGCCCATCCGCTGGCTGCTCGGAGGCGGGGTGCGCGCGCCCCATGGAGGCGCGCTCATCCCCGCGTTCACCCATTCCAGCCGCTCTTGCCGCGCGCGGTCGCTGTCTGCGGCACGCACCATCTCGAAAATCCTCCCGACACTCGCGTCAGACGCCGCGACCGTTGAGCCACGGCCGCCCCTGATTCTCCTCTTCGATGGCGCGGCGGTCCACACCCGATCGGCATTCGACCGGATCTCGAGCAAGAATTCTCGCCGATTCGGCCCCCCACCCGTATTTTCCCGCTACGTCTCTGTCGTGTTCGCCGGGTGGGCATCAGGGCGCGACGCGCCCCCCGCGGCGACGCGCCTGCGAGTGCGCCATACATGAGCGCCCACCGCGGCCACCAAGAGCGCGACCAGCGCGGCGACCAGCCATGACACGGTCCGCGCCTTGCCCGTCCCCACCGGCGCTCGGCGCTTCACCGCGTCGGCGGCGAAGCGCGGCGCGACGTACGCCGTGAGGTCGATCCCATCGAGGCTCGGCGGCTTCCGGCTCGCGGGGAAGAGCGCGAGCGCCGGCGCAAACCCGTCGATCGAGACCTCCGGCGTCGCCGGGATCGCGGGCTCGTAGATCGCGAGGAGCGTCGGGAGGGTGCGCGGATCGACCCCCACGTGGCGCGCGAGCGCCGCCTCGGCCGCGGGGCGATCGGCGTGCACGAGGCGCTCGGCGCGATCGATCGCGCGCGTCAGCGCGGCGATCGTGTCGGGGCTCGCTGCGGCGAACGCGCGCGACGCGCAGAGCGCGTGGATCTGGCGCGCGGAGAGCTCGCGCACTTCGCCCCCCGACTGGTCCACGAGCATCTCTGCCCCTTGCTCGACGAGCGCCGTCTCGAGGTACGGCGTGTGCGCGTAGAGAGCGTCGACGCGCCCGGCGGCGAACGCCGCGTTCTGCTCCTTCCCGTGGAGGATCACCATCTCGATGTCGCGATCGGCGTCGAGCCCCTGCGACGCGAAGAGCGCGCGGAGGCGGGCCGGCGGGTTCGGCGCGACCCCCACGCGGAGGCCGCGGATCCCGCGCAGGCGATCGGCCACCGGCTGCGCGCGCGAGAGCCCGCGTTGCTTCATGACGTCGCGCCGCACGACGAGGTCGATCGGGTCGTTCTGGAGGAGGTTCGCCACGAGGACGATCGGGACCTCGTCGGCGATGAGCTCGAGGTACGTCGGCGGCGGGAGGACCGCGACGTCGGCCGCCTGCTTGCGCACGAGATCGCCGGTGAGCTGCGGTCGCTCCGGGATCACCAGATCGACCTGGAAGCCTTCGTCGCGGAAGAAGCCGGCCTCGCGCGCGAGCCAGAAGGCGAGATACTGCAGGCTCTCGGCGTCGGGGACGATGACCTTGATCGGCGTCCCGTCGAACGCGCGCGCAGGCGCCGGCGCCGCGATCGCGACGGCGAGCGCCGCGGCCCACGCGACGACGCGCGCGCGGGCGCTCACTTCGTAGACGCAGGCGCCGTCGGCGCCGCTGGGGTCTCGCCCTGCTTCGCCTCCCAGTCCCAGCGCACGCCGAACATCACCTGCCGGAAGCCGGCGGCGAAGATCCCCTCGGGGCGGCGCGCGATGATGTAGAGGTCGTTGAGCGCGTTCTTCACGGTGAGGCGGAACGTGAGCCCCGTCGCCCGCTGGTGCCAGTGCGCCGTCGCGTCGACGATGTGGTGCGCCGGCAGGATCCCGACGCGCCCGGTGGCGTCCTCGGCGATCGTGTTCTGCGAGTCGGAGAACTGCGAGCTCGTGAACGCGTACGCGACCTGACCACCGAGCCCCGACCGGTGCTCCACGTCGAAGTTGGCGTTGAAGTTGTGGAGCGGCGCGTACGGGAGGAGGTTCCCGCCGTACGGGCCGCCGACGAACACCGCGCGCGCGAACGTGTACCGCGCGCCCACGTCGACGAGCGTCGGCCACCCGAAGAGCCGGCCGATGCCGAGCGTGGTCCCCCCCTCGACGCCGAAGTGCCGCGTGTTCCCGGCGTCGGTCTCCGTCGCGCCGAGGTCCTGGCTCGTGTTCAGGACGACCTGGTTCTGGAAATCGGAGAGGAAGCCGGTGGTCTCGGCGTGAAGCCATTTCGTCGGCGTCACGCGCGTCCCGATCTCGTAGTTGATGCTGCGCTCGGCGCTGACCTGCGCCGGCGTCCCCTTCGGGCTGATCGAGCTCGTCACGCGCGGCGCGGCCCAGCCCACGTGGAGCCCGCCGAAGACGTGCGCCTTCCTCGTCCCGTAGATCATCCCGACGCCGGGGATGACGCCGCTCGCCGACGTGTCGCCCTCGATGTTCACGTCCTGCGCGCCGGCCCCCTGGTTCTGTCGGAGGATCGCGCGGTGGAACTCGGCGTGCTCGAGGCGGAGCCCGGGCGTCACGAGGAGGTCGTCGCGGAACGCGAGGCGGTCCTGGACGTAGCCCGCGACCGCGAGCGTGCGGTGCTTCTCCTCGGCCTCGAGCGAGCCCGAGTACGAGATCGGCGAGCTCCCGGCGCGCTGCTGGTAGTGCGCCGTCTCGCTCAAGAGGCGCGCCCCGAAGTCGAACGTGTGCCCGACCGAGCCCGTGGTCGTGCGCGCCTCGACGCGCGGCTCGATCCCGGCGACCTGGTAGTCGCGATCGAGGATCGTGTCGGTCTTCTCGAAGTAGATCGCGCCGTACGGGAGCGTCGGGTCGCCGACGATCCGGTCGTACGGCGTCCCCGGGATCGGGACGCGCTGATAGTCCTGCCGGCGCCAGATCCGGTTCGTGTCGTACGCGTACGCGAGCGTGCGCAGCTTCACGTCGTCGCTGATCCGCTCCTCGTGGATGAACGAGACGTCGTAGCGCCGGAGGTGCAGGTGGCCGTAGGGGGCGAGCGTCGGCCGGTCCGGCGTGTCCTTGTACATCTGGCGCGTGAGCCCGACGTCGTCGGAGTCGGCCGAGTCGTCGTGGAAGCCGAGCTTCAGCGTCGCCTCGCCGTGGTCCGACGTGTCGAACGCGACCTTGCTGAAGATGTCGGTCTGCTCGAACGCTTCGTCGCGGATCCCGTTCCCGCGGCGGTAGAGGACCTGCGTCACGTGGCGGACGCCGTGGAAGCTGTCCCCGTACATCGCGAGGCCGCGCATGTACCCGAGGTTCCCCCCCTCGAAGTCGACCGCGGCGCGCTGCCGATCCTCGGGCGCGAGCGTGAGGAAGTTGACGACGCCGCCGATCGTCTGCGGTCCGAAGAGGATGCTCCCGCTCCCCTTCACCACTTCGATCCCGCGCATCCGCTCCACCGGCGGCGCGTAATAGAGGTCCGGCTCGGCGTACGGATTGAGCGATATCGGGACTCCATCTTCGAGGACGAGGACGCGCCGGCTCCTCCCCGCCTCGAGCCCGCGCACGCTGATGTCGAGGCGCTGCCCGCCGCCGAACTCCTCGCGCACCTGCACGCCGGGGACGCGGCGGAGCATCTCCGCCATGTTGTACGGGTCGGCGCGCTGGATCTCCTGGCGCGTGACGACGGTGCCGGAGCCGGGGACCTTCTGGAGCGAATCGGCCTTGTCACCGATGACGCGGACCTCGACGGGGCCCTCCTTGGCGCTCGCGCCCGCGGCCGCGGCGGCCGTCGGCTCACCGGCGGGCGCGCCCGCGGCATCGCCCGGCGGTGCGCTCGCGCCGCCCGGTGGAGCGTTCGCGTCGCCGGGCGGCGCGGCGCCGTTCGGATCCGTGCTCGGAGCGGGCGCGGCCGAAGGAGCCGGCGCGGGCGGAGGCTGCGCGCGCGCGACGGCGGACGTGAGGGCGAGGAGCGCGGCGGCCGATGCGGCGAGCGTTCGATTCATGGCGACTTGCAGACGCCCATGCCGTTGCAGCCGGGGGACGGCGGCACGCAATCGCCGTTGCTCGAGCACGCGTGCGTGCAGCGCCGGCCTCGCTGGTTGTACTGAAAGCAGTTGTGCGTCTCGCACTGGTCGTCGCTCGTGCACGTCGCCATGAATGGGAGGAGCGCGGCCGCCTCGGCCGCGTCGGCGGCGTCCGCCGCGTCGGGCGCCGCGTCCGGCGGGTTGAGGAGATCCGCCGCGTCCGCCACGGCGCCCGGCGGGATCGCGCCGCTGCAGTCGCACGCGCCGTACGCCTCGCCGTCGGCGCTGCAGACGGCGTAGCCCGTCGGCGCTCCGTGGCAGTCGCATCGCTGGTAGTCCCCCACGGCGCACGGCGTCCCGTGCGTCGTACACCCGACGGCGAGGACGATCGCCGCGAGCGCCGCGACAGCAAAAGAGGCGGAGGTGCGCGGCGGACCCCTATGCATGGTTCGGAGCCTACCCCGGTTTGGCTGCGCGATTCGACCTCCGTCGCGCCGCGTCCGAGAGATGTAACAACTGCGTCTTCAAGCTGTATTTGGAAACCAGCCTAGTGTCCCGGGTGGGCCGGTGCTTCGGCGGCGGGCGGCGCGTCGGGGTCGTGGGTCTTTTGCGTCGCGCGGCGACGGAGGAGGGCCGCGCCGAAGAGCGCGAGGAGCGTGAGCAGGACCAGCGCGAAGACGAGGAGGCGCACGGTGCGCGCACCCGACTCGACGGCCACCGCGGACGCCGTCCAGCTCGACGTCGCGTCGGCGCGCGACAACGGAGGGCGCGGCGGCGCACCCTGCGGCCAGCCGCCCGGCGGGGGCTGCGGGTACGGGATGTGCGGCGGCGCGCCGTGGGCCTGCGGCACAAAGCCGCCCGAGTTCTGCTGCATCGGTAGGTGCGGCGGCGGCCGGGGCGGCGGCACCGGCGCCAGTCGCGCGAACGCGTTGGGGGAGAGCGGCTGCGTGCTCGCGAACGACTTCGGCGGGGCGGGGCGCGGCTGGCTTTCGCTCGGGACCAGCGGCGATCCCATGTACGGCACCGTCGCGTCGTCGCTCTCGTCGTCGTCGCCGGCGAGCGTGACCGCGTGGTGGATCGGCTTCGACGACCCGGGTGGCATCGGGTCGGTGCGCGAGATCTGCGTCTCGGCTTCGATCGCCGCGCCGCCGCGCGGGGGGAAGTTCGTCGACAGCGGGCGGATCTGGACGCGGCCGTCGAAGGCCGTCGGCGTCGGAGGCCTCGAGATCGGCACAGCGCCCGGCGCGGCGCCCGGCGACGCCTCGGCCATGGGCACAGGCTCCATCCCCGTCGCCGCGCGGAGGGCGCTCTGCATGGCGCGCGCGTCGTTCCAGCGCCGGTCCTTGTCGAGCGAGAGGGCGCGATCGACGACGGCGCAGATCGGCGCCGGGACGTGGGGGGCGACGCGCGCGAGCGGCCGCGGCGACGTCGTCGTGATCAAGAGGAGGTGCTCGTGGAGCGACGTGGCCGCATGGAGGCGCGCGCCCGAGATCAACGTGAACGCGCACGCGCCCACCGCCCACACGTCGGCGCGGGCGTCGACCGACGCGTTGTTGCCGCTCGCCTGCTCCGGCGACATGAAATCAGGGGTCCCGAGGATCAGCCCGGTGCGCGTCGTCTCGCGCGTCGAGTCGAGCTTCACGCGCGCGAGCCCGAAATCGAGCACTTTGAGGACGCCGTCGCGCGTGATGAAGAGGTTCTCGGGCTTGATGTCGCGGTGGATGATCCCCTGCGCGTGCGCCGCGGCGAGGACGTCGAGGAGCTTGTCGGTGGCCCACAGCACCTCCTCGAGCGGGAGCCGCCCGCCGCCCCGCGTCGCCCGCGCCTCGAGCGACTCGCCGTCGAGGAGCTCCATCACGAGGAAGACCTGGCCGTCCTCCGTGGCGTCATCGTCGAGGATCCGGACGACCCCGGGGTGCCCGACGGCGTTGGCGACGTAGCCCTCGCGGAGGAAGCGCGACCGGATCTCCTTGTTCCGCGAGAGCTCCGGGTGGAGCATCTTGATCGCCACGCGCATACCGTTGCGGTGGGTCGCCAGATACACCGTGGCCGTGGCCCCTTCACCGAGCTTCGTCTCGATGCGCCACTTGTCCTTGACCACATTGCCGATCCGGCCGGACGCTCTCCGGGTCGCGCCGTACTCTTCGGCCACGGCATCGAAAGTAGCACGACGGCGCTTTTCGAGCCCCATCGTCGAAAGGCCACGACGCTCCAGCCAAAACCGGCCGATCTCAGCCGCCAGGACGACGTTTTCGATCTAGAACGAGACGCCCACCCCCAGCAGGGCCGTTCGATATGACCGAAGACGACGTCTTTCATTTCCTCGTATCGCTCGTGGCCTTGCTGGCGATGGCCCGCCTCTTTGGCGAGGGGGCGCGAAAGGTCGGGCTGCCGAACGTTTTCGGCGAGATCTGCGCCGGGATCGTCCTCGGCCCGACCGTGCTCGGACACATCTCCCCGGCGACCGAGGCGTGGGCGTTCCCGAGCGGTCCGGCCAAGGTGATGCTGAACGCCTACACGACCGTGTCGGTGATCCTCCTCCTTATGTTGGCCGGCCTCGAGGTGGACCTGGGGGTGGTCCGAAGGCGCGGGCGAAGCGCGTTCCTCACGAGCGTCTTGGGGATCCTCTGCCCGCTCGCGGGCGGGCTGCTCCTCGGCTTCCTCCTCCCCGACGCGGATCTCGTCCACCCCGAGCGTCGCACCCTCTTCGCGCTCTTCTGCGGCGTGGCGCTCTCGATTTCGGCGCTCCCGGTCATCGCGAAGACGCTCCTCGACCTCGGGATCTACAAGACCGACATCGGCCTCCTCGTGATGTCGGCCGCGATGATCGACGACCTCGTCGGTTGGCTCTGCTTCTCGCTCCTCCTCGGTCCGATGCGCGGCGGCGAGAGCGACGTCGGGTCGCTCCTCGTCACGCTGGGATCGATCTTCGTCTTCGTCACGTTCGCGCTGATCGTCGTCCGCCGCGCGATCGACGCCTTCTTCGGCCAGATCGACGCGGAGCACCCGGCGTCGCCGGGGCAGGTGCTGTCGCTCATCGTCGTCCTCGCGATCCTCGGCGCGATCTGCGCGCTCCGGATCGGCGTGCACGCGGTCTTCGGCGGGTTCGTCGTGGGCGTGGCGGTCGGCGACTCGCCGCGCCTCCGCGAGCATACGAAGGCGGTGATCCACGAGTTCGTCACGAACATCTTCGCCCCCGTCTTCTTCGCATCGCTGGCCCTCCGCGCCGATTTCGCGCGCGCGTTCGACCTCCGCCTGTGCCTCCTGACGCTCGGGATCGCGACCGTCGCGAAGGTGCTCGGCTGCTCGGTGGGCGGGCGCCTCGGCGGCCTGACCTGGCGCGAGTCGGGCGCCGTCGCGTTCGGGCTGAACGCGCGCGGCGCGATGGAGATCATCCTCGCGCTCCTCGCGCTCGAGGCCGGGTTGATCCAGCCGAAGATGTTCGTCGCGCTGGTCATGATGGCGCTCGCCACGTCGCTCATGAGCGGCCCGTTCATGAAGCGCCTCCTCTCGACCGACACCGAGGATGAGGAGGTGGCCGCGCTCCTCGAGCGCGGCGCGTTCGTCCCGTCGCTCGCCGCAAGCAGCCCGTCCGCCGCGATCAAAGGGCTCGTCGACGCGCTCGCGTCGCGCCTCGGCGCCTCCGCCGAGCGCGCGCACAAATGCGTCGTCGAGCGCGAGCGCGTCGCCCCCACCGGGATCGGCGACGAGGTGGCCGTCCCACACGCGGCGGTCGATGGGCTCGCGCGCCCGGTGCTCGCGATCGGGCTCGCCTCCGATGGGATCGACTTCGACGCACCCGACGGCCGGCCGGCGAAGATCATCATCCTTCTCCTCGTCCCGCCCGGAGCGTACGAGCGCGAGGTGCGCATCCTCGCGTCGATCGCACGGGCGCTCCTCCCCGAGGCATCCCGCCGCGAGCTCCTCGCGGCGCGCAGCAAGACCGACGCGATCGCCGCGCTGAGCCACGCCCCGCCGCAGAGCCGGCCTGCCACGGAGATTCAGGTGCCGGGCGCGTAAAGTCGGGGGGCAGCCGTGCCGTTCTCCCTCAGGGGGCACCTTCTTCTTTGCCACACGCGTGACACCGCTCGGCGAGGGGGCAACACCTCTTTCGACTTTCGACCGTGATATGAAGGGTCGGTGGCGCGCCGCGACTCCATCCGTGCCCGCGTGGACCGCCTCGAGCTGCCGTTCGACGAGTTCGGCGTCGATCCATACGGCATCTCGAAGAAGCACCTCGCGTTCGCGTACGAGGTGCTCGGCTTCCTCTACCGGCGGTACTTCTCCGTCGAATGCCGCGGGATCGAGAACGTCCCCGCGCGCGGACGCGCGATGCTCGTCGGGAACCACTCGGGCGGCATCCCGATCGACGGGATGATGGTGATCGCGTCGATGTTCTACGCGATGGACCCGCCGCGGCTCGCGCAGGGGATGGTCGAGAAGTTCATCAACCGCTTCCCGGTGGCGTCGCTCTGGTCGAACCGGACGGGGCAGTTCACGGGGCTCCCCGAGCACGCCGTTCGCCTCCTCGAAGAGGACCGCTTGCTCATGGTGTTCCCCGAGGGGGCGCGCGGGACGGCCAAGCTGTGGAGCGAGCGCTACTCGCT
>Ga0070689_100000477_pt1 | contig 23646 bp, 19 predicted proteins | sample KBSS23HmetaG_FD_64669 | JGI IMG/M metagenome (GOLD analysis project Ga0070689, IMG submission 64669) | Switchgrass rhizosphere microbial communities from Kellogg Biological Station, Michigan, USA - KBS S2-3H metaG | ecosystem: Host-associated > Plants > Roots > Rhizosphere ...
AACACCAGAAACAACAAATTATTCCCAGTGTTCCACGCGGCGAATCCGACCACGATAATGATCACGAGAAAAACGCCACCACCGCTCGTCGGCTCTATAGGAAAATCCAGGTTCGCAACTTCGACTCTCGCAGAACGCGCCAGTGGCGGAACAATAAAGATCGTCAACAGCAACGCGATGAACAGCGACAGAATTGCGGCAGCGCCAGCCAGTCCATTCTGGTTTTGCTGGCGCGCAAGAACGGTGACGACTGCAGAGGTGAGCCCGGCGAGAACGAGTAACGTCCCCAGCACAATGCGCAGCATAGATGTTTTTTGAGGTAACGAAGCGGCGCGATCAGACTTTGGCTCAGGCTTCACAGCGGAACACTGACGGTTTTCAGAATTTCGTTCAGGACGGCTTCTGCTTCTTCACTGCGGCGAAGCGACGATGAGAATCGCGAGCTCACCACGATGCGATGCGCAAAGACAGGCACCACCAGCCGCTTGATGTCGTCAGGAATGCAATAGTTTCGATCCTCGCCGAGCGCGAGTGCCTGTGCGGCGCGGAACAACGACAGCGTCCCTCTCGGGCTCACTCCGAGATCGAGCATCTCCGAATCACGCGTCGCCGCGACAATGCGCATCAGGTATTGAACGAGGGCATCGTCGACCGAAACAGTCGCAACAGCCTGCTGCAACTCGACGACTTCCGGCGCGCTCATCACCGGCTCGAGCTCGTCGAGCGGATCTGCATACTCGCGGTCGCGCAGGATTCGTTGCTCGTCGGCAGGCGCGGGATAACCAATGCGCAAGCGCAGCATGAAACGATCGAGCTGTGACTCCGGCAGCGGGTACGTACCGTGATGCTCGATGGGATTCTGCGTCGCCAGCACGATAAACGGAGCGGGCAGATTGTGCGTCACTCCTTCCACCGTAACGTGCCGCTCAGCCATCGCTTCGAGCAGCGCCGACTGCGTCTTCGGCGTGGTGCGGTTGATCTCGTCAGCGAGTACGACGTTGGCGAAAACCGGCCCCGGTTTCCATTCAAAAATGCCGCTGTGCTGGTTGTAAACGGAAAGCCCTATGACGTCGGACGGCAGCAGGTCGGAAGTGAACTGAATCCGCTGAAAATTGCAATCGAGGGCGCGTGCGAGGGCGTGAGCCAGAGTTGTTTTACCCACCCCCGGAACGTCTTCCACCAGCAGGTGCCCGCCGGCGATCAGTGTGACAATCGCCAGGCGAATCGCTTCCGGCTTCCCTTTGATTACGGTCTCGACAGCGCTCTGGAGCCGTTCAATCTGTTCGACCGCGTTGGCGCTGGTTATCTGACCGCTGCTAATGGTTTCGAGGTTCCGCATTAACTGGCCTGCATTCTACATGCTAAGAGCACCCGAGGCACGGAAAAGTTGGCCGCTGGGGCAATGTGACCTTCGCGCACTCCTGTAGTAGACTAAGGCCCGTCTGGAGGATGGGCAAGCGCAGCAGAAATCGGAACGGAAGACCAGCGGCTACGTGTAATCGCCCGAGGAGAGCTTATGAAACCCCTTAAAGATACGAAAAAAGACCAGCGCGGCTTTTCGCTGATCGAGTTGATGATCGTTATCGCCATCATCGGCATATTGATCGGAGTCGGAATCGCGGGCTATCGCTCAGCTATTAAAGCGGCAAACGAGGCGGCAGCGGTTAAGACCCTGCGCTCGATTGCGGAGCAGCAGATGCTCTATTTCAACGCGCATCAACGCAGCTCGTTTGGCACCTTTGAGGAAATGCGTAAAGAGAACCTGCTTGACACTCGTTTTGACGGGACGACGCCGGTCGTCGATGGTTACGTCTACACGATGAAGATCATTCCGAAGTCAACGTCGGCCCAGGCGGGTTACACAATCAACGCTGACCCGCAGGTCGGTACCGGAGTCGGAGCCACCGGCAAGAACCACTATTACGTCGACTCAGACACCAACACCATTCACGTCAACGACTCGCAGCCGGCGACGGCCACCGATCCACCGATCGGCCAATAGCCACAAAGAAGACATTAGCCGCAAAAAGGCACATAAGGCACAAAATGAAATTAACTTTTGTGCCTTATGTGCCTTTTTGTGGCTCCTTTAAAGTTTTCGCGTGTCGACTCGATCGAGGCGCTGATCAGCGAGGGGCCAGCTTTGTTGGAGACTAAAATCGGAAACGTTCTTCAGCACAAACGCCGGCATGTCCGCTTCTCTTTGCGCTTTGACGTGAATGAACTCCGCGCCCGCGACATCATTCAACCAAAAAGCCGGGCGTTGATCCGGACTGAGATAACTCACCTCCACGTCGCGCACCTGTAGTCCTTTAATATGTCGAATAAAAAAGCCGTAGGCTGGTAAGTCGCCAAACATCGCCGGCTCAGGATAGATGTTCTCTCGTTCCGGTGGATCGAGTGCCGCCTGTTTTTTCGTCCCGCCCCCCTTCGCGTAGACGCGAATGTTGCTGAGCTGCACGTCTTCAATCAGGTAACCCGGTATGCCGCTGATGATCGATGAATACTTCGGATCGGCGTTGTAAACGAGGATGTTGCTGATGATGACGCGCCGCATCGCGCCGACTTTCGTCGTCTCCTTTGGGCCACGATTACGCGATCCGAGACGCAGGAAGATCGGAGAGTTGCTGATGTCGCGCATCGTGATGTTTGAGATCGTGACGTCTTCGAGTAGCGCGCCGTCGACTGCTTCGAGCGCAAGCCCGCGCGAGTAGTCGAAGACACAGTTCGAGACGGTGATGTTCTTGAAGCCGCCGTTCGATTCGGTGCCAAACTTAATGCGCCCCGTCGGACCGAACGTCCCGTTTGCGTTTCGGAATTCACGTTTGTATGTGCCGTCGAAGAGAGTGCCTTCGTCGTAGCCACTCACCTGGCAGTTTGTGATCGTTACGTTCTCCGTGACGCGCGCGTAGCCGAGTGCGTAGGAACTCTTCGGACAGATCGCGTCGTCGAATGGCGAGTTGACGGTGCAGTTGGAGATGCGAACGTTCTTGCACGCATCGACGTCGATGCCGTCGCGGTTCGTGTCGATCTTGACGTTGTCGATGGTGAGATTGTCGACACCGGTGGTGAGGATCGCGAAGTGTCCGCCGTGCAGGATGCTGATGTCGCGAATGATGACGTTGCGAGAGAGCTTCAACGCTATCGCTTTGTTTCCCCAACCGGGCTCGACTGCGTCGCGTGCATTCGGATAGCCCCACGGTCCGGCTTTTGGATCGGGGCCTTGCTTTGCGAGCGCGTCGTTCTGTTCTTTGGTGCGCGACTCGCTGCCGCTGCGCACGAGTCCCTTTCCCCAGATGCGACCGGGGCCGAGGATCGAAACGTTTTCGAGGTTCTCGCCCCAGATCAAACTGTTGTGCCAGTGGCTGTGACCGAAGTCCTGGTACTGGTCCGAGGGGTTTGGCTCGGGCAGATCGTATTTGCCGTCGCCGTCGTTGGGATGCGCGGCGAGAATGGTGGCGCCCTGGTCGAGGTAGAGCGCGACGTTGCTCTTCAGGCGGATCGAAAAAGAGCGATAGGTTCCGGCAGTAAACAAAACTGTCCCACCGCCTGCTGCGGCCGCGGCATCAATTGCTTTATTAATAGCAGGACTGTCGAGGGCTTTTCCGTCGCCCTTGGCGCCATACTTTCTGACGTCGAAGGCGCCAACGAAAGGAGCGCTCTTTTGGACGGACTCGGAATAAGCGGTTGGGTTATAAGTGAAGGCGCAACCAGCAAGCGCCAGGACAAAGATCGCAATCCAGAGTCGTCGAAATGGTTTTACCATTTTGGCAATATACAGTCTTATGCGTGAGACGTTGCTGAGTTTTTTGGATGACTGCATGGCGCGTCGCGAGCAGACGGCGGTCGCACATTGGCGAGGACTGCGAATCGCACGCTGGTCGTATGGACGTCTGGCAGCCTCCGCTTTTCAATTTGCGCGCGAACTCGAAGCACGTGGCATCGGGGCAGGCGATCGCGTGCTCTTCTGGAGTGAGAACAGCCCTGAGTGGATTGTCGCGTTCTACGGTTGCTTATTGCGTGGCGCCGTCGTTGTTCCACTCGATCTGAAATCGGCGCCGGATTTCGCGGGGCGAGTCCAGCAGCAGGTCTCTGCAAAATTGTTGCTCGCGGACGAGTCTCAACTCGATGTGCCTCGTCTCTCGCTCAATAACCTCACCGGTGTAATAGCACGCCATTCAACCAGCCGGTACAAAGCCGAGCCGAACGATCTCGTCCAGATCGTCTTTACTTCAGGCACGACTGCCGAACCGAAAGGCGTTTGTCTCACGCATCGCAACCTACTTGCGAACATCGCGCCCATCGAAAAGGAATTCAAAAAGTATGCTCGTTGGGAACGACTCGTACATCCACTGCGATTCCTCTGCCTGCTGCCACTGAGTCACGTCTTTGGACAGATGATGTCCATCTTTATTCCCGAGCTGATCGGCGCTGAAGTGTACTTCCGCGAATCGTACAAGCCATCGGAGATCATCACCGTCGTCAAGAAGCAACGCATTAACGTAGTCGTAACAGTGCCACGCGTGCTTGAAACGCTGCGCGAAAAACTTCAGATCGATCTAAAACTCTCTGATGATCAGCTCGACGCCGCTGAAAGCCGTCACTTCCTACGAAACTGGTGGAGCTTTCGAAACATCCATCGTCGTTTCGGTTGGCGCTTCTGGGCATTCATCACCGGCGGCGCGACTTTGGAGAGCGACACCGAAAATTTCTGGCGCCGCGTCGGGTATGCAGTCATTCAGGGCTACGGCATGACTGAGACTGCATCTCTTACGAGCCTGTCTCATCCGTTTCGAACGCGGCAGGGCTCGATTGGCAAACCTGTCAGCGGACAGGAAGTGAAGTTGAGCGAGGACGGCGAAATTCTCGTGCGTGGCGACAACGTCTCGCCCGGCTATTGGAACGGTGCGAACAAGCCGCTCACCGACGAGCAGGGTTGGATTCACACCGGCGACATCGGCGAGGTTGGGCCCGAGGGCAACATCTATTTTCGCGGTCGCAGCAAAGACACCATCGTCACAGCGGCCGGCCTGAAGATCTTTCCCGCAGATCTTGAGGCCGCTCTCGATCATCAACCCGAGATAAAAGAGAGCACTGTCATTCCGCTCAATGGAGGCACCGAAGCGCTGGCGGTGCTCATTCCCCACGACGAGCGCCCGGATTTGACTGCGGCAGTGAAGCGGGCGAACGATTTGCTGGCGGAGTTTCAGCGTATTCGCCACTGGGTGGTCTGGCCCCGCAGTGATTTTCCGCGCACAACGGGTACGCGAAAGGTAATAAAGGGACAGGTTGCCGAAGCAGTCAAAACGTTGCTTGCTGACAAGATGCCGGCAAATGTACAGAACGCACTGGCGCCTTTGAGCCTTCCGGTGATCAGCAGGATCGCAGGCCCACAGGCCGCGCGCATGGACCCCTCAGCGAGCCTGTCTGACGATCTCAAACTCGACTCACTCGGCAGAGTTGAGTTGTTAAGTGCGTTGGAAGATCAGTACCAGATCGAGCTCGACGAAGCTGCAATCACACAAGCAACAACAATCGCCGACATCGAGCAGATTGTCAGTCGAGGAAAATCAGAAGCGCTCAGTTATCCGTATCCACGATGGGCCATGCGCTTCCCCATGACATGGTTGCGCCCGATTGTCTATCACCTTTTCCTGTATCCACTGACGCTGATCATGTGTCGCGTACGAGTTGCCGGCACGGAGCGATTGGCAAACGTGAAGGGACCGGTGTTGTTGATCTCAAACCACGTGACTGACGCCGACGCAGGACTGATCCTCTCGGCACTGCCCTGGCGCTGGCGATTGAGTTTAGCCATTGCGATGTCCGGAGAGTATCTGCGCGATTGGCGTTACCCACCGCCATCGCGGGGATGGCTGGCGCGTCTAAGAGGAAAAGCGGCATACGCGCTCGGCGCAGCTCTATTCAACGTCTTTTCACTTCCGCGTGAGAGCGGCTTCCGCCAGAGCTTCGCTTACGCAGGTGAAGCAGTGGACCACGGCTGGAGCATTCTGATCTTTCCGGAAGGAGCAGAAACGAAGGACGGAAAACTCCAACCATTCAAAGCAGGCATCGGCCTCCTGGCCTCAGAGCTCAACATCCCCGTAATTCCAATCATGCTGCGCGGTCTCTTCGAGCTCAAACAGCGCCGCCAATACTTTGTCCGCCCCGGCACCGTCTCCATCACCTTCGGCGACCCAATCGCATTTTCTCGCGACACCACGGCGACGGAGATCACACGAACTCTAGAGTCCACGCTAAAATCGCTTTAACCATCCGCGTAAATCCGTGGCAACTGACATGGGGGCACCTCAACCGATTCGTTTGGCGGCTCCGCTTTGCAGCCGTTCATTGGAGACGATCGCGCGCTTGTGCCAGCCGCGACCAACCTCTCCGCCGGGGTCGGCAACGCTGACTTCGAAAAGAAAGAGCCTGCCTTCGCGACCAGCGTAGCGTGCGGTTGCTATAACTTCTGCGCCCGGCGGCGTGGGCGCGGTGTGACTTATATCGACTGTGACGCCGACCGACAACTCGCCTGGTCCAAGCAATGGCTGGAGCACGCGCCCCGCGGCGATCTCCATCAGCGCTATCATGCGAGCCGTAGCCAGCACTGGTGGAAACTCGTCTCCAGTTTGACTTGAAATCGAGCTTGCCAAATCTTGTGGACCAACGACGAGGGTGGCCGTTCCGATTGTATTAAGTTCCGGTTCTTTTTCAGACATGGAACGCAGATTAACACTGATCTAAATCGGTGTTAATCCGCGTTCATCTGTGGCTCAAGAGTTCTGCGTGAGCGGAAGAATGAAGTGCGATCCAGGACCTTCTCCTGAAACTCCTCGAGGTAAAGATAAATAACCGGCGTGATGTAAAGCGTGATGAACTGCGAAACAACCAGCCCGCCAACCACAACCAACCCCAGCGGCCGACGCGACGATCCATCAGCACCATAACCAAGCGCGATCGGCACGGCGCCAAACACCGCCGCCAGCGTCGTCATCAGAATCGGACGAAAACGATCCATACTCGCATCGTGAATCGCTTTGTCCGCTGCCTCACCAGCCTCGACGCGCTGGCGCGCGAAGTCAACGATCATGATGCCGTTCTTCTTGACGATGCCCATCAACATGAACATGCCGACAAATGCATAAAGCGACGCCTCCGCCCCAAACACGATGAGCGTCAACAAGCCGCCTACAAGAGCCGTCGGCAGCGTTGAAAGCACAGTCAACGGATGCACGTAACTCTCATAAAGGATCGCGAGAATCACGTACATCACAAACACCGCCAGCGCCATCAGGATCGTCAGACTCGTAACCGTGCGGCTAAACGTCAGCGCCTCGCCTTGCAGCTCCGCGCGCACGCCCTGTGGAACTACCTCCTGCGCCGACTTATTGATGAAATCGGTCGCATCACCAAGAGCTACGCCAGGCTTGAGGTTGAACGAGAGCGTCATGGCGGTGAACTGATTGAAGTGGTTCACTGATTGTGGACCAAGAGTCTTTTTCCACGTGACCAGCTCACCCAGCGGCACAAGCCGCCGGCCATCGTCTGACTTGATATAAAGCAGCGAAAGATCCTCAGGCTTCTCCCGCACCGAATCCTCCATCTCCAGAATGACCTGATACTGATCCTCAGGTTGCTTGATCAGGTAGAGATAGTTTTGCGAGTAGGCATTACGCAGCAACGTCAGAATGCGGGCTTCGGAAACACCGTAGGTTTTCGCCTGATCGCGGCGAATGTCGATATTCACGTTCGGTGTGTTGTTGTAGAGGTCGGACGAGACGCTGAGAAAGAGCGGCGACGGTCTCAGTTTCGCCAGCAGCTTTTGACCAGTTTCGTAAACCTGGTTTGGATTCACACCGGAAATTGTGAACGCATATTGCCCTTGCGTCTGATTTGTAACACCTGTGCTGATTTCCAGCACTGGCCATGGCCGCAGGAAGGTCATGATTCCCGGAATCGTGTTGAGCTTGCCCATCATCTCCGCGGTCACGTCGGCAATGGGTCTGCGGTTATCAGGAGTTCCAATATAGGTAAAGGTAATGCCCGTGTTTGACGAAAGAAAACCGGTAGCGCCTGTCAGCGTGAAGTCAGTGATGACGTTCGGATCCTGGTGCAACATTCGATCGACCTGATCCTGGTACTCGCGCATCTGTTTTGGCGACGAACCTTCCTGTGCGATAAACGCGCCGAAGATAACACCACTATCTCCCGGCGGCAGGAAGCTCTTTGGGACCAGCATGAACAACCAGATCGTGCCTCCCAAACAGACGGCCCAGATCACGAGGGAGATCCAGCGATGACGCAGGAACCACCAGAGCGATCCACCATACAAACCGAGCACGCGTTTTTCGATACCGCCGATGACGCGCTCCACCCACGTCTTCCTTAAGCCGTGGCCGCGTTCTTTCAAGAGACGCGCACACATCAGCGGCGTCAGTGTTAGCGAGACCAGGCCTGACGCAAGAATCGCGATGACGATCGTGATCGCAAACTCACGAAAGATTCGTCCGACAAGTCCCGTCATGAACACCAGCGGTATGAACACGGCCGCGAGCGAGATCGTCATCGAGACAATCGTGAAACTGATTTCCTTCGCGCTGCTGATAGCCGCTTCAAAAGGTGGCTCGCCGCGCTCGATACGACGCACAGTGTTTTCCAGGAACACGATCGCATCGTCGACAAGAAAGCCGATCGCCAACGTCAACGCCATCAACGAAAGATTGTCGAGACTGTAGCCAAGCGCGCGCATCGCCATGAACGTGATCAGCAACGACAATGGCAGCGCGACCACCGGAATCAGTGTGTCAGTAACACGACCAAGAAACGCAAAGATGACGATAACGACCAGCACGAAAGCGATGATGAGAGTTGCCTGCACGTCAGCAACGGAGTGGACGATGCTCGCCGCGCGATCGTAGACCGGCATGATATCGATCGAACCGGGCAGCTCCGCACGGACAGCCGGCAGAATTTCATGGATCGATTTCGACACTTCAATGGCATTTGCGCCGGCGCGGCGATTCACTGCGATGACTGTTGTCGCCGCGGGCACCTGGCGCCCACGCACCCAAAAGCGCATGTTTACGCGTTCGTCCTGCACCGAGTCTTTGACCGTGGCCACGTCGCGGAGGTACACCGGCGCGTTGTTCGTGCCGCCGACGATCAAGTTGGCGTACTGTTCGGCAGTTTCGAGCTGGCCTTGCGGTCGCAGGATCGCGGTTTGCGACGAACTGTCTAACTGGCCCGCGCCCGCGTAACTGGTTCCGTTCTTAATCGCCGTATTGAGATCGTCGATCGAAATGCCGCGCGCCCACATCGCCGACGGATTAGCCTTGATACGAATCGCCGATTTGGTTCCGTAAACATTTACCTGCGACACGCCGGGCAGAATGCTCAGGCGCTGGCCCACCTGCGTACTCGCATAGTCGTGCAACTGACCGGTCGTCACCGAGTCGCTGACCATTGCGAGATACATGATCGGCTGATCGTTGGGATTAGTTTTTGAATAAGTTGGTGGCGATGGAAGATCCGCGGGCAGACTGCTGATTGCTTGTGATATTGCAGTCTGCACGTCGGTTGCCGCGGCGTCGATGCTCTTGTCGAGTGCGAACTGAAGCGTAAAGCTTGCGAAGCCCTGGGTGCTCCGCGAAGTCACGACCTCGAGCCCGTTGATCTGCATGAACTGGCGCTCGAGCGGCGTTGCAATGTTGTTCGCAACCGTATCCGGACTCGCGCCCGGATAACCGACGTTTACCTGGATCACGGGATAGTCGACGGCGGGTAGATCGTTTACGGGCAACTGACGATAGCTCAGCACTCCGAAAAGGATCACTGAGAGCGTCAGCACCGCGGTCATTACTGGCCGCCGGATGAATGGTTCAGAGAGATTCATGACTTCGATCCGTCTGTAGCCACTGTGGCCGGATTGTCTGGTTCCCGGATAACCACTTTGCCGCCGGGAGTCACGCCGAGCTGCCCGTTGATCACGACCTTTTCTCCGGCCGCAACGCCTTTCTCGACGACGATCAGATCACCTTGACGCTGGCCCAACGAGACGGTGCGTTGCTCGGCGGTGGAATCAGGCTTGATGACGTAAACATATGAGCCGGCTGCCGACATCTGCGGCGCCGAAGCCGGAACAAGCACCGCTCCCGTCACTCTTCCGAGCAACAATCGAATATTGACAAAACGTCCCGGCCAGAATCTGTGATCGGGATTTGGCAGCGTTGCGCGCAAGGTGACTTGTCCTGTTTCCGCTTGCACGGCGTTGTCGATGAACGTTAGTGGACCGGAGACTGCATCATCTGCTGAGTCCGGAAGTCGAACTTCAGCGAGGAGCGTGCCGGCGCGCATCTGGTTCTGCACGGCGGTCAGATTGTTTTGCGAGATCGTGAAGTCTGCGTAGATGGGATCGATTCGTTCGATCACCAGCAGCGAGTTGCCGGGCACGCCACCGGCGGATTCCGTACTGCCTGGACCACCGGGATTCACGACGTTTCCGATGTCGACCAGACGCTGTCCGGCACGGCCATCGATGGGTGAATGAATGTAACAGTAACTGAGCTGGACCTTCGTAGTCTCGATCGCAGCGTTGTCGGCTTTGAGCGTCTCGTCGGCACTGTGTACTGCGGCGCGCGCGGCTTCCGTATTGGCTTTCAGTGTGTCGTAATCCGCGCGCAGTTGTCCGTATTGTTCGCTTGGCACCACGCCCTGCTCGACCAGAGTGCGATAGCGTTCAACCTGTGCGCGGCCCCAGTTTTCACGTGCAACCTCGCGCGCGAGGTTCGCCTCAGCCTGTTTCTTCGCGGCAACATTTTTGGCGAGGTTGGCCTGCGCTTGCTTGAGATTCGCTTCGAAGGGTCGCGGATCGACAGTAAAGAGCAGTTGGCCCTTTTTGACGTTGGCGCCGTCGGTAAAGTGAATTTTCGTGATGCGCCCGGAAACTTGTGGCTGAATTGATACGGTTTCGCGCGCGACGATCTTGCCAAGCGCGTCCATGTAAGTCGAAACGTCCTGGGAAACTGCGGTGCTGACGACAACGGGCGCTGGGGGACGTTCGAAATTTGGCTGTGCCTTATTTACACAACCGGCGAGAGTGGCACAGAGTCCACTAATGGCCAGGAGAATTCCCAGACGATAAGGCAAGCCCTGCTCGAAATTCATACGAGTTCTTTTCCTTAGCTCATCAGCGTCCACGAGACGACTGAATTTTCGGGTTTCTGTGGGTACGATACCGCGTGCAATTTTGTTGCGCACGTGGCCGCCGCCGGGAAGCGCCTCTCCATTGTGCCATTACGGACACAGAATACTAAACGCACCTGATTAGAGGTGTGTTAAGTGGACGTAAAAATTTGTTAAGAATTGTGAATTAGCCACCGATGCCACGGGCTTGTCCCGTGGAGAGTCACGCTTGCTGCTACCCAAGGCTAATAATAAAAGCGGTTGGATGCCACGGTCTTGCGCCGTGGAGGTTCACGATCACGGCTATATAGCCTCGAACGTGACACTCCACGGGGCAAGCCCGTGGCATCTATATTTCCGATTTTGATCGTGTGTTAGCTGGCGAGCGTGACACTCCACGGGACAAGCCCGTGGCATCTATTTTCTGAGAGTAAGCTTGCAACTTGGCCCCTCGATAGGCCATCATACGCGGCTGTTAATCCTTCTCTCGCGCATCGACGGTGATGCGCCCCGCGCATAGGCGTTGGACGTTTGGATGGTTCGAGAGCAGGTTTGTTTCACACTTCGAAGCGGCTCTTTTGAGAGCATCCGAACCTGATTCTTCGAACGCTACCGTTCGCCGAAGTCAAATCTGATTCGCTGCTTCTTTCATTTTTAAACCCAAAGGAAAAGGTATCTCTCTATGGCAAAGAAACTTTATGTTGGTAACCTGTCTTTCCAAACTACCAGCCAGGATCTCCAGGAACTGTTTTCACAAGCTGGAACAGTTGAATCAGCGAGCGTGATCGAAGACCGCAACACCGGACAATCGAAAGGTTTTGCTTTCGTCGAAATGTCTACCGAGGAAGAAGCGACGGCAGCAATTGATCAATTCAACGGCAAGGAATACGGTGGCCGGAATTTAACAGTAAATGAAGCGCGGCCACGAGAGAATCGCCCTGGCGGTGGTGGCGGACGTAACTTTGGTGGCGGCGGCAATCGCGGCGGCGGCTATGGCGGCAATCGCGGCGGCGGTGGTGGCAATCGCGGTGGCGGTGGTCAAGGACGTCGCTCAGAGCCGCGCTGGTAAACGCTTTTCGTACTGCGCTAATTCGGTAGTGTCGCAGTTTTGTAATTTCTGTCGCGCAACACTCTCTTCTCAGTTGCTCTGTGGTTAGATAGGCGCTGGAGAGGTTGCACACGAAATTTCAACTGCGACTACTACCGAATTTGTTTTAAAGGAACTTGAATGAAATTAGAAGTACGTGGTGAAGCGAGGGCAGCGAAAGAACAAATAGGTGTTAACTGGACAAATGGAGTTTTCCTGATTCTTGCGCATCTTGCGGCGGTTGCAGCTCTCTTCTTCTGGAGCTGGCCGGCTGTGATTACCGCGGTTGTGCTTTACTGGGTTGGCGGAAGTCTTGGCATCGGCATGGGATATCACAGGTTGCTCACGCATCGCGGTTATAAAGTTCCAAAAGCAGTTGAATACTTTCTTGCGCTGTGCGGCGCGCTCGCCCTCGAGGGTGGACCGATTACGTGGGTCGTGACGCATCGCATTCATCATGCGCACGCAGATCATGATGGCGATCCACATACGCCACGCGATGGTGGTTGGTGGGCGCACATTGGTTGGATATTGTGGGGCACGGCCCAGAATCACGATCATGCCACCATTGCTCGTTACGCGCCCGATTTGATAAAGGACGGCTTTTATCGTTGGCTGAATCGTTTCTACTACGTGCCGCTTTTGGTAGTCGGGGTGATGCTTTTTGTTTTTGGAGGCTGGGGCGTATTGCTGTGGGGAGTCTTCCTCCGGGTGACATTGGCTTTTCATGCGACGTGGCTCGTCAATTCGGCCACTCACCTGTGGGGTAAAACAAGATTCGAAACCGGCGACGATTCGCGCAACAGTTGGTGGGTTGCGCTTTTGACATTCGGAGAGGGATGGCACAACAATCATCACGCTCATCCTACTTCGGCGCGTCACGGTCTGCATTGGTATGAGATCGATATAAACTGGCTTGGTATTCGTGCGTTGCAGTTTCTCGGCTTGGCCCATAGTATCAAGCGCCTTCGTTTCAATCGCGCTGCTTCCGCGTGGCAGATGGTGAGCAGTCGCGTGAGAACTCACGTCAGTACTGAGAAACCACTCAGAAACGAAATTTAAGCGCGCGTTATGATTCCAAACAAAGAGGAGGCAGCTCTCCATGGCAAAATTACTCTATGTTGGTAATCTCTCGTCCCAGACCACCGAACAGGATTTGGAGGAGCTGTTTTCTCAAGCTGGAAACGTTGAATCAGCAAGAGTGATGAGACACACCAACACCGGGGACTCGAAAGGTTTCGGCTTTGTCGAAATGGCCAATGACCAGGAAGCTGCATCAGCGATTGCCCAGTTCAATGGCAAGGAACTCCATCGTAAGAAATTGCAAGTCAATGAAGCCCGGAACCAATGAATCACGCCGGCTCTAAGTAGACCCACTTCGCGAAGAATTCTTTCAAACTCTTTCCGTTAGCTTCTTCCATTGCGGCAACGAAGTCGGTGGTGACGACCGATTTTCCAAAGTGTCGCTGCGTGAAGAGGCGCAGGCCGTTCCAGAAATTACGCTCGCCCATCTCCTCGCGCAGCAAGTGCAGGATGTAAGCGCCCTTGTCGTAGACGAGCGTGCGATCTTCGCGTGTCGGGTGTAGCCAATCCGGAAAGACGAGCGACTTGTCTTTACCTGCTGCTCGCACTTTCTCGTAATTGGTGCGATACGTCTCGATCTCGCGCATGTAAGCGGCGCGTCCGAAACGATGTTCGAGATATGCCGCGGCGATGAAAGTCGCGATTCCTTCGTTGAGCCAGAAGTGGTTCCAGTCGCGGCAAGTCACCATGTTTCCCCACCACTGATGCGCAAACTCGTGCGCTCCAAGCCAAATGTCCTGCTCGTTCTTCAGCACTTCCTCGCCGTACGCTTCTTTCAAAGCCGTGAAAGTGTCCATCTCTTGTTCGACACCGCCGGCTGCGAGCACCTGCGTGTACGTTTTGTCGGCATACTTAACACCGGCGCGTTCTTCGAAGAAGTCGAGCATGTCGGGCGTGTCGCGAAAGATGCGACGCACTTGATCCTCGGTGTAGTTTGTAGCGAAGTATTGAAACTCGACGTTTCTTCGTTTTTCCTTGACGACGTGAAACGGACCGGCGGCAAACCCGAAGACGTAGGTTGGAATAGCTGTGTCCTGTCGCCACTCGGAGACGCGTTTATTGTTTGGCAGTGCGCGTTGAGAAACGAGCTTGCCGTTGGCGACTGGCGTTAAGTTCGCTGGCAGGATCAGTTTGAACGTCAACGTTGCTTTGTCGGAGGGATCGTCCACGCAGACCATCCACTGACTGGTGGAAAAAATCGTGTGGACCTGTTGTCGATCGGGGAAAAATCGAATGCCGTATTTTGGTGTGCCGTGAAAGTCGATCTCGATCTCTCGCACTCGCTTCTCCGGCGGTAACGACACGCGCAACCGGTGATTGGCGACTGAAAACTGCAACGCCGAGCTACGTGCACGAACCGCATCGATTGCGAGAGCACCACAATCAAACTCAACCGCTGATGACGTTGTTGAGAAGCGGATCAGAACAGATCCTTTCACGGATTTTCCGGCAATGTCAGGCTCGAGTGTCGCCGAGTAGTGCGACACATCCGTAGACGCGTGGCCCAACACACTCACAACCAGGATCAGTACAAGACACGCAAACAACCTTTCTGACATACTCCTCCTTCTATGACAGTTCTCGAAACCGAACGATTATCGCTGCGACAGTTCACGGTCGACGATGCGCAGTTTATCCTGAAGCTGCTCAACGAACCTTCGTTTCTGCGCTACATCGGAGACAAAAAGGTCCGAAACCTCGAAGATGCGCGGCAGTATATTCTGAATGGTCCAGTCGCAAGTTACGAACGAAATGGCTTTGGACTATATCTGGTTGAACTCAAGGAATCATACACGCCGATCGGGATGTGCGGGTTCCTCAAACGAGAAGAACTGCCCGATGCGGACATTGGTTTTGCTTTCATGCCTGAGTTCTGGAGTAAAGGATTTGCGTTTGAAGCCGCCGCCGCGTTGTTACGGGACGGGCGCGAAAGATTGAAACTTGAACGAATCCTGGCGATTACGAGTCTTGATAACGACGCGTCGATCAAGCTGCTGCAACGGCTGGGATTCGGATTTGACAGGGTTATAACCCTTGCTGCTGGTCGCGAGCAGGTCAAATTATTTACAAAGAATTAAGTCCAAGCTCCTCATATCTTATTCCGACTGTCTGGCCACCAACGTATCTCGCAAAATAATAGTGTGATGTTTTCTTATTACTCGCCACTCTAGGGTGACGATAGGCTGAATTCATTAATCCTGGCCGTCACTCGGAAACGAGTAAATTACTATTGATAAGGAGAATGGCAATGAAACGCTTTACGAAAATACACGTTCTAATGATAACCCTCTTCATGTTGCTGGGAACGATTCCCGCGTCAGCCGTCGAGCGCCCTTTCGCTATAAACGGGTCGGGCGTCGCGACTCTTATCACTGATCCATCGGGTAACCCGATTGGCGCCATCGCCACGGGTGCCGGTACGGCAACTCACCTCGGTCAGTGGACCGTCACCGGGAATCCCAAATACACTCCCGACAGCAACGGTGTAATACACTCCAGCGGAGAAGCAACGCTCACGGCTGCCAACGGAGATAAGCTTAATTTCACGATTGACGGAATCCTGGATCCAATCGCAGGTGTTGATCAGGGGGTCTTCTACATTGTGGGAGGCACGGGCCGGTTCGAGGGGGCGAGCGGCAGCGCCAACTTCGTAGTGACCCTTAATCCGGTAACCGGCGGTTTCGAGTTGACCGCCGTCGGCAGGGTCAATTACTAACGTGTTGCCAATGTGGAGGGCGGCCAATTCTGACCGCCCTTTACTGCCTCTCCTCAGTCATCAACGACCGGTGAATGTGAATAGCAGCCATTGCGCCTTCCGCAGCCGCGACGACTGCGAGTTGTGAATTCGGAGTAATATCGCCCGCTGCATACACTCCCTTAACACTCGTTTGCCGCGTGTCATCTACCCACACCAAATTGCATTCAGGATCCAATCGACATCCGAGTTTTTCATGAAAGTTAGTGGCGAGTTCGGTGCCCAGGTTGAAGAATAGCGCGTCGCACTCGAGCGGCTCGCCCTCCGCAAAGAGAACACGCTGCAACTGTCCGGTCGACTTATCGCCTTCGAGCGCAACAATCGGTTCCTTGCGTATTGCGACGTCAAGTCGAGCCAATCGTGCGCGGTCGTGATCCGTGAGTTCAGTTTGATCGGTGAGCAAAGTTAACTGGCTGGTCCAAGTCAGTAGGTTCGTGGTGAACCCTACCGGGTTATTGCCACGTACAAGCACAGCCACTCGCTTGTCTTTCACTTCATAACCGTCGCAGTCGGGGCAGTGGTGGACACTTGTCCCATAAAACTCGCGGAACCCCGGACAGTCAGGAGTCAGATCTCGCAGACCGGTAGCGAGCAACAATCGTCGCGCTTCGAAAACTCGCGCTTCGGTTTCTTCAGAAGCAACAAAGACACGAAACCGCTCGAGCGAAACTTTCTCGACGTTATTTACACAAGCCTCGATAATCAATCCGCCATGGCTCGTCACTTCATCGCGGCCTCTCGCGAGGAGTTCATTCGGACGAATGCCGTGGTGACCCAGGAAGCCGTGAATGCCATGCGCATATTCGTTACGAGGGCTGTTGTGATGAAACGTTAATGTGGGGCGAAGATAGCGCGCCAGGAAAAGAGACGCAGATAGCCCTGCGGGCCCCGCGCCGATGACGATGCAGTCATACAGATCTACGGGGCCGCGCTCCTTGAACAGTGAATTCACAAACTACCGTCAGCGTTTCTTTGAAGTCGACTTCTTAGATCGTGATTTTTTTGAACCTGACGACTTGGAAGACTGCTTCTTGCTCGTTCTGGGTCTTTTTTGCGCTGTCGATGCCGATTTGGTTTTGGAGGCTGATTTCTTCGCAGATTTCGTGCTGCTCGAACCCCTCTGCTTACGCGCCTTCTCGGCTTCCATGCGGTCTCCCAGTTCCTCCAGCTCTTCCTCACTTAATGCCGACTCGGCCTTTGGGAAGAGTTCGTTTTCCTCTTCCTCGACATGGTGTTCCACGTTTTCCTGCAACACCTTGGCCTGCGCCTCCCACTGGTCGTCCGCAGTCCTGGCTCTGCCCAATTGTTTTAGCAGGTCCTTGACCACGGCATGCTCTTCATAAGCCTCGAGGGCCAGATCGTGGGTTTCCTCGGGCTCTTCCAGCGCTGGATAGAAGACCTTTTCTTCGATATGCGTGTGCAGCTCAAGTTCCGTCTTGATCTGCCCAAACACCTCTAACTTTCGCTTGCCGCTGGCACTCTCTAACTGAGTAAAGAGCTGTTCGACTTTCCTGTGGTCGGCTTTGAGTAACTCGAACGGATCCATATGTCCCCCTTGTTGTTTTGCTCTAGGCTTTTACGTCGCAGAGCGTTACGCAAAAACAGGGCCGTTGTCGGAAAGTAGGGACGTGTCACTTGGACAATGTCAGTACCACCTGCGATAGCGGGTGGGTTAGTGACGAGTATGCGTATTTACTAACAATTGAGCGTCGCCAGTCTGACCCAAGTGCGACTCGTGAGTTTGTACGCTGGGCAGCTATGACTTAGAAGGCTCTCGAACTCAGTCAGAAGAGATTTGGAACTGTATGCGGTTGGTACAACCCGATTTCATTTCCGACGCGTGACCTGCTACTCTTTTCGTCGCTATGCCTCACAAGAAAAAACTCACAACGACTAATCTATCCGTCTCTGTTCAACTCATCGAGCGAAGGATCTACTTGATTCGCGGTCAGAAGGTCATGTTGGACTTCGATCTCGCGGAGCTTTATGGAGTCACTACCAGCCGTCTGAACGAACGGGTGACGCGTAACAAGAAGCGGTTTCCTGAAGATTTCATGTTCCGACTGACAACAGAAGAGGCCGAATCTTTGAGGTTGCAATTTGTGACCTCAAACCCAAACTTGAGATCGCAATTTGCGATCTCAAGATCTGACTTGAGGTCGCAATTTGCGACCTCAAGTTCGGGACACGGTGGCCGACGCTATCAGCCGCGTGCCTTCACGGAGCAAGGTGTGGCTATGCTGTCGACCGTGCTGAACAGCGAACAAGCAATCGAAGTAAACATCGCCATCATGCGGGCCTTTGTCCGACTAAGACAAATGCTCGAAACAAATGAAGAACTCAACCGTAAGTTCGCCGCAGTCATCAGAAAACTCTCGACTCACGACAAATACTTTAGAGTCGTGTTTGACGAGTTGAAGAAGCTGACGGAAGAACCACCACCTTCGTCAGGAAGGCAAATCGGATTCAAATAGCCGATCGAGAGGACTTCTTTGAGATCGCATTTTGCGATCTCAAACCTAATCTTGAGGTCACAAATTGTGACCTCAAGATTCAGAATCTGCATTCATCGGTGGGGTGCCACTCTTGAGATCGCATTTTGCGACCTCAAAAATATCAAGCTTGACAGATGCAGTTGTTCAGTCAATGATTCATGTATGAGCCTTACATCCATTCAAGAAGAAATTGCTCGCCTCAGTTCTACTGAGCGCGCAATGTTGATAGATATTCTTTGGAAAGTCTCGATGAAGCGTGTGCTAAAGAGATTGAGGCAAAATGGGCTGCTGAATTAGAGGATCGGATCGACGCCGTTGATCGAGGCGAACTGCAGACTCTAGATGGACCTACCGCCCTCCGAGACCTTCGCTTATCCCTCAGGAAATGACGCAACACCTTCGGCGTAATTTCCAACGCAAAAACTGAACTGAGCCCAGTTCACCAGCACGGTTTCTGAAATTCTCTAAGTCAATCCGAAGCCGTACTTGAATAACGGGTTGTAGTTCGCATCACCAACGTTAATCGGAATCTGGGCCATGGAGCGGGGCCAGGAGAAGGAGAGGCGGCCGGCGGGTTTGAAGTCGCCGAACAGGATGTCGGTAACTCCGCGGCCTTCGGTGCCAGGCAGCCAGGCGGCTACGAATGCGTCGGCTTTATCAATCACCTTGTCGATAATTAAAGGACGACCTGATATCAAGACGATCACGAGCGGCAGGCCGGCTTGCTTTATTTTGTCAACGACTGCGATGTCCTCTTCAAAAAGTTCGAGGGTTTGCCTATCGCCCATCCACTCCGCGTACGGAGTTTCGCCAATGACGACGATGCCGAGATCGGCTCCGTTCGCGTTAGCACCGTCCTGCGAATAAGTAATCATCGTCTGCGGTGAAACCGTTTCCTGGATCGCTTTCAAAATCGTCGTGCCGCCGCTGGTTTGGTTTCCACTCTTCCCCTGCCAGCTTATGGTCCAACCACCACACTGGTTGCCGATATCGTCAGCACTCTTCCCTGCGACATGTATCCGCTTGAGCTTTTTCGAAATGGGCAAAATGCGCTTTTCGTTCTTGAGCAATACTAACGACGCGCGCACACATTCGCGTGCGACCTGCCGGTGCGCCGCCGAACCAAAACTCGCGTGTAGCTTCCGATCGGCCAGATGCGATCGCCCGGCATCCATCAACCCCATCGCAAACTTGACTCGCAGTATCCTCGTGACTGCATCGTCAATGCGCGACATTGCTACTCGATTCTCCCTGACCAGTTCAAGCAGCAGTGCGTAAAGCTCACGATACTTCGTTGACACCATGAACATATCCATGCCCGCGTTTGTCGAAGTCTCGATCTGAGTTTTGTAATCCCCCGGCATTTCATCGATCGCGTCGTAGTCGGAAATCAGAAAACCGTCAAACTTCAGTTCTTCTTTGAGAATCTCAGTCAACAGACGTTTGCTGCCGGAACACTTCACGCCGTTCCAACTGCTGTACGAAGGCATGATCGTGCCAACGCCCGCTTTGATTGCACTGACGTAACCGGCCATGTGGATCTCGCGCAGTTCTCTCTCGCTGAGTGATACGTCACCGCGATCGAGTATTTGTAAGTCAGATCTGAGTTTTCTTCCAGTTCCGTATTTGGTACCGCCGTCACCAATCCAATGCTTCGCGCATGCGAGCAGGCTCGAAGCGTCGTTGAGATCTTTGCCCTGGTATCCGCGGACGGCGGCTTCGCCCATCATGCGGGCCAGCTCCGGTGTTTCGCCAAAGCCTTCGTAGCTTCTGCCCCAACGCTCGTCGCGTGGAACGGTGACGCAGGGCGCGAAAGTCCAGTTGATGCCGGTGGCTCTTGTTTCGATTGCAGTGATGCGTGCGGCACGCTCAACGAGATCAGGTCTGCGTGAGCAGCCGAGGCCGATGTTGTGCGGAAAGATTACTGCGCCGAGGACGTTGCTGTGACCATGAACGGCGTCGATACCGTAGAGGATCGGAATTTTTAAGCGCGTGTTTTGCGTGCGCGATTGGAGGCTGTCGTAGTGATCTGTCCAATCGATCAGACTGTTACCGTTTTTCGGATCGGAGCTGCCGCCGCTGAGTATCGATCCCAGGAAAAGTTTTTCCACGTCGCCCGGATCTTTGAGGCTCGCGGAGTTTGCCTGGATCATCTGCCCCACTTTTTCCTCGAGCGTCATGCGTGAAAGCAGGGCGCGCACGTTTGCATCGTTAGCTCTAAGACCAGTGCGTCTTTGGGGCTTCAGAACGCCGGCGGGCGTCACCAGCGATGCGGCGACACTTACCGCCGAGGCTTCGATAAACTTTCGTCTGTTAAGTTTCATGGGTCGACATAATAAGCGAAAGAATTACGAATTATGATGGAAAGTTGTAATCTCTAATCAAATCAGCAAAGCGAGGTGGAGCGATGACGGGTTTCTGGCAAGACTTGCGACAGGCACTGCGTGTCATGTGGAAGCAACCTGGCTTCACACTCGTTGCCGCGCTCACGTTGGCACTCGGTATCGGCGCGAACACGGCGATATTCAGTGTTATCAACGCGCTCATTCTCAATCCGCTAAACATCACCGACGCGGAACGCGTCATCGCGCTCTGGCGCACAGCAAAAGACAAACGCAACAAAGGTCCCGCATCTTATCTCGACCTGCAAGAGTGGAACGCGCAGGGTAGTAGCTTCGAAGCGATTGCCGGTTACAAACCCAATGGCTTCACGCTGCTCGATCAACAAGCGGAACGCGTGCAGGGTATGCGCGTCACTGCCAACTTCCTCTCACTACTCAAGGTCACGCCTATGCTGGGCCGCGACTTCCAGACAGACGAAGAAAAACGTGGCGCAAAAGATGTGGTCATCATCAGTCATCAGTTCTGGCAACAACGTTTGGATGGCGACCGCAGCGCGGTCGGAAAGGACCTTACTATTGATGGTAAACCTTTCACGATCATCGGTGTCCTACCCAGCAACTTCGAATTCCCGCTCGCGAAACAATCGACAGAACTCCTGACCACTGTGGCCCGTGAAGGCGGCAACCTCGAAGAACGTGGAGCGATGGTTTTTCTCACCATTGGTCGTTTGAAGCAAGGCGTTACGCTCACACACGCACAAGCTGAGCTCGATAACATCGCCGGCAATCTCGAGCAACAGTATCCCCAGTACTGGCGCAACACCACCGCTTACCTGGTACCCGCGGGTGAAGAGATCGTTGGTCCCGAGGTCCGGCGCGGGTTGTGGGTGCTGCTCGGCGCAGTGATTTTTCTTCTGCTCATTGCCTGCACCAACGTCTCGAACCTGTTGCTCGTGCGCGCGAGCGTGAGGCAACGAGAGCTCGCTCTGCGCGTCGCACTCGGTGCGCGAACGTGGCGCATCCTGCGGCAATGGCTGACCGAAAGCTTGTTGCTCGCGTTGCTCTCGGCTTCTATTGGCGTCTTGTTCGCTACATGGGGACTGAAACTGATCAAGTTTTATGGCGCCGAACAACTGCCTCGACTCGATGAAGTGCAGATCGACCTGCCAGTGCTGATCTTCACGGTGGTAGTTTCGATCCTGACTGCGGTCATCTTCACATTGCTTCCGGCGTTGAAAGCCTCGCGTCCCGACATCAACGAAGTTTTGAAAGCCGGAGCGAAGTCCGCGACGAGCAGTAGCTCGTTATGGCGTGACTCGTTAGTCGTCGCGGAAGTCGCGCTCGGTCTCGTGCTTCTCATCGGTGCCGGGTTGATGATGCGCAGCTTTGCTTCGCTAACAAACGTGCATCCTGGTTTTGATCCGCGGAATGTTTTGACAGCACGGATCACTCTTACCGGGGCGACTTATGAGGACACTGAGGCGCGCAGGCGTTACGTCAGCCAAACAATTGAGCAACTCAAAGCCTTGCCGGGCGTCGAGAGCGCGGCATTCGTCGCGCCAATGCCTTTCAGCGGTGCGGAGATCGGTGGCGACTTCAAGATTGAAGGCAAGGACACTGAAGTCGGACGCGAGCCATCAGCCAACGTGCGCAACGTTACGTCAGAATACTTTCAGACCATCAAAATTCCTTTGCTGAAGGGACGCTATTTCAGCGAGCGTGACCAGCGCGGTGGCGTGGGCGCGGCTATCATCAACGAGACGTTCGCCAAACGCTACTTTGAAAACGGTGACCCGATCGGTAAACACATCAAGGACCTGGGTGTTAATCAGAACGCAGGCGATCCGAAACAATATGAGATCGTCGGTGTTGTTGGCGACGTGCATCACAACAGCTTGATCAAATCTGCGACACCGGAGCTCTACCTGCCACACCAGCAGAACAGTTGGCCCTGGGGCAATTTCCTTGTACGCACGACTAACGATCCAGCAGCGCTCACGCGAAGTTTCACAGACACTATTCGCTCGAACGATAAGACCGTGCCGGTGACGCGGGTCAAACCTCTAACGGAATCGATTTCGGAAACGATTTCGCAGCCGCGGTTTTATGCGTTGCTGTTTGGATTGTTTGGAGCAACCGGCTTGCTGCTGACGTTGACAGGCATTTACAGCGTGATCTCTTACACGGTCTCAAATCACACCCGCGAGATCGGGATCAGAATGGCGCTTGGCGCACAAGGTAGAGACGTGTTGAGGCTGATCGTCGGAAAAGGACTGGTGTTGACGCTGATCGGTATCGGCATCGGGCTACTTGGCGCACTGGGCATCACGCGCGTGATGCAAACGTTGCTCTTCGGCGTAAGCGCAACTGACTGGTTGACGTTCACAGCAGTAGCGATGCTGCTCGCGTTCGTCGGTCTACTCGCCACCGCGATTCCGGCACGCCGCGCAACGAAGGTTGATCCCCTCGTGGCGCTCAGGTACGAGTGAGGTTTAGAGCCTGCGAAGCAGGCGAAAGCATAAAGCCTGGGGCGCAAGCCCCAGGACTCTTATATAAAAAGCGACGCGAGCCCGTGAAACGGGCGACAGCCCAACGTCCTCTGAGGGCTGTCGCCCGTTTCACGGGCTTGCGACATAGTGTTATTGGCTTACCTGGGGCTTGCGCCCCAGGCTTTATTCTGTCGTCGGCTTCGCCGACTGT
>Ga0070689_100000478_pt1 | contig 23628 bp, 24 predicted proteins | sample KBSS23HmetaG_FD_64669 | JGI IMG/M metagenome (GOLD analysis project Ga0070689, IMG submission 64669) | Switchgrass rhizosphere microbial communities from Kellogg Biological Station, Michigan, USA - KBS S2-3H metaG | ecosystem: Host-associated > Plants > Roots > Rhizosphere ...
CTGGAACCTGCCGCCGGCAAGGCCAACTGGAACCTCTTTGCCATGACCCGCGAAGGGTTGCGCTACGAGCTGTCCGGCGCCTTTCAGAAGGCGCTTCAGCAAAAGGAAAGCGTGGCGCTTCACGGGCTCAAGGTCGTCGGAGCCAACGGCGGCCGGCAATGCGTGGATGTGACCGTCCAGCGTCTCGATGAGCCCGGAGCGTTGCAAGGCTTGGTCATGATTGTCTTTACCGACGTGGCTGCGCCCGTGGCTGCCAAAGTGGAGGGCCGGCCTCCGAAGCCTCACGCTCAAAGCGTGCGGGTGGTAGAACTGGAGCAGGAACTTCTACAGGTCCGGGCCGAGGCGCGAACCACCCACGAGGAGATGCAGACCGCGCAGGAAGAGTTCCGGTCGGCCAACGAGGAACTGCAATCCACCAATGAAGAACTGCAATCCACCAACGAGGAACTCACCACCTCGAAGGAGGAGATGCAGTCGATCAACGAGGAGCTGCAGACGGTGAACGCCGAGTTGCAGACCAAGGTGGATGAGCTGTCGCGGGCCAGCAACGACATGAAGAACCTGCTCGACAGCACGGACATTGCGACCCTTTTTCTGGACAAGGACCTCAACGTGCGCCGGTTCACACCCCAGGTGACAAAAATCATCAAGCTGATCACGGCCGACGCGGGACGGCCCATCACCGACCTGGCCTCGGAGCTGGACTATCCGGAGTTGGCGGACGATGCGCGCGAAGTGCTGCGAAAACTGGCCTCGGTGGAAAAGCCGATTGGCGCGCGCGACGGCCGTTGGTTCAGTGTGCGCATCATGCCCTACCGCACGATGGACGACCGGATTGACGGCGTGGTGATAACCTTTGCGAACATCACCGAGGCCAAGACGCTGGAGGCGAAGCTACGCGGCGACTACGCCAGCCTGGAGAAGCACACGGCAAAACAACTCCCGAAGCAGGCCGGGAGAACGGAACGGACGCCCTCGGGCGGGCCTGTCCGCTCACCCACCAACGGCAATGGGAAAGCGCGGCGTTCCCGCAAACTTTGAAACGCACTTACATGCAAACGAACCCACCCCTTGCCGCCAGGGATGCCGAACTGCGCGAGCTCGGCGCCAAGCCGGATGGCCCGCCTATGATGACCAAACTTTACCGCCGCGCCGAGGCCCGGCTGCGAAAGCTGCAGAAGAATCTGAAGCATGGAGGCGCGGATTCGACCGGGGACCCTCGCCAGGTCCACGAATTGCAGGTTCACCAGATTGAACTGGAGATGCAGAATGCGGAGCTTCGGGAAGTTCGGGAACGGACGGAGGCCTTGTTGGAAAAATACACGGACCTCTACGATTTTGCGCCCGTGGGCTATTTCACCTTGGGCTCCGACGGCACCGTCCGTCAGGTCAATCTGACCGGCGCCCACATGGTCGGCTTTGAACGCGACCAATTGGTGGGCCAGTCCTTTCGGACCCTGGTTTGCGCGTCGCTTCGTCCCGCGTTCAACTCTTTCCTCAAACAAGTCTTTGCCGGCCAGACCAAACAATCGGGCGAATTCGTAATGTCAGGCAAAGACCAGCGTGCGCGGTCCGTAAACATCGAAGCCCGGCGCTCGGTCAACCGGCACGAATGTCGCGCCGCGGTGATGGACATTACGGCGCGCAAGGAGGCGGAGGACAAGTTGCGTGTTTCGGAAGTTCGCTACCGCCGTCTCTTCGAAGCGGCGCACGACGGCGTCCTCCTCCTCGACCCCGGCACGCGCAAGATCACCGACGCCAATCCGTTCATGATGAAGTTGCTGGGCTACCCGTACGACCAGTTGGTCGGGAAGGAGCTGTTTGAGATCGGCCTGCTCAAGGATGCCGCCGCGAGCCGGGAAATGTTCTCTAAACTGAAACGAGACCACCAGGTCCGCTACGAGGATTTGCCGCTCGAAACCCAGCGGGGCCGACATCAGGAAGTCGAAGTGGTGGCCAACCTTTACCAGGAGAACGGCCGCTCCGTCATTCAGTGCAACATTCGCGACATCACGCAGCGCAAGGAGGCGGAAGATGTCTTGCGTCGGAACGAGGCGCTGTTCTCCGCCCTGGTCGAGCAGGCGCCCTACGGCGTCTATGTCGTGGACTCGACCTTCCGTCTTCAACAAGTCAACCGCACGGCGCAGCCGGTCTTCAGCAAGGTCCACCCTTTGATTGGCCGGGATTTGTCCGAAGTCCTCCATATCCTGTGGCCGAAGCGGGTCGCGGGCGAAGTCGTCGTCCGCTTCCGCCACACGCTGAAGACAGGGGAGCCATATCATTCGCTCGAATTCGTCGCCCGGCGCCGGGACATCGGCCTATACGAGAATTACGAGTGGCAGATTCAACGCGTCACCATGCCCGCCGGCGAGTTGGGCGTGGTTTGCTTCTTCACCGACATTACCGAACGCAAACGGTCGGAAGAAACGCAGCGGCGCGTGGATGTGCTCACTGCCTCCAACCGGAAGCTGGAACAGGAGATTGTCCGTCGACACGCGGTGGAGCAATCCCTCAAGGAAAGCGAAAAACATCAAATCCGGCATTTGGAGCAGTCGCGCCGGTTGGAGGAGCAACTGCGGCATTTATCCCGTCAGGTTCTGCAGGCGCAGGAGGAGGAGCGAAAGCGCATCAGCCGCGAGCTGCATGACGTCGTGGCCCAGACGTTGACCGGCATCAATGTCCGCCTGGCCAACCTGAAAAAGGAGGCGATGGTCAGCACCAAGGGACTGGATCGCAACATTGACCTCACTCAACAGATGGTTGAACACGCCGTGAGTATCGTGCATCGGTTTGCCCGTGAGTTGCGGCCCTCGGTGCTGGATGATCTGGGTTTGATCCCCGCCCTCCACACCTATGTGAAAGCTCTGCAGAAGGAGACCGGCATTCGGGTTGGTTTGTCGGCGTTTGCTGCAGTGGAGAAAGTGAACGGCGACAAACGTACCGTGCTTTATCGCGTCGCCCAGGAAGCCCTTACCAATGTCTCCCGCCATGCGAAGGCGAGCCGGGTGGAGGTGGTGATTCGGAAAGTTGCCCGCTCCGTTTTCATGGAAATCATAGACAACGGCAAAGGCTTTCAGGAGGACCGCCTGCTGCAGGCCAGAAACAGCAACAGGCTGGGCCTGCTCGGCATGAAGGAACGATTGGAAATGGTGGGTGGCGTCCTGGCCGTCACGTCCGCGCCGGGCCAAGGCACCACCGTCCAGGCGCAGATTCCGCTCGACGACGTCCGCGCACGTGCGCCCAAGACGCGCCTAAAATCACCGATTCGATCCAAGAAAGTTAACGTCCAAGATTTATGAAACGCATTACTGTTCTGCTGGCTGAAGATCACCAGATTGTCCGCGAGGGATTCCGGTCGCTGTTGAAGGGCGAACCTGACATCGAGGTGGTGGGCGAGGCCCAAACCGGGCGCGAGGCAGTCGCCCTGGTGAAGAAGCTTCGGCCCGCCGTGGTCGTGATGGACATTGCGATGCCGTCACTCAACGGGCTGGAAGCGACGCGGCAGATTCGCAAAGAGTTTCCTGACATCAAAGTGATCATTCTTTCCGCGCACAGCGATGACGCCTACGTGGAACAGATGATCCAGCTGGGCGCCTCGGGTTTCCTGCTCAAACAAGCGTCGTCCCACTACCTGGCCGCGGCCATCCGCGAGGTCCAGAAAGGCGGCACGTTCTTTAGCCCAGGCGTTGCCAAACGCCTTCGCAACCGCGATCAGCAGTCGCAGGATCGAGAGGGGCGCTTCAAGAAGAAGAACAACCGACTGAGTTCGCGCGAGATGGAGGTGCTCCAGTTGATTGCCGAGGGCAAGCCCAACAAACAGGTCGCCGCGGAGCTGGGCGTGAGCTTCAAGACGGTGGACAAGCACCGGCAGCATCTGATGGGCAAGCTCGACATTCACGACATCGCCGGCCTCACCCGCTATGCCATCGCGGAAGGAATAATCGAGAGTGAAGTCCGGTTGACCATCACGTAGCACTCCTTCGCACTCCGGCTTGGGAGAGAGCAGGAGTGAGTGTCAGCATCTGTTGTTAGGGTAAACACCCTGCGGATTTCCCCACAGTCCACTATGAGAACAAGACTCCCGGTCGAAGATGATCCCAATGATGTCTTCCTCTTTCGCCACGCCATGAAGCGGGCGGGGTTGGAAAACCCAATTCCAGTCATCGGGGAAATCCCCCACGGTCTTCCCCATAATACCACCGGAAACCTCGCCACTACATGATTGTTCCATGGTGATGAGAGAAAATCTGCCGCTGCATTCTGAAGGGCCAGCCATTCTCCAAATCAAAGGAAGCTTATGTCGTTAGTCTCACTCGTGATTACCCTCATCGTCGTCGGCGTGTTGCTCTGGCTGGTCAACACCTACATCCCGATGGACGGGAAGATCAAGAAAATCCTAAACATCGTGGTGGTGATCTGCGTCGTCGTCTGGTTGCTCTACGCGTTCGGCGTTCTTGGCCGGGCGGGAGACATTCGGGTTCCCCAAGTCAGATGAGGAGAGGGCACCTCCACCTCCGGGGGCCGGGAGCCCACCTGACAAACCAAACTCAATACCACTCATGATACCCAATCACCCACGGTTCATCGAAGCCATCAACGAGAAGAAGAAAGTCCGGGTACGCCTGTACTCTGTCGCCGACAGCGGCGTGGTGGATCGGGTCTGTGCGCCGATGGACTACGGGCCGGGAGCGGACCAGCGGGATGGGCTGAATCGCTATTGGCTGTGGGATTACGCGAGCAACGCTGACAGGCACACATTGGGGGTGTTGCCTCAGGAGATCGTCGATTTACAGGTGCTCGGGGAGGTGTTTGATCCGGCGGAGTTCAAGCCCAGGCCGGCGCAGTGGTTTACCGCGCGGGATTGGGGTTCGCAGTCCTGATCGATGCAACAAACGGCACCCACCTGAAATGAGCACCCACTCTACGAGCAACGTCCGTGAGGTTCTTCGCCCCTTAGCCACCGTCGCCGCAGCTTCGGGTGAGACGAATCTGCCGCGCATTCTTGTGGTCGATGACGACATTGCCATCCGGCAATTGAGCACTGATTTGCTGACTCGCTCGGGCTACCATGTTGACGCCGCCGAAGATGGGGCCGTCGCTTGGAACACTCTTCAAACCAATCACTATGATCTTGTTGTCACCGACCATAACATGCCGAAGGTGTCAGGCATTCAGCTGGTCAAAAAGCTGCGTGCTGCCCGCATGGCCCTGCCGGTGATTCTGGTGTCGGGAGCATTACCCACGGAGGAACTGGACCGGCATCCCCGTCTGCGACTGGCTGCCACGCTGCTGAAGCCCTTTACCGCCGAAGAGCTGCTGCTGGCCGTGACGGAAGTTCTGCGCGCGACCGCCCGTGCTCCCCAGTTGATCGCGTCGGTGCATGGTCAGCAGAGCCGCGCACCTGCCGAGGATGGTCTCCGGATGTAATGATTTCAGCCGACCAGAATCACTGTCCCGATGACTGTCTTCCCACCGTGGTGTTGTTCGTATAATCCCTGCTGGCCCCGCCGTAGTACACGCGGTAGCTAGTGACGTCCGAGCTTGGGCTGCCATTCCACGCGAGGGAGGGTAATCCCCCCGTAGCAATCTCCCACCTGCGCCAGCTATGGTGAACGATCGCCATTTTTATGAAACACACCCGTCAACAGGAGATTCTGATAGTGGTGCGCAGGATTGGGATGGTCTGACCATGAGCCACGAGCGGGAGAAGGTGTCATGCCGAGCAACTCCAAGCCAGAAGTGAAGCCATTCGCGAATTACTTTTATGTGCTCCTGGCCGCGGTGCTATTTGTCTTCATCCAAACGTTCTCGCTGCTGTCTCCCATTCTGTTGTCATTTCTGCTCATTCTGCTGATCTCGCTTGCGATCAATCCCGTGATCTCACGGTTGCGGGCGTGGACGGGAGGAAGAAAGGGCGCAACGGGGTTGGTGGCGATGACCCTGGTGACGGTCATTGGTTTGACAGGTTGGGCGTTTTTCGGGCCGATGAGGGCCTCCGTCGGCAAGCTCTCGGAAAACTTGCCCGGTTACTGGGAACGCCTGCAAAAGCCCCTGATCAAAATGGAGAAACACGCGGTGCTTTCCGAGGAGAAGCTTCAGGCAGAGGTCACGACTGAAATTGCTCAGGCCAAGGCGGCGGCAGGCGAGCCTGAAGCCCCGCGTCGAATCACGGAATCGGGTCCGCGCAAGCCGGAGAAGGAATCACGTTCGATTCGTTCCAGCTTGAGTGAGATGTTCCAGGGCGTCGTCGGTCGCTTCACGGCGGTGGCGTTCAACGCGGCCCAGATTGGGGTCGTGTTGCTGACTGTCTTCTTCGGGGTGACCTTCACGCTGATGAATCCCCGCCCGATCTTTGGGGCCGTGTTTTCCCTGGTGCCGGAGCGTCACCACGACCAAACCCTGATCATCCTGCAACGCATTGGCAGATTTGTCCCCAGCTGGGCCGCGGCGACGCTGCTCGGGATGGTGACGATTGGCCTGCTGGTTTTCCTGCTCATGTGGCCGCTCTTCGGCTTTATGGATGCGCTGGTGCTGGGGTTGATTGCGTGCATCCTGGAAGCCGTTCCGTTTCTGGGCCCGATTCTCGCCGCGGTTCCTGCCCTGTTGTTCGCCGTCGGAAAGGGAGGCATGGCGCCGCTGTGGGTCCTCCTGGCCTATGTCACGATCCAGGCCTTGGAGAATAATGTGATTACTCCGCTCATCCTGGCACGCGGCATGAAACTGCATCCAGTGGCGTTGATGTTTTCGATGCTCTTATGTGTGGCCGCCTTCGGGGTGCTGGGGGTTTTGGTCGCGGGCCCTGTGGTTGCCATCGTGGACATCTTGCACGACGAGCTTTATCAAAAGCGGTTTCTTCCCACGGCAACGCGCGCGGACCTGGATCGCCTCGCCCGGAAGGCTCTTCGCGAAAAGGTGTCCGAAGAAAAGTGAAAACTCCGCGTTTCTACATCCGGCCCGAGAGTGAAATATATGAGTCGGGGTTATCCCCAATAGCGGGAGCCCAACGTCCCCGCCTATGTTGCAAACCTCGGGTTAGAGATGGCAGCGACAATGAACGCGAACCTCGAGCAACTCAACCAAACCAAATAAAGCGGACCATATGTCAAAAAAAACCGTGTCCTGTATTGCCACTTCCCAAGATCAGGCCGACCAAATTGTCGATCATCTGAAAGCCGAGAGCTTCTCCGATACTGAAATCTCAGTCGGTGCGGCCGTGGGCGCGAGCGCTGGTAGATTGACAAGCAGGGGTGTTCCTCAGGTTAAAGCCGAGTTTTACGAAGGCAAAATCAAGGCGTGCAACATTCTGATTTCCGTTCGCACTGACGATGCAGGAGACATCGCCCGGGCCAAGGACATGTTCAAACAGGCGGGGGCGCAGAACATCTGCACCGCGGATGAGGTTTCCGCGCCCAAGGATGACGGCGCCACCGAACGTGGACCGCGTCCGTTCGAATTCTCCGCTTAGGCCGTCGCCAGTCAGTTTGAAAAAGCTCCGGAACCGAAACGACACGCTTGGGGCCATTCCCACCAATCGAATCACCAAACAACAAAAAAATGAGAACACTTAAGAACCTATTCCTCGATGAACTGGCCGACCGGTACGACGCCGAGATGCGTCTGGTTATCGCGATGCCTAAAATGATCAGGGCCGCTACTTGCACCCATTTGCAGGAGTTAATCCAGGCGCACTTGAACGAAACCGCAAGGCACGTGAAGACGCTGGAGAAGGTCTTCCAATCCTTCGGGGAGAAGCCCCGAGCTAAAAAGTGCGAGGCCACCATTGGCCTGCTGAAAGAGGGCGACAAGATTGCCTTGGCCAACAAAGGATGGCCCGTCCTCAACGCGGCGCTCATCTCCGTCGCGCAAAAACTCGAGCATTATGAGATCGCGACTTATGGCTGCCTGCGCGGTTGGGCAAAGCTTCTCGGCAAAGAGGAGGCGGCCGGCCTCTTGCAGCAGGTTCTCGTCGAAGAAAAGGCTGCGAACCATGCCCTCAGCGAACTGGCGCGCTCCCGCACCAACATCGAGGCCCTTGGCGAGGGGGCTATAGCCGAGTGCTGCGATGATGAACAGCAGGTCAGAGCAAAGGACGGAAAACGCGGCATGCGTCCTGCCAGGGCAAGCCGGCTCTCTCGCATGGTGAAGTCATCACGCTAGGAATTGGCTGAATTAATGGAGACGAAACCAACGAACCAACACTTATGAATCACAACAACAAGAACCATGACAACGGCAAAGGACTCGGCCCCCACCAGGTGCCCATTCGCTTTGAGTTCACGCATCCGGCGGCCGCAACGGTTTCCGTCGCCGGGTGCTTCAACAACTGGCAGCCTGAAGCCAAGCCACTGCATTCCTCCGGAGGAGGCCACTGGGTGAAAGAAACTGTCCTGTCGCCCGGCACCTATGAATACTGCTTTGTGGTGGACGGTCGCTGGATACCCGACCCCTCGGCCCTGGAATCCGTGCCCAACCCATTTGGCGGGAGAAACTCGATACTGCGGGTTACCGATTCGTCGGATGCGCGCCATCTTGTCGATGCCGCAAGTTTTCCCCTGAAGAATGCAAACAAACGAAAGGACCTGACACCATGAACAAGAAAACGCATTCAGCCAGTAACGACGTTGGGACGCTCGCCGAAGATGCGCGCGCCCTGATGGCCGCCACGGCTGACGTCGCCGGAGAAAAGGTTGTGGAGGCCCGCGAACGCCTTTCCGTCGCGTTGGACCGGAGCAAGGAAATCTATGGTCGGGTCCGCGACCAGGCAGTCGACGGTGTCAGAGCGGTTGATGACGCCGTCCGTGAACATCCCTACCAGGCCATTGCCTTCGGCGTTGGCGTGGGGGCGCTCATCGGCCTTCTGCTCACTCGGCGATTCTCCCGAAACGCCAATCACCAGGAGTAATGGCATTCTTATCCTGGATGCCGGTGAAGCTCACGGGAACGCGGGTCACAGACGTCACAGACCCGTGCTCCGGCCGGATGAGCGGCGATTTCCGCCCGTTTGGGCGCGTGCCGATTCAATTCCAACCAGTATTGTTTAACCTTCTTGATCATTTCCGTGAGTTCGTCGGGCGTGGCAGGCCGGACCAGATACGAATTGGCGCCGAGCCGATACGCTTGGTCGACATCCAGTCCCAGGCCGGACGAAGTCAAAACAATCACGATGGTGCTTTTCAACGCCGGTTGCCCGCGGATCCATTTCAAAACCTCAAATCCCATCATCCGGGGAAATTTCAAATCCAGCAGCACCAGGCAGGGCAGGGGAAATCGCCGGCGGTCGGCGTATTCCCCGAGACCCCCGAGGTAATTCACCGCTTCCTGACCGCCCTTGGCAACCTTTAGTAAATCGAGAATTCCGGCTGCGCGTGCGGCGCGCTTCATGAAATAGGCGTCGCTCGGATCATCTTCCACCAGCAGGATTGTTCGACTCACGGCTTCGCTCCTTTCTTAGTTGAATCCAGAATTTGCTTCCCTGGCCAACCACAGACTCAACATCATCGACCAACGAGCTCATGAGGCCGGCGGCAGCGTTGACTCTTTCGAGGTGGTTGATTCCTTCGGTGTTGAGTTTGGCTGAATGTTCCTCCAGGAGCATCCGTGCATAACCGCGCAGAGCCTGGAGCGGTGCGCGCATGTCATGACTAAGCGTGTGGGAGAACGCCTCCAGTTCGCCGATCTTTTCGCAAAGCTGATCGGTGCGTTCATCGACCGTCTTCTTCAGGTCTTCGGCGCGCCGCCCGATTTCAGCATGCGCGGCGGCAAGAGAATGCTGCGCCCGTTTGCGCTCCGTGATGTCGCGGATGTTGCATTGAATGACGGCGGCGCTGCCTTCCTGATAGACATTGCTGACAAACTCGACTTCCCGATGCTCACCCGCTTTGCCTCTCAGCGGCAGATCTTCGTAGCGGATGAAGTTCTTCTGGCGCAATTGCTGAAATGCTGCGCGGCTGGCGGCTTCATCCTTGAGCAGGCCGATTTCCCAGAGTTCCTTGCCCAACAATTCGTCGTGCGCATAACCCAGTAACTTCGACATGTACGGATTTGCATCCGTGATTCTCCGCGTTTCGGGGTCAAGAATGAGAATCCCGTCCTGGGCCGCCTCAAAGAGACGGCGGTAGCGAATTTCCGAAGCCTGCATGGCGGCCCGTGACTCCATCCGCTCGGTGATGTCATCGAGGAAAAGGAGAATCCTCTCATATTGGCCCACTTGGCGTCCGCTCAGCAGCACCGTGCGACGCCCAATGGCTGCAAACTCGCGCGTCACTTCCAGGTCATTAAAAAAACTGTGCCGGAGCAGAATCTCCTCCAGGAATGTTCGCAGTTTGGGAATGTTCCACTGGCCGTTGCCCAACTCATACACGAGGCAGTTCTCAGTCTGCGCCGGGGAGACGCGAAAATGTTTGTAAAAGGAATTGTTCGCAGACCTCACGCGCAGGTCCGCATCAAGAACCAACAACGGGGGGACAGTTTCGACAATGGCCTGGGCGTAGTCGCGCGCCTGTGTGAGTTCCCGCTCGATGGGTTTGAGCGCCTTCAAACCCTTGTCGGGTGGGACGGATTTCTGGGCCGTACGCTGCTCTGTTGATTGGCCTCCGATTGTTTTCATATTCGCCTTTTTGCTTTGGCACTGCGAGCTATTCCGATTCCTGTTCAGGGGCTTGCTGGAACAGCCGCTCCGGCGATGCGCCCGCTTTTAACAGCACTTTGTGATTCGATATGTTTCTTAAAGCGGTCCAGGTCCCCCTTGATCCTGGCCGAAACGAAACCGAGGTTGTCGCCCAGACTTTCAAAAATGCCTTTCGGGTCATAACTGAGAAGAAGAATCACGCGAGTCCTGGCCGGAGTGAGCGAAATGAAAGTGACCGTGCCGGAGTTTACCGCGCCGCTCGTGCTGCGCCATCGCATGCGTTGATTGGACACCTGTTCAAGTATTTCGGCGTCCCATCCTATGGCCTTTCCGCCGATATCGGCCTTCCAATGGAGATGCGTGTCATCAACCTGGCGGACTTCCTTGACTCCATCCATAAATAACGGGAAGTCCTGAAACCTGGTCCATTGGTCGTAGACGGTGCTCACCGACCGTTCGACTTCAATTGTTTTTTCGATGGTTTGCATGATTGATCTTTCGATTTGAAGCATTGTTCGCTGGTAATTCTGATTTGCCTTGCGACCACCTCACGGCGATTGCAAGGCTGGTTCTGTTAGCGCGCCATTTGAGCGAGACGAGAGGATCCTTCCTCACCCGGCCGGACACCACGTCCCCCATGTAATGGGTTTGCGTCCTTGCCATCATCGCTGCGGAAATCTGTCGCGGCGCATTCGTGTGATTTCACGATTGTGATTTTCATCATACAAGAATGGCCCAGATGGGCCCGGGAGACATTATGGGATTGGCCGTTGGGGATTTCCCCTCCCGCAGTTTTATCGGCAAACAACTGGAGCACCCTCCGCCTGGAGCGAACTCTGGCGGTTGCTCTGCGGCTTCAAATTCACTCCTCGCTCCAGAGACCTCTGATCGCGACGGCGAACGCGCTGGGAGACGGCCGGGCCGAAGCAAGCGTTTCCCTTTTGTACCTCGCGAATCGCTGCGGCCAAAACGTATCCCGATTTGAAATGCCACCATGCTGCAGGAGACCCAGGTAAATGGAATGCTGAGCCAAAAGGTTTGTTTTACTCTTGCTCAATCGCGAGGTGGTTCGTTCCGCTGGGTTCATGCGAATGGGAGCGCCGTCACCAGTGCCGCCTCAACTCAGCCGCTGACGCCGTCAGGCTTTGTTGCTTCGCCGGCGAGTCGGTATCCCGTCGCCACTATCTCGCGCTTGCATCAAGGTGTCGATTGGGGGAAGTCCCCGATCGGCGCAACCCGCTCAGTTCTCCGCCCGCGGTGAGGTTGATGACAGCTTGGCGAATTCGTCAAAGCCTCCCGGCCCACCTTCGGCGGCTCCGGTTCGCAACATCCCGGCAGGGCTTGTTCACCGTGGGGGGTAACCCCCACTGGCCGTAACCCACCTAACGAGCACACTGCATCTGCAACAAATGCCCCAACTATGAAACACAACAAACTGACGTTCACTTTCCTCTCTGCCACCGCCTTCGTCGTGGGCTGCGACAATCAGGGGACGACCACTCAACGATTCGAAAAGGTTCAGACAAAAACAGAGGAGGCCGCGCGGGATATGAAGGACCACTCCTATGCGCAAAAAGCTGAATTCACTGAATACATGCAAAGCCAGTTGACCGGGATCAAAAATGAGCTCGATCAGCTTGCCGCCAAAATCGAGAAGTCCAGCGACGCGGCCAAGGCCGAAGCCCAACCCAAACTCCAGGCGCTCCGCGAGAAGGCGGACCAGTTGGGCAAGCAACTTGGCGACGCCAGGAACGCCACCGAATCCACCTGGGATAGCGTGAAGGCGGGCTCCAAGAAGGCTTTTGACGAATTGAAGGACGACTTCCAACAAGCCCGCCAGTGGGTGAGCGAAAAAATAGCACCGTGAGTTGGCTCACCAATCAACAAATGAAATTGACCAGCCACGTGCAATACGAGCTCAAGCTTTGGTCTTGTTCAAAACGAGATCCAACGAAACCAGACCAAATATGAAATACTCCAAAATCAGAAAATGGGCGGCAGTGATCGGCTGCATCTGCTCGGGTGGGCTAGTCCCTCAAGCGAGCGCCCTCAGTTTCACTTTCGATGATGTGTCTTTCCTGGGCGAACTGGATCGCGGCGGAAACGGCAAGGATAAGGAAGAAAGATATGTCGACCAACTGGCAGGCTTGACTCAGAACACGACGTTCCGTGGCGGGGGCATTATCTATACGCGCTCGGGAAATCAGTTTGATTCGCTGCCTGCGGCAGATTTCGTAACCAGCGTAAAGCATGACCACACCGGGATTGTTCTGGATGGCACCTACGACTATCTGCTTGCGAGATACGGCTCCGGCGAAACGATGGTCTGGTACGTGGGTGGCCTGACTGGCAGCTACGACCTTCCGGGTAGTGGCAATGACGACCGGGCCATCCATCACTATTCTCTCTTCCAGTCTGGCAATCTCGCCCCGTCCAACGGATTGAATGTCCCCGACGCCGGATCTGCCTTGGCCCTCCTTGGCCTGAGCCTCCCTTCCCTGGGTCTCCTCCGACGAAAGGTCAGGAAGTCCCGGGCGTGATAGCTTTGAGAGGATGGCGCCGTTCGACCGACTCCAGCGGTTTTTCCGGCTAACCTGACAGCGCACGTCGTGGGGGGGCTACGGCCATCTCCGGGAACATTGGCAATGCCGTCAACGAACCGGCGCCGACAAAAAACCTCACATGGGGGAAGTCCCCCACGGTCAATCCCGTCTTCGCGCCTCCGCTTTCCCGGGTTATTTTTGTGGGTGAACAGTACGAAATCCTGCACACGAAAGAGGACAATTCAGTCAGGACACCGACTCCGGATCAGCTGAACCCGTCTAATCGCACTCTCGCGCAGAGCGAACCGTCGAGGCCAAGGGCCACCATTGAATGATTTAATTTATGGCCAAGTTGATTGCACACCACAGTATGCCGAAACCGGACGGCCGTGAAACCTCCGGCTCTGAACAGCCCGTTTCGAGCCAGGAAGACATAGGGATCGCTGGATGGAAGGAGAGCGTGAGCCGATACCAGAGGCCTGCTCTCTGGCGCAGTGTCTGGCAGATCGTCAACACGATCGTTCCTTACGCGGTCCTTTGGTATCTGATGTACCTCAGCCTGGCGGTGTCTTGGTGGGTGACGATTCCGCTCGCGATTTTGACCGGAGGTTTCCTGGTGCGGCTCTTTATCATTTTCCACGACTGTGGACATGGCTCGTTCTTCAAATCCCGGAAGGCCAACAACGCTCTGGGGATCATCACGGGCTTGCTGACCTTCACCCCTTACGATCACTGGCGAAGGGAACACGCCGCCCATCATGCGACTTCCAGTGATCTGAGTCGCCGCGGCACGGGCGATATCTGGACGTTAACGGTGCAGGAGTATCTCGATGCGTCGCGCGGGAAGCGCTTCGCCTATCGGCTGGCGCGCAACCCCGGCGTGCTGTTCGTGTTGGCGCCGCTGTTCTTGTTCCTGGTGAAGCACCGGTTTCCCAAGGCCGACGCGAGTCGGGAAGAGCGCCACTCGGTGTATTGGACAAATGTGGCGGTGCTGGGAATGGCCATCGCCCTATCTGCGGTTTTTGGCCTCAAAGCGTATTTGCTGATTCAGTTAACGGTGTTCCTTGTGGCCGGATCAGTTGGGTTCTGGTTATTTTATGTGCAGCATCAATTCGAGGGAGTTTACTGGGAACACGGCGAGAACTGGGATTACACGACGGCGGCGCTGCACGGTAGCTCGTTCTATAAACTGCCCAGGATTCTGCAATGGTTCTCCGGCAGCATCGGATACCATCACCTTCATCATCTGAGTCCGCGCATTCCTAACTATCACCTGGAGAAGTGCCACCATTCGGATCCCCTGTTTCAGCGCGTCCCTGCCATCACTCTCTTCGCCAGCCTGAAATCACTCAGTTTCCGTCTTTGGGATGAACAACGCCGCACCCTGGTCGGCTACAGCCATCTCCGAACGCTGCGCCAGCAAAAGAGACAATCGGGCGGCTGTTAACCTTCGCCTGACTGGCAACAACAGGTTCGAGAAAACCTCGGCCGTAGACTCACGGGTGGGCAACCGCTCTTCGAACCATCGGCAAATCAAAATAAAAGACGCGGTTCCGGTCGTGCGTGCCCCCCATTTGTTCCGGCGTAATCAACAGGCGATCCTCCAGCACGGTTTGTGACAGAATGCCGCCGTCGGGTCCCGTCACCAGAAATTCAGCCGGATGAACGAACACGATGTGGATTTTGTTTTCGCGCGAGCGCTGTTGGACGATGGGATCGTTCTTCTTTGGGCCGAACATTCCGCCCGACGGACAGATTAAAAAATCCGCGCCACGAGTGCAGATACGCTCGACGATGGACGGCTCCGTTCGATCCGCACAAATCATGATGCCGATTTTGCCGAACGGAGTTTCAAATACAGGCGACGCGTTTCCCGGCGTGATGCGTGCCAGCTCGTGTTCTAACTTCTGCTTGCGATACTTGCCGGCCAGTTTTCCATCAGGGCCGATCAACACCGACGTATTGTACCGCGCGTCACCCGCGGCTTCGGTCATTCCGGCAATCAGATGTATCTTTAGTTCCGCCGCCAGCTCGGCCAGGCGCCGATAGTAATCTCCGTCAGGAATCGGCTCACCGAGGGCACGATACGTTTCCAGCGGGATTGATTTGTCGGCAATCGCGTAGCCGTCGAGGAAACATTCCGTTGTGCAAACGATGAGCGCGCCATTGGTGGCGGCTTCACGTATCATCGGCACAACCCGTCGGAAGTTAGCCTCCTTGTCCGCGCGAACCCATTTCAAAACGATGCCAGCCACCCGCACCGTGCTATTGCTACTGGAATTTAGAGGGGCACCAGCAGCCGAACTGATGGGAAGGCAGGATATCAATCCCAGGCTTGCGCTCAAACCAAAGGCCTGCACCCGGAGTTTTGACAATCTCATGCTCGATGATTTTTAGACAGTTTTAGTTGGGCGCGCGTTCCGGGAGGGCGAACGCGATGATGCTGCCGCCAGCGGGGCGACCGGATTTCGCTCCTCCGGCGGAGATCACGACAAATTGGCGATCATTTATCATGTAGGTGCTGGGGGTGGCATTGCCTCCAAACGGTAGCTCGGCCTGCCAGAGGATGGCGCCCGTCTGCTTATCAAACGCCCGGATGGTTTCGTCCGCGCTGGCGCCGATAAAGATAAGGCCGCCCGCTGTCACGACAGGTCCGCCATAGTTTTCTGTGCCCGTTGGCGGGATTCCGCGGGCTTTCAATTTGGGGTATTCGCCCAGCGGAACCTTCCACTTGATCTCGCCCGTGTTCAGGTCTACGGCGTTCAAGGTGCCCCAAGGCGGTTTGATGGCGGGGTAACCTTCCGCGTCGGCCCAGCGACTGAATCCGGAGAACACATAGGGCGGAGTGGCGTTCATGGATGCCGGAGGAATTTGTCCATCGTCGCGGCGCGTCGCTGAAGCGGGCGCCACGCCGAGAACGTAATCCAGAATGGCATTGCGTTGGGGATCGGAAAGCTGATCGAAGGCGGGCATCCGCCCGGCGCCCTGCCGCGTGATGAGCGTCAGTTGTTCGCGGGGCTTTCGGCTGCCAACGTCGATGAGGGAAGGAAATCCACCGAGCGGATTGCCTGCGCGATCCAGGCCATGGCACGGCGCGCAAAAGGCCATGTAGTCCCGCTCGCCGCGCGGGATGGATGTGCCGTCGGCGCGGCGCGTCTCGACCATTTGCATGACCCAGGGAATTTCGTTGATGTTGACGTAATAAATCCCGTCTGGATCAGCAGCACCACCACCCCATTCCATGCCCCCATCGAATCCCGGGAACATGATCGTCTCCTTGAGGCTCGGGGCGGGAAACGGTCCGAAGTTGGGCGAGCGTCGGATTCGCTCGAGCGTGTTGGTATAAGCTTGGGGTGAAATATTCGAGGCATCGGCTTCCCCGTATCGTTGCCGCATGAGCGGCGCAGGCTTGGCGGGAAACGGCTGCGTCGGCCAGGCCTGCTCGCCACGAAGGTCCGATGGGGAAACCGGTTTTTCCTCAATCGGCCAAAGGGGCGCACCGGTGACGCGATCAAACACGAACAACAGGCCGTGCTTGGTGCCTTGGGCCACGGCGTCGATCTTCTTGCCACCGTGGGTCACCGTCAATAGAACCGGAGGACACGGCAGGTCCTTGTCCAGCAGGTCGTGGTGGACGATCTGGAAATGCCACAGTCGCTTTCCCGTCGAGGCGTCGAGGGCGACCAGGCTGTTCGCGAATAGATTCATCCCGTGACGATTGCCGCCGTAGAAATCGGGTTCCGCCGTCTTGGTGGGGACGTAAACAATTCCACGCTTTTCATCCAGCGATTGACCGGACCACGGCATGAGGCCGGTGGCGGTTTTGTAGGCTTCGGCGGGCCAAGTATCGTAACCGAATTCTCCCGGACGAGGAATCAGATGGAAAATCCAGCGCCGCAGCCCGGTTCTGACATCGAAAGCGCGAACTGCGCCGGGACCGCCGATACCGCCAATGATCAAAAGATCCTGATAGGTGACGCCTGGCGTGTTCAGGCCGACGCCAGGTGTCCCCTCGACATCCAATCCTGTCCCAAGGTGAATGGAACCATTCTGCCCAAAGCTCCGCATCGTCTGGCCGGATTTCGGATCAAGCGCGTAGAGATGATTGCCAACCGCGGTAAAAAGTCGCTGTTCGCCTCCGGTTTCATTTTGCCAGAAAACCAGGCCGCGCTGCCTTCCGCCTCCGGCTCCGGGCCTTTCGGATCGAGCGTCCCATTTCCAGAGTTCCCGACCGGTGCCGGCGTCGAGGGCGATGACCTTGCGGGTGGGCGAGGCAGTGTAAAGTACGCCGGCGACAATCAGATTGTTGGCCTGGTATTCGCCTTTGTCCCCGGTGTCGTAGGTCCATGCGACTTTCAGCTGAGCGACATTGCTCCGGTTGATCTGGTGGAGCGGTGAGTAAAGGCTGCGCGCTTTATCGCCGAGATAGGCCGGCCAATCGACGTTGACGGGAGACGCTGCCGTGGCGGCGCCCGGGATGCTCAACGCGGCAGCCAATCCGGCAAAAACCAAAGCAAGGGTGAGCAATCGCTCAGCGAGGATTTTCCGCGGCGCGCCGGCAAATGCGAGTGGAGAGGCGAGCCCAAGGGCGAGGCGGCAGAGATCATTTCTCATGAGCATCAGCGGTCAAGTCCTGGTCAAATTTGTCACCCTCAAGCCGCCGAAATCCGAAGCCCGAAATCCGAAGTCTGAACTCGAGAACACTCGAGGCCAGCGCACGTTTTGCGGGATGGCAGGTTCTCCGGCGACCACGAATGGGTGGAATATGAGCAACTGCGGATGTTGGTGACAGAGAATTCTTGGCTCTTCTTCCTGTGCGCGAACCGTTTGCAAGCGATTGAGCTGGAGGGAGGCGCATCGCTGTCTGACGAAATATCAACTAGATATTTGCTATTCCGCTGGGCTGCAATCATGGTCTCGTCGTTCGTTAGAACGATTATCCGTTTCAAGGTCTGGTAAATCCTCAAGTGAACTCGGTTCGTTGATGGTTAGAAACCCGATGGTCGGGAACAGTTTGGAGCAATGGATTTGGTCTACACAGAACATCACATCACAAACATGAGTAACAGTAAACTGTTCGTAGGAAACCTCTCCTTCAACACAACCCAAGACGATCTCCAGAACACTTTTGCCGCACACGGCACAGTGGTGGAAGCCAACCTGATGATGGATCGCGAAACCGGTCGCCCGCGTGGCTTCGGTTTCGTCACGATGGGCACTCCCGAAGAGGCCCAGGCCGCCATCAGCGCGCTCAATGGCCGAAGCATCGACGGTCGCGCCATCACGGTGAATGTCGCCAAACCCCGGGAAGAGCGTGGTGGAGGCGGAGGCGGAGGCGGCCGTCGTGATTCCGGCGGACCCCGCAATCGCTACTAATCGGTGACGCAATTTAGGAGCGGGGCTCGGACCGGCCGGCCTCGCGCCCATTTCCTTGGCGGCCTGCAACCTCGGTGTTCCATGGCTGCCGGGGCATTGCGTTTCTATTTCCGTTTCCTTTCGTATTCGCAAAATGAATCAAGAAAAAGAGCAGGCCATTGAAGTGGAAGGCGTCATCGCCGTCGTCCTTCCCGGGACGATGTTTCGCGTCCAGCTGGCGAACAAGCACATCGTTCTGGCGACTATTTGTGGCAAGATGCGCAAGCGATGGGTCCGATTGACCACCGGAGACCGCGTGAAAATGGAAATGTCGCCTTACGACCTGACCAGGGGGCGCATCACCTGGCGGCTTCCCTAGCCATCGGGAACGAGGCGGATTGCCTCCACCATTTCGCCGCCTGGCAGCCCGATTAAAAACTATGAGTATCGCCGCGGAGATGGATTGGGGCCAAAGACACTCCGCCCGTAGGGGTTGAGCCAGAAATTGGCCACCCGCGTTGTTGCTCCTCCCTTACAGATCCACTTTGGGATATGCGCGGTCGTTGCGCCTAGCGGTTGGCCAATTTCCATCCGGAGCTTTTGCTGAGTGATATCGAAGTCTGCGAAGAATTCGGCGAGCGTGGCGGGGGCTTTCGAGAATGCGCCTTCTACCGCGGCTGCCGCTGCACGTGCAAGGCGGTGTCCTCCGAATAGCGGGGTGAGGCAAGGAACTTCTTCCCTCCGGCATGATTGAACGTCTCGGTCTTCGCGCTTCGGCCGGTTTTCGTATCAATCCATTCGGCCCTGTATGGGGCGGCGGGCAATTCCATGACCAGCTCGGCGTACGCTCCCCCTTCGACGTAAACTGCGTACGCCTGGCCAGGTTCGGAAAGAACGCGCACGGTCGCCGGCGTTCGCGGCCCTCCGGGCTTCGGGAGGGTAACAGCGTTGCCTTTGATGGTCGCGTCGTCCGGCTTCATCCGGACGAAGTCGAAGCTCTCCATGAATTCTTTCAGAACCTGAAGCTGGCGGCGCAATTCCGGCCCGCCGCCTCCTGGAGTGCCTGATGGCAAAGGGACGGGCGGAGCCATCGGGGTGATCGGTCGTGAAGGAAAAATCCAGGTGATCGTAGATGGCGCCGCCGGCCAGGATCCACTTCCAGGCTTCCGTCCGATACTTGAGGTCGCTGCGATCGGTGCCGCCGGTTTCGTCCAAGGCGATGACCCGGTTCAAGGAGTGGTTCAGCTGGACGGCGTCCGCCTTCGCGCCATGGAAATTGAGGATGGAAACGTGACGATTGAGCCCAGGGACGGGGGCGGACGACGGAGGGAAGCCTTGGGCGATGAGGTGCTTCTTTGGGAGCATCGCTTCCGTATCTGTGATCGCGGCGATGATCAGATCGTTCCATTCTTTTGTGAGTCCACCGCGTTCGTAAGGCTCGTTGCAAACCTCGAAATAGAGATTGTCGAAATGGTTTAGCTCGGTGACGAGCTTCGCCACCAGGGCATTCTGGATGGCGAGGAGCGCCTTGTCGTGGCCGCTGTACAGTTCAGATCGCGGGACTTTTCCAATCCCATTCACGTTGTTGCGAGCGTTCATTGGGCTGGCGTTCCAGACGTTCTCGTCATACATGGTGCAGAACAAAACCAACTCAGCCACCACACCTCGCCGGCCAGCCAGCGTCAGGAAATCCTTCAGCCGATCGAAGTAAGTGGTGTCCCATCGGGTGAGATCGAACTTGCCTTTGCCGTCCACGACGCTCGGTGTTTCGCTGCGCGCCCACGGACAAACGTATCGGCCCCGGGCCGGTGCGAGGGTGTTGCCGGTGATGTTGAACGAACCAGATACTTCGCGATAAGTGCCGGAAAACACGCGCGTCAGATTGAAACGATTGGACTTCAATACATCGAGATAGCGCGCGTAATCAAAATCGAGATTCATCACGGCGCCGTAATGCTCGCCTGCCGTAATCAGCACCGCCGGTGCGCCGCGCCATAGGAGGTAGCGGGGATTATCAGGGTGGAGCCGAACGGGTTCATCCGCCCTGGCGGTGAGAACGGCCGCGACCAGGATTGCCCGGGCGAAGAATGATGACAGCTCAAATCCTTTCATTTTGTCACCACATTCACGTCTTCAAGACGCATTCTTCCGATGGGAACTTCGATTGTCCTGCACCCCACCAAAAACTCCTGAACAATTCCTGTCACCTTCTCCAGGGAACGCCTCAGAAATGGAGCGAACGGACAAAAATAAAACAAATGCCATGAAAACGAACTTTCTCTCCAGGGCCACGATCGCCGCCATTCCCTCAGCCGTCACGTTGGCGGCATTGTTTAGATTTACCCGAACCAGACTCTTTGCCATCGCGATGTCGCTGGCCACTTTGACTCCGGCGTTCAGCCAGCCGGCGATCACCACGCAGCCGCAAAGTCAATTGGGGAGCATGGGAGGGAATGTGACCTTCAGCGTGGCCGCCGAAGGCTATCGGCCGTTGCGCTATCAATGGGGACGGAACGAGATGCCTCTGGCGGGAGAAACGAACGACACTCTGACCCTGAAGAACGTACAAATTGCTGATGCCGGCAGCTACACGGTGGTCGTCATCGACGACTTCGGGGATTCCACGATGAGCGATGCCGCCGCGTTGACGGTCGATCCCATTTTCACCAAGGTCACCACGGGCCCCGGGGGCGACGTGGGCAACAGTTGGGGTGCGGCGTGGGGTGACTACGACAACGATGGCTTCATCGACTTGTTCGTCGCCCAGGGCCCGTCGGACATCGGCTCAGCCCTTCAGTTTCTCTACCACAACGAGGGCGACGGCACGTTCAGCCGCGTGACCAGTGGCCCGGTCGCGGAGATCCCAAGCGCGGGCCGGGGAGGTGCCTGGGGAGACTACGATAACGACGGTTTCCTCGATCTGCTTCTCGTGAACTGGAATCGGCCGAATTTTCTGTTTCACAACAACGGCAACGGAACATTCGCGGCGGTTCCCAGTTCGATTTCGTCTGACATTATCCCCACCTCCCGGGGCGTGACCTGGGTGGACTACGATAACGACGGCTATCTGGACTTATTCCGCACCGCGCAAATAGACGAACCTCGCCGCCTCTACCGCAACAATCACGAAGGGACCTTCACACGAATCTTCCAGGGCGATTTCCTCACTGTCCGAGGTGGCTTCCTCTGCGCGGCGTGGGGGGACTGCAATAACGATGGCCGGCCCGACCTTTTCCTGCCGCAAGTCAACGAGCTAAGCCACCTGCCCAGTATCCTTTATGGGAACGGCGGCGGCGGCACATTTAATCGCCTGGCCGCCGGGATGGTGGATGGCAATTTCAATTCCACCGCCGCGGCGTGGGGTGATTTCGACAATGATGGCGACCTCGATCTGTTCGTGTCCTGCGCGGCCAACGGCGGCCAGGACAGTCGGCCCAACCTTCTCTACCGCAACGACGGCAACGGAACGTTTACGAGCCTCGCCTCCCTGCCTGCCAATGATCCGGAGAATGGAGGCGGCCCCTCGCATGGCTGCAACTGGGGCGATTATGACAATGACGGCTGGCTCGATTTGTTCGTCGCCAACAATGCTGGACGAAACGATTTTCTGTATCACAACAACGGTGATGGGACGTTCACCAAAATCACCAACAGCGTTGCGGTGAGTGATGGCGCCTCTTCCTGGGCCACTGCCTGGGGTGATTACGACAACGACGGATTCCTGGACCTGTTCGTAGGGAGATTCAGTGGCGCAAATTTCCTCTATCACAACAATGGGAACGATAATCATTGGCTCAAGTTCCGGCTGATCGGCACGCGTTCGAACCGCGCGGCCATTGGCGCGAAAGTGCGCGTGGGCGCCACCATCGATGGGGAATCGATCTGGCAGATGCGCGAAGTCTCCGGCGGCGACGGCCACATGGGCCAGAACAGCCTCCACGTTCACGTCGGCCTCGGTGACGCCACGAATGCGGAATTCGTGCGCATCGAATGGCCTTCCGGCACCGTGCAGGAGTTGGAGAACGTCGCCTCGAATCAGATCCTAACCATCACTGAGCCGGGCGGCGAACCGCGATTGGCGGCCACGCAGGAAAATGGCCAGGTGCAACTGACGCTGACTGGCAAACAAGGTTCACGCTACGCCCTCGAGACTTCAATTGCGTTGAACAACTGGACCAGCGCGAACCTCACGGTCACGGTCACGAACCAAACCGGCGCAGTGACCTTCCCCGCGCCGGGCGCGGGTAGCGAGGCACAACGCTTCTACCGCGCGGTGCTGCGATGAGCGAGTTGGTGGCGAGGAGAATATGTCCCGTCACCTTTTCCGGAGAACGCCTCATAAATGGATTGGAGGGACGAATCCTTCATCAAAACAAACCAAAAGAAGAGAAAGAAAAAACTATGAAGTCTCAAGACACCGTTCAAAACACCGTGCCGGCGTCGAAGTTGGGGCGCGTATTCCAGTATGCCAGGCGTGTCGCGCTGTCCACGCCGGGCAAGTTGCTGCTCGCCGGGTTGGTCCTCTTCAGCCTTGTGAGCATTCCGCTGCTGACCAGGGCAGACGAGCGGAACGAGGAAAGGACTCTGACCGGTAGCTGGCTGGTGACGTCCATGCGCACCGACCCATTGCCCGGTCAAACTCTGACTTTTCTGGGACTAGCGACCTTTTTCGAGGACGGGAATTATCTGGAGGAGAATAATGAAGCCGTCCTTAGAAGCACCGGGCGCGGGCGCTGGGAGAGGATCGGGCACCAGCAGTTCGTGAACTCCTTCATCTTTTTCCGGTTCGATGCGGCGCGGAATTACCTCGGCACTGTCCGGCCCACGACGACGATCACCTTGAGCGACGACGGCAGCGAGTATCAGGGGGACACCGTGGCTCAAATTTATGACGTGGCGGGGAATCTGGTGAGGACCACGCGAGTTACTGGAGTCGCGCACCGACTCTGAGCCGGTGGAGAGTAATGCAGGCGATCACACTGCGCCGCTGGCCTTGTGTTAGCGGCGTTTCTTTTTTTCCCGCGATCAATCCGCTGGTCGGCGGCGAGGAGAGTCCCTAGTGTCGACCGGTGGACCACCCATTCCAGCGAGCGCCGCAATCGG
>Ga0070689_100000482_pt1 | contig 23530 bp, 25 predicted proteins | sample KBSS23HmetaG_FD_64669 | JGI IMG/M metagenome (GOLD analysis project Ga0070689, IMG submission 64669) | Switchgrass rhizosphere microbial communities from Kellogg Biological Station, Michigan, USA - KBS S2-3H metaG | ecosystem: Host-associated > Plants > Roots > Rhizosphere ...
ACGGAAGGCGTCCTTGACTTACATTGAAACGAGTTCCTATAGTCTCGTTAAAAGAAAATGCACAAACAAACCAATCGGGTTCGCAGTACGACGGTACTGCTCGTCAGAAAGGATGCCACCGTGGCTCTCGCCGGAGACGGGCAGGTGACGATGGGCGAAACCGTCATGAAAGCGAGCGCCAAGAAGGTCCGCCGCCTGTATAACGACCAGATCCTGGCAGGTTTTGCGGGAGCAACAGGAGACGCGTTTTCGCTATTGACGCGATTCGAGAGCAAACTCGAGCAGTATCACGGCAATCTCGAACGGGCGGCGATTGAGTTGAGCAAAGAGTGGCGTACAGACAAGATGCTGCGCCATCTCGAGGCGTTACTGGTCGTGGCTGATAAAAAATCTTCGTTTCTTTTGTCAGGGAATGGCGACGTGATCGCGCCCGACGAAGGCGTGCTGGCGATTGGTTCCGGCGGGTCTTATGCGTTAGCCGCTGCACGTGCATTGATAAAACACACGGATCTTTCTGCGCGTGAGATCGCTGTCGAAGCGATGCGCATCGCGGGCGAGATTTGCATCTATTCGAATCAAAACATCATAGTTGAGGAGCTTTAAGCTGTTTTAAGAAATGGTTATTTATTTGGCTGGAGAAGTTGATGAGGAAGCTCGGCTCGACGAGATGTCGCCTCGTCAAATCGTGACCGAACTTGATAAGCACGTTGTCGGACAGCGCAACGCGAAACGTGCGGTGGCAGTTGCTTTGCGGAATCGTGTCAGGCGACAGAAGTTGCCGCCCGAAATGGCAGTCGACGTGATGCCGAAGAACATCATCATGATCGGCTCCACCGGCGTCGGTAAAACTGAGATCGCTCGCCGTCTCGCGCGGATGTCCAACTCGCCTTTCCTGAAGGTCGAGGCTTCGAAGTTTACCGAAGTCGGATATGTGGGACGCGATGTGGAAAGCATGATCCGCGATCTCACTGAGATATCGGTGGAGATGACCCGCCAGGAGAAGAGCGAAGAGGTTGCCGAAAAAGCGGAGCTGAACGTCGAGGAACGAATTCTCGATTTGCTCCTGCCGCCACCGCGCTCAAGCATGGGCTTTTACGACTTCGACGCCGACACCAGCGAAGAACAATCAACCGAAATCGACGGCCCGGCGCGTGATGAGCAATTTCAACGTACGCGCGAGAAGCTTCGTACGCAGTTGCGCAGCGGCAAGCTCGACAATCGGCTCGTTGAGCTCGAAGTGAGGGAGAAAAACTTTCCCGTAATCGAGTTGGCTGGTCCACAAGGCGTCGAAGAGATGGGCATCAACATGAAAGACATGTTGGGCAACCTGTTTCAGGGTCGCACCAAGAGACGCAAGCTGCGCGTCGACGAAGCGATGGAATACCTGATGCAGGAAGAAGAAGAGCGTCTCATCGACATGGACCAGGTGGCGCGAGCGGCGATCGAGAGAGTCGAGAACTCGGGCATCATCTTTCTCGACGAGATTGATAAGATTGCGGGCAGAGAGTCGGGACATGGTCCGGATGTTTCTCGCGAAGGTGTACAGCGCGACATCCTGCCGATCGTTGAAGGAACGACAGTCAACAGTCGCTATGGAATGGTGCGCACGGATCACATTCTCTTTATTGCGGCCGGCGCCTTTCATGTTTCCAAGCCGTCTGACTTGATTCCGGAGCTTCAGGGTCGTTTCCCGATTCGTGTCGAGCTGGAGTCGCTCACAGTCGAAGACTTCAAACGGATTCTGACCGAGCCGCGCAACGCATTGATCAAACAGTACCAGGCGATGATGGAAACCGAAGGCGTCACGATGGAGTTCACGTCCGACGCGATCGATTCCATTGCGAATTACGCGGCGCAGGTCAATCAACAGACTGAAAACATCGGCGCGCGTCGTCTGCAAACGATCATGGAAAAACTTCTGGAAGAGATCAGCTTCGAAGGCCCCGATCTCGATCCGAAGCACCAGCGTATCGACGCGGCTTACGTATCCGGCATGCTCTCCGAAACTGTGAAGGATCAGGATCTCAGTCGTTATATTCTGTGAAGCATCGGCCTAATCACAAAGGCACTAAGGCACAAAAGATCGGATTAAGGCTAACCAAAGCTTTGTGTCTTTGTGTCTTTGTGGTTTTTATCTTCGGATGCGGCAAGCGCAGGCCGCCATTACCTCCCGTCGAGCGCGTGCAGCAGCGCACGGAGTTTCTCTCGGGCGCGCAGCAAGGGAATGAAGTCATACTCAGTTGGCCGGCCCCGCAGCGAAATGCGCCAGAGAGCAGCGTTCAGAGCATCAGGCGAATCGATGTTTACCGGCTCGCGGAAAAACCGGGGGCGCCGCTTGCTCTTACTGAAGATGAATTCGCGGCGCGGGCCACGCTAGTCGGTTCGGTTACTTTCGAAGAGATCCAGACTGCGGGAGACACTCTGAGTTATCGAGACAGGCTCGAGCTTGCCGGACAACCCACTCGCCTGCGTTACGCGATTCGTTATGTAAACGCGTCGGGCCAACGCGCAGCGTTCTCCAACTTCCTGAGTATCGAGCCGGCGGCGCGCGTCGCACAGGCGCCTACGCTCGCAGGGGACGTCAAAATCGCGGAAGATGCGATCACTCTCTCGTGGCAGCCACCGGCAGCCAACATCGATGGCTCGACGCCGGTGAATCTCCTTGGCTACAACGTCTATCGCACCGATGAGTCGCAAACGGCGCCGGGCAATCAGCCGCTCAATCCTGAGCCGATCCTTGGAACGGAGTATGCGGACAAGAATTTTCAATTTGGAAACAACTATCGCTACATCGTTCGTTCAGTTTCACTCGGCACGGGAGGCGCGCAGGTAGAGAGTCTTAACTCCAACCCTGTCGTGGTTACGCCGAAAGATGTGTTCGCGCCGGCTGCGCCCGAACGACCGAGCATCGCAGCGCCGGAACCGGGATCCGCGAGGCTTGCGATCTTTTTTGCGGCGAACAAAGAGACGGACATCGCGGGTTACAACATCTATCGCTCGACCGATCCGGACCTCCCGAAACAGAATTGGACGATGCTCAATCAGACACTGTTGACGCGCACGACTTTTCAGGACGACAAGGTCGAGCCGGGCAAGACTTACTACTATTACGTGACCGCAGTCGACAAAGCCGGAAACGTCAGTCCTCCATCTGAAGTCGGCTCGGAGAAAGCGCCTTAAACGCAATGAGACTCTGTCGCATTTCACATGAAAGCTTTAATACAGCTCGATATGCCGTGTTGGAAGAGTCTGTTCACCCTCTTACGGACGACTACAAATTTGGAAACGATCGCGGTTACCTCGGCCGTGAGGGGACGTTCGAATTAGACGAAGTAAAACTGCTCGCACCTGTCACACCTTCGAAGATCGTCTGTGTTGGTCGGAACTATCGTGAACACGCCGCGGAGCTAGGCAACAAGATGCCCGACGAGCCACTACTCTTTCTTAAGGCGCCGTCGGCAGTGATTGCCTCGGGTGATTCAATTGAGTTACCGATCGCTTCGCAACAAGTCGAGCACGAAGGTGAGCTTGGCGTCGTAATCGGAAAAGTTGCGCGCAATATTTCGAGCAGTGACGATCCGCTGAACTATGTTTTTGGTTACACCTGCGTAAACGACGTGACCGCGCGTGATCTTCAGCGAAAAGATGTTCAATTCACGCGTGGCAAATCGTTTGACACGTTTTGTCCGGTGGGTCCGTGGATTGAGACTGACATTGATCCGACCAATGTTGCAGTCGAGACGCGTCTAAACGGCGAAGTGAAACAAAAAGGCAACACGGCTGACATGGCATTCCCTGTCGCCTTTCTTATAAGGTACATCTCTGAGATCATGACACTGTATCCCGGCGACTTGATTGCGACCGGAACGCCCGCAGGCGTTTCCCGCATGAAGCACGGCGATACAGTCGAAGTGGAAGTGCATGGGATCGGCATTCTCCGCAACCAGATCGTGAGTGCCACATGATAGGAGTCTTGCTATGAAATTCTTTCTTGATACTGCAAATTTGAACGAGATACGCGAAGGCGCGTCGTTGGGTCTGGCTGATGGTGTAACAACAAACCCGTCGCTGATCGCGAAGGAAGGCGACGTCGACTTCAAGAAACACATCGCCGCGATCTGCGAAATCGTCCAGGGGCCCGTCTCGGCTGAAGTGACGAGCCAGGACAAAGACGGCATGGTTCGTGAAGGACTGGAGTACTCGAAGATTGCTCCAAACGTTGTCGTCAAGTGCCCGCTGACACGCGAAGGCCTCAAGGCGACGCGACAATTGACGGATCAAGGAATCAAAGTGAACGTTACTTTGTGTTTCTCACCCGCGCAGGCGATCGTGGCCGCAAAGGCCGGCGCTGCATTCATCAGCCCGTTCCTGGGTCGTTTGGACGACATCGGCGAGAACGGATTGCTGCTGCTGCAAAGCATCATCGAGATCTATCAGAACTACCCCTGGAAAACAGAAGTGCTGGCCGCGAGTTTGCGCCACCCGGTTCACGTCATCGAAGCGGCGCGCATGGGCGCAGACATCGCAACGATGCCGTTCAAAGTGATCGATCAACTGTTCAATCACCCGTTGACCGACAAGGGACAAGCGCAGTTTCTGGCCGACTGGGCGAAGAGTGGTAGAAAATAGGCCGAACGAAATAGTCGTCAGTGTGCTGAAATACGATGGGCGTGAACATCGTCGCTGGCCGGCTCGAATTGCAAAAAACTCAGGGTCGCTCCTCGTGCTCGACGCAGTTTTCGATGAGGAGATCGAACACGAGCTGCTGGGTACGATTTCATCGGGAACGATCAGTACGGAATACTATTGGCTCGATCGCTGGTACAACGTCTTTCGCTTCAGTGACTCAAATCAGACGTTGCGGAACTTTTACTGCAACATTAATCAACCGCCGAGTTTTGACGGACGCGTTTTGAGCTACATTGATCTAGACATCGACGTGCTGGTGGCGCCCGACTTCACTTACAAAATTCTCGACGTGGACGACTTCGAAGAGAACGCCAAACGCTACGCTTATCCGGACGAGGTACAGGCGAACGCGCGTGTCGCATTGGCGGAGTTGATCTCGCTTATCGAAATGCGGGCGTTTCCGTTCAACGAGTAGATATGGCCTCAAAACAACAACCGAAACAATCAAAATCCCGGCTCGACGTCTTGCGCGAACGAAGCGTGCAAGCTGAACAGGGTGGCGGTACGGCGCGAGTGGAAAAACAGCACGAGGCCGGAAAGATGACCGCTCGTGAGCGGATCGAGTTTCTGGTTGACGAAGGCTCATTCGAAGAGTTTGACAAGCTGGTGGTCCATCGTTCGCGAGACTTTGGACTCGACAAGCAGCTTTATCCCGGCGACGGCGTGGTTACCGGGCACGGATTGATCGATGGGCGCAACGTGTTTGTGTTTGCGCAGGACTTCACGGTGTTTGGTGGTTCCCTTTCCGAGACGCACGCTGAAAAGATCTGCAAGGTGATGGACCTGGCGATGAAAGTCGGCGCTCCGATTATCGGTCTGAACGATTCGGGCGGCGCGCGCATTCAGGAGGGTGTTGTCAGTCTCGGTGGTTACGCGGATATCTTCCTGCGCAACACGCTCGCGAGCGGAGTGGTGCCGCAGATCAGTTGCATCATGGGGCCGTGCGCTGGTGGCGCTGTTTACAGTCCGGCGATTACTGATTTCAACATCATGGTGAAGGACACGTCGTACATGTTCATCACCGGTCCGGACGTGATCAAGACTGTGACGCATGAGGAGGTCACAAAAGAGGCGCTGGGTGGCGCGGTTACGCACAACAGCGTTTCCGGTGTCGCGCATTTCGCAGCTGATTCGGATGAACATGCGCTGCGGATCGTGCGCGAGCTCTTCTCGTTCATTCCTTCGAACAACCTTGAAGATCCGCCGCGCGTTGAGGCCAGCGATCCCATCGACCGTCTCGAGCCGAAGCTGAACAACATCGTTCCGGAAGCTTCAAATCAACCGTATGACATTCGCGACGTCTTAAACGCCGTCGTCGACGGTGGTTATTTCTTTGAAGTGCAACATATGTTTGCGCCGAACATCTGTGTGGGATTTGCGCGACTCGGTGGGCGTTCTGTCGGCATCGTTGCGAACCAACCTGCTTTCCTCGCCGGCGTTTTGGATATCGCTGCCTCCGTCAAAGGCGCGCGCTTCGTTCGCTTCTGTGACTGCTTCAACATACCGCTTATCACGTTTGAAGATGTGCCGGGCTTTCTGCCGGGTGTCTCGCAGGAGCACGGCGGCATCATCACTCACGGCGCCAAACTTCTTTACGCTTTTGCCGAAGCGACCGTGCCTAAAGTCACTGTGATCACGCGCAAGGCGTACGGCGGCGCGTATTGCGTGATGGCCTCCAAGCACATCCGCACCGACGTGAACTTCGCCTGGCCTTCAGCGGAAATCGCAGTGATGGGGGCTGAGGGCGCAGTTGGAATTCTCTACCGGCGCGAGCTCAACGACGCACAGGACAAAGATGCAGCGCGCAACAGCAGGATTCTGGAACTGCAAGACAAGTTCGCCAATCCCTACATCGCCGCGGAAAGAGGATTCGTTGACGAAGTGATCGAGCCGGCGCAAACGCGACCCAAACTGATCCGCGCCCTGAGCCTCCTCGAAAACAAACGCGACACCAACCCGCCCAGGAAGCACGGCAACATCCCACTTTAATTTCCCGCAAAGGCGCAAAGGCGCAAAGAAAGGCGGCTGAGTAAGAGGTGGCGTCTTTCTTTGCGCCTTTGCGGGAAACTATTCTGCCGGCTCGAAGGCGATGAGCCTTGAGGCGGGATCGAAGGTGATGCGGAATGGAAAGAGCGCGCGGCGTCCGATGATGATCGGTGTTCCCGGTGCAACTCCCGTCAACACATCTGTCGGCACGTTGTTCAGAACAAGTGTGCCAATATTGACTGTATGTGGCGCGACTTTCCGCGATTGAACTGTTCCACCGCCCAGGTCATGAGTCGTGTTTCCACTACGCCGGTGATTTGCTCCACTGACCTCATTCAACGCGAGACCAAATCCCGATCCGGTGTCGATCAGTGCGAGGCGTCCATCACCGAGCCTGACGAACGGTCGATCGTTCCCTACCCAACGCACCACAGCTCCCTCGGGTGGCACGTCACTCAAGCGCAGCCGGTACGTCGCCGTGTCAAAAACATGTAACTCGTGATTCGGCAGGTCAAAAGAATATCCAAACGGCTTTAAGACCTCAGTCGGATCCAACACGCCATCAATCGAGCCCGGCAAATTACCAACTATCGCAGCCGAAAAACTCCCGGGCACGTGATTGTCACGCCTGCCCAACGCCAGCCCCGCGATGCGCGTCTCCTGATCTGAAGAAATCGGCGACGTGCTGAGGCCACCCACGAGCGGCCTGCGAGATTTTGTCACTTGGAGCCGCGCCCGCTCGACCACGCTGCGGCTGATAAGCGAAACTCCGGCGCCCGTGTCAATCGCAAAGACAAACGGACCCGCGCCGTTGATCCACCCGCTCGCCAACAACCCACTGCTTTCATCACGCAGGCGTATCGGCGCCACCGGTTCGTTCACTCTCGGTTGCTGAACACGTTGATGGGCGATTCCTTTAATCGGAACCGCCCATGCAACTAATACAACACTGAGAGTACTTAGAGCGATAGCAAGTTTAGCTTTGCTCATTAGTAGTTACGATCTCGGTTGCGCAGTTTGTAGGTCCACAACGCTGAACCACCGGCACCCGACAGCCCACCGATCAGAGCGCCCTTCTTACCACCAATCAGTCCGCCGATAGCAGCGCCCGCGCCGGTACCCATCGCAACCGTCAACTTATCGCGGTGCTTGTCCCAGAAGCTGCGCTTGCGCGGCTGATAGTCGTAGTAAACCCGATTAGACGCCGTGCGGCTACTGCCGCTGTTGCGATATACGACTCGAGTCGGAGTGCGTCTGGTGGTCGTCACCGTTCGCTGTTCGGCCTGTGTCGCTGCGGCGAATCCGTCCGCGAAACCTGTCTTATACGCTGTTTGCTCGCCTGCTGTGTTGAAGGCTGCCGGAACCATTTCATTGTCCGAAACCGGTTCAGCGGTCTTCGCGGTTTCCTGAGCCGCGGCTACTCTGGTTTCAGCCGTCGCCGGCTGACTCTTGTGCATAACCAGTGCGCCTACCGACCCACCGACGAGCGCGGCAATCAAGGCCACTGGGAGTAATTTGTTTGTCATAATCATCGCTCTGTTTCTCCTTGCAAAAGATCCAGTACTTCTCAACGCTAGTCGGGAGTTCAGCAAGCGCTATTCCTCAGTGTCGGGTGGTTTGAAGAAGACGGTAACTGCCTGTAATTCTACCAATCAATGCTTGAAAATAGTGATTTGCAACACTTTCATAAGCGAAATCCAATGCTGATTACCCGATATCGGCCACAGAAAAACGCGGATGGGATACGGTTTTAATCCGTACTCCATCCGCGTTCATCTGTGGCCTGATTTGGTTAGGCAGCAGCGCGTGCGGCTGGTTTACTCAAGAGTTCGAGCGCTTTCTTCAATTGCAGATCCTCGGCAGCGGGCTTGATCGCAGGAGCCGGTGTCGTCTCTCGCTTTTCATTCCCTGCTTCGGGTTTGACGATGTCGTCGTCATCGTTACCAGTCAGATCGTCAGGGTCGACGCTTTCGGCAATCTCGGGACCCTTGACTTCAACTGTCGGTGTAACACCCGAATGAGCGCGATCTTCGCCCAGGAATGTCTTGCCGTTCGCGCTCGCCCATTTAACAGTCGTCAGCAGCAGACCATCGCCACCGCGCAGTGAAAAGAGCTGTTGTTCAGTTCCCGCGCCAAAACTCTTCTCGCCCACAACTTGTCCACGGTTCCGATCCAACAACGCTGACGCAACCACTTCCGCCGCGCCGGCCGTGCCGGTGTCGATCAACGCCACCACTGGGCCTGTAAACTTTGCCAACTCCGGATCTGCTGTAAACGTCTTCAACGGCTTCCCTTCACGACCGATAGTTTGAGCAAGAACACCATCTTTGAAGAAGAGATTCGTAACTGCGACGGCTTCGGTCAGCGATCCACCCGCAGTGTCACGGAGGTCGAGCACGATCTTCTGTGCGCCCTGCTTCATTAGATCCTGGAGGCGGTTTCGTACATCGGCTGACTCACCGTCAGCAAAACTGTTGATTCGCAGGACTCCCACGCGTCCGGCTTCCATTCGTGCTTCCGCAGCCGCGGCGCGCGTCGAACCACGCTTCACAGACACCGTCAGCGGGCTCGAATTCGCACGTAGCACTCGCAGCTTAACTTCCGTGCCGGCGGCGCCATTCAAAAGCTGTTTGGCGTCGTAGAGTGAAATGTCTCGCGTGGCTTTGTTATCGATGTACTCGATGATATCGCCGGGTTTGATTCCAGCCTGATCCGCAGGCGAGCCTTTCATCGGCGCGACTACGTAAAGGTACGAGGCGTACTGTGAAAGTTCCGCTCCGATACCCGCCTGACCGTCTTTATTGGCGGTGTTGAACTCGCGTACTTGCTCGGGCGTCAGGTAGGTCGAATAAGGATCGAGTCCGTACGCGAGGCCGCGCAAGGCGCCTGCCCGAACCTTCTCCATATTTGGTTCATCGACATAATCGCTCTGAATGTGCTGGAGCACGCTCTCGAAGATACGCAACTGCGCATTGGGGTCGTTTGAAGGCTGTTGCGCGCGTGTCGAAATCCAACCACCCACAGCGGTATAGAGAGTCAGCGTGGCGGACAGCAGCGTCAGAATGAACTTGGTACGAAATGACATTTACCTACCTCATCGATTACGTTAGAGCCCGGATCAACAAAAGATCGCACGTTTTGCGAATCGAAACGTATGATACAGGCGGTATTTACGGGGTGCAAGCTAAAGCTTAAGTGAAAAGAACTAAAGACCAGCTTCAGGTTACGGGACCAATTCTCGCTCTCGATCTTGGCGAAAAACTTGTCGGAGCAGCAATCTCGGACGAGAGGCAGATAACAACTAAACGACTTCCGCCGCTCAAACGTTCGAGCTGGAAAAAACTACTTCAAGACATTCGAAATCTGGTCGAGCGCTTTGACGCCAGAACCATAGTAGTTGGTTTGCCGCTAAGGATGGATGGAACTGAAGGAGATGCGGCCCAAAACGTCCGCCGCCTGGCGTCGAACCTGGCCAAATCGGTCGTGCAGCCGGTCTATCTTCAGGATGAGCGCTTGACATCCTTCGAAGCGACGGAGAATTTAAAGGCAGAGGGCCTGAAGCCTGAAGACATTCCGGCACTCGTAGACGGCGAAGCGGCAGCCACGATCCTGCGAGACTTTCTGGTAACCGATCAGGAAAGAATGCGCGTCGATCCGCCTGCGGTCCCTGCTGATAGAGGCCACTAAAAATCAGGACACAACAGACGAATGAAGCGGCTAATAATTCTGATAATCCTCGTGGGCCTGCTCGCCACGGCTGCTGTTGGAGCCTGGACCTACTACGACCTCCACAAACCCATCGCCCACACGAAAACCGGACAGTACATCGAGATTCCGAAAGGAACATCCCCGAGCTTAATCATCAGGAAACTTGCGACTGAAGGCGTGATCAAAAACGAGTGGCCCTTAAAGCTTTACTTGAAGAGCACCGGAGCCGGATCGACGCTAAAAGCAGGCGAATACGACTTCCCTTCGCCCATTTCGCCTCTTGGCGTTCTGGCAAAGCTTCAGCAAGGTGAACGACGACTTAACCGGCTAACCATTATCGAAGGTTGGACTCGTTGGGACATCGCGCGCGCGATGGCGCAGGTCCCGGAGTTCAAGCTCTCCGGCGAAGCTCAGGCGTTAGAGTTAATGGATAACGTGAGCCTGATCAACGACCTCGACCCAGAAGCGAAAAACCTCGAAGGTTATCTCTTCCCTGATACCTATGAGTTTTCTCCTGAAACGACCCCGGCGGAACTGATCGAGATGATGGTCAAGCGCTTTCGCGGTGTCTGGAAACCCGATTGGACTGATCGCGCGCGTAGTCTTGGCTTCACTCCGCGCCAGATCGTGACTACCGCATCGATCATTGAGACCGAGGCCAAGCTCGCTGACGAGCGACCGGTGGTGGCGTCAGTTATCTACAACCGTCTGCGCAAGGATATTCCGCTCGCAGTCGACTCCAGCATTATTTATGCGTCGAAACTCGAGGGTAAGTGGCGCTACGACGGCAAAGTTTATATGAGCGATCTACAGAGACGTTCTCCATATAACACTCGAATCTTTGCGGGGCTGCCGCCGGGACCAGTTGCCTCGCCTGGTGAGAGCTCGCTTAAAGCGGCATTGAACCCGGCCACGTCTAACTATCTCTACTACGTCCGCAATCCCGATCGCGACGACGGTGCGCACAACTTCTATTCAAACGGCGCTGAGTTTGAGACAGGTGTCCAGGCATTACGCAAGTGGGAACGCGAGCGCGACGCGAGAAATGCCCAGGAAAGGTAACCACAAAGGCACTAAAACACAAATTAGATCATTTGTGTCTTTTGTGCCTTTGTGGTTAGTACAAGGCAACAGATCACGCCCTTAATTACTCAAAAGTCTAGCTTGTCTTTGACTGACCGTTAATCTATTCTCAGTTTACGAGTCCCCGGTGAAGTTCATTGCAAAGTGAAAGCGAAGGGTGTTGCCATGTTGCGCATAATTACTGGTCTGCTGATTTTGATGGTCTGTTCAGTTCCGGCATTTGCTCAGGCAGCCAAGGGTGTTGACAAGCAAAACGAGCGCGTTCGAGACAGCGGTTCGGATCGAACGCCGGCTAACAACGGCAACAAGACCGACGTCGGCGCCGGTCGCGGAATGGACTTCGGCCGTGGCCGCACTCCGGAAACACCACCACTCCCGAATCCTTATCGTTTGAGTGGACGCCGCGACGTGATCATCACTGCGGTACAGGAGCTGATGCGCGATCGCAAGCTCGTCGTCGATGAGGCCGCATCGCGACTCTCGGACGGAATAATCGTCAGCCAGCCTTTCACGTTTACGAAGGGATCTGTCGTAGCGGAAGCTGATCTCGGCAGGTACTCTGATGTGCCTGCGTCGAGCGGGCGCGGCTGGACCCGCGGTCGTTACACGTTGACAGTTGAGATTCAACCGATCGACGGTTCGACTGCGAACGTGGCAGTTAATGCAAAGGTTGAAGGACGCACTGACGGAGCGACTGGCGCTGAGTGGACCACATTGCGCAGCAGTGGTCTTGCAGAGGATCAGTTTCTCGAAGGTTTGATAGCGGCTGTAACTGGCGCGCCTCCCCCGGGCCGAAATCCGCAGCCATGAGTTAACGCAATACGTGAGCTAAGGTATTAATGATTAACGATCCATTTCATCCAGAAGAAGCTATTGCCCGCGAGCAGGAGTCAAACAAGCGAAAGCTGCTCGCGATCGTTTGCGCTGTCGCTGTCACTGCGGTGCTACTCGTAGGCTATGGCTTCATTCGCAAGTATCACGCGCAAAAAGTTATCGCTGAAAACACACCGCCGCCCGTGGTCGAGTCTGGTCCAAAGGGACCGCCACTCGCGCACATCGTCATCGATGAGCCTTCTTTAGCAAAAGGCATGACGACGATTGGTGGCGTGGTAAAGAACATTTCGAAACAGGAATTAACCAATATTTCTGTCGTGATTGAATTGCGCAGTCGAAAAAATGGCGGGCTCGAAGAGAGCGTGCTGCCGGTTACGCCGGCTCAACTACAACCTGAACAAGAGGGTTCTTATTCCGTAACGATGCCGGCTCAGAATGTAGCTTCAATCCGTCTTGTGGGTTTGAAGGCGGACCCCCAATCAGCTCTGATTGCTTACAGCTCTTCACAGGGAAAGAAGCGAACTCCCGAACGACTCGAGCCGCGAACGATCGTAGTGAAGCGTTCGGGCAAGCCCGGAGAGTTTCTGAACTCACCCGACAATCCGGGGCGCGTACCGTAGTCTCCCTCCAGTAATTTAAGTTTTGGTTTAGGGGTCGGCGTGCCGATTGTTAAAGTGAACTCTCATAGCCGAATGAAGCAAGTCGCCAGCCGGGTGCGCACGGTTTCGATTTTGATCTTCGTCGTTCTGTTTGGTGGCACTGTCGCCGTCGCTCAGGTTCCCTCTTCTGCACGGCCGGCTCCCACACCTCAGCCACGTCCACTCGACGGAATTATTCAACGCTCCGATGATAGGCCACTCACAACCTTTGAAGAAGAGCTCCGCGCGAAACGTGCGATCCAGATGGCTGAAAAGGAGCATGAAGACAACCTTAAGCGCGCGAGAGAGATTAAACAGATTGGCGAAGAACTTCGCGATACTCTCAAAGACAAGTCAATTATTGATCGCGACTCGCTGAAGAAGCTCGAACGTCTCGAGAAACTCACCAAGAAAGTTCGCAGCGAAGCAGGCGGCGAAGATGAGGAGGTGACGATCGAGAACAAGCCCTCTGATCTGTGCGGTGCTGTTACAAAAATCGCCGAGGCGAGTAAAGAGTTGTCAGAGAATGTTCACGACACTCCCAGGCAAGTCGTGTCAGCTTCGGTGATCGTTAAGGCTAATGTTTTACTTGAGCTGCTAAAGATGGTCCGCGGTTTCGTTCATCAGAACTGATCATGCGCCAGACTCTTCCCTTCCTACTCGCAATCTTGTGCGTTAGCGCGTGGACCGTTGTCGCGCAGGACGACGACGTGGTTCGTGTGAACACTGAGCTCGTAGTACTGAACCTCACCGTTACCGATCATGAAGGTCATTACGTAAAAGCGTTGAAGAAGTCAGACTTCAAGATCTATGAAGATGGAGTTGAAGTTCAGCCGGACATGATCGCGAGCTTCTCGCTTCACGAGTCTCCTTATGCGGCAGTGGTGCTGTTGGATAGTTCGGGAAGCATGGAAGAGCGGTTTTCGCTGGCGCGTTCGGCGGCGATCAGATTTCTCGACGGGTTGCGTCCCGAGGACGTGGCGGCGGTTTACAGGTTCGATTCGAAGGTTGAGCGCGTGCAGGAGTTCTCGGGTGGAAGAGATCTGGCGCCGACGGCTTACGCGATTCGCGCGAAGGGAATGACAACTCTTAACGACGCAATAGTTGAAGCCTCGAAGACGCTTGCCGATCGTCCAGAGCAACGCAAAGCGATCGTGATTCTCTCGGATGGGATGGATACTTACAGTAAAGCATCAAGCGGCAAGGCGCTCGAGAGCGCACTGGCCATTGGCGCAACTATTTATGCAGTCGATATGTCAGCCCTTGACGTCGGGGGATCGGCAAAACATCAGAGCGCCGCTTCGTTAAAAGAGTTTGCAGAAAAGACAGGCGGAAGATTTGTCTCTACTCCCGGTGGACCAGCATTGCGCGATGCTTTCTCCGGCATTGCCGAAGAGCTTGGTCATCAGTACACGATCGCGTATCGTCCCGCGAACAAAAAGCGCGATGGGAAGTGGCGCACATTGGACGTGAAGCTATCGCGCGAGGATCTCACAGTGCGCACACGCAAAGGCTATCGCGCTCCTAAATAGAAATAAAGCCTTGGAAGCGAACAAGTCAGGAAGAGGGGCTTGCCCCCGCTCTCGCAACAGCGGGGGCAAGCCCCTCTTCCTGACTTGTTCGCTTCCAAGGAGCGTTCTCATCGTGAGGTTTTAGTTAGTGACTTGTCTTTATGCCTCTCAAACGCCAATTCAATGAGCGTTTCGAGCAGTCTCGGAAAAGGCAATCCTGACGCTTCCCACATCTTCGGATAACCCGAGACCTCAGTCAGTCCAGGCATTGTGTTCAGTTCATTCACTACGAGATCTCCGCCGTTACGTGGCAGGAAGAAATCGACTCTCGCCAGCCCCGCTCCATCGATCGACTGAAAAGCGCGAATCGCCATCCGCTGAATGTTCGTCGTCATCGACTTCGACAGAGGCGCAGGCACTACAAAACTCACGTTGCCGGTATTCGTGTACTTCTCAGTGTAGTCGAGAAACCTCGCTGCCTCGTCATAGACCACGTATTCACCCGGCAAGCTCGCTTTCGGTTCATCGTTCCCGAGCACGGCGCACTCGATCTCGCGAGCGACCAGTTCTTCCTCGATAATGATCTTCCGGTCGTATTCAGCAGCCAGGTCGATCGCGTCACTCAAAGACTTCTTGTCCGTCGCCCGCGACACGCCCACTGACGATCCGAGGTTCGCTGGCTTAACAAAACACGGCAGCCCGATGTCGCTCGTCACCTTACGTATTACTTTAGCTGGATTGCTTCGCCACTGAGACCGCAGGAACCAAATGTATTTGCAGATTGGCAAGCCGGCCTGCACAAACAGCGACTTCATCGCCACCTTGTCCATGCCGCACGATGACGCAAGCACCCCGCAGCCAATGTACGCCACATCGGCCATCTCAAGTAATCCTTGAAGAGTGCCGTCTTCGCCGTACGTACCGTGTAGTGCGGGAAACACGACGTCGAGCTTTTCTCCCGTAAACGGTTGCTCGTTGCCGCCGAGAGAAATTAAACCTTTGTGTGAAGGATCGCCGAGCAATGCAACGTCGCCCGTGACAGAGTGAGTCTTCGAAGGTAGTAACGAGTGGACGGCAGCGGGAAGAAGTTGGGCCGACTGCGCCGGCGCGAGCCACTTCCCTTCTTTCGTGATAGCGATCGGTACGACCTCAAACTTCCGTCGATCGATCGCTTCGACGATCGCGCGCGCGGAGCGGATCGAAACTTCGTGCTCACCCGAACGCCCACCGAAGATGACACCGACGCGAAGCTTTTTCGCCACTCTACAACTCCATGTGAAAATATTTCTCGCGCAAAGGCGCAAAGGCGCAAAGCGCTACCGCGTTGATAAAGGGTTTTCTTTGCGCCTTTGCGCCTTTGCGCCTTTGCGCGACATTACAGAATCGTCTTGCCTAACGCCGACAGAATCAGCTCAACACCCAATTCCGCCGTCTTATTATTAACATCAAGAGCGGTATTGATCTCGACAATTTCGAGTGAACGCATGCCGCCTGCTTCCGCCACCTTCTCCATTCCGAGATGTGCTTCGCGATACGTGAGTCCACCGCGAACGAGCGTTCCCGAACCCGGAGCATCACCGGGATCCAAAACGTCTACGTCAAACGTGACTGCATAACCTCCAGTACCACGTGAAGCGATGGCAATGGCCTCGTCCATGCAGGCGCTCATGCCGCGCTCATCGATCTCGCGCATGGTGAAGAAACGGATACCCAGTTTCCTGATCATTTCCCTCTCGCCCGCATCGATGTCACGCGCGCCAACATGAACACACAACTGCGGGTCGAGCTTAGGAGCAAAACCAGCGATATTCGTGAGCTCAGGGGCGCCGTATCCAAGCAGCGCGGCCAGAGGCATCCCGTGAATGTTGCCAGACGGAGTTGTCTCCGGCGTGTTTATATCGGCGTGCGCGTCAAACCAGAGCAAGCCGACGGTGTGATCTTGTTTCTTGTAATGAGAGGCGACACCGGCAAACGATCCGATCGCGATCGAGTGATCGCCGCCGAGTACTAGCGGCAGTTGCTTCGCTTCAAGTATTGCTTCAACTTCTTTCGCCAGTTGCTCGCAGGTATTGCTGATCTCGCAGACGTATTTGAGTTTGTCGTTAACTTCCGGGAATGTCTGTGGACGTTCGAGTCGCATGTCTCCGAGATCGTGAACCGTGTATCCCAATCTCGCGATGCGCTGGTTCAAACGTGCGACACGCAACGCCGCCGGTCCCATATCGACGCCGGCCATGCTCGCGCCGTAGCCAAGCGGCACGCCCAGAATGCTGACTGCCTTGTTTGGTTCCGTGATCATCCGCCTAAGTTGAGATTGAAGCCACCACCGCCGCTACCCTGGCTCGGGAAGAAGGGTTTCAACAGGCCCGCGAGCGCCGCAAGGTTACGAGTTTGAATCAACAGTTCACCCGGTCCCATAAACTCCGCCACAATGCCTTCGCCGCTCATCATGCTGCGGAAGAATCCGGACGCTGCTTTGCGAAGCGTGTACTGAGTTGTGCCTTCCCAGGCTACGAGATGTCCCGTGTCGACGACGTAACGTTCGCCGGGTTGCAGTCGCTTTCGATGGATCGCGCCGAATGAAGAGACGAGCAGCAGTCCCTGCCCCTGGACCATCAACACAAATAATCCCTCGCCTGAGAAGAACGATTTTGCGCCGCCCCACTTGGTGTCGACTGTGAGACTGGAGTCGCCGGCGAGGTAGGAGCTCGATTGCACGAAGAACGGTTGTCCGGTCAGTTCGATCGCGGCGACGTCTCCGGGCGCGCCGGGAGCAAGCGTGACTTCACCTGGACCACCGCGCGCGGTGAACGTCGAAATGAATGCCGACTCGCCGCCGGCAGCTCTTTTGATGGCGCCGAATAAACCGCCCTTCATCTGTGATTGCAGTTCAATGTTTGCTGACATCGAAACCATCGCGCCCGCTTCTGCCTGAATCGATTGCTCGGCCTGTAGTTGCAGCACTGCGAGCGAGAATGATGGTTGATGTAACACTTCATAGCTGTAGCCTCTGCCGCGGCCGCGAGAATCTTCGTCAATCTGAATTCCACGGCCCGCACTCTGGCTAACGGGCTGCGTATCAAGACGATGGCCGCACGCACCGCAGAAGGTCGAACCTTGAAGTAATTGAGCGCCACATTTCGGACAGTTCATAAATCGCTCCTGTTTTTAGCCACGGATGACACGGATTAGGGGCGGATGCGATATAGCATACGCGGGAACGGGATTGTTTCTCGAATATGCTCGATGCCGCACATCCATGCAGTACAGCGCTCGATGCCCATCCCAAAGCCTCCGTGTGGAACGCTGCCGTAGCGCCGCAGATCGAGATACCACTCGAACGCTTCCTGTGGAAGCTGGTGTATCGCGATCTGCTCTTTAATAAACTCGAGCGACGTTGCGCGTTCACCACCACCGATCACTTCGCCATAACCCTCCGGTGCCAGCACATCGACTCCCAGCGCGAGCTCCGACCGCTCCGGATCTCGCTGCATGTAAAACGCCTTAACCGCGGCGGGATAGTGATGCACCATCACCGGTTTATCAAACTGGCTCGAGATATACGTTTCGTCAGGAGCGCCAAAGTCTCCGCCCCATTCAAACTTCGACTCCAGCGCGCCTTTCTCAAATCCCTCCTGAAGCATCTTCACGGCCTCATCGTAGTGAAGACGCGGGAACGGAGCGAGGATCGCTTCGAGCTTCGAGGTGTCGCGCTCCAGCACTTTCAACTCCTCACCTCTTTTCTCGAGCACCTGCGCCGCGATGTACGCGAGCATGCGCTCCGACAAACTCATTACATCCTCGAGCGTGGCGTACGCCATCTCCGGCTCGACCATCCAGAACTCCGTCAGGTGTCGTCGCGTTTTGGATTTTTCAGCCCTGAAAGTCGGGCCAAAACAATAGATCTTGCCGAACGCCGCGCAGTTGGCTTCGTTGTAAAGTTGACCCGATTGCGTTAGATACGCCTTCTCGCCTTCGAAATAGTCCACTTCGAAGAGCGTCGTCGTTCCTTCACACGCGGCAGGCGTAAAGATGGGCGCATCGCAAAGTGTAAAGCCATCTTCGTCGAGAAAATTTCTGACTGCCTGGACCACCGTGTGTCTGACTTTCAGTACCGCATGCTGGCGCCGCGAGCGCAACCACAGATGCCTGTGGTCCATGAGAAACTCCGTGCCGTGTTCTTTCGGCGTGATCGGATAATCGTGGACCTCTTGCAATACTTCAGCATTGCTGACGTCGATCTCGTAACCGCCAGGCGCGCGACTGTCCGCACGCACAGTGCCTTTGACCACGAGCGCCGATTCCTGGCCTAATCCTTTCAACTGCTCGAACAGTTCCGGCGAGATCGCATTCTTCAAAACCACGCACTGCACCACACCGGTGCCGTCGCGCAGTTGTGGAAAGAGGAGCTTGCCGCTCGAGCGCATGTTGTAGAGCCACCCTTTAAGGACTACCTCAGCGCCGGCGTGCTTTGAAAGTTGGTTGATGTAGGTGTGATTGTCTGTAGCGATAGCGTGTGATTGAGTTGTCATCTAAAAACCGAGAGTGTAAGCAGTTAGTTGATACGTTCCTTTAACATCCTGCGCAGTGTGGGGAATCTTTCCAGCCATTCGGCGGCCTGCAAAACAATTTGGAGTGTGGGTTCAATGAAGTGCTGGTAGACGCTCGCCCTCCCGCATACCGCGGTTTGATACGAGAAGGTGCCCGTGGCTTTCAAGCCGCGCTGAATCGTCATGAGACGAAATTCAAGCGCGAAGTCGTCAGGGTCGATTGCGCCGAGTCCGATCAAGCGTCGCTCTTCGAGAAAGAACAGCCGGTGCGCGCGCAGTTCGGCGAGCGAAGGCGGACACGGTTGGCGATCGAGTAAAAACGAAACCAGGTCATAACTCGCCGGGCCCATGCGTGCGTCCTGGTGATCCACGATCCGGATTCGTTTGCGATTATCGATCATCAGGTTTGAAGCGTGATAGTCGCGATGGCAAAGCACGCGCGGCGCGGCTGCGAGCTCGGCGGCAATGTCGTTCAGTTCAGCCTTTAGCTCCGCAACTTCGGCATGACGCAGTGTCTCACCACGCAAGCTGCCGAAGTAATGTTCGAAAAAGAAGTCGAGCTCCCACGACAATTTGGCTTCGTCAAAAGCCAGTCGACTCGCGATCGACTGCGTTTTGTAAGCCGTTTCGGTTGCGTTCTGAATCTTCGCGATCAGCGCGATTGCCCGCTCTTTGTACTCGTCACACTTTTCGTCTGACTCGTCTTCGTAAACGCGGAAAAGCTGCCGGTCGCCCAGGTCTTCCTGCACGATGATCCCTGCATTACCGTCGACCGCATAGATCTCCGGCACCGGAATTCCGCAATCGAGAAACAAACGAGTTACGTCGAGATAGGGGTGGAATTCTGGATCAAACGGCTCCTGGTAGACCGCGGCTACCGCAGTGCGCTTGTTCCAGCCGATGCGGTAATACTTGCGGGTTGAAGCGTCAGGAGTAAGAGGGGTGACTTCCTTACTTGCGATTCCCTGCTGGTTGATGAATCTCGCAAGACGATCTGACGCCGAAGATTCAAATACGTTTGAAATCACAGGTTTCGGAGCACTCATCTGGGTTCATTTGGGAGCTTGCGGCGTCAACCCGCGGATTGTATCACAGGGGCACGATAAAGTTTTCACCCTGAAAATGACCCGGCAACGCCTTCTCCGGAGGCTTTTTGCCTTCGACTAACTGGCGCGGCACGACGACCGCGTTCTCAATGATCTCGCAGGCGTTGATCTTCACATCGTCAGCGAGTATGGCGCGGCTGACACGCGCGCCCGCGCCAACTTCCACGTCGTCCCAAAGAACCGAATCGATAACACTTGCTGACGAGGAGATCACCGTGTTCGCTCCCGTTACTAAGGGCTTCCCTTCTTCTTTCAGCAGCTCAAGACTGATGTCCAGATATCGTTTCAGTGTCGACAACTCACGCCACTTTCCCGAAGCGACGTGGGCTGCAACAATTTCGCCGTTAGCAATGGCTTTCGGATAAACGTGTATTACAGAGTCTGAAAACACACCACGCGGGACGTATTCAAAGATTCGCGGCTCCAGGATGTGAATCCCCGTGAACATCAGCGGCGCCTCTCCCGTTTCGCCGGCGACAGGCATGCCGCCGAATCCTCGAATTCGCCCGGCCTCGGTTTCCACGACGCTAAAGCGCTCGCGGCGAGTGTTCGGAAGAAGAACCAGCGTCGCGAGTGCGTTCATGCTCCGGTGAGTCTCGAGCGCGGCGTTGAGATCGATATCGGTAATGATCTTTCCGTTGACGACCACAAACGTGTCGCGCTCGAAAAACTCGCGTGTGTTGTCGAGCGCGCCACTGGTGCCGAGGATCTCCGGTTCTTCAACGTAAAAGAGTTTGACTCCGAAGCTACTGCCATCGCCTAGCGCTCGCCTGACAGACTCCGGTCGATGGTGCAGGTTCACCACGATCTCATCGATACCGTAGCCGGAGAGATACTCAGCCACATATCCAACGAGCGGTTTTCCGAGAATCGGTATCGCGGGTTTAGTGCGGTCTTCAGTGAGTGGCCAGAGTCGTGTGCCGTAACCGGCGGAAAGAACGATCGCGCGCATCGGAGGTCATTCTATCGGTTAGCTGAGTCAGAGAAAACCGAAGATTTATTTTCTCCAGCAGAAACATTTTGCGTCTGGATTGCATTGTCATTAAGACAAGTAACACGGCGGGAGCTGGTCAGGGCTCTCGTCCTACCCCGTGGAGGCAAAACTGATGGCTAAAAAGCTCTTGATCGTTATTTTCATTTTGGGTCTGGCGGTGAACGGCTTTTCCCAGCAAATCACGTCAAAAGACACCAAAACTGTTTATGTAACTACAACTGACCTCAATGTTCGCGAAACTCCCCCCTCGAAGGGCCTAATCCTGATTGGTGGCCCAGGCAAGGAAGTATTCAAACTAAAGAAGGATACCGAGGTGATTGTGCTGGAGACGAAAGTAATAGAGTCGATTCTCAGCAAAACGATCTGGATCAAGATCCGGGACCTGGGTTCGGGAAAAGAGGGCTGGATTTACTGGGGTGATAACGAGAAGAACTCGGTCAATCTCAAACAGAAAGGAGGGCAGTGACATGGAACCGAATTACTTACTTACGAATTTTATGGTTCTCGTCCTTCCCTTTGGCGCGTACTACGTTGGAATCCTAGTTCGAAGATATGCGCTGCCGGGCAATTCGACGTCTTCACTCGCATGTCAGGTTCTGCTTGGAATTCCCGTGTCGCTGGTGGTGGTGTCACCTCTTCTTGTTACAGTTATTCCCAATGTCTCGAATGTACCAGGCTATCTACTGACGATGGGGATAATCATGGAGCAAGGAATGTTGTTGAATGAAACTATCGTTTCACATCTGAAGGACCTCGGGAGGGGATCACTGCCGGTTGCAATCCCCAACAACCAAACCACAGCTCTGTAGCGCTGAATCTATGAGGCTTTGGAAGAAGCGTCGCGCATGACTAGGTCGAACGTTCCAGGCGCGACTTTGCGGAACCTGGAATTGCGATTGAGAGACACGGCGACGCTGATGGTCGGGTTCTGACCCGTGAACTTGAAGCCACCTTCGAGTAGTCGGTTGTAGATCTCGTTGACGTGCAGTGGTGCACCTTCCTCGCGCAGCAACAGTGTCACTGCCTGCGGAATGGTGCGGTCCATGAATCGATCGCTGAGAACTTCGACGTTATTGCGGACCGTAGGAATCTGTGGACGTCGCTCGGGAGATGGAGACTGCTGCATGGCGGCCTCCAGCTCGGCATCCGACGGCAGGCCAAGCGAGATATTGCCCTTCGCCAGCACCGACGAGAGCAGACGATAGATCGCGGCCTCAGTCTGGCTGGCCAACGTGTCCATCTCGGCCAGCTCGGCGCGAACGCTATCTGCCTCTGCCTCCAACTCCCGCAGGCGTGCAGCTAAATGCATGCGCGCCGCGCGCGATTGGCGCAGGCTCTGTTCCAGGCGTGACAGCAGGTTCTCACTCATCGCGGGCAAATTTTGCCACAATCCGTGTAATCTGTGGCAAAAAATTATCGATCGCGGTCAAGGATGTAGGTTGGAAGGGCGCGTAACGAGTCGCTGTAGTCAGAATCCGGCAGCTGATCGAGCGCGGCGCGTGCCTCTTCGGCATACTCGTCAGCCCTTGCCCGAGCCTGCTCCAGCGCGCCGGTGCGGGTGATTGCTTCGAGCAGATCTGCTTGCCCCACGCTGCCGTATTTCTCTTCCCGCAGCACCGTTTTTATCATTTCGCGCCACTTTGGCTCTGCCTCTCGCAGGTAGATCAACGGCAACGTGACCTTGCCGCCTAACAGATCCGCGCCGGACGCTTTGCCTAGCGCCTCTTCGCTCGAAGTGAAATCAAGCAGGTCGTCAATCAACTGAAACGCCGTGCCGAGATTGAGTCCGTAATCGCGCAATGCCATTTGCTGCGTCTCGCTCGCGCCGCCGAGTATCGCTCCGATTTCACAACTCGCGCTGAAGAGATAAGCAGTCTTGCGCTTCAGCACGTCGAAGTACTGCGCTTCCGAAATTTCCGCATCACCGAGCAACGTCAACTGCAACAACTCGCCCTCAGTCATCTTGCGCGTGACGCTCGTTAAGATGTCGAGTACCGGCAGAGATCTTTCGGCAAGACTGGTCTCAAACGCGGACATGTAAAGCCAGTCGCCCATCAGCACCGCGGTCTCGTTCCCATAAAGCGCGTTGACCGTGGGACGCTTGCGCCGCATGTCGGCTTTGTCGATCACGTCGTCATGGACCAGCGTGGCGGTATGCAGAAACTCCATCACCGTGGCCATGCGAATCGAGTTGTACCGCGAGCCGTCGCCACCGACTGCGTAGTTCGCCAGAATCGTCAGCGCTGGCCGCACGCGCTTTCCGCCGGACGCGCGCAGGTACTCGCCCAGGTAATCGATCACCTGCACGTTTGAGCGCGCCTGGCGTTCAAACTCCAGCTCGACCTGCATCAACTCGTTTGCGATAAGGGCGAAAATGCGGCGCGCTGAAATTCTTGCTTCTTCGTCGAGTGCGATTGTGTTGCTTGACGTT
>Ga0070689_100000487_pt1 | contig 23451 bp, 19 predicted proteins | sample KBSS23HmetaG_FD_64669 | JGI IMG/M metagenome (GOLD analysis project Ga0070689, IMG submission 64669) | Switchgrass rhizosphere microbial communities from Kellogg Biological Station, Michigan, USA - KBS S2-3H metaG | ecosystem: Host-associated > Plants > Roots > Rhizosphere ...
TTTACGCAAATAAACGCAGATCTGCGTTTGTCTGCGTCAATCTGCGGCCAATTTACTGCTTTTTGAAGATCCGCTTCGCTTCGTACGAAAAATTCGGATTGTCGACGTACATATCGACAACCAACTCACCACCGGACATGGTCCACTTCCGCACTGTCTGCACTTTGACCGGACCATTCTCAGTTTGCGCTGTCGTTACGTCAGTCACCTGAATGCCCCTGTCTCCCGGCAGCCAAGTGCACGTTCGTTTGCCGGTAGCTGGTGGTTGGTTCGGAGCTACCGCGGGCGTGAAGTCATACTCCTTACCGTCAAGCACATAAGTATCTTTCACCGTGCGTTCATTGTTGGGTTGAATGATCTTAGTTTCCAGCTCGATCCGATCGTCTTTTTGCGTGACGGTGAGAATTTGCTTCATGTTCTGTGGAATACCGTAGCTACGTTGTCCATCCAGGGCCCAGGTGCCACTGAAGTCTGGCTTCGTTGCTGCGAGGGCGATTACGGAAAGTGCCATGATCGCAGCCGCCATTAATAAGATCGTTCTTGTCATGTTCGTGCTCCTTTTAATTGCGACTCTTTAACCAGTGAAAGTAGCGGTCCGGTCATAAACGTTGTTACGAGTGCCATCAAAACCATCATTGCGAAGATTCGTCCGGAGAGAATACCAAGATCATAACCGATATTGAGCACAACCAGCTCAACTAATCCTCTCGTGTTCATCAGTACGCCAATCGAGAACGATTGCGTCCAACTCATGCCCGTCCACCGGCTCATCAGCATACTGCCGCCGAGCTTCCCTGCGATGGCGACGAGAATGATCGCCACGCACAACAGCCATCCTTCCAGGTCATTCAGCAGGCCGATCTGCGTGCGCAATCCCGTGAACGCAAAAAACAGCGGCAGCAGTGCGTAAGAACCAAACGCCTCGAGTTTGTCCTTGAGAAAGATCCGAAATTTTGTTGAAGGCGGCATCACGACGCCGGCCAGGAAAGCTCCGAACAGCGCGTGAATGCCGATGATCTCCGTCGTCAGTGCGCAAGCCAGGACAAACGCCAGGACGATCGGAATCAGTCGCAGTCGATGGACTTGCGAATCCGGCTCCTTGATCACCTGGGCCAATTGCGGTCGTACAACGAAAATCATCGCCGCGGCAAACACGAGTGTTAAGCCGACGGTAATACCGGACGACGCTATTCCTGTCGATTTCACCAGGGCAATCACGAGAGCCAGGATGCACCATGCAGTGACATCGTCGACGGCGGCACAGGTGATTGCGATCGATCCGAGCGTGGTTTGCGTTAGCCCGCGGTCTTCCAGAATTCGGGCCAGCACCGGAAAGGCGGTGATGCTCATCGCAACCCCGATGAATAACGCAAATGCATGGAAAGAGGTTTCAGCGGGCGCGAGCTCGCGATAAAGAAAAAGTGAAAGCGCAGTGCCGAGCAGAAAAGGGACGATAATGCTCGCGTGACTGATCATTACCGCCGTCGATCCTTTTTCTCGTAGCATTCGCACGTTCACTTCCATGCCGACGATGAACATAAAAAGCACGACACCGATTTGACTCAGCAGTTGCAGGGTTCCAAGTGATGATGCAGGAAATAAGAAGCCGAGCGCCTGCGGATAAATCAATCCCAGCACTGAGGGGCCCAGCACGATGCCTGCGATCATCTCGCCCATCACCGGCGGTTGATGTATACGGCGGAACAGTCTGCGAAACAGACCCGCCATGATCAGAATGACGATGATCTGCATCAACAGAATGCTGAGTGGAGTTCTGAAGTTTTCCCAGAGGACTCCGGTTGATGAAGCGGGCGGGCTCGGTTGCGGTGTGGGGACTGTACCTGTCTGTAGACCTGCTCCCGCATTGAGGATTAGCCAAACGCCTCCCACAAAGATCAGGAGCAGCAGGAAGTACGGTAAATAGTGGCGTGCCTGCGAAAATGTGAATCCAGGTCGAGAGGGCATTGACACTCTATACAACGCCGCGCGAAAGCGACGCAACCTAGTTCACGGCCGCTGCGTAGTAATCTACTGCCCCTGTACCGCGTCATTCGCGGCCCTAATTGCTCAGCGCGCAGCATTGATGCTAACTTGACTGGTTCAATGACGGTAGACATCGCCCAAACCAGAACTGAAGTAGGGAATTACTTTGTTTCGAACTATCCACCGTTCTCCCAGTGGAAGCCGGAGTTTGTCCCGCACGCGCTCGACGCGCTCAACCAGCCGCCGCGAGTCGACGATCCGTTAGGTCTCTACATTCACATCCCGTTCTGCCGGAAACGCTGTCTCTTCTGCTATTTCAAAGTCTACACAGACAAGAACGCCTCCGAGATCGAAGTTTATCTCGACGCGCTAATCAAAGAGAATGAACTCTACAGCCGCATGCCTGCGTTCCAGGGGCGCCAGCTCCGGTTTGCGTATTTCGGCGGCGGCACGCCTTCGTACGTCAGCGAGAAACAGTTGTGGTATCTCGTCGATGGGTTAAATCGACACGTGAGTTGGGAAAACGCGGAGGAGGTTACCTTCGAGTGCGAGCCAGGCACGTTACAGAAGGCGAAGCTCGAAGCGTTGAAAGCGATCGGAGTTACGAGACTCAGCCTCGGTATCGAACATTTCGACGACGAGATACTTGCCGCTAACGGCCGCGCGCATCTCTCACCTGAAATCTATCGCGCTTACCAGTGGGCACGCGAGGTCGACTTCCCGCAGGTCAACGTCGATCTGATCGCGGGGATGATGGGTGAGACGGAAGAGAAGTGGTGCGAGGCAGTGCGGCGTACGATCGAGCTGCAACCAGACTCAGTCACGATCTACCAGATGGAACTCCCCTACAACACGGTCATCTCGCAGGACGTGTTGAAGAAAGGAATCGCGTCGCCCATCGCGGGCTGGACCACGAAACGTCGCTGGCTCGATTACGCGTTCGAACAGTTTCTTGCGCACGGCTACGAAATCGCGGGCAGCGACATCGTCGCGACAAAGACGAAAACTTGCAGATTTATCTACAGGGATGCACTGTGGCACGGCGGCGATATGATCGGCATCGGAGTCTCGTCGTTTTCTCATTTCGGCGGCGTCAATTTCCAGAACGTGCACAACTTCGAAGAGTATGTGCGCATCCTTAACGAAGATCGCCTGCCGCTATTGCGGGCCGTTTCGCTGACGCCGAAACAGAGACTCATCCGCGAGATGGTTTTGCAGTTGAAAACCGGGTGGCTCGACACCGGTTATTTTCGTAAGAAGTTTGGCGTTGATGTTTGGAACGAATTTCGTCCTGTGTATGAAGGACTGGAAGAAAAAGAACTGCTCGCGCGTCAGAACGGCAACGTCTCGCTGACGCGTCGCGGGCTGCTGGAAGTGGATCACTTCCTGATCGATTTTTTTGAACCTGAACTGAGAACAGTACGGTACGCATGAATAACAATACTTACGACGTCATCGTAATGGGTGGTGGACCCGCGGGGAGCACCGTTGCCGGCATTCTGGCGCGCGAAGGCCGCCAGGTAATCGTTTTCGAGAAAGAAATTTTTCCGCGTCATCACATCGGCGAGTCGCTGATGACTGATACGTACTGGACCTTCCGTCGCCTGGGCATACTCGAAAAAATGAAGGAGAGTCCATTCGTACGGAAGTACAGCGTGCAGTTTGCAAACTCAGCGGGGAAAGAGTCGCGCCCGTTTTACTTCTTCGAGGCCGTGCATCACGAGAGCGCCGTCACGTGGCAGATCACACGCGCGCAGTTCGATCACCTGCTGATCAATCACGCTGCAGAGCAGGGTGCGGTGGTGCATCAAGGTGTTTTAGTCAAGCAAGTGTTGTTTGAAGATGATCGCGCAGTCGGCGTCGAGGTGCAGATGCAGGACGGCACGCGTGAGAAGTTTTACGCGAAGGTTGTTGTCGATGCGACTGGACAGGCCGCGATGCTCTCGAACAAGTTTCGCTGGCGCGTGCGCGATCCGCAACTGAAGAAAGCGGTGCTCTATTCGTATTTCAAAGACGCGCACCGCGAGCCCGATCTAAACGGCGGCGCAACGCTCGTGCTGCGGACTGAGCCGGGCAGCGGCGGCTGGTTCTGGTATATCCCGCTCGAAAACGACATCACCAGCGTCGGCATCGTTGCCAATCCTGATTATCTTTTGAAAGGTCGCGGTCAGGACCTTGCGAAGATTTTTAACGAAGAGATCGAGAAGTGTGAATCGGTGAAGCGGCGCGTGGCCGGAGGCACTCGTGTCGATAAGATCTATTCGATCCTCGATTACTCGTATCGTTCCAAACACAACGCGGGTAACGGCTTCATCATCATCGGCGACGCTTACGGCTTCCTCGATCCGATCTACTCCTCGGGCGTGTTGCTTGCGCTCAAGATGGCGGAACTGGCCGCGGACGCCATTCACGACTCTTTCAATCACGACGACTTCTCGGCCGCCCGGCTCGGCCAGTACCAGGCAAAACTCGATCGCGGTATCGAGTCGATGCGCAAGCTGGTCTACGCGTTCTACAACGACGGCTTCAGCTTCTCCGGATTCCTGCGCAAGTATCCGGAAGAGCGCGTCCACATCATCAACCTTTTGATCGGAGATGTGTTCAAGGAAGGTGTGGATTCAATCTATGGCCCAATGTCCGAATTCGCAGAGATCCCCCCACCTCTCTACGAACAAGTCGACGGCACCATCGTTGCTCAGGTGCCTACTCCTGAAGAATCAGACCTTCTACTATCAGCAAAGTACCAGTCCTACGACGACCGGGCGCACACAGATTCCTAACCACAAAGACACAAAGGCACGAAGGTTATTCAAAAACTTAGTGCCTTCGTGTCTTTGTGGTTGGCTCTCTTGTTTGAGGCAATATCGTGTTATCGTTCTTTCGTGAAAACTCTTGCTGAAATTGAAGCTGCGGTTGAATCGCTGCCACAGAATCAGAAGGAGGAATTACTTCGTTTCATAAAAGCGTTTTTGGCAGGTGGCAAGCGAAACTTTCCGGTATCCAAGGGTCGTATACCTTTTACCTCAGCAGACGTCGCCCGCATAGAATCAGAATCTGACGCGACTCATTGAGTGAGGTACTTGCAGACTGAGCTATTGAGTTACATGCGCACTGACACGCAACGGCCATAAGTCAGTTTTACAGTCGCTTAGGCTTCGCCGCCGGATCTGAAATACCCTCTTAAAGATCAAACCGATCCTGAAAGTTGACTCCATCCACTCCGGCTTCGCCGCCGGATGTGAGGCGAGGCTTTGCCTCGCCGTCAGGTTAGATCTCTAAATGGGCTGCGCCCTTGGTTCGGGCTTCGCCCCCTGATGTTAGGGCCAAAGGCCGGACCGAGGGCGCAGCCCTGATTAAATAAGAGATTCGCATGGCGAGGCAGAGCCTCGCCTCACATCCGGCGGCGTAGCCGAAGCGGTACGTACCTTGAAGACCTTTCGGACAAGCCCAGTGAGAACTTAAAACAACAGCTTCAACGCGAACTGAATGTGCCGCGGATCGCGTGCTGACGTGATCCGTCCGAACGTGGGGGAGCCGAGGAAGTTGTCCGGCAGGTTGAAGTTTGGATGATTGAAGAGGTTGAAGGCTTCGGCACGGAACTGAAGATTTACACGCTCCGTTATCCGAGTGTTCTTCAGTAGCGACGCATTCACATTCTGGAAGCCCGGTCCATCTAAAATATTCCTACCCGCATTTCCGAACGTGCCCGGAGCCGGGAACGCAAAGGCCGCGGTGTTGAACCATTGCAGCGTCGACGGATTCGACAGTTCGGGATTTCCAACCAGGTTGGGCCGATCGTTGGCGCCGAAACCGAGAATGGATCTTCCCGTCCCGCTGTTGTCGATTTCCGAAAGCAGGGCCACGGTGAACGGTCTGCCTGTCTGAAGCGTCACGATGCCGAACGTCTCCCATCCGTTTAAGAGCGTGCCCGCAACTCCGTCGTATTTCTTAAACGGAAACGCATACGAGTAACTCAGCGACAATCGATGAGCGACGTCGAAATTCGAACGCCCGCGCTCGGCGGCTACGTTGAAACTATTCTGCGGGAAGTTTGGATCGCCGGCGCTGGTGAAGAAGTTTGAAGCGTCGTCAATCGACTTGGACCACGTGTAAGATGCGAGCGCCGAGAATCCACGCGTCATACGTTGCTGAAAACGCACTTGCAGCGCGTTGTAACTGGAATTGGCGCGTGACTCGAGCAGGTCGATGTCGTCAAACCGTGGATCGGGTCGTGGCACAAACGGCAGTCCCGGCGGCAACACGCTCGGTTGCGGCTGGTTGATGTCACGAGCGGTCAAGAGCTTCGTTCCCTTCGAGCCAACGTAAGCCACTTCCAGCACACTCGCGCGCCACAGCTCGCGTTCCACGTTGAAATTCCAATGCTGCATGTAGCCGGTGCGCAGGTCGCGCTGGATCGCGAGTGCCGAATCGGGCAGCGGGAACGGGAAGAACGACGGAAACGGATCATTCAAGGTCAGCGGCAAACCCGGCAACGAGAAGAAGATGTTGTTATCGAAGAAGGGCGAGTTGAAGTACAGCGCTTCGGCGGGCGCCAGCGGCGACTGATCGTAGTAGACGCCATAACCGCCACGCAGCACTGTCTTCTCGTCTTCTCCAAGCGTCCAGGCGAAGCCGACGCGCGGAGCGAAGTTGTTTTTATCGGCGTCGAAACCACTGCGCGGGACGCCGTTGGTTCCCACTGGCACGAGGTTTCTCGTCGTGACGTCGTAGATATTTGCGCGATCTTCAGCATCGACCGGCGGCGAGTTGTATTCGTAACGCACGCCCGCGTTCAGCGTGAGACGCGGCGTGATGCGATAGCTGTCGTTGATGAAGAAGTTGTAACTCTCGGTGCGAATCCTTTGTGGATTGTCCACACGCGCAACGCTGGTCAGGAACGGAAAACCGATCAAGAGATCCGCGAGCGCATTGAACGTGACCTGTCCAAACGGCGAGAACTGAAGCCGTCCTCGCGACTCAACATCACGAAAAGCGTTCTGTTGTGAAAAGCGCAGATCGGCGCCGAATTTGAACAGGTGATTGCCGCGTACGTAACTCGAGTTGTTCAGAAACTGGTAGACATTAGTGACGCTGTCTTGCGGGTTGTTGCCTTCATCCCCGAGCGGCGAAAAGCCGGTGATGGTGATGAAGCTGAGTCCTAAATCACGTTCGCGCGGTGAAATCGTCGGCAGGCCAACCTGAGAATTCAGCACGCTCGCTTCCTGTGTGACCGATGCCGCGACCCTGCTAAAAGCGACTCGACTCTCGTTAATCAGGTTTGGCGTCAACACCAGCGTCAGCGCTGCCATGCCGTTCTGACTACGCCGCTTCACCGCGTCGCCAAATCCCGGAATAACTGAGAAGGACGAACCTGTAAACGGCTCAAACAGATCGCGGTCACCAAAGCTGTATCTGAACGCAAGGTCGGCGCGACTGTTCAGATGATGATCGATACGCACGTCAAAACTATCGTTGTCATCGCGCAGAATCGGCGACGAGACAAAGTTTTGAAACGGCACGTTGCGGTTTGGCAATGGATACAAATTAGCGATCGCACGGCCGACCGGGTTAATCAGGAAATCCGGAATGATGCCGTTTGTAAATGTCACGCCCGGAAATGGACTAACCGGGGGACCGAAAAGACTCTGCGAGAAGTTACCGGCGCGCTCGAGCGCGGTCGGCACGTTAGTGATGCGCGTGATGCCTTCACGCGAGCGCGTTCCCTCGTAGTCGGCAAAGAAGAACGTGCGATCACGCATGATTGGACCACCAAGCGCTCCGCCAAACTGGTTGCGAATGTATTTCGGTTTTGGTTCTGAAGCGGGTGCGAAAAAGTTACGTGCATCGAGCGCGGCGTTGCGGTGAAACTCGAAGACAGAACCGTGAAAATCGTTGGATCCTGAATTAAGGATCACGTTCACCTGCGCGCCGGGATTGCGACCAAACGACGCATCGTAGGTGCTGGTCAACATCTCAAACTCGCGAATCGCATCGACCGAGGGTCGCACTCCGAACGTGTTCAGTTTAGGATCGACGTTGTAAACACCATCGAGCAGGAAATTGTTCGCATCTTCGCGAGCGCCGTTGACGCTGAAAGCGAAATCGCCGCGGGCAGATCCGGCCGAGCCCGGCGCCGGAGGCACAGCTCCAGGCACGAGCAGACTGAGCTCGTAAAAATTCCGGCCGTCGAGTGGCAATCCGGTGATCTGGCGGTTCTCGATGACGTTGCCGAGTGAAGCCGAATCCTGCTTCAACAACGGCGCGTATGGAGTTTCAACTATGTACGCCGTACCACCAACCAGCAGATCCACATCGAGGCGTTGCTCCTGGTTGACGAATAGCTCGATTTTTTCTGTGTGAGCCCGGAAAGCCTGCGCCTCGACTTTCACTTCATATTCACCCGCCAGCAGCGACGCGATCGCATACTGTCCATTGCCGTCAGTTGTAGTCGTGCGAACATCGCCGGTCGCGGTGCTCGTTACGGTGACGGTCGCGCCAGTGACGGCGGCACGATTTGGATCATAGACAGTGCCTCGCAAGGAAGCGCGATGCGTCTGCGCTGCAACTGTCGCCGGCAGCAACAGGGAAAGAGCGATTAGGAAGAGGGTTCTAAATTTCGGCTTCAAAATTTTGCTCTCCGTACAAGAATTTGGATTGGCCCGTATGTTTCGGCAGACCTTAGCAAATGAGTTGCTGCTATGTCTAAGGCGCAGTGTTAGAATTACGGCGAAAGCCCTGGTTGAGTTTCAGTTTTACTCCCGCAAAGGCGCAAAGGCGCAAAGAGACAATTTAGATTTCACTTTGCGTCTTTGCGCCTTTGCGGGAGACTATCATTCATTCTCTGGAGGTCCTGAATGCTCTGGATCCTTTTTGCTCTTGGCGCCGCGCTCTCGTGGGGTCTGTATGGTCCTGCTTTGCATCGCGGGCAAGTAGAGCTCGGCAATCCCATGCGCGCGCTGCTGTGTGTGGGTATCGCTTACTTCTTAATTGGCGTGCTGGTCCCTGTGATTAGTCTTTCCGCGCAGGGAGAGCTTAACGGCTTCACGATGAAAGGCTCGGTTGGCGCGACGGTCGCCGGCGCGCTCGGCGCGGCGGGTGCGGTCTGCATCATCTTCGCTTTCAGATCGGGAGGCTTGCCGACTTACGTGATGCCGCTGGTTTTTGCGGGAGCGCCACTAGTCAACGTGCTGTATTCGATGTGGCTGCATCCGCCGAAGACTTCACCGAATCCGTTGCTCTATTTAGGTTTTGTTTTGGCTGCGCTCGGCGGTGGCTTGGTGCTCTATTTCAAGCCGTCGTCATGATGCAGGACAGTTCTTCGTGTCTCCCCATTAAAAGAGTTTTCCACCACACGAAGGAGATCAGATGAAGTTTAGGCGTTTATTCGTTGCAACGGCAGTGTTGTTGTGTATGACTTCGGCGGCGTTAGCCCAAACCGCGGCCAGCTGGCCGCAGTGGCGTGGTCCAAATCGCGACGGCATCTCGAAGGAAACGGGCCTGCTCAAACAGTGGCCCGCTGAAGGTCCGCCGCTGGCCTGGAAAGCAAGTGGCGCGGGACGTGGCTACTCCTCGTTTGCCATCGCCAACGGCAAGGTCTACACGATGGGCTTGCGTGGTGACCGTGAGTTTGTAGTGGCGTTTGACGTCGCTACCGGCAAAGAAGTTTGGGCCACGGCGCACGGTTCAGCTTTTCGAAACGATCGTGGCGATGGGCCAAGAGGGACGCCGACGATTGACGGCGATCGAATTTACGCGCTGGGTGGCAACGGAGATCTATCAGCGCTTGATGTACGTACGGGCAAAATCGTCTGGTCCAAGAATATTTTGCGCGAGTTTGGTGGATCAAACATTACGTGGGGGATCAGTGAGTCGCCGCTGGTGCTGGGAAACAAAGTGCTCGTGAATGCAGGCGGGCATGACGCATCCATCGTGGCGCTGAACAAGGCTGACGGTTCGGTAATCTGGAAGAGCCAGAGCGACGAAGCGGGTTATTCGTCGGCGATCCCGGTGGATATAAATGGCATAACGCAGGTTGTATTCTTCACGGCTCAACGCGCTGTGGGTCTTGACTCGAAAGATGGACGCCTGTTGTGGGAATACGCGAAACCTGCCAACCGCACATCGAATGCCGCGACGCCGATCGCCCGTGCAAACCGGATCTTTATCTCGTCTGACTACGGTACGGGCGGCGGTGTGATTGAGATCAAGCCCGATAACAAGGCACAGGAAGTCTACTTCACGAAGGACATGAAAAATCATCACAGCAGTTCGGTGTTGATTGGAGATTACCTGTACGGGTTTTCGAGCTCGATTCTTACTGCGATGAAGTTTGATACGGGTGAGCTTGCGTGGCGAGATCGAAGTGTCGGCAAAGGCTCGCTGGTGTATGCGGATGGGCATTTGTACTTGTTGAGTGAAAACGGTGTTGTGGGTCTCGTTGAGGCTACGCCGTCGGGGTACAAAGAGAAGGGCCGGTTCCGCATTCAGCAGGATTCGCTGCCGACGTGGGCGCATCCGGTAGTCGCGGGAGGGATGTTGTACCTGCGCGATCAGGATACGATCTACGCGTACGACGTCCGCGAGAAGAAACAATAACGATTCGGGGTTATTGTAGGGGCGGCACTCCGTGGCCGCCCCAGCCTGCGCAATTCAACGCTGGGGTGGCCACGGAGGGCCACCCCTACAACTAACGCTTGGCTTGTTTGAGGTAGTCGCGGGCTTCGCGTAGTTCGAGGAGGCCGGAGTCGGCTTGCTTCCATTGGTCAATTAACGCGGCGTAGGCAGTGAATGCGGCGGATTGATTTCCGGACTGCGCTGCAGCGCGTGCGGCGCCGAGCAGCGAACGCGCGCGATTTGGTTGCCGTAGTAACGCTACCTTGAATTGCTCCGCTGCCTCAGCCGGTTTCCCCGCCCGCAGCAGAATCTCGCCAAACAGTTCGTGCGTTGGCTTGACGAGATTTGGTGGGCCCGACGGCGCACTCATCTCTTCCTCCAAAGCCGTCGCCTTTTTCATCAGCTCGATTGCCTTGTCGTGTTCTTTCTTCATCGACGCACTCAGCGCGGATATCTCCAGCGTTCTGATCGTCACCATCGCTGTTCTGGCGGGAACGTTGTCTGAACGAAGCGTCTCAAGTCCTGCGAGGCTTTGATCAGTCGCGCCGCCATTCACAGCCGCGGCCAGCCCACGAACAAAAAACGGCAGCATAAGGTTAGCCGAAGACGCCCGCACGGTTGCTGCTGCAGGGGTTGCGCCATGCCCGCCGTGGCTTCCTTGATTGGCACTCATCGCGCTCTGTTCCGAAGTAGCCGGCGCAGTTTTGCTCTCCGGAAAAAGATCCGCGGCAAGGTTCCATCTTTCAGTCTCGACAACGAATGCGGCCGCCATCGCGGCATAGTTGTTTTCGTAGTAAGCCGGACGCAACTTGTTGTCATAAGTCGATTCCGACATCACTTTCTTCATCAAACTGAGCAGTTGTTCAGCCTGGCTGTAACGGCCCTGTTGCAGGTAGACGTAGAGCAGCCAGTGCAGACTGTGGTAGTCGCGTACGTTGGGCGATAGGTTCTTGCGCTTCATCCACGCATCGGACGATTCCCACGCCGAGAGGTTCGACGCCGCAGCCTCGGGCCACATTCCCAGTTGCAGGAAGATATGCGCCGGCATGTGGCGCGCGTGATGTGCTTCGGGAGCAATATCCGCATAGCGACGCGCCGCGGGCAGCGCGAGAATCGCGTGGTCGGGATCGTCAAACGCGTGAATGATGTAATGGGCCGCGCCCGGATGATTCGGGTTTTTCTGATAGACGTCGAGCGCGATCGCGCCGGCTTGCGCCTGCAAGCGATAGCTCTTGTCTTCAGGTCTTACACGACCGAGGAGTGACAGCGAATAGAACGCAGCCGCATCGAGATCATCGGGATAGGCGCGATAGATCTTCTCCATCGCCGCCGAGTAAGCTGCATCACGCGCGCGCTTGTCGCCTTCGCCGTAGAGCAGTTTGACGGCGTTGAGGTATGCGCGTTCTCGTTCCGTCAGCTTTGGTGATTCTTTGATCCTGGCCAGGACCTTGCGGGCGGCGTCGATGTCCTGTTCGGACCAGAGCGGGTGATTGTAAGTCATCGCCTCACCCCAGTAGCCCATCGCGAAGTCAGGCTCGACTTTCGTCGACTCCTGAAACGCCTCAAGAGCTTCTTCGTACCAGAACGAGTGCAACGCAGCCAGTCCGCGCAGAAAGTGCGCCTGCGCTTTTTCGGAACCTGAAGTCGGAAACTCAACACGCCCGAGTTGCGATTCCTGCGCGCTCACACTCAGCGTGAATACCGTGACGGCAGCAAGTACCAGCAAAAGTTTCATGATAAATCCTTCTTTCAAATCCGTGGAAATCCGTGGTTACTTCTTTCCAATCGCATAAAGGTTCTGAGCGGTCCTGATATAGATCCGCCCATCGGAGATCGCCGGCGAACTCAAACAGTATTCGCTATTCAAGGGATTTTCAGCCAGCACTTCAAACTTTGGACCAGCAGCGACAACTGTCGTCACACCTTCTTCACTCGTAACGTAGATCTTTCCATCGGCCAGAACCGGGGAGCCGCTATAAGTTCCCGACTTAAGCCGCTGTTGCCCGTAGACCTCGGCGCCGGTCTTGGCGTCGAAGCAATACATGACGCCGTTGTCCTTTACGACATAGAAATACTTCCCGTCAGTGACAGGCGTGGGCACGTCAGGTCCGTTGGCGGTGGACCAGAGCACGTGCGAGCTGGTTACGTCGCCGCGTCCGCCAGCCTTTAGCGCCAGCAAAGGTTTGACGCGCGTCGGAGCGTAGATGATCTCGTCGAAAATGATCGGCGAAGCGACGATGCGATAGAACGGATTGTTTTCGGGATTTAGTCCATTCGCGCGCCACAGCTCTTTGCCCGTAGCAGGATCGTGACCAGTGACACAATCGCCACCGGTGATCACGATCTCGGTTGTCTTGCCGTAGCGTAGGAGCGCGGGCGTGGTGTACGAATCTGGAGACTCACGAATAGCGTTGGTAGGTCGATCCACTTTCCACAACGTGTTGCCATTCTTCTTGTCGATGCGCAGGACGTACGACGGATCGTCCGTCTTCATGCCGTGGAGCACCTGCACGTAGAGAGAATCTTCAAACAGCAGTGGCGATGAAGCGTAACCCCAGTTGAGTCCAAACTGGCCGTAGTCTTTTTGAATATCTCTGGCCCAGAGTTCTTTGCCGTTGAAGTCGAAGCCTTTGAGGATGCCGGTGCCGGTCATCACGTAAACGCCTCTGCCGTCGGTGACTGGCGAAGGCGAAGACATGTTCTGCTTTTGCCTCTTGACGTTGCCGCCGCCGAGCGGTTTCTTCCAAAGCATTGCGCCTTTTGTTTTGTCGACGCACCAGAGAAACAGATCGTCGCCCTCGGCAACGTTGAGGAAGATGCGATCGCGCCAGATGATCGGCGTCGAGCCACTGACGCCGGGCATCGCCAGCTTCCAGGCGACGTTCTCTTCGGCGGTCCACTTAACGGGCAGGTTCTTTTCGTTGCTCACGCCATTGAGACTTGGCCCGCGCCACTGCGGCCAGTTTTCCGCTTGAGCGATCGCAAACGAGAACAACACAAAAGCCAGGACGCCGAAAATGGTCTTCTGCATTCTGATCCTCCCGAATTAATAGGACCCTATAAGTCCTATACGACCTATTCTTCGTTTCACTCTGCTCGAAGCGCCGGCAGCAGCGGCGAGCGCAAGGCGCCCAGGGTGGCCACGAGCGAGGCGATTGCGCCCGAGAGCAAAACAGCCAGCAGTAACAGACCGAGCGAGATGTTTGGTAGTCGCCCTCCACGCTCGAAGAGCACGGGTGCAATTGCGAGCAGAGCGCAGACAAAACCCACAGCCAGACCGCAACACAGCATCAGGACATTTTCCGTAATCACCATGGCTGCGAAATGTGAAGAGTTATACCCTACGGCACGCAGCAGGGCCAGTTCTCGCCGTCGTTCAAACACATTGCGCAGCAAAACAGCCGCCATGCCGAAGGTGCCGAGAACGAGTCCGAGCCCGCCGAGCATCTGGAACGTCGAGAGATATGTGTTCTCGACACGATGAAAGTTTGCGAGTCGTTCGCCGGTTGAGACGACGTCGAAGCCGAAGTCTGACAATCGCTCTTCCAATATAGTTGAAACTTCAGCGCTTTGTTGTTTGTTGGGCACATCAAGCAGAAACATCCGGTAACCTTCCTCCGCAGGAAACAGGCGCAGAAAGTTTTTCTCCGACATCAACAACTCGCTCTGGAAAATGCTATCAGACAAAGCTCCAACGATCAGCAGGCGAAGCGGGCCGGTGGCGTGATCGATTACCAGTTCATCGCCGACTTTCAGGTGCAACACGTAGGTCAGGGAATTAGCATCGCCGATGACTGGTACAACTCCATTTCCAAACTCGCGATCGAGGAGCAGCCACGGGTTTGCTTGCTCTTCGTTGCTCGCAGCGAGCGAGCTCTGAAAAGTGAAGCGATTGTCGCGAATGAAAGACGCGGGTGGCGCGACGATCTTCGGATTGCGTGGTTGGAAGAGATTGAGACAGCTCGTGTCGTCTCCCGGGCGCACGCGAAAGTTTACGAAGCTCACGTTGGTCAACACGGCGTCGTTGCTGGTGTTCAGATTCAGCGACTCGCGGGCCGCGGGAGTGTTTGCATCATGGACGAGGGGCAGCAGCGATTCGGCGAGGAGTGGGTAACCGCCGGTACCTGATTTTCGATCGGAAGCCGTAGCGCCGGAGCGGCGGAACGAATCGACGGCGACGATGATGAAGGCTGCGGAGGCAATCAGTGTGATGCAAAGGACGGTGCGACCCGGGCGATAAGTGGCGTTGCGAAAGCCGAGACGCGCGATGGTCCACCAACCGGCGCCGCGGATCGGAGGCTTCTTGGAGCGCTTGAGCCAGCTCGAGAGAAAAAGCACGCCAGCGACTAGCAGCACCACACCACCGCCGAAGAACGCGGCGACGCGCGGGATCGCTTGTAGAGCGCCGGCGATTAACAGCAGCACGCCCATGACTGTCAGAACAATGGCAAGCAATTTTTCCCGCAAAGGCGCAAAGGCGCCAAGGAAAGCCTTTCTTTGCGCCTTTGCGCCTTTGCGGGAAAGATCTTCCGCAGGTGTGATTGACCCCGCGAGCAGGCTGCGTGTCGACGACCTCCCGAGTCTCCTCAACGTGAAAAAGATGCAAATGATCGCCGCCGCGATTCCCCCAAGCGCGCCCAGCACCATCCACTTCCACGACACATGCAACGTCAACGCGGTCGTCCCGACCGCATCCACCCACCACGTCCGCAGCCCGTGCATCAACAACGCCGCGTATGCAACCGCCCCGACTAGCCCCAGCAAACTCCCAACAACTGCCAGCAGCGCACCCTCCACGAGAAACAGACGCCGAATCCCAGCTTCCGAGAACCCGATCGCCTGCAACGTCCCGACTTCACGCGCGCGCTGCTCGATTCCGAGTTTGAAAAATAGCGTCGTCAGCATCAACGCCGACACCACCAGGAAGAAACTGAAATACAGAAAGTACTCGCCAAAATCAGTCGCACCACGCGAAGCCGCCTGACCCTGATCGCGAACCGGAATGACTTGCACACCCATCAACGCCGGATCGATTGCGTGTCGCAGTCGCTCGCCAAAGTTGTAAATATTGTCAGCCGTTAACGACCCGTCAACACGAATCGAAGTCAGCTTACCGAATCGCGTCCCCCACAAATTCTGAGCGACAGAAAGCGGGATGAACGCTTTTGGTGTCGTGCGATACTGGTGCCAGTAGTCTTCGTCTTCTTTTCGCACGCGATCGAGATCTATCGGAAACGGCGGATCCCAATCAGAAAGATTCTCCGACTGAGTAATGCCCGGATACTCCGGTACGAGCTCACGATCGGCGGCGAGGCCTGCGATCGGCACCACGGCCGCTAACTGGAAATCGGCCTTCTTCGTTTCCAGACGTCCATTCTCGAGCCACAAGTAATATTCGATAGAAACAGTGTCGCCGGGTTTCGCGTTGAGATCGCGCGCGGTCCAGTCGTTGAGAATGATCGGTAGGTGTTGCGATGTCTTCGTCTGCGATGGCGCCAACTTCGCGAGCGTCTCGTCGTCGAGCGCAGTGACGAGCGAGTACGGAGTCGAGCGTTCGCCGGAATTAATACTGTTCGCCAGGTAAGAGAGCACTGGAACGGTTCGCAGCGAGACCGACTTGGCTGCCTCGCTTGCCGCGGTAGCAACGTGTTCGTTAATGATCTTGCTGGTGCTCTCGACCGAGATGTGCTCGTTGTTGATGATTCGTAACTTCAGACCGAGATCTTCAAGCGTTGACTTCCTTTTGAATACCTCTGCAATGTCTGGCTGAGTTGAATTAATGAGGATCGTATTAACCTTGCCTGCCTGCTCCAGTTCTCTTTGCAGAAACCTGAGCGAAACAAAGATGGCATGTACTGCGCCATGCTGTGGCTGAAGTGAAAACTCTCCGAGCGACTCTCCGCCCAGCACACCTGCAACGTTTAACCTGATCGATTTGCCGGGATCTTCCTTGCGCCCATGCAGCGACTCGACTGGAATGTCGGAAGGCTTCTCAAGTCTCAACAACAGCGACTCACCCGGACCACTCCCGAGCTCACTCGCCAGACTCCCGCTGATCAACGCGTTCCGATTATCCGGAGTGGTCACACCCGCGACGCCGTTGAACTCCCAGAACCTTTCATCGACAGCGTACACCTTGACGTCACCAGCGCGACGCTTACTCGGTTCGTGGACCACGACCCCTTTGAGTGCAATCAACGGGCACGTCGCGCCAATACCATCAGCTAAATCCTTCGCCAGCTCCTCGCGGAAAAAGCTGCCCGAGGAAATCACATCATCAGTTTTACCCAACCGCCTTGACGACAAATCTCGCAGACTCCCGCGAACCGACTCACCGATCAGCAGCGCGCCCGCCAGCACAGACACCGCAATCGCAACACCCAGCACAACAACCACGTTGGTTTGCCAGTAGTACGACAGACTCCGTTTTATGAGTTGAGTGGTACGCATCAAACTTGTTCCAGGTGCTGGTTCCGGAGTTCGAAGCGTTGGGGAAAACGAGCGGCAAGTTCCTTGCTGTGCGTGACGACAATCAAAATCGTCTCCGCGGCTCGATGAGTGTCGAGCAGAAGATCGGCAACCACCTCCGCGGATTTCTGATCCAGATTTCCGGTCGGCTCATCACACAACAACAATTGCGGCTTCATGATCAGCGCGCGTGCCAGGGCGACGCGTTGCTTCTCGCCGCCGGAGAGTTGCGCCGGGCGGTGGTCCAAACGCTCGGCGAGACCGACCTGTTTGAGCAGCTCATTAGCGCGATGATCTGGCTCGCCGTTAGTTGTCGTCGCAACCATCGTCGGCGTGAGCACGTTTTCGATCACGGAACATTGCGGCAGCAGGCAGTGGTCCTGAAACACAAACCCGATCTGTTGATTGCGAAACGCGGCAAGCTGTTTGGCGTTCAAGAGAAAAGGATTCTGATCACCGAGCGTCACGGTGCCGCTCGACGGCGTTTCGAGCGCGCCGATCATGTAAAGCAAAGTGCTCTTGCCACTACCCGACGGTCCCATGATCGAAACAGCCGAGCCCGGCGGTAATGAAAGAGAGACGTCAGAAACGATGCGGAGTGGTCCAGCGGGAGTAGGGTACTCCTTCGAGAGATTCTCAACTTTGAGCAAACAAAACCTCCGGCCACAGATAATCTGTGTAATCTGTGGATAGATTGCCAAACAAAAAAAGCGCCTCTAGAATCAAGCAATTCGCGATGAGCCAGTTCAATTCGGACAAAGACTACTACGGTGTTTTAGGCGTCGACAAGGATGCCTCTCAGGTCGAGATCGATCGGCAGTATAAACGGCAGGCTGCGAAGCATCATCCCGACCGCGGCGGCAGCGAAGAGCGAATGAAGTCTCTGAACGAGGCTTACGGCATCCTCAAAGACACGTCTTTGCGCAACGCTTACGACGCCAGGCGACGGCCGCGTGCTACGTATCAGGGGTTTACTCCGGTTACGACTCCGACGGCGCGTGACGTCGGGGTTTTTGGTCACTGCCTCAGCGCGTTACTTTGTTTGATTGCGGGTATTTTCCTGTTGTTGCTGGTGCGCTTTCAGTGGATGTTTTTTCTCTGGCCGCTCGCGATCCTGGCGTTGTTTGTGCTCGGCTTTGGCGTGTTGCTGGCGCGCAGCGCGATGGTAGCGGTGGATGCGTCGCTGCCTGTGACCAACCCGTTCAAGGGACACACGACTTTGCGAGAGATGGCGTTTTGGGTAGTGATTGTCAGCGGCGGTTACGGACTCTACCTAGTGATGACGCTTTGAGGTGCGGATGATTAGTGGTTTGGATCTGCTGTTTCTCGAGGTCAACAGTCTGGAAGAGTCGCTGGCTTTTTATCAGGGCGTGTTGGGGATGGAAGTCGAGTCGGTGAATAACGACTCAGAGCCGCCGATGGCCAAGCTGCGCGCGGGCGAACTGAGGATCACCCTCGCGCAGCATCTCGAGACGATGTTGCGAAGAGGGCGCGGTGTTCACTTCTTCGTTGGCGTTGAAGATGTGGATCAGTTTTACGACACGTTGATTGCAAACGGCGCGGACGTTCTGCCGCCGGTCGATGAAGGTTGGGGCGGACGTTTCGTGACGTTGGAGGATCCGGACAAGTATCGCTACTTTTTTGTGACCTGGATGAATGAGAGAAATGGAGTGACGAATGCCAGGACAGCACCTTGAGAATCTTTTCCGTCGCTTTAAAGGCGAGGTCGTGGATGTAAAGACCACCTCCGGCGGAATATATACGGGGCGCATCGCCGAGATCACGAACGACTACGTTTGCCTCGTCGAGACAACAGGCGCGCCGGGCCAGCAAGTGTTTATTTCTTTCGCGGCGATCGAGTCGATGGCGGTTACAGCCGCAGATTAACGCGGATTGAAAGACAGATGCAGTACGTAGAGAACCCTCCGAATCCGTGGTTGACGCACTCAGTTGAGTGGATCGGCGAGCCTCCTGAGGCGAGGCTAGAAGTGTTTGAAGAGACTGAGACCCGCCACATCATCACACACAACAACAGTCCTGATGTCGGTTTCGATTACACCGTCAATTGTTATCGTGGCTGCATTCACGGTTGCACTTACTGCTTCAGCCGCCCGACACACGAGTATCTCGGTTACGGCGCCGGCACTGATTTCGATCGCAAGATCATCGCGAAGGTAAACGCGCCTGAACTGTTGCGCAAAGAGTTGATGAAGCCTTCGTGGAAGGGCGCGGAGATCGTTTTCTCGTTCACTTCGGATCCGTACATTCCGCTCGAAGCAAATTACAAGCTGACACGGCGTTGTTTGGAGATCTGTGCTGAGTTTTGCCAGCCGGTGGGCGTGATCACGAAGTCTGCCCTCGTTCGCAGAGACATCGACGTGCTTCAGGAACTCGCGCGCAATGCGAGTCTCGGTGTGTTCTTTACGATCCCTTTCACGGACATTGAAGTGGCGCGGGCAGTCGAGCCTTTCGCTCCGTTACCGGAGGCGAGGTTTCATGCGATGGAAGCACTAGCGAAGGTGGGGATCAGAGTGGGCATCGGCATAGCGCCAGTGATTCCAGGTTTATCGACAGACATTCCCGTGCTGCTGAAGCGCGCTAAAGAAGCTGGCGCCGAGTATGCCTTTATCAACATGCTGCGCCTGCCCGGCAACGTCGCTCCATATTTCGAAGAGCGGCTGCGAGAGAAGTTGCCGACCAAAGCCGACCGCGTGCTGAACAGGATCCGCGAAGCCCGCGGAGGGAAGTTGAACTCCAGCGTCTTCGGCGAGCGCATGCGCGGCAAAGGCCAATACTGGGAAGCAACTGAACGCCTCTTCAAAATCCACTGCGAACGTCTCGGCTTCAACAAGAAACGCACGCATCAAACACCCGCGGGCACCACCTTTCGCCGCCCCACCGCCCAGGCCAGTTTGTTCGGCTAATTGAACACCAAAGATTTTTCTTTGTGTCTTTGTGCCTTCGTGGTTAATAATACCTACACCCCTCAGCGAACAAATCAGGAGGCAAGAGCGATGCTGATCCGAGAGGTGATTCGCAACCGTGAGCCTTACTCGACCAGGGCGTCTGCTACCGTGCAGGAAGCAGCCGAGTTCATGGCCGAGAGAAACATCGGCGCCGTCTGTGTGCTCGATGATGGCGGCAAGCTGCTCGGCGTCTTTTCCGAGCGCGACGTCATGAATCGCGTCGTCGTCCCCAAACGCGATCCCAACGCGGTTAGAGTTGGCGACGTGACCAGCGAGTTGCGGGCCGTGATCCAGTGCGATGAAACCCCGCACCAGGCCCTCGAACGTATGGAGTTGATTGGCAGTCGGCACCTCCCCGTTGTCGACGGAGATCGTTGGGTAGGTATGCTCTCGATGCGCGACCTGCTCCGCGTGGAAGTCGGTGAACAGGGCGACGAGATCAAACTGCTTCACGAATACATTCAACATTAGCCCCCTGCAGAAAACCTTTAGTCTTATCAAAACATGAGAACTTACACAGTGATCGCGCTCCTGGTGGCGCTGGGGGTTGGTTGTAGCCAAGCGCCGGCCGGACGGGGGGCGGGAGTAGTACAAACATCATCACAGTCAAACGCTAGCTTCAAAGTCGAAAAGGTGATCGGCGGATTGGAAGTTCCGTGGTCCATCGTCTGGGCGCCTGACGGCCGCATGATCTTCACCGAGCGTCCCGGACGCGTGCGCGTGATGGAAAAGGGCGCGCTGAATCCGAAGCCGCTGCTGGTCGTGCCTGACGTCGAGAGGTCGGGAGAGAGTGGTCTGATGAGTGTCGCCCTACATCCGCAGTTCAGCAGTAACCATTTTCTTTATCTTTCTTATGCGTACGCGACTGGTGGCGTGCGTGTGCGCGTAGTGCGATATCGTGAAGCGCCTGAAGGTCTGATCGATCGCAAAGTGATCATCGAGGATCTGCCCGCGGCACAGTTTCATGCCGGCTGTCGCATACGTTTTGGTCCGGATGGAAAGTTATACGTCACTACCGGCGACGCCACGCAGCGGCAACTGGCCCAACAGCTCGACTCGCTGGCCGGCAAGACGCTTCGTTTGAACGACGACGGTACGGTTCCGCAGGACAATCCGTTCGTGGGCCAACAGAATGCGCGGCCCGAGATCTGGTCGCTTGGTCATCGCAACGCGCAGGGCCTGGATTTTCAGCCGGGTTCGAATCTCATGTTCCAGACCGAGCATGGACCAAGCGGATTTGACGGTCCTGGAGGAGGAGACGAAGTCAACATCGTCGAGAAGGGAAAGAACTACGGCTGGCCCACGATACATCACACGCAGACTGCGGCGGGACTGGAGTCGCCGCTGCTCGAGTACACGCCCGCGTGTGCGCCGGGGAGCGGAGCGTTTTATCGCGGGTCAGTTTTTCCGCAGTTCAAGGGAAACTTTTTCTTCGGGTGTTTACGAGGGGAAAGGATGATTCGCGTAGTGCTTGATGGAAGACGCGTAGTGAGCCAGGAAAATCTCTTGCAGAACTATGGCCGCATTCGCGAGGTGGCCGAGGGCCCGGACGGGTACCTTTATTTCTCTACCTCGAATCGCGACGGCCGCGGCAAGCCGGCGGAAGATGATGATCGGATTCTGAGATTAGTGCCGGCGAAGTAAAAGAATAGGTCGAATAGGTCCTATAGGACTTATAGGTCCTATTAAACCTTTTGTGCGAGGATCGCGGTCTTGCTCCAGCCGATCGCCTGTTGGCGAGGGAAGCGATATTGATGCACGATCCGGAAGTGTCGTTCCGTCTTGTCTTTCACTTCTTTCGGCGGATGGCTCTTGAAGCGGAACAGTATCTCGAGAAACACGCCGATCAGGCTGGGATGTATCGGCAAGTGCAACAAATGGCCGCCCGGAGCAATCACGCGCGCCAGTTCATTAATCCCATCGGCGAGCGGAACGTATTCAAGCGCTCCCGATGTGACCACGAGATCGAGCGACTCGTCCGCAAACGGCAGGCACAACAGATTCCCCTGCGTAAACGTAACATCGCGCTTCCGTCCCGGACTGTAGTAAAGCGACTTGCGCGCAGCCGCCACCGACGTCGACGAAAGATCGAGCGCCGTGATCGACACCGGAAAATGTATCGCACGCAGCAAGGCATGAGTGAGTAAGCCGGTTCCGCAACCGGCATCGAGAATGTGAGCCCCGCGAGAAACCGGCAGCGGATGACTCGCAAAATATTGATCCAGGGATTTACCGTAACCGTTGACCTTAAAGGTCAAATCATAGAACCGCGCGATCCGATCGTAGTAGGAACCCGCGCGGGCCTTAGTTTTGGTTGCAGTTAGGACATACTCCATGCGCTTCTCTCAAGCCTCACTTGGTGATAATGACGACAGTTGTCTGTATTTCATCGCCGGAGTGGCGCGCAATTGTAGCGTCCCGGCCAATTTAACTCAACTACAAAGGCTCTGTCGTCCAAATGTTCGCCAGCAAAACCCGGGCCACTACGATTTCGGGGCTGTGCGCAAGAAGCGGTACGGCAGGCGTTCTTTCTTTGTTCGGAACTAGTCGTCCAGGAGGCATATCATGAAACGAATTCGATGGATAGTTAGTGTTACGGCATTTCTACTGACGGTTGGACTGGGGACCGGGACCGTACTCCTACTCCGGCAAGCTAACGCTGCGGTAACACAGGATCCAGAACGCCTCACCCGGAGACCTTATTACCCAAACTTTGAACTGGACGTGCTGGTCAACGGGCGGCCTCTGGCTGAGTACTACGCGCGGGGAAGAACTTACGTAGAAGCGCTTCAGGGAGCTGAATATGAACTGCGGTTGCGGAACCCATCGGCCGACCGCGTGGCTGTAGCGCTTTCAGTCGATGGGCTCAACACCATTGATGCTCGTCACACGTCCGCATGGAATGCAAGCAAATGGGTGATTGAGCCGTATCAGACGATAACGATCAGCGGCTGGCAAATGAGCTCGGAACGAGCACGCCGTTTTTACTTCACTAACGAACGAGATTCATACGGAGCGAAGCTCGGACAGACGGCGAACCTCGGCGTGATCTCGGCAGTGTTCTACAAAGAACGCCGGCGGGTTGTCGTGACGCCGCCGTATCCGATCACGCGAGACAAGAGCGAACCGGAGCAGTCAGCGCAGTCGAAAGGCGAAGCAGCGCGCGGCGCGGTGGCTCCGCGTGATGATGATGACTATGCCGCGACGGGTATCGGGCGGAACGTGCGCAATGATGTGCGTTGGGTTGATATGGATCTCGAGTCGCGAGCGGCTGGGGAAGTCACGATCCGTTACGAATACTATTCAGCGTTGTTGAAATTGGGAGTGGTGCCGCGACAGACTTCGCGCGAGCCGTTGCAACGGCGTGAGGATTCGAGAGGGTTTAGTCCCGAACCATAAAACCGGCCACGGATGAACACGG
>Ga0070689_100000489_pt1 | contig 23386 bp, 15 predicted proteins | sample KBSS23HmetaG_FD_64669 | JGI IMG/M metagenome (GOLD analysis project Ga0070689, IMG submission 64669) | Switchgrass rhizosphere microbial communities from Kellogg Biological Station, Michigan, USA - KBS S2-3H metaG | ecosystem: Host-associated > Plants > Roots > Rhizosphere ...
GCCATCGCGCGCGCCCTGCAAGACCGACCGGGCAGGCGCCATACGGCGTTTTCCGGAGGGGCGCCGGTAGCGGCTGCGCCGCCTGCCGCCACCAGGGGCGCCGAGGCCGGCGCGCAGCCCTTCGAGCCCTTGCGCCTGTCGGGCTCGCAACCGTTCACGCAACAAGAGGGCGTGTACATGATGATCGGCGAGCGCACGAACGTGGCCGGCTCGCCCAAGTTCGCCAAGCTGATCAAAGAGGGCAAGTACGAAGAAGCGGTCAGCGTGGCGCGGCAGCAGGTCGACAATGGCGCCAACGTGATCGACATCTGCATGGACGAGGGCATGATCGACGGCGTCGCCGCGATGACCCGCTACCTGCAGCTGCTCGGCAGCGAGCCCGAGGTGGCCAAAGTGCCGTTCATGGTCGACTCCTCCAAGTGGGAGGTCATCGAGGCCGGCCTCAAGTGCCTGCAGGGCAAGGGCATCGTCAACTCGATCTCGCTGAAGGAAGGGGAGGAACGGTTCCGGCAGAACGCGCGCACCGTGCTCAAGTACGGCGCCGCCGTCGTCGTGATGGCGTTCGACGAGCAGGGGCAGGCCGCGACGTACGAGGACAAGATCCGCATCTGCAAGCGCGCGTACGACATCCTCGTGAACGACGTCGGCTTCCCGCCCGAGGACATCATCTTCGACCCGAACGTCCTCACCGTCGCCACCGGGATCGAGGAGCACAACAACTACGCCGTCGACTTCATCGAGGCCACGCGCTTCATCAAGGCGAACCTCCCGCACGCCAAGGTGAGCGGCGGCGTGTCGAACATCTCCTTCAGCTTCCGCGGGAACAACCACGTCCGCGAGGCGATGCACTCGGCCTTCCTCTACCACGCGATCCGCGCCGGCATGGACATGGGGATCGTCAACGCGGGGATGCTGGAGGTGTACGAGGAGATCGAGCCGGAGCTGCGCGAGCTCGTCGAGGACGTCCTCCTGAACCGCCGCCCCGACGCGACCGAGCGCCTCGTCGATCTCGGCGAGAAGCTGAAGGCCGGCGGCGCGGGCGCCGCGGCGGCGGAGAAGAAAGAAGAGGAGTGGCGCAAAGGGACGGTCGAAGAGCGCCTGTCGCACGCGCTCGTCAAAGGGATCGACGCGCACATCGACGCGGACACCGAGGAGGCGCGACAGAAGCTCGGCCGCCCGCTCGCGGTCATCGAGGGGCCGCTCATGGCCGGGATGGGCGTCGTGGGCGATCTCTTCGGCTCGGGGAAGATGTTCCTCCCGCAGGTCGTGAAGTCGGCGCGCGTGATGAAGAAGGCGGTCGCTTACCTGACGCCGTTCATGGAGGCCGAGAAGGCGGAGATGGCCGCCTCGGGCCGGACGGTGAAGGCGCAGGGGAAGATCCTCCTCGCGACGGTGAAGGGGGACGTGCACGACATCGGCAAGAACATCGTCGGCGTCGTCCTCGCCTGCAACAACTACGAGGTAATCGACATGGGCGTCATGGTTCCGTGCGAGAAGATCCTCGAGCGCGCCAAGGCGGAGAAGGCCGACGTGATCGGCCTCTCCGGGCTCATCACGCCGTCGCTCGACGAGATGACCCACGTCGCGCGCGAGATGGAGCGGCAGGGCTTCAAGGTGCCGCTCCTCATCGGCGGCGCGACGACGAGCCGCGCGCACACCGCGGTGAAGATCGCGCCGCACTACAGCGAGCCGGTGGTCCACGTGTTCGACGCGAGCCGCGCGGTGCCGGTCACCACGAGCCTCCTCAGCGACGACGGGCGCGACGCGTTCCTCGCGCAGCACCGCGCCGACTACGAGCAGCTCCGGCGGATCCACGCGGGGCCGAAGCGCGCGCTCGCGCCGCTCGACGCCGCGCGCGCGAACCGGACGAAGGTCGCGTGGCGCGCCGAGGACATCGCGCGCCCCGAGTTCCTGGGGGTGCGCGCTCTCGACGACTTCCCGCTCGCGACGCTCCGCGAGTTCATCGACTGGACGCCGTTCTTCCACACGTGGGAGCTCCGCGGCGTCTTCCCGCGGATCCTCGAGCACGAGAAATACGGCGCCGAGGCGCGGAAGCTCTACGCCGAGGCGAACGCGCTCCTCGACGAGATCGTCGCCAAGAAGCTCCTCCGCGCGCGCGGCGTCTACGGCTTCTTCCCCGCGAGCTCCGTGGGCGACGACGTCGAGCTCTACACCGACGCGACGCGGACGCGCGTCCTCGAGACGTTCCGCTTCCTCCGCCAGCAGACCGCGCGCGGCGACGACGCGAAGGGGGGCGCCGCGCCGAACCAGTGCCTCGCCGACTTCATCGCGCCGCGCGAGTCGGGCCTCCCCGACACGATCGGCGCGTTCGCGGTGAGCAGCGGCTTCGGCCTCCGCGAGCTGTGCGACCGATTCCGGGCGCAGCACGACGACTACAACGCGATCATGGCCGAGGCGCTCGCCGATCGGCTCGCCGAGGCGTTCGCCGAGTGCCTCCACAAGCGCGCGCGCGACGAATGGGGCTTCGGCCGCGCCGAGGGGCTCTCGCACCAGGCGCTCATCGAGGAGAAATACCGGGGGATCCGCCCCGCCGCCGGATACCCGGCGTGCCCCGATCACACCGAGAAGGGGACGTTGTGGCGCCTCCTCGACGTCGAGAAGAACGCCGGGATCCGGATCACCGAGTCGTTCGCGATGTGGCCGGGGTCGAGCGTCAGCGGCCTCTACTTCGCGCACCCCGAGTCGCGGTACTTCACGCTGGGCAAGATCGACCGTGATCAGGTGGTCGACTACCAGGCGCGGAAGGGGATGACGCGCAACGAAGTGGAGCGGTGGCTCGGGCCCAACCTCGACTACGATCCCGCGGGCGGCTCGTAGCGGCGTGCGCACGCTCCTCCGCGCCGCCGCGGATCTCCGCGCGCGGCGCACGCCGTTCGTGCTCGCGACCGTCGTCCGCGTCCAGGGGTCGTCGTATCGGCCTCCCGGCGCGCGGATGATCGCGGCCGACGGCCAGTGGATCGCCGGGGCGGTGAGCGGTGGCTGCCTCGAGCGCGACCTCGTGCAGAAGGGGTGGTGGAGGACGTCGGACGGCCCGCGGATCGTCACGTACGACTCGACCGACGACGACGATCGCGCGGCCGTCGCGCTCGGGTGCGGCGGCGTCGTCGACGTCCTCGTGGAGCGCGCAGGCGTCGGGGGCGCGGTCGACCCGCTCCTCTTCATCGCGCGGTGCCACGACGAAGGCGAGCCGGGGGCGATCGCGACGGTCATCCGCGCCGCCGGGCCGGCGGCGGCGATCGGCGCGCGCGTGTGCGTGCGCCGGAGCGTCAATCACGAGGCGTCCGGCCTCGACGCCGGCGCGGAGTCGCTCCTCGTGGGCGCGTGTCGCGACGCGCTGGCGAGGGATCGCCGCGACCAGGCGCCGCGCGTGTGGGAGAGCGCCGCGTTCGACGCGCTCGTCGAGGTCATCCTCCCGCCGCCCAGCCTCTTCGTCTTCGGCGCCGGGCGCGACGTCGCGCCGGTGGTCGAGATCGCGCGGATCGTCGGCTTCCGCGTCGTCGTCGTCACGCCCGACGCGTCGTCGCGCGCGCATGACGCGCTCGGCGGGCCCGACGACGTCGTGCCGTTCGCGGACGCGTCGCTCGCCGCGCGGATCGACGCCGCGGACCTCGCGCTCTCGGTGGTGATGGGGCATCACACGGAGCGCGATCGCGAAGCTCTCGGTGTGCTCTTGGCGTCGCGCGCGCGGTACATCGGGGTCCTCGGCCCGCGAAGGCGCACGCTCCGCCTCCTCGACGACCTCGGTGCGGCCGCCGCGGTGTCGGATCCGCGCCTCCGCGCGCCGGTGGGGCTCGCGGTGGGCGCGGAGTCGCCGCAGGAGATCGCGCTCGCGATCGTCGCCGAAGCGCAGACGGTGGTCGCCGAGTCGCGATGGCCGCGCCGTCCCGCGTCGCCGCCCCCGTACTGATAGGATCGCGCGCGGATGTTCCGCGCGGGCGACCGAGTTCGGCACTTCGTCATCGTGAGGCTCCTCGGCGCGGGCGGGATGGGGCAGGTGTACGCCGCGCGCGATACGCGGCTGAAACGCGAGGTCGCGCTCAAGATCATCCACCCGGAGGGGCCCGCCGGAGAGGACTCGGCCGGGAGCGGCGCGGTGACGGCGGCGCGCCTCGTGCGCGAGGCGCAGGCGGCGGCGGCGCTCGAGCACCCCAACGTCGTGACGATCTACGAGGTCGGCGAGGTCCCGGGGAGCGACGGCGAGGCGTGCCCGTTCATCGCGATGGAGCTCGTGAAGGGGAAGCCCCTCCGCGCGTATTGCGGCGATCCGGCGGTGCCGGTCGCCGAGCGGATCCGCTGGCTCACCGACGTCGCGCGCGCGCTCGCGGCCGCGCACCGCGCCGGGTTGATTCACCGCGACGTCAAGCCCGAGAACGTGATGGTCCGCGACGACGGCGTCATCAAAGTGCTCGATTTCGGCCTCGCCAAGCGCGCCGCGCGACCGGTCCACGCGACGAGCTCCACCGAGGCGCAGGTGGTGCCGAGCCTCACCGGGCGCGGCGTCGCGGTCGGGACGCCGTATTACATGGCGCCGGAGCAGATGCGCCGCGAGGGGCTCGACGGGCGCGCCGATCAGTTCTCCTGGGCCGTCCTCGCGTACGAGCTCTTGACCGGGGAGCCCGCGTGGGGGCGCGACGTCGACGCGCTCGAGCTCGTCTCGAGGCTGCTCACGAGCGAGCCGCCGCCGCTCGACGCGTCGCGCGCCGGCGTGCCGCCGGAGGTGGCGGCCGCGGTCACGCGAGCGCTCTCGAAGGACCGCGCCGATCGCTTCCCCACGATGGACGCGCTCGTCGACGCGCTCACCGCGCCCGCGCCGTCCGTCGCGACCACCGGCAGGATCGGCGTGTCCGCTGGCGAGGACGCGGCCCGCGTGCGCGCGGCGCGCGGCGCGCTGTCCCGCCGGGCCGAAGGGTCGCGGCCTCGCCGCCTTCGGCGCGCGTCGGCGGGGGCGCTCGCGGTGGGCGCGCTCGCCGCCGGGATCGGAGCGTGGAAGCTCACGGGGCGGGTCGCGCCGCCGCCCCTCGCCGACGGCGCGCCCGAGTGCACCGCGCATACGCAGTGCGTGAAGAGGAACGGCGGCGCGCCGTCGGTGTGCAACCGGAGCGGCCGGTGCGCGCGCGTCGAGAGCGCGGAGTGCGCCGCGCACTTCGAGCCGGGCGATCTGGAGCGCGACGACACCGTCTGGATCGGCGCGATGTTCCCGATCTCGGGCTCGCGGTTCGGGCGCATCGACGCGAACGCCGTCGAGCTCGCGCGGCGCGATTTCGTGACGGCGATGGGGTACCGGCCGCCGCCCGGCGCGCCGCCGGTGCGGCCGATCGCGGCCGTCGTCTGCGACGACGCCCAGAGCTACAAGGAACCGGCGAGGCACCTCGCCGACGACGTGGGGGTGCCGGCGGTCATCGGTTTCCAGTCGAGCGCCGAGACCGTCGAGCTCGCGTCGTCGGTCTTCGTCCCGGGCGGCGTGCTCACGTTCGCGTCGATGTCGCTCTCGGCGCTCGTGACCGCCGTGCCGCACGGGGTGCAGCAGCCGCGCATGCTCTTCCGGACGGCGTACAGCTCGGGGTACACGGCGAAGGCGATCGCCGCGCTCGTCGCGCGGACGGAGCGGGAGATGCGGGCGCGCCGCGCGATCCGCCCCGACGAGACGTTCCGCGTCGCGCTCGTGGCGAGGAAGGACCCGAGCGCGGTGGCGTTCGCCGAGTCGCTCTTCAACGCCCTCTCGTTCAACGGCAGGACCGCCATGGCGAACGGGGACGCGTACCTCGAGCGGACGTACGACGCCGGCGCGGCGCTCGACGGCGTGGCGCGCGACGTCGTGGGCCACGCGCCGCACGCCGTCGTCGACATCTCGTCGGAGGCGCTCCCGCTCATCGAGGCGGCGTGGCCGAAGGGGCGCGCGCCGCGCCCGACGTACCTCGTGAACACGACGCTCTGCCCCGAGGTGCTGGCGTTCCTCGGGACGGACGCCGATCGGCGGCGGCGGGTCCTCGGGCTGACGACGGTCTCGACGGCGGCGAGCGCGCGCCTCGTCGCGCACTACAACGAGACGTTCCCCGAGCCGATCCCGGGGAGCCTCGCGCCGAGCACGTCGTACGACGCGTTCTACCTGGCGGCGTACGCGGTCTACGCGATCGGCGGCGCGCCGCCGGCGGGCGACGCGCTCGCGCGCGCGATCGGCCGGTTCGTCCCGCCCGGGACGCCGATCGACCTCGGCCCGTCGGGGATCGTCGCGGCGTACGGCGCGCTCGCGCGCGGTGAGAACGTCGACGTCAACGGAGCGACCGGCCCGCTCGACTTCGACATACGGACGGGCGACGCGCCGGTCGACCTCGCCGTCGTCTGCGCGGACGTCGACGAGCGCGGGCGCGCGGCCGGGAGCGTCGAGTCGGGGCTCGTCTTCTCGGCCAAGGCGGGGGAGCTCGAAGGCGCGCCGCGCTGCCGCTGATCGCCTCCCCCCCACAAACCGTCCCCGCGCGTCTCGACTCCCCCGCGCGGCCGGAGTAGGTAGGCCGCCCGCTTCCCGCCCATTCCACCGTGACCGCCGTGTCCGCCGATCTCGATCCGCGCCCGCTCGTGACCTCGCTTCACCGTCGGGGCGTCGCGCTCGAGCTCCACACGCTCGATCTGTGCTTCCTCGCCGCGCTGCATCTGCGCGCGGAGCGCGCGGGGCTCGCGTCGTTCCGCGAGGACGAGCTCCTCGACGTCTTTCACCAGGTCGTGGCGCTCACGAAGGACGGCGCGGCCGACGGCGGCGACGGGCGGAAGAAGCGCGCGACGCACGTCGTGCGGCGGCTCCGCGATCAGAAGCTCCTCGTGCGCGTCGATGGCGCCGGCGTCGTGCGGTCCGGCGAGTACGCGCTCACGCGCCTCGCGACCGGGATCGTCGCGTTCTACCTCGAGGACGAGGCGCTGACGCGCGAGAGCCTCGGCGTCCTCGCGGGGACGCTCACCGCGTGCCTCGAGGCTGTGCGCGACGCGGTGCGCTCGCCGGCCGCGGAGGGCGCGGACGACGCGTGGTGGCGGGCGAACGTGGTCGGGCCGCTCCGCGTCACGCTCTTCGAGCTCGCGAGCGGGATCGAGCGGCGCCAGCGCGGCTTCGATCTCCAGCAGGAGGCGTTCCAGCGCGACATCGGCGCGCTCCTCGCGGCCGACTGGTTCGGCGCGGTGGAGCGATGCACCGTGCTCCTCGACACGGCGAGCGCCACGCTTCGCGAGCTGAACGACATGCTCCTCCGCCACGGGCATCGCTTCGGCGAGCTCCTCCAGGAGGTGCTCGAGCGCGCGACCGACGCCGAGAAGGTCGAGGCGGAGCGCGCCGCGCGCGACGCGGTCGAGCAGGTGGAGCGGATCGCGGCGTGGGGCGCGGCGCGGCAGCGCGCGTGGTCCGACTACCACGAGTGGGTGCACCGCTACCTCCGCGACGTCGTCCGCCTCGATCCGAGCCGGACGCTCGTGCACCGCCTCCGCGAGCAGCTCGCGGGGCGCGGCGGGAAGGCGTACGCGCTGACGGTGGCGAACGCGCCTGCGATCCGCCTGCTCCGCGCCGTCACTGCGGCGCCGCCCGACGCGCCCGTCCGGAGACCGCGGAAGGAGCGCGACGCGAAGCTCGAGCCGGACGCCGCGGCGGATCCCGACGCCGCGCTCGTCGCGTCGGTCGACGCGGCGCTCGCCGCCGGCGCGCGCGGCCTCGCCGACGTGACGGCGCGCGCGGTCGGCCCGGACGACGAGCTCGACGCGCGCTTCCGCGCCGCGGGGAAGGTGGCGCAGATCGTCGCGCGCTCCGCCGCCGTGGGCGCGGCGACCGAGCGTCCGTGGCTCCCGGCGGGCGACGGGATCGTCGTCGAAGAGTGGTCGCTCGACGTCACGCAGGACGCGGACGCCTTCGGCGCCGCTGGGCTAGACGCGGGCGCGGAGCGCGCGTCGTGACCGATACGCGCTTTCCGAGGCTCGAGGACGCGATCCTCGACGACGCGTTTCCGGAGCTCGATCTCGCGCTCCGCCGCGGCCGCCACGTCGATCGCGACGACGCCGTCTGGTATGCGCTCCTCGTCGACGCGCAGGACCACCTCGAGCCGCTCTACCGCCGGTACGGCTGCGAGCTCGTGCACAAGAGCGACGGGTATTTCTATCTGCTCCCGACGAACGATCGCCTCGGCCGCCGTCACCTCTCGGCCGCGGAGATGCTCGTCGGGCAGGCGCTCGCGCTCCTCTACCTGGAGCCCGGCACCGTCGAGACGGGTGGCATCGTCACGCGCGAGCAGGTGCTCGCGCACCTGGCAGGGGTGGTCGGTTCCGACGTGCTCGTGCGCGCGCTGAACCCGAAGCGCCGGCGGTACGACGAGCGCGTCGCCGCGGAGACCGTGCGCGCGAAGGTCGCGGACGCCCTCCGCCGCCTCGCGACGCTCGGCTTCGTCGACGCGCTCGACGAGCCGCGTTACCGCCTGCGCGCGCCGCTCCTCCGCTTCGCCGAGCCGCTCCGCGGCGCCGGGTCGCCTGCGGCGCACCTCGCCGAGCTCGTCGCGTCCGGCGAGCTCGTCCTCAGCGAAGACGACGGCGTCGTCGAGACGGGTGACGACGCGGACGACGACGCGACCGACGGCCACGCCGACGCCGACGGCGAGATCGACGTCGAGGCGGTCGCGGACGCCGATGACGAGACGCCGGAGGCGCCGCGGTGAGCCGGACGTGCGCGACGGCGCTCGCGCTCGTCAACTGGAAGGGGGTCTTCTACGAGCGGTACTTGCTCGACCGCCACGTGACCGCGCTCGAAGGGGCGAACGGCGCCGGGAAGACGACGGTGATGATCGCCGCGTACGTCGTCCTCCTCCCGGACCTCGCGCGCCTGCGCTTCACGAACCTCGGTGAGACGGCGGCGACCGGTGGCGATCGCGGCCTCTACGGGCGGCTCGGCGAGGCGGGGCGGCCGTCGTACGCGGCGCTGGAGCTCGAGCTCGGCGACGGCGCGCGGATCGTCGCGGGCGTGCAGCTCGTGCGAAAGGCGGAGCCGACACTCGAGCTCACGCCGTTCATCGTGAGCGGCGTCGACCTCCAGGGGAGCCTGAAAGAGCTCCTCCTCGTGTCGTCGGAGGCCCACGACGCGGTGCCGGAGCTCGACGACGTCCGCGCCGCCGCGGCGCGCCTCGGCGGGAAGATCCAGGTGTTCGCGAGCGCGAAGGACTACTTCGGTGCGCTCTTCGATCGCCGCGTGACGCCGCTCCGCCTCGCGACCGACGAGGAGCGGGCGAAGCTCCACGACATGCTGCGCACGAGCATGACCGGCGGGATCTCGCGCGCGCTCACGAGCGAGCTCCGCTCGTTCCTCCTCCGGCAGGAGACCGGGCTCGCCGACACGCTGGCGCGGATGCGCGCGAACCTCGAAGCGTGCCGGAGGACGCGCGTCGAGGTCGCGGAGGCGCGCGCGCTCGAGCAGGAGATCGCCGCCGTGCACGCGGCGGGCGCCGCCATGTTCGCGGCGTGCTCGACCGCAACCCGCGCGGCGGCGGCAGGCGCGCGCGCCGAGCGATCGCGCGCCGAGGAAGCGGCGCAGTCGGCCGAGGCCTTCGCGCTCTCGCTCGCGCAGGCGCGCGAGGAGCGCGAGGCGGAGCGGGCGCGGATCGAAGAGCGCCTCGTCGCGACGCGCGCGGCGATCGACGACGTCGCGGGGAGGCGCGCCCGCGCCGCCGCCGCGCAGGCGATCGCGGCGCGCCTCGACGCCGCCGATCGCGAGCTCGCGCGCGCCGCCGCCGCCGCGGACGAAGCGAGCCGCGCGCGCGCCGAGGCGACGCGCGTCCGCGACGAAGAGACCACGGCGCGCGATCGGGCTCGCGCGGCGTACGAGCGCGCCGCGCGCGGGCTCGGGGACCTCCAGGCGGGGCTCGACGAGCTCCACGGCCGCGCGCACGCGCAGAGGATCGCGCGCGAGCGCCTCGCCGAGGCGCGGCGCCTCCTCGACCAGCCGGATCTCTCGCCCGATGCGGCGAGCGACGCGCTGGCGCGTGTCCGCGCCGCGCTCAGCGCCGTCGACGCGGATCGCGCGCGCGCCGAGCGCGACATTTCGCTCCGCGCCGTCCACGAGGAGACGCGCGCCGCGGCGCTCCGCGCGCTCGCTGATCTCGCGGGCCCCGTCCTCCAGGGCGAAGCCGTCGTGGAGGGCGACGGTCCGCCGCCGTACGACGCGGCGAAGCGCGAGCTCGCGCGCCTCGCGTCGCTCGAGCACGTCGCGTCACGGAGGGACGGCCTCGAGGCGGAGCTCGCGGCGGCGCGCGCCCACGCCGAAGCGGCGCGCGCAGCGCGCGCCCGCGCGGCCGCGCTCGGCGTCTCGTTCGCCGTCTCGATCGCGGCGGGGGAGGAAGACGGGCGCGGCGCGGTGGAGCGCGCGCTCGCCGGCGCGGACCGGGAGCTCGCCGCCCGGGAGGCCGATGTCCGCGCGAGGGCCGCCGAGGCCGAGGAGGCGGCGCGGCGCGGCGCCAGCGCGCGCGCCGAGGCGGAGCGGTACGAGGCGGCCGCGCCGGCGTGGAGCGCGCTCACGCCGGCGATCGCGCGGCTCGAGGCGCGAAGTGGCGAGGTGGTGCGATCGCCGGAGGACGCCGCGAGGGTCCGCGGCGCGCTCACCGACGACCGCGAGCGCCGGCGCACCGCGGCCGCCACGCTCGACGCGCAGCGGACCGAGCTGCTCCGCGAGGCGGAGCAGCTCGAGGAGGCGGGAGGGATCCCGGGCGATCTCCTCGCGGTGCGCGATGCCCTCTCCGCCGATCTCCTCGCGGCGCGGTTCGAAGGGAGCGGCGCGGACGAGGCGCCGTGGCTCGAGGCCGCGCTCGGTCCGCTCGCGCACGCGCTCGTCGTCACCGATCCGGGCGCCGCCGCGGAGGCGCTCGCTCAGCAGAACGACGCGCCGTCCACGGTCTGGCTCGTCGCCGAGGACGACGTCCGCCGCGTCATCGATGCGGCGCGCGCGCACGTCGGATCGCCGGAGACGGTCGACGTCGTGGTGCGCGAGGCGCACGCCCTCCGCGTGACGCGCCGGCCTTCGCGGCCCGTCCTCGGGCGCGACGCGCGAGCGCGGCGGGCGCGCGAGCTCCGCGGCGAGGCGGAGGCGCTCGTTGGCGCGATCGCCGCCGCGCTCGAGGAGGCACGGCGCGCCGATGCCCTCGTGCGCGACGCCGATCGGCTCCTCGCCGACGCGCTCCTCCTCGCGAGCGGCGATCCGTCGCCGCGCGCGGAGGCGGCGCGGCGCGACGAGCGCGACGCGCGATCGTGCGAGGCCGACGCGCTGACCCGCGCGCGCGCCGCCGAGGCGGAGGTCACGGGGGCGCGATCGCGGCGCGACGGGGTGCGCGCGCTCCTCGCCGATGCGCGCCTCCTCGCGTCGGACGACGCCGCCGCGCGCGTCGCCGCGCTCGAGCGGGCCTCGGCGGAGGCGACCGCGGCGGCCGCCGAGATCGCGCGATCGGCCGCCGCGCGCGCCGTCCTCGCGGAGGCGATCGACGCGCTCCGCACCCCGCCGGTCACCGCCGCGTCGATCGCCGAAGGAGAGAAGGAGCGCGCGCGCCTCGCGGCGGAACGCGACCGGCTCTTCTCCGCCGAGGGAGCGCTCGTCGACGTGGTCGCGCGGAGCGCGGCGCTCTCGTGGGACGACCTCGACGCGGCGGTCGCCGACGCGGGCAACGTGCGCGCGGCGCTCGCGGCGCAGCACGACGCGGCGCGCGCCGACGCCGCGGCCAGCGAGGAGCGGCTGCGCGCCGCCGAGTCGTCGTGGGAGCGCACGACGATCGCGTGGCAAGCGGCGGAGGGGGAGCGGTCGGCGCGCGAAGGAGAGCGGGCGCGCGTCGCCGCGGAGCTCGCGGGCGCGGGCGGTCCCGGCGCGCTCGACGTCTCGGTGACCGCGCTCGATGATCATCTCGGTACGCTCCGCGGCGAGCACGAAGCGGCCGGCGCTCGCGAGCGGGAGCTCGCCGCCGAGATCGCCGTCGCCGAGGAGCGGCGCGTGCAGGCGACTGCCGCGCTGGCCCGCGCGCGCCGCGATCTCGGCGAGGTCGAGCACCGCGCCGCGCCGGCGGAGGCCGAGTGGCGCGCGTTCGCGGAGCTTGCCGAAGCCGCCGGGGTCCTCGACGCCGCCGCCGCGCGCGCCGTGCCGCCGGCGGGCTCACCGGCGGAGATCATGGCGGAGGCGCGCGCGCAGCGCGGGCTCCTCCTCGCGCGCCTCGATCACGCGCGCGGCGGCGCGGACGGCGCGGCGGCGGTGCGCGCCGCGTTCGCGCGCGGCGGCGAGGCGGCGGTCGCGTACCTCGACGCGTGGCTCGCCGCGCGCGCCTGGGTGATCCGCCGCTTGCCGACCCAGTTCGTCGACGTGGCGGATCCCGCGGACGCGCTCGCGCGCCTCCGCACCGACCTGGCGTCGCTCGAAGCGCGCGTGCAGCGGCACGAGTCCGACCTCCACGGCGCGTCGGAGGACGTCGCGCGCGGGATCGACGTGCAGCTCCGGAAGACGGCGACGCGCGTCCGCCGGTTGAACCGCGATCTCGCCGCGGTGGCGTTCGGGAGCATCGGCGCGGTGCGCGTGCAGGTGAAACGGGTCGAGCGGATGGAGCTCGTCCTCCGCGCGCTCCGCGGCGGCGAGGTGCAAGAGCTCCTCTTCCAGTCCGATCTGCCGTTCGAGGAGGCGCTGTCCGAGGTGTTCCGCCGCTACGGCGGCGGAGGGAAGGCGGGCTCCGCGCGGATCCTCGACTACCGCGAGTACCTCGATCTCGTCGTCGAGGTGCAGCGGCGGTCGAGCGGCGAGTGGGAGGTCGCGTCGCCGACGCGCCTCTCCACCGGCGAGGCGATCGGCGTCGGCGCGGCGCTGATGATGGTCGTCCTCACCGAGTGGGAGCGCGACGCGAACATGCTCCGCTCCGATCGCCCCACCGGCACGCTCCGCTTCCTCTTCCTCGACGAAGCGAACCGCCTCTCGCCGGACAACCTCGCGGTGCTCTTCGATCTGTGCCACGCGCTCGATCTCCAGCTCCTCGTCGCGGCCCCCGAGGTCGCTCGCGCACACGGCAACACCACCTACCGCCTCGTGCGCCACGTCGACGCGTCGGGGCGCGAAGAGGTGCTCGTCAGCGGACGCCGCGCGGTCTCTCCGCCGGCGCCCGGCGACGTCGCGGCGATCGACGAAGGTCCGCCCGCGCCTTCGTGACCGCGCAGCGAGCGCGCACGTCATGCGGGCGCGCGTTGAGGCGACGTTCGGGTCGGCGCGCGTGCTACGTTTGCGCGATGAATCGAGCGCGGACCGGGGGCCGCGCTCCCCCGCGGGGCGAAAAGCACGATGCGAACGCAGCCGAAACGTTTTCGTGAGCTGGAGGCGTCGATCGACGGCGTCGTCGCGAGCTACTCGAGCGCGCTCGAGATCGACAACCTGGAGAGCGTGGCGCTGCCGAACAAGCGCGCCGTGATCGAGGCGATCGATCACATCCGGTCCGTCCTCTTCATGGGCTTCTACAGCACGCGCGCGCTGAGCCCCGACAACCTGCGCCACGCCGTGGCGGAGCACTGCTACGCGGCGTACCACCTCCTCGTCGAGCAGATCGAGCGCGCGCTCACGTACGACCACTGGATGGGGCGCACTCGCTGCGCGCTCCGCGCCGGGTCCGGCGAGGACATCGTCCTCGATCTCTTCCGCGCGCTCCCCAAGCTGCGCGCGATCCTCAACGCCGACGTCCGCGCCGCGTACGACGGCGATCCGGCCGCGCGCAACGTCGAGGAGATCATCTTCTCGTACCCGTCGGTGGAGGCGATCACGAGCTACCGGATCGCGCACCTCCTGTATCGCGCCGGCGTGCCGATGGTCCCGCGGATCATCACCGAGCACGCGCACTCGCGCACCGGCATCGACATCAGCCCCGGCGCCGACGTCGGCGCCCGCTTCTTCATCGATCACGGCACCGGGGTCGTCATCGGCGAGACGGCGATCATCGGGAGCGACGTGAAGCTCTATCAGGGCGTCACCCTCGGCGCGCTCAGCGTCCCGCGGCGCGACGAGGAGCTGAAAAAGCGGCACCCCACGATCGAGGACGGCGTGACCGTCTACGCCGGCGCCACGATCCTCGGCGGCGATACGGTCATCGGCGCCGGCTCGGTCATCGGCGGCAACGTGTTCTTGACGCGGTCGGTCCCGCCGGGCTCGAAGGTGCTCGGGCGCAACCGCAGCGACGAGGAGTCGTGACCGCCGCCGCCATCGCGCCGCCACTGCCGCAGACGGCCGTCCGGCGCCCGGTCAACAAGTGGCTCGTCACGCTGTCGGTCACGTTCGGGACGCTCATGGGGGCGATCGACACGTCGATCGTCAACGTCGCGGTCCCGCACCTGCGCGGTGCCGTCGGGGCCACCGTCGAGGAGATCACGTGGGTCTCGACAGGCTTCGTCCTCGCGACCGTCGTCGTGATGCCCCTCACCGGCTTCTTCGGCCGCCTCTTCGGGCAGAAGCGCGTCTACCTCGCGTGCCTCGCGCTCTTCATCATCGGCTCGGCGCTATGCGGGATGGCGCGGAGCCTCGAGACGCTCGTCGCGTTCCGCGTGATCCAGGGGCTCGGCGCGGGCGCCCTCCAGCCCACGGAGCAGGCGATCCTCCGGCAGACGTTCCCGCCCAAGGAGCAGGGGATGGCGATGGCCATCTTCGCGATGGCGGTCATGGTCGGCCCGGCGATCGGTCCGTCGCTCGGAGGGTACCTCGTCGATCACTACAGTTGGCCGTGGATCTTCTTCATCAACCTCCCGGTGGGCGTCATCGCGCTCTTCATGGTGACGAGCTTCGTCCACGAGCCGGAGGACGTCCTCGCCGCGAACCGCGCCGCCGCCGAGCAGCAGCGGAAGCACATGGATTGGGCTGGGATCGCGTTCCTCACGGTGGGGATGGTCGCCCTCCAGTACATGCTCGAGGAGGGTAACCGGAACGACTGGTTCGACTCGCGCATCATCGTGGCGAGCACCGCGATCGCCGTCGTCTTCGGCGCGCTCTTCGTCGTCCGCGAGCTCACGGCGGAAGTGCCGGCGGTCGACCTCTCGCTCTTCCGCGACAAGGTGTTCCTCTCCGGGACGCTCATCGGCGGCGTCACGTTCGCGATGCTGATGTCGCTCACGTTCCTCCTGCCGGTCTTCATGCAGGAGGTCCTGGGCCTCACCGCGACCGAGACCGGCCTCGCGCTCGTCCCGCGGACGTTCGTGATGATGGCCGCGATGCCGGTCGTCGGGCGGCTGTACAACCGCGTATCGCCCCGCCTCTTCGTGGCGGCCGGCGTCGTCCTGTGCTCGCTGAGCGCCTACCAGATGAGCCTCTACACGCTCCACACGTCGACGGCGGGGGTCGTCGCCGCGCTGCTCGTGCAGGGGCTCGGGCTCGCGCTCCTCTTCGTCCCGCTCACGACCGTGGCGCTGGCGACGATCCCTCGGTACAAGCTCGCCGACGCGACCGGGTCGAACTCGCTCGTCCGTCAGATCGGCGGATCGGTCGGCCTCGCGATCTTCGCGACGTTGCTCTCGCGCGCGAACGTCGCGGCGCGCGCCGGCGTCGCCGCCAACGTCACGCTCCTCCGGCCCGAGGTCGTCGGCCGCATGGATCTCCTCTCGCGAGCGATGCAGATGCGCGCCGGGTTGGATCCGGCGCGCGCCCACGAGGCCGCCGAGAGGATCCTCGGCGGGATGGTCGCGCAGCAGGCTAGCGTGATCGCGTTCGAGAAGGTCTTCCTCGTGGCCGGGCTTGCGTTCGTCGTCGTGATCCCGCTCCTCGTCTTCCTGAAGGCGCCGGACGCGGCGGCGCTGAAGGCCGACGTGCACGTCGAGCTCTAATCGCGGGTCACGGGCAGTCGCCGGTGGCTTCGTCGTACAGGAACACCGCCGCCGGGTGGCCGTCGATCGTGTCGTCGACGCGGAAGACGTGCGATGCGTTCGCGGTGCCGGCGCACTGTGTGATCCATGTCCCCCCGAGCTCCCCTTCGGGGAGGCTCGTGAAGACGAGCGGATAGATCCCGCCGTTGGGCGAGCCGCAGTCGCCGACGATCGACTGAGGGTACTGGAACGCCGCCCACCGCGACGAGTCGTCGCGTCCGCTCGCGGTCGTCTGCCACACGCGCTGCGCGCTCCCGTCGCACTGCGTGACGTAGACCCCTTCGTCGACCGGGAAGCGCACATCGCGCGCGGCGTCGCTCCCGCCGCTTTCTCCGCCGCCACCGCCACCGCCGCCGCCACCCCCGCCTCCCGCGGCTCCGGCCGTGACCGCGCGGAAGTGGTCGCGCGCCGGCCGCGCGTCGCCGTCGCCGAAGCCGCTCTCGCGGTATAGGCCCCATCGGACGAGGCCGTCGCCGTCGCCGAAGTCCTGCAGGTTGAACCACGACGCCATCGCGACGCGCCCCTCGCCGAGGAGCTGGGCGTACGCCGCGTCGAGCTCGCGCGCCTGCGCGGCGTCGCCCGACGGCGTGTCGTCGCTCTGCCAGCCGAACTCGGAGATGAAGATCGGCTTCCCGCCGGGGCCCTCGTATTTCTCGATCACCGACGAATACGCGTTCAAGAAATCGTGGATTCGCGCGCGCGTGGACTTCGACGACTCGACGTCGAAATAGAAATGATATCCGGCGCCGTCGAGCGGATACGTCCCGAGCTCGCCCCGGATCTCGTCCCAGCCCTCGCCGTCGATCCCGGCGCGGTACGTCGCGTCGAGATAGTCGGCGCCGGTCGTCATCGCGCCGCCGATCTGATGGAACGCGAAGAGCGCGCCGGAGACGATCCGCGCGTCCCAGTCCGGGTGCGCGCCGCGGACGTCGCGGTAGACGCGCGCGAGGAGGCGCGCGAACGATCGCTCGTCGAGCGCGGGGTAATCCTGGGCGATCCAGTTGTTCGGCTCGTTGTATGCCTCGTAATGACGCACGCGCCCCTGGAAATGGCCGGCGATCTGGACGAACGCGCCGGCGTAGCGATCGAGCCCCGCCGCGTCGCGCGCGCCGTCGGGCGGGAGGTCCGCCGCCTCGTAGCTGACGAGCATGTACGGCTCGATCCCGGCTGCGCGGTATCCGTCGACGAGCGCGTCGTACGTCGCGAGGAGCGATAGGCCGCGCGCGCCGTGCGGCGTCGGGTCGTCGATGCTCGCCCAGACGTCCTGCCGGACGTTGATCCGCACGCACTCCGGGTGCAGTCCGACGACGGCGTCGAACGCGGCGGTGTCGAAGTCGCCCCCGTAGACGCTCGGCCCGTTGATGCAGATCGACGCGCGGCCGGCTTCGCCCAGGCTCTCCGGCGACGACTCGGCCGCTCGCTCGCCGTCGTGCCGCGCGCAGCCGGCGGCGACGAGAGGAGCAGTGACAAGGGTAAGCAGGGGAAGGAGGCGGGAGCGCATGGGCGCACACCTTTGCGCCCGAATCGATCGACAATCCATCGAAAAGAAATCAAAGAACCATTTCCCCAATTGCCATTGAGCAATTGCCAACCATGCGGTCGTACCGTCGCGTCGCGTCGATAGGATGATTGGGGGCCGCCACCTTGGGGGACGCCACCTCGATGTCGGAAAGGGGCCGTCAGCAGCCGGGGAGGCGCGACATGCCGCTCTTGAGGTGCGCGATCTCCTGGAGCTCCTCGGCGAGCTCGAGCACGCGGCGCGCTGCGGTGCGCGCGCGCGTCTGCGCGACGTCGGTCGTCGCGAGGCGGAGGAGGAGGTCGCGCCCGAGCTCGTGGTGATGCGCCTCGTCGGGCTGGATGACGTCGCGATAGAGCGCGGCGCTCTCGGCGTCGCCTTGCTCCTCGCAGAAACGGATGAACACCGCGTTGCGCGCGAGGGCGAGCGCCTCGCGCGTGAACGGGCCGGCGGCGACGCGCTCCACCGTCGACTCGAGGCCCGACAGGTACGCGAGGAGGGGCGATCGCCCGGCGGCGAACGGATCGTGGTCCGAGGCGTCGACGCCGAGCGCCGCGAGCCGCTTCTGGAGGAGGCGATAGTGCTTCGCTTCGTCGCCGGCCTGGCGCGCGAACGCGAGCTTCACGTCGATCTCCGGCGTCGACGCGATCCACTGCGCGGCGCACTCGGTGGCCTCGATCTCGTTTTTCAGCGCAGCCACGAGGAGGCGCTCGACGTTGAGCTCGGGGGGCGCCTCGCCCGCGGTGGCGGCGGCGGTGATGCGCTCGAGGCGCGATCGGTTGTCCTTGTCGAGCTCGGCGACGAAATCGGCGGGCGAGAGGGGCATATCGAAGGCGATACCGCGGTCGCGGCGCCCGCTCAAGCAGGGCCGATGCCGCGTATACTGGAAGAGCCCATGCGCACTCCTCGCCTGCACCGGCTCACGCTGCTCACGAACGGTGTCGCTCTCCTCGGCTTCGGTATCTCGGATCTCGCATGCCACAAGGACCCTCCCCAGCCGCCCGAGGTGATCCACATCAACGCGCCCCCGATCCCGGTGCCGAGCGGCGCCACCGATCCACCGCCTCCCGGATCGGGGAGCGCCGCCGCGAGCGACGGGGGTGCGGCGCCGGACCTCTCCGCCGCGGCGAGCGCTCCCGCTGCGTCGGGTTTCGGGCCGCCCCCGAAGCCGCCGATCCACGGTAACGCGCCGCGTTCGCGCCCGGGCGGGCGGAGCGGCGGGCAGCAGCCTTGATCTGCGGAGAGGCGCCGCCGTGTACTCGCTGAAGAGAGTGAGCGGCGACGACCTGGCGCTCACGCGCGAGCACGACGCCATCGCGCGCCCGCGGAAGGGGGTCGTCCGCTGGGAGGAGTTCGATGCGTCTGCGCACGAGCCGGCCGTGCTCGATCGCGCCGCGGATCTATGGCGCACCCGCGCCGTCCAGGAGATGCACTCGCTCGCGCTCTTCACCGAGCTCGCGTCGCAGCTCCACGTCCTCGGCGCGCCGCTCGACTGGTCCGGCGCGTTCGCGCGGATGATCGCCGACGAGGTGCGGCACACCGATCTGTCGCTCCGGATGTGCGAGGTGCTCGGCCGCCCCGCGCCTCCCGCGATCGATCCCGCCGGGCTCCGCCTCCTCGATCGGTCGTCGCCGCCCGCGCACGTGCGCCACACGGTCATCGCCGCGTTCTGCATCGGCGAGACGATCAGCGGACGGATGTTCCGCGGCGCGCTCCGCGCCGCGACCGTCCCGATCGCGCGCGAGGTGGTCCGCGCGATCGTCATCGACGAGACGTTCCACGCCGAGCTCGGATGGGAGCTCGGCGCGCTCTTGATGCGCCGCGACGGAGGCGCGTTCGACGAGGAGCGCGCCGTGCTCGCGCGCGCTCTCCCCGCGCTCTTCCGGCACTACGCGCGACTCTGCTGCGCGTCACGCGGCCCATCGTGGGCCGCGAGCGAGCCGGCGGCGGAGCCGGCGCCGAACTTCGGCGAGCTGACCGAGGCGGGGTACGCGCGCGCGTTCTTCGAAGGGATGGCGGACGACGTCGTCCCCGGCCTCGTGGCGATCGGCCTCGCCGAGGCGGAGCCGGCCTTCGAAGGGCTGATCGCGGAGCTCGACGGGAAGGAATAACGACGTCAGGTCTCGTCGACGCGAACGAAGATCTGATCCCACGGGCTGTGCCTGCCCGACGGCGCGGGGCGCCGTCCGGCGAACGAGCGATCGAGGAGTTGGAAGCCCGACGCGTGAGCGAGCACGACCCAGCGCCAGTTCGGGAGCTTCCCGGACGAGCTCTCTCCGCCGATCTGATAGACGAGGAGCTGCGGCGCGCCGTCCCGGATCCCGTAGTCGTGCGGCTCGGCGATCCGGACCTTGCCCCGGAGCGTGAACTGGATCAGCCGCTTTTGCGCGATCGCCGTCCGGATCGTCCCATCGTCGCGCGCGTCCATCGCCTCTCCGCCGATCGAGCTACCGAGATAGCACGCGGCACAGTCTCGACTAGGATGTGCGTGTGAACCTGCTCGTCGCTCCGCCCGTTCTCCCGATGCTCGCCAAGCGCGTGAGCGAGCTGCCCGAAGGCGAGGGGTGGATCTTCGAGCCCAAGTGGGACGGGTTCCGCGCGCTCGTCTTCCGCGACGGCGACGAGGTCTTCATCCAAAGCCGCGACGAGAAGCCGCTCCAGCGCTACTTCCCGGAGCTCGTCGACCCGATCCGGGCGCAGCTCCCCGAGCGGTGCGTCCTCGATGGCGAGATCGTCGTCGTGAAAGGCGACGGGCTCGACTTCGAGGCGCTCCAGCTCCGCCTCCACCCGGCTGCGTCCCGCGTGAAGCTCCTCGCGGGCGAGCTCCCGGCGTCGATGATTTTCTGGGACGTCTTGTGCGCCGGCGATCGCGACCTCCGCGGCGTCCCGTTCGCCGAGCGGCGCACCGAGCTCGCGTCGATCCTCGCGGCCGCCGAGCCGCCGATTCATCTCACCCCCGCGACCACCGATCGCGCCGAAGCCGCTGACTGGTTCCGCCGCTTCGAGGGGGCGGGGCTCGACGGCGTGATGGCGAAGCCGTCGGCCGGCGTGTACGAGGCGAACAAGCGCGTGATGCTCAAGGTGAAGCACGAGCGCGAATGCGATTGCGTCGTCGCCGGCTTCCGCTGGCACAAGGACAGCGACGGCGGTGCCGTCGGCTCGCTCCTCCTCGGCCTGTTCGACGACAGCGGTGTGCTCCACCACGTCGGCGTCGCTGCGAGCTTCACCGCGGCGAAGCGACGCGAGCTCGTCGATTTCCTCGCGCCGTACCGCGCCGACGCGCTCGCGTCACACCCCTGGCGCCATTGGGCGAGCGTCCCCGACGCGGAGGGGCCCAGCGGCGCCGAAGGCGTCCGCGTCCAGGGGGGCGACGCGTCGCCGCGCCGCGTCCCCGGCGCGAAGAGTCGATGGAGCCAGGGGAAGGACCTCTCGTGGGAGCCGCTCCGCCCGGAGCTCGTCGTCGAGGTCGCGTACGATCATATGCAAGGCACACGCTTTCGCCACACGGCGCAGTTCCGCCGGTGGCGCTCGGACAAGCCGCCGAGCGCGTGTACCTATGCGCAGCTCGAGGTCGTGCCCGCCGCGGAGCTCGCGACGATCTTCGCGACCGGTCGCTGACGGCGCGTCAGGGGACGCAGTACAGCTGCCCTGCGCTCCCCTTGCTCGTCGCGCACCCGGTGGCGGGTGACGCGCAGTCCGCCGGCTGTGTGCACGTGTGCGTGCACGCGTTCCCCTTGTCGTCGAAGTTGACGCACGTGAGACCCCCCGTGCAGTTCGCTGCGACGGGCGGGTTCTTCCCGGGGAAGCAAATCTGGAGATACCCCGGGTTCGCCGGCGGAGGCGGATCCTGTCCGCCGTCGCCGACCGGGGGAGGCGGATCGTTGCATCCTGCACACGTCCCGCCGGTCCCGGCGCGCCCGTCGCCGCCAGCGTCGCTCGCGCTGGTGTTGCCGGGGTGTCCGGTGCCGCCTCCACCGCCGGGGCCTTCTTCACCGCCGCCGGGGAGCGAGTTCGTCTGGTTGGAGCCGCATCCGGCGACCACGAGGAGGCCTGCAAAGAAAAGGCTGCGCGCGATCATGTAACAAGTCTCGCACAAGCGTGTCACGACTTCAATGTCGCCTTTTGTGGTCAGTCGGTCGACCAGTGGCATCAAACCCAACGTCAATCCGCGGCGCGTTTCTTCGCCTCGCGCCATGCGCGCGTCGGGTCGTCGTCGGGGTCCGGCGTCTCCTGCGGCGGCCGGATCTCCTCCGGGACGTGGCGCAGGTTCACGCGGATCCGCGTCCACGTCGACGACCGCCCGCGCATGTTGTCCACGAGGAAGTCGCGCTCCCACATCTTCGCGACGACGTCGGGGTGGCGGGCCTTCCATCGTTCGAGCCCCGCGAGCGCCGACTTCTCGTCCACCGACTGGCCGACGACGAGCATCGGCTTGTCCGCGACCCGCTTCTTCCCCTCACCCGCCTTCTCCTGCTCGGCGTAGAGCGCGAGCAGCGAGTCGATCGTGCCCGCCGCGTCGTCGATCCCGGCCGCGAGGTCGCCGAGCCGCGCGAACCGCTCGGGCATCGTGCGAAGCGTGAACGACGTGTGATCGCACGTGGGGACCTCGTCCCAGTGGAGCGGCGCCGACACGCGCGCGTCGGGCGTCGGGCGCACCGAGTACGCGGAGCACGTCGTGCGATCGCGCGCGTTCTGGTTGTAGTCGACGAAGACGCCGTCGCGCTCCTCCTTCCACCAGCGCGCCGTCGCGATTCCCGGCATGCGCTTCTCGACCTCGCGCGCGAGCGCGAGCCCCGCGTGCCGCACGTCGGTGAACTCCCAGCGCCGCTCGATGCGCACGAAGATGTGGAAGCCCTTCGACCCCGACGTCTTCGGCCACCCGACGAGCCCGTGCTCGTCGAGCACCGCCTTGCAGACCATGGCCACGTCACGGACCTGGGGAAACGGAACGCCGCGGATCGGATCGAGATCGATGCGCAGCTCGTCCGGGTGATCGAGATCGTCCGCGCGCACGGGATGCGGATTGATGTCGACGCATCCGAGATTCACGATGTAGAGCAGCGTCGCCGGATCCTCGAGCACCACCTCGTCCGCGACGCCGCCCGACGGGTATTCGAACCGCGCCGTGCGAATCCAGTCCGGCCGCTTGTCGGGCGCACGCTTCTGGAAGAACGGCTTCTCGGAGATGCCCTTCACGAACCGCTTGAGGATCATCGGCCGATGGTGGCCCTGCCGCACCGCACCGTCGGCGACCGCCTCGTAGTAGCGAACCAGATCGCCCTTCGTGATTCCCGCGTCCGGGAAGTACACCTTGTCGGGGTGCGTGACCTTGAGCTGTCGCCCGCCGAGCTCGAGCTTCCAATCCGCCATCCCGCGGATCTAACTGCGCGAGCCGCCGGGCCCGGTGCTACGGTGGTTCGGCAGGAGATCCCATGCGCAGCGTTCCGCAGTGGGGCGTCGCGATGATGCTCGTCGGATGCAAGGGCCAGGACGGGGGCGATCGAGACGGCGTCGACGGGCCCGGCGAGCTTCCCGAAGATCCCTACATCGACGCGCCGTGCGACCAACTCACCGTCGCACGTACCTGTCCGGACTGCGACGTACGCGTCGACTGGGCGGCGGTCACCCGCGACTGGTGGGGCAACGAGCTCGACCCGACCACTTTCGAATACGCGAGCGTCGGTGCGTGGGACCCGCCGATCGACGACGACGTCATGCTTCGAGCGCTCTGCGCGGGTGCCGCCATCGAGAAGCCCGAGGAGCCGTCGACGATGTTCTGGGAGCTGGACGGAACCTCGGTGGTGCTCGGCCAGGAGCTTCCGCGGATCACGGTGGAGGACCGGTTCGGTTTCTTCTCGGCGGGCGGCTCCTCCGGGTACGTCGTGGCCCTTCTGGTTCCGGACGAGGAATCGACGAACGCCATCGTCGAGCTGAGGTAGGGCGCTCGAAGACACAACGACGACACAGTTCCAGGGGTACGGTGCCCCG
>Ga0070689_100000497_pt1 | contig 23129 bp, 16 predicted proteins | sample KBSS23HmetaG_FD_64669 | JGI IMG/M metagenome (GOLD analysis project Ga0070689, IMG submission 64669) | Switchgrass rhizosphere microbial communities from Kellogg Biological Station, Michigan, USA - KBS S2-3H metaG | ecosystem: Host-associated > Plants > Roots > Rhizosphere ...
AGACAGCCATGGACGCCGACACGTACCACTCGATATCCGTGCCGGCTGACGAGACGTTCCAGCTGCCGCACGCCTTCTTCGTTCGTTCTGGAGGAAATGCCGACAAAGATGGTTTTGCCCAAAACGAGCACGTCTCCGCCTTCCAGCGTTCCGGGAGGTTCGATGGATTGAACTTCCCGAATCGCGTTCAGAGCGGCGGCAATGTGAGCATGCTCTTCGCGCCGGCCCAGCGAACCAGCGCGTGCCGCGATGATGCCCTCGTCCAAAATCACCGCCATATCCTCGACAAAAATGGAATCGGGCAGGGAAGGCTCAGGAGGCAGCACAGTGACTTCGAGTCCTGCGTTTCGCAAAGCGTACACGTAGACCTGATGTTGTTCCGCGGCCAACGCCGGATCGATCGGCAGGCGGGGAAGGTGAGTCAGGGCGCATTCACTGAGCGACGGCCCGACCTGCCGGACGAGGGCATGGGTTAGGGCGCGCTTGGTCATTGGTTAGTTCACTATCAGATTTCCATTCCCGGTCAAATCCCCGGGTGTTGTATCCGCCGGCTTCTCCCGGTATTCATCGGGCGTGCATCCGAGACTTGTCGGCATCGGTGAGTTGTTGTGGGACTTGCTGCCGGGTGGACGGCAGCTGGGAGGCGCTCCCGCCAATTTCTCCTATCACGCGGCTGCGCTCGGCGCCGAAGCGCTGTTGATCTCGCGTATCGGCCGGGATCAACTCGGACACGATGCGCTCGACCAGTTGAAGAAGCTTGGCCTGCCGGTCGGTGGCATAGAAGTGGATCCAACCCTTCCCACAGGCACCGTCCACGTCGAGGTCGCGGTCGATGGACAGCCTCGTTACGAGATCTCCGAGAATGTGGCCTGGGATGTTCTGCGAGGCGAAATGGCGGGCTGGACGACAACAGCCCAGGCCCACGGCGTTTGCTTCGGCTCTCTGGCCCAACGCAGTGAGCCTTCCCGATCGACGATTCGCGCGCTGGTCGCGAATTCTCCGGGAAACGCGTTGCGCATCTTCGACGTGAACCTGCGGCAGCACTACTTCTCGAAACAGATCATCGAGGACTCGCTCAATTTGGCAAATGTGCTCAAGGTGAACGAAACCGAGCTGCCTCAGCTGGCGGAGATGCTCGGCCTCGCTGGCGATCCACGGATGCAAATCAGTCGACTGGCCGATCGCTACAATTTACGAACGGTGGCCTACACCCGTGGCGGCGGCGGAAGCTTGTTGCTCAAGGATGGCGCCTGGTCTGATCATTCCGGCATTCGCGCTCGTGTCGTCGACACCGTGGGCGCGGGGGACTCGTTTACTGCGGCGCTAGCTTTTGGTCTGATGGCGGGCTGGAATCTGGACCGCGTTAATGACAGCTCGAACCGGCTCGCAGCGTATGTCTGTTCCTGTTCGGGTGGAATGCCGCCATTGCCCGAGAAACTCCGCGAGCTGTTTGAGTAGGTTGCTACTTTTTACCGGCGCGAAACCGGGCCCACCTCGCTCTGGCGGCCGCGGCGATCTTCTGGCGGGCGGCGGCTGACATTTTTCGACGGCGGCGGATGATTCCGCCGACCGTGATCGCTTCGGGGATGCCAAGGAGACCGGTCAGTTCCTTTTCCAGTTCTTCAATTCGACCCTTGATAGCGGCGGCCTTCCTAAGTTGGGCTCCAGTTAGATCACGCAATGCATTTGCCATAAGTTCGCAGTAGACTTTTAGTATCAGGAAGTCAAGACGACGATAGCTAACGGAGTAGTTTCGATTTAGGGAAACTACCCATTGAAACAGTGAATTAGATCTGGACTTATCCTGGATTGAGTAGTTTCGCTCGCGCGATGAGCCTGACTCTATGGTTCTTTACCGAGCAATATCTCGCGGAGTACTCCCCATCCGCTGATTCGTCGGACCATCCTTGACTGCGATTCGAATGGCATGCGTGCCGAGTTGCGAACCCATCACCGCGGCATCACGATGATAGAGATTTCGGGCGCGACAACGCCCGACGACCTCCGCCGCTCCTGGTCCGTTTTCCGGAAGTAAACACAGGAGAAAATTGGCGATGCCGGGCAGGACTTTCCAGCCGAAGTGTTCGAGATCCGTTGCAAGCCGAGCCTCCGTCGCTCGGAAAATGCCAGGCCCGTCAGTTCTTCCGAAGTCGGAAGAACAAGCTTTCTCTACCATCGTTTGTCACCGTCAGGCTGCTTCGGACGCCTGGCACCGTGCTGACCGGGTTTGTCGCCATCATCCATCCATTGGGGCCGAGCTGATCCGCCATCTCGGGCTGGTACCCCGTGGGGAGGGCGGCCCAATGGAAGGTGAACTCATTTCCGATAGGCTCGATACGGATCTGCGGTGGATCGAAGCGTAAGGTGGAAAGAGCCAAATCGAAGGTCACGTCGGTGCTGGTTGTTCCACTTTGGTGGATCTCCACGGCGAGCAGGTTGGTGCCCTCGATCAGCAGCGACGGATTTAGATGCGTGGAAATCCATTGGATCTCCTGCGCGTTGCCGATGGCGGCCAGGGCGGTTGTCGTGGAATCGACCGGGCCGTTTGGCATGTTACTCCGGAGGACCTCGGTGCCGTTCAAATACACGATGGCACCGTCGTCGCGCAGGACACGCAATTCCAGCTGAGTCATTGAGCCGGTGTTCGTGGCGGTGAACGATTTTCGGAAATACGTGGTGATGATGCGCGTGCCATCCGTGCGGTTGCTGCGGATAACCGTGGTTTCGTCGCCGTCGCCATAGCCGAGTTGGGCCCGCTGTAGTCGCCAGGTCCCATCCGCATAATTGTTGGAGGGCCAGGCGTTGAGCGGGGACGAGCCGTCGTCGAGGTAACGCCACTGCGAGCCGGCACTCACGATTTCAACGGCGATGCCACGCGGCGCCATGGCGGTGGGGAGGAGCCAGATGTTGCGGAACTGCACGGCGCCAACCAGGTCCTGCAGTCGGATGGGAGCAGGCGGCGGTTTCTCCGTCGCGCTTCCACCGTCAGTGGGAGCCAGGATATCCACCCCATCCTGCACGAGAATCCCGTTCCACCACACGCTCGCTCGGGCGTCGGCAACTTTGCGGGCGCCCTCCCAAAGTGCGGACTGAAATTCGATATCGAGAGATTCCCAAGCAGCGGTTGGACGGGCGGCGTTGGTGGAGGGATCGCGCTGGTTCCAAATGGCGCCCGTCTCGTTGGCGCCCAAAACTGGGCGCCCATAGCTGTCCAGAATCTGAATCTCGAACTGGTCTTGCAGATAGACACCGCTGTTGGCGAGGGAACCTTCCGCCGTGCCGGGCGCGCTTCGGGGAAGGGAGAACTCGAGGTGAAGAAGATAGTCTTCAAACGCTTGCACTGTTCGGATCGAACCGCTGCCCGGCAAGACGGTCAACGAACCATTGGTCACCTGCCAGGGCATCCCAATGTTATTCGACACCGAGGTCCAATGCGACGCGGTACGGCCATCGAAGAGCATCAGCGCGCGCGGAGGCGCAAGCGTCACGCCAATCGCGGCGTAGTGAATCCCGCCCAGAAGGTGGGTGAGAAAGAGCGGTTCGACGAAGCTTTCGGGCGTGTGGCCTCCCGCGGTGTACCACGCGCGACCGCCGTCATAATGACGCGTCCAGCAAATGGGATGATCGCCGCCCATCGTGCCGCCGGTGTAAGTCGATTCATCGAGACGGGCCAGGACTTGCACATTACCGCGCGGGTTGGTTTGAAAATTGTACCATTCATCCGTGCGAGACCAGCCCTCGGGAAGAAAGTGGGTCGAAGAATGCCCAAAATTTTCAACCACGACAGTCGCCTTCTGAATCGCGGGATGGCTGCTGAAATAAGCCCCGACCAACCCACCGTACCATGGCCAGCTGTATTCGGTATCGCTCGCCGCATGAATGCCGACGTAGCCGCCCCCGCCCCGGATGTAGCGTTCGAAGGCCGACTGCTGCGCCTCGTCGAGCACGTCGCCGGTGGTGGAAAGGAAGATGACCGCCGCGAATTGAGCGAGATTGCTGTCCGTGAAGTCCGCCGCGTTTTCCGTGGCGCCGACCTCAAAGTTATTATTTGTTCCCAGCTGCCGGATGGCGGCAATGCCGTTTGGAATGGAGGGGTGCCTGAACCCGGCAGTTTTGGAGAAGACGAGCACCTTGAACTCACTGGCCGACGCGGCGGGCAGCCCCATGCAATTCGCAAGCGTGAGCATCCATAGCCACAGGGTGATGTTGCGCAACCGACAATGACGGGGTGCTGGCATTTCTGCGTGGGTAAGAATGGAGCTCAGCCGTTAGAAAATCATGTTTCGCGCGAACTGACGACTCTTTTTCCTGCCACATTGAACCTTTGAGCGGGCGATGGGCCGGGCGTCACTGTTATTTCTAATCTTTACTGGAGGTTTTCCGATAATTCTCTCAGCACTGGGCAGGTCCTTCGGGCGGGAAGGCGCTATCCCGGCTGCATCGGTTTTGAACCTCTGGCCATTGAAGTATGCAGGATAGCTTTAAGAAAAAGATACTGGCTTCCAGTTCCAACTCCGGCGCGCACTATGTTGTGATTGCGATTGGCTCGGAAATATTTGGTGTTCCCGCGGCGCAGATTCAGGAAATTATCTGTGTTGGAGATGTGGTGCCCACGCCGCAACTGCCCAAGCGGTTCACGGGGCCGGTTCAAATTATTGGGAAGGTATTGTCGCTGGTGAAGCTTCCCGTGCCATTCATCCGGCCGCCGGGCGAATTTGAAGTCACGCCTCGCACCTGCATTCTCGTGCTCAAGGCGCATTCGGCCATCAGTTCGAAAATTCCCCAAGGCGTCGTGGTGGATCGAGTCGAACGCATCCTCGAGTTGGCGGAAGGGGAGGTGGAGACGGTCACCCCACGTCGCAAGGGGTTTTGGTCTGCCTACACCCTCGGATTCGCCAAGCGACACCTGCCCGTGGTCTTGATGAATCTTCAGGAGTTGGTTCGCTCGCAAACTGCTTCCGCCGTCGGCCCCCGTGAAAATGTGGAGACGGCGACTTCCCGCTTAAAACGACGCGCGCAAGGGTAACGGTTGGATCGAATTTCCCAACTCATTCGAAATTTGTGACTTACAAATTTCGTTAAGCCAATTCAGCACCGCACCTGCGGCGCTGAATTGGCAAATTAAGGAAAGGAAGTTTGGCCAAATCCCTACCCTTCGGACGGTATGGTTTGGCAAGGTCCATGGCGCCCGGCCGGTAGTTCCTCTTCACCCAACAGAGACCACGGTCGCGGGTCTGTGAGAATGGACCCATCGGAACCGTGAGGTCATCCCTCGAAACTTGTCGATACAAGCGGAGTTTAGATCGTTGCCCGACAGTAAAGTCATGGGTTGAAAACTCCGCAAGTCGTCTGGATTGGGATGTATTATGAAAAACAAGGTAGTCCTCCAAATCGTAACCGTTGTCTTCGGAGCTACGATGCTCACGAGCTACGTGGTTTATTCGCAACTTCAACAAACCCGGCCAGTGCCGCCCGCCGGCGCAAACGCCGCGCAGAAACCGGCGGTGTTCGCCCCCGGTTCGAAATCAGCGGCTCCCCTCGTCACGGTGCCACCTCAACTGAGCAGTGGTCCTTCCAATCACGGCCGTTACCTTCCGAATAGTCCAAAACAGGCGAACGTTCCTGCGTTGCCGCCGTCTCCTGCCAGGCCAGCAGCGACAAACGTGAGCGTGCCGCGTGAGGCCAAACGGACGGAACCGCCCATGCCAGCCAGGCCACGATCATGACAATCCCGTTCCTCCTCCTGGGGACGGGACTGAGTTTCCTTTTCCTGGGAATATTGTTTTGGCCGTTGGAAAGGGTGTTTCCGGCGCGCGCCCAGCGAATTTTTCGCCAAAGCTGGTGGACGGACCTCGCGTTCTTTCTCGGGCAATACCTGTTGTGGGGAGGCTTGGTCCTTCAGGTCCTGGCCTTGCTGCGTGGCTGGTTGGATGGGCTGATTCCCGCTGGGCTGAAGATTTTCATCTCAGGGCAGCCATGGTGGCTTCAGGTCGTGGAAGTGATTGTTCTGAGCGACATGCTGGTTTACTGGGGACATCGGTTGCAGCATCGGGTCGCTTTCCTTTGGCGTTTCCATTCCATTCATCACAGCGCGGAGCATCTGGATTGGCTAGCCGCCCATCGGGAACATCCGTTGGACACTGTTTACACGATGAGCCTGATCAATCTGCCCGCATTCGTCATGGGGTTCCCCTTGGAAACGTTGGCCGGTTTGCTCGCCTTTCGAGGGATCTGGGCCATCTATATTCACTCCAACGTTCGCCTGCCCCTCCCGGCGTTGCGGGTTCTCGTGGGCGCCCCGGAATTGCACCACTGGCACCATGCGCGGGAACGCGAGAGCGGCAATTATGCGAATATCTCGCCGCTGATGGATTTGCTCTTTGGGACTTATCGATGTCCCGACCATGAACCTGAATCGATCGGTGTCAGTGAATGCATGCCCCGGACTTACCTGGGCCAGATGCTTCATCCGTTTCGAAAGAGAGCGGTCACCGACGAAACTGTGAAACCCTCATCGTAAAACGAAGGCGCAAGTGCCGGCGAGTTGCGTTCCGTCGACCAGTTCACCCGGTTTGAATTCGGTGGAATAACCAGGCGCGGGCGTAGGCCCACCAGCGTTTGGCGGTGGCCTCGGAAATGCCAAGAACCTGGGCGGCTTCTTCGATCTTGAGCCCGACAAAGTGACGCAATTTCACCAGTTCAGCCTGCTGCGGCTCCAGTGCGGCAAACTGCTCAAGGGCGTCATTAAGAGCAATCAACTGGTCGTCCGGTGGGTTTGAGCCCTATTGCCCGGCTTTGGCGCATGACGGAACGAAGACCGCGGGCAAGGTGGGAGCCCTGCCATCTCGGAAGGCGGGAGATTTTTTCGCCGGCGAAAACCGCGCTAGCCTGGGAATTTCATGAGCCTTCGGGACACGAGCCATATCTCTCACAAGCCCGCGGTTTGTCTGGCCAGCAACCGATCGGCTTCCTTCTCCGGCATCTCGTCGATTTCCTTCAACAGGGTTTGTTCGATGGACAGGGCCAGGCCGGCAATGGTGGGCGAATCGAAAAGGCACCGCATGCGCAGATCGACATGGAACGCTTCGCGGACCCGCGCCAGGACCTGCATGATCAGCAGGGAGTGCCCGCCCAGATCGAAAAAGTTGTCGTGCACGCCAATCTGTTTTCGCTCCAGCACGTCCCCCCAAATCCGGGCGAGGGCTTTCTCGGTGGGACTGCCTGGGGCAACAAAAGTCTTCGGCTCGGTAGCACCAGATTCGTCCGGCGCCGGGAGAGCCCGGCGGTCGACCTTGCCGTTGGCCGTCAAGGGGAGCGCTTCCAGCAGCGTGATGACAGACGGCACCATGTAGTCCGGCAGTCGCTGCTTGAGAAACTCGCGCCATGCCATTGCATCAAATCCTTTCCCGTTGGAGCCAACGCCGGCGCCCGGCAAGGACTCCTTCGGTTTTGGCACCACATACGCGACAAGGCGCTTTTCGACGGAATCTCCCCAAGTCGTCACCACCACTTCCCGCGCATCCGGATGCTGGGCGAGGACGGTCTCGATCTCGCCGAGTTCGATTCGATGTCCCCGAAGTTTCACCTGCTGATCGAGCCGTCCCAGGAATTCGATTTGACCGGTGGAAGTATATCGCGCCAGGTCGCCGGTGCGATAAAGCCGGGCATTCGGATCAGCACGGAAGGGATGGCGAATGAATTTCTGCCGGGTCAACTCGGGTTGCCGATGGTATCCGCGTGCCACGCCCTTGCCGCCGATCAAAACTTCCCCGGGTATGCCGACCGGCACGAGCTGATCGTGGCGGTCGACGATATAAATCTCAGTATTGGCCAGCGGCTTGCCGATCGAGGAGGCTTCGGATGCCTTCTCAACGAAATGGGCCGTGGACCAGATCGTGGTTTCCGTCGGGCCATAGAGGTTGAACAGCTGGCCCCGGAACACCTTTTGGATCTGGCCGGCCAACTTCGGCGGGAGAGCTTCGCCGCCGAGCAGGAGTTTCCGTAGCAGCCCAAGAGCCTGCGGAGCTGCAGGGTCCTGGAGAAGCATCGCGGCCAGCGACGGCGTGCATTGCATATGCGTCACCTCGTGACGGGCGATCTGTTCAGGGATCGACAGCGGTTCGCGGAGTGGACTCAGGTCGAGGGCTGAATCGGAGGATGCCGATGCGACGCTCGATCCATCGCCAGCCGCGCGTCCGAAACCCAAAACCTCACCCGTATCGTTGCTGCGCTCGCGAACTTTATTCAGATGGGCCAGGCTGGCGAGGACAGTATCCGTTTCGACTCCAAAATCGATCAGGCAGGCGATCTCATCCACGCCGATGGCTTTCAGCTGCTCCACGCGCTGAAGGCAGATGTCGGGCGTGCCGAAAAGCCCGCTGGTATCGAAGTATCGATCGAATACCCGCGCGATGAGCGTGTCGACATCGTCCGGCGTGAGCTTTTTGGGATCGAACCCGAGAGACGCATTTCTCGCGATCAGATCGAGGGAAGTTTTCAGATACTCTGAGAACGGCTGGCGAACTGTTTCGCGCACCTCATTGGCATCCTCGCCCACGAAAGTGTGAAGCATCAGGCTGACTTTTCCGCCTTCCGGCGAATGGCCAGCCTCAAGCCATGCGGCGCGGTAGACGGCGATCTTTGCCGCCAGTTCCTCGATGGATTGGCCGAGCAAATGAGTGAGCAAATTGGCGCCCAGTTCACCGGCCTTGCGGAAAGTTTCCGGGCTGCCGGCTGCCGTGACCCAAAATGGCAGCTCCGGCTGCACCGGCCGCGGCAGAACGCGAACCGTCACTTCCTGGCCGGCTCCGTTGCGCCGTTGGATGGATTCGCCGCGCCAAAGGCGACGCACGACGTCGATGTCACGAAAAAGCCCCGCATGGCGATCCGAATAATTCTCCGGTCGCAGAACGAAGTCGTTGGCGTGCCAGCCGGAAGCAAATGAGATATCGACGCGCCCGCGTGACAGGTTGTCCACCAAGGCCCATTCCTCCGCCACGCGGATGACATCATGAAGCGGGAGCACGACGCTGCCGGCCCGAATCCGGATTCGTTCCGTGACCATGGCCAGGGCAGCGCCAGTCAGCGCCGGATTTGGATACAATCCACCGAACGCGTGGAAGTGCCGTTCCGGAGTCCAGACCGCAGTGAACCCATTTTGGTCAGCGATCTTTGCTCCCTCCACCAGCAGTCGATACTTGTTTTCGCCATCCTCGCTGGCATCACTAGCGAAATAGAAGAGGCTAAAATCCATGCCCCGTCGTTCTCCGTTGCGGCCGGGACTGGCCTCGAGCAATGGCGGCGAAACCACGGGCGATTTGGCTGGAAATCGGCGCAAATCCGGGCCTGGTTTCCCCTCGGACGCCGCCCCCCTCCGGACGTAGACCAACCGATCATTGGGGGCGGCGGGCGAAGCCGGAGGCAAGAGTGATCTCTTCGATGAATTGGGGAGGCCGCGTTCGGCGCCCGAGTCGTGATGCAGGATCACCTTGTAGCCGCGGGCGAGGGTCCAAAACAGTTCAAGAACGGAAATATCGAAGGAGATGCTGGTAACTGCCAGCCAGACGCCTGGCTCCGTGCCGAACAAACGATCCATGCCTGCGAAAAAGTTACGAACGTTGCGATGGGTGACCATGACGCCCTTCGGCTTGCCGGTGGAACCTGAAGTGTAGATCACATAAGCAAGATGATCGGGCGTGACGCCACTGCATGGGGCAGACCGTTGCGGCACGTTTCGAGACTCGCCGGAGAGTCCCGACAGGGAGAGGAGTTTGAGCGCCGAACTGCCGGTGGCGTCCTGCGTGCACGCCAGTTCCAGAATGGATGGGGGCGCCGCGCTCAAGGAACTGGCAGCAACGCCTGCTGGCAGCCGAAACTTTTCCTGGGTGAGTAGCACCTGGACTTCGGCGTCCTGCACCATAAATACCAGTCGCTCCTTCGGGTAGGTCGGATCGAGCGGCAGGTAGGCGCCTCCCGCCTTGAGGATTCCCAGCAGGCCCACCATCATTTCCATGGACCGCTCCATGCAGAGGCCGACGCGCGAGTCCGGCCCCACGCCAAGCTCGTGGAGTTTGTGGGCCAGCGCGTTGGCATGCCGGTCCAACTCGCGATAGGTGAGTTGCTCCTCCCCAAACACGATGGCGACAGCATCCGGAGTTCGTTCGACCTGCTCCTCGAAGCATTCATGGACGCAACGGTCGGGAAAGCTGAGGCGGTTGTCGTTCCAGTCGGTCAACAGGAGTCGTCGTTCGGCTTCGGTCAGAAGCGGCAGCCGGGAGAGCCGTTCCTCGGGATTGGCGAGTATGCCTTCCAGCAGCGCCTGGAAGTGACCGATCATTCTGGCAATCGTGGCCGCATCGAAGAGGTCGGTGTTGAATTCGATGAAACCATTCAGCCCGTCCTGGGCCGGCTCGAGGGAGAGGGTGAGGTCGAATTTTGCCGTCCCGCTGTGTATTTCGAGGGGTTCGAGGGAGAGAGCGGAAAGGCGGAGTGGCGCCGCAGGTTGGTTGTGCCAGACGAACATGACTTGGAAGAGAGGCGAACGGCTCAGGTCACGCTCGGGCTGCATCGCGTCCACCAGTTTCTCGAAAGGCAAATCCTGGTGCTCATACGCGGCCAGCGCCATTGTTCGAATGCGTTGGAGCAGCTGGGAGAAGCTTGGATCTCCGGAAAGGTTTCCGCGCAAGACCAGCATGTTCAGGAAAATGCCAATCAGCCCTTCGGTCTCAAAGTGTGGCCGGACGGCGATCGGTGTGCCGACGAGGATATCCTCCTGGCTGGAGTAGCGATGAAGGAGGGTCTGCCACGCGGCCAGGAGCAGCATGAAGATGGTAACGTTTTCCCGCTGACTCAACGCCGTGAGCCGGGCGTGAAGTGTGGCTGGAAGGTGAAAGAAGCGGACGTCTCCCCGATAGGATTGAACGGCGGGACGCGGCCGATCGGTCGGCAGAGCCAGGATGGTGGGAGCATCCGCGAGTTGCTCTTTCCAGTAGGCCAGTTGGTCATCCAGCAGATGACCTTGAGCCCAGCCTCGTTGCCAGGTGGCAAAATCACCGTATTCCATTGCGAGCTCGGGCAGAGACGATGGACGTCCTCGCACGATCGCGTCATAGATGGCCGAGAGTTCCCGATAAAATATTTCCAAGGACCAGCCGTCGCACGCGATGTGATGCGTTACCAATACCAACCAAAACTCGTCCTGCGCCAATCGAACCAATCGTGCTCGCAACAAGGGGCCACGGGTCAGATCCACTGGCCGTCGCGCCTCCGCGTCGATCAGGCGGCGGGCTTCGGGGTGACGCCGATCCAGTGGCAGGTCGCTCAAATCGTCGACCGGAATAGTGAAGGGGGCGGCTTCCTGCTGGACCGCGACTGGCCGGCCGGATTTCTCATGAAATTCGCTGCTTAAAGTTTCGTGACGCCGAATCAGTTCCGACAAGGCAAGCTCCAACGCGCCAACGTCGAGCGCTCCCAGAGTTTTCAGGGCGACGGGAATATTGTTAAAGGCGACTCCCGGCTCCAACTGTTCGAGGAACCAGAGACGCTCCTGGGCGAACGAGAGCTGCCGCTCATCTCTCCGGCCAACAGGCACGCCCTGGGAATTGAGGGCCCTCCCGCCACGTTGAGACGGCGAGCCTCTCTTCTGCAGATCCGCGCCCCCGGGTTCGGACTTCACTGCGGTGGCGGTGCCGCCGCCATTTTTTCCGGGCGATGTGGCAGAAGTCGCTTCTGAGGTGACGGGGCGGTTGGGATTTCTGGGGGCTGCTGCGGCCGCGTCGATAACGACGGCCAAGTCCGCGAGGGTCGGGGAGTTGAAGAATTGGCTGAATGGGAGCCGCCGATTGAATCTTCGATGAATTCGGGAAAGCGCCCGGGTGGCGAGGAGGGAATTTCCGCCGAGATGGAAAAAATTGTCGTGGATTCCTACGTGTTCACGCTGAAGCAATTCACACCAGATTCCGGCGAGCCCTTGTTCGGTCGGCGTTCGCGGGGGAACGAAGCCGGTGGGCTCGTCCAGGTCCTGCGTGTCCGAAGGGCAATTTGCCTGATCATCGAAACGGGGATCCTGGGCGGAGGTTGGTGTCGAGGCCCGTTCTGAACCGCGACCCGAACGGGGCGCCGCCGGCATCAAAGGTGATGGATCTTCCATAGGGTTCGTCCTTTAAATGAGATTCGCGTCACCGCGACAGCAACGTTGGACGCTACATGCTGGCGGAAAGCAATCGTAAGTGGGTCAAGCCCTCACCAATCCGGGGGGCGAATACCCACCTCGGGGTAGGGATGTTTTTAGCGGGTCAGCCTCTGCTGGCCTTTGTCGGGAACTTCGTCGATGCGATTTACGTTTGAGAAAGGGCCACCACACTCAGCAAGGTTTTCGACGAAGTTCGCGACGAAGTTTCCGACAAAGGAACGAAAGGTTAACAACACGCTAAACACGTACCGAGGTGGACAGGATAGCGGCCGGGTCGGTCTACCGCTCGAGATCCGCTTCCATGCGGAGCAACTCGCTTTGCGATTTGGCTTGGGGAATGGGGCCTTGGAAGCGTCCGCGTGCCGCGACAAAGTAGAGCACCACCAACGCGGCCAAGGCCCCGCCGAAAATCCAACCCGTAAGGGTGTTTGGCGGCAGGACAAAAAGCACGGTGATGAAGCCGATCCAACTGAGAGCGATCACGTTGACGGGCACGCTCCAGCTGCCAAGACTCCAGGGCCCATTGGCGCGAGAGGACCAGACTCCCTGCCGAATGGCGCGCAGCTTCAACCAGAGGGGAAGCCCATAAGAGAGGTACAGCCCGATGGTGCTGATGCCCACGACGGCGGGATAAAGCTGGGCAAATTCATAGGGCTTGGCGAATTGCCATCGTTTGGAAAGTTCCACCAGGCCGATGACCAGTGACGGCAGTAAAAATCCCAGAGCCACGGCCAGCCAGACTGCCGCGGCGGGGGTGCGATATTTGCGGCTGACGCCAGCCCAGAGGGCCGACCGCGGCATGCCGTTGTCGCGGGCAAAGGCGAAGATCATGCGCGACGTTGATGTGACACAAGACAGCCCGCAAAACCACATGGCGATCGTGACCACCCAAAGCACCGCCCGGCCGAAGCCGCTTCCCAGCGCCTGTTCCAGTATATAAATAAATGGATTGCTGGCGCTGGCCGCAGCGCCGAGGTCCTTAATGGCCAGCGTAACAAACGCAAGCATGATGAAGCCGAACACGCCGGACACGGCCACCGACAGATAAATGCCCCAGGGCGCGGAGATGCGGGCGTTCTTCGTCTCTTCGATGGTGTGAGCCGAAGCATCGTAGCCCGTGTAAGTCCACTGGGCCTGCAACAGGCCCCCCAGGAAGGCGAACCAGTAGGGGAAGTCCGTCACCGTGGTGAACGTTTTCGTGAAAAGCCATGGCACCGGTTGTTTCGGCGCAAAGAACGCCAGCGCCCCCACGACGACAAGCACCCCGATTACATGATAGATGGCGCTGAAATCATTCAGCCGGGCAACGACGCGAATCCCGATGTGGTTCAGGATGGCATGCGAGAGCAGGATGGCGCCGAAGACGATGAAGAAATTTGCGTTGGTTCCCTCCAGCCCGAGCAACGGCGTGATGAACTGCGCGCAACCAAAATCAATCCCCGCGATGGTGGCCACCAGTCCCACGAGGTTGAGCCACGCCGTGAACCAGCCCCAGGACGGACCTCCCAGAAGCGAGGCCCAATGATAAAGGGCGCCGGAAGTCGGAATGGCCGAGGCCAGCTCGGCCAGCGCCGCGGCGACAAACAGCACGAAGAAGGTGACCAGGGGCCATCCGATGCTCATCACGACGGGACCGCCGGCATTGAGTCCAACGCCGTAGAGGGTGACGGCTCCCGTCAGGATGGAAATTATGGAGAAGGAAATCGCGAAGTTGGAGAATCCCCCCATGTCCCGCAATAACTGCTGCGCGTAGCCGAATTGGTGGAGCGTCTGCCGATCGGCGTCCGGCTTGGAGGATGGAGCCGGATCGTTCATCGAGTGGCTCGGCGCGAAAAGCTTTCATGATGTTCAGAACGAAATCGTTGAACACCGGCATTAGCCTTGGCCCCCAGCGCCCACGCGCACAGGCTGACCAGAATCAGCAGCGCCGCCCCGATGATGAGACCGTATTCTTCCATGCGCGACTCGACGTAACTAGAGGGGCAACCTCTCCGGTTCAAGGAGAATTTGTGCGGGCGGCGTTCCCTGAGTAGGAAACACGTGAATTTGACACGGAAGGCGCGTCCCTTCACCATTCGCCCCATTCTGATCGACTCCGCCAAATGAGAACCACGATGAAACCGCTGATGCGCCTTTTGACGGTGTCCGCCGCGGTGGCTGCAACCACCCAACTGATGGCTGACCACGGGCCTGGAACCTCCGGCGGTGGCGCGTCCACGCAGTCGGGGGAAACCTTGAGGCCCGGCAAGTTCTCGATCGATTTGCGAACCGACTATACTGAGTTCGAAAACCTCTCCGCCACGCAGATTGAAGCCAAGGCCGCGCGGGCCGGTGGCTTCGACCTGCTCGATCGCAGTTTTCTCAGCACCGTCGGCGTGAGCTACGGAGTCGTCGAGGATTTTCAGGTCGGTCTGACGCTCGGATATTATCACGCGGTCAATGCCCGCGAGGCGGAGTTCGACGGCGTCGATACCGAGATTCTGACCTTCGATCCGGACGGGTTGACTGATCTGTGGCTGACCGGGAAATACCGGTTCTACCGTGGGCCCATCGGCAGCCTGGCCGTTTTCGGCGGCGCAAAATTTCCCACCGGCAAGTTCGACGTGAAAAATTCCGCGGGCGAACGGGTCGAGCCGTCCGCCACCGCCGGCTCCGGCTCCTATGATGGAATGGGCGGAGCGGCCTATTCCCGTTTTTTGACGTCGAGAATCACGCTGGACGCGAGCGGACAGTACACGTTCCGAACGGAAGCGGATGACTTTCGGCTTGGCGACCGCATTGATGCGGGGCTGGCCCTGGCTTATCGATTCACGGAGGACATCCAGAAATTCCCGCAGTTCGGTATCTTTGGCGAGGCGAACTTACGGCACCTTTTCAAGAGCGAGGAGGATGGCGAAGACGATCCGAACACCGGCGGCAGCGCGCTGTTTCTCACCCCGGGGGTTCGGGCCGGCTTCAACAGGAACATCAGCTTCACCGTGTCGGCCCCTTTGCCGGTTTGGCAGGACCTGAACGGCACGCAGCTCAAGACCTCTTACAAGGTCAATGGCGCATTGACCTTCACGTTCTGATCAGGCAACGTTCCCACGCTCGAGAAAGCCGTCCCGTGACAATGGGTTGATTGAGTGAACGCCGAATAACCAGATGAAATCATTGTTCCATTTCCTGTCGCTCACCATCGTGGCATTGGTCGCCGGATGCGCGACGGTTGGCGATCGGCCCTCCGGAAAATCCGATTCCGCGGCGACATGTGAGGTGTGCCGCTACCGCAATGATTTGGCCTGCGTCTGCGTCAAAGTCACACCCGAGACTCCCCGGACGGAATTCCAGGGTTCGACCTACTATTTTTGCAGCGAGGAGTGCCGGACCGCATTCCTTAAAAAGCCTGCGAAATATGCAAGGTAGGCGGACGCCGAGTTTCCTGGCGGTCGTCACTTTTGTCCTGGTCTCTTCTGCTCATCCGCTGGCTTCGGCCCCGAATCCTGTTCTCCAGCCCGGCAGCTACGAACTCCATTCGAATTTTAGGCTGTCACTCTTCGCCGCGGAACCGGACGTGGTCGATCCCGTGGCTCTAACATTCGATGAGCAGGGCAGGGTATTCGTGGTGGAGATGCGGGATTACCCGAATGGCGCAGGTCCTAATCGGAAACCCGGCGGAACCATCCGGCTGTTGGAGGATACAGATGCCGACGGCAAAGCAGATCGGAGCGTTCTGTTTGCCGAGAATCTCAGCTTTCCCACGTCCATCGCCCCCTGGAAAGGCGGGGTCATCGTGACGGCTCCTCCCGAGGTGATCCATTTGAAAGATACAGATGGCGATGGGCGAGCCGATCATCGGGAGGTCTTGCTGAGCGGATTTCATCTCGGAGTGACCGACAGCAACGTGAACGGCTTGCGCTGGGGTCTCGACAATCGATTGCACGGTGTGAATGGCGGCAATGATGGCCTGGTTCGCTCGTCCCGCTTTCGAGACAGGCCGCCGGTTTCCATTCGCAAGCTCGACTTCAGCTTTGATCCCGAAACGGGGGATTTTTCGACAACGACGCACACCAGTGGCGGTTTCGGACTGGTCTTTGACGATTGGGGACACAGCTTCAGCACCTATAACATCAATCATATTCAGCAGCGCATCATTCCGGTTCGCTACCTTCAGCGATTTCCCGGACTGCCTCCCGTCGAAGGGGTGTCGAGTATTTCCGATCACGGCGACATGGCCCGCATCTATCCCGTTTCAGAACCGGAGACACGTCCGAATCACCCCGAACAATCCGGGCATTTTAGCGCCGCCGGCGGGATGGGGCTGGCCGCCGTGGCTGGTCTGCCCGGAGATATTTCGGGGAGCGTGTTTGTCTGCGATGTCGTCGGGCACGTCGTGCACCGGGATGTGCTGGTGGAAGACGGGCCCATCTTCATCGCCAAGCGTCCGGCCGGCGAACAGACCAACGAATTCTTTGCCGGGCGCGATCGCGCGCTCCGTCCCGTTGGGATGGAACTGGGGCCGGAGGGCGCCTTTTATCTCCTCGACATGCAGCGGGACGTCATCGAACACCCCGATTATATCCCGGCACAAACAATGGCGAAACTCGACGTCCGGGCGGGAGAGAATCGCGGCCGGATCTACCGGCTGGAACCCATCGATGCCCGGAGCGTCAGGGAAACGGTCCGGCCGAACCTGCGTTCGCAATCCTCCGCGCAACTCCTCCCGCTGCTGGGCCATTCCAACCAATGGTGGCGGATGACCGCACAACGCCTGCTGGTGGAGCGGCGGGAACCGACGATCCTGCCGGCATTAAAGGCGCGTTGCAGTTCGGGTAATCCGCTTGAACGATTGCATGCGTTGTGGACGCTGAATGGCTTGCAGCGGCTGGATGACCCGCTGCTGCGCGGTGCCTTGGCGGATGTCCATCCCAGCGTGCGGGAAAATGCGTTGATTCTCTCAGAACCGTTTCTTCGAACCTCCGCCTCGCTCCGTGAATCCGTCCTCCATCTGGCCGATGACCCAGTGCCCCGCGTCCGTTTTCAAGCGGCCTTGTCGCTTGGGGAAGCCGGACATTCCTCAGCCCAAAGGAAACTGGGGGATCTCCTGCGTCGCGACTTCCAGTACCGCTGGACGCGGCTGGCCGTCTTAAGCTCGCTGCGTGATGGTGAAACCGAGTTGTTGGGGTCGCTCCTGGGGGATTCGTCCTTTCTTGACCGCTTCGAAGGTGCGAAGGCAGACACGCTCCGGGAATTGGCGGACCTTTGTGCCGCGCGCGCCGCGGGAAGTTCCAATGCGCTCCTGCAGGTGCTGAAGAGTCTGGCTTTGGTAAAGGATGCACCCGAGAACCAGCGGAGGCTGGCGGTGTTGGATGGGCTGCATGATGGTTTGAAACGGACTTCAGACCAATCATTGGCCGGAGTGGCTGTTTCGAATTCACTGCAACCGTTCCTGCAGGCGGATTCGCCGTCGGTCCTGGCCGCGGCGTGGCGAATTGCGCGTGCGCTGCAAATCCCGGAAACGCCGAGCCAGCGCGCAGCGCTGACCCGCGCCATCACGCGCGCGACGGATGAATCTCTTTCGACCACGCAACGGGTCGAACAAATCCGGCTTCTCGCCCTGGGAGACTATGAGGCGGTGGGCGGCCCGTTGTTGAATATTCTGGCGGGAGCCGGGACGGCGGAGATTCAGTCAGCGACGGTCGCGGCATTGCGGGGGTATTCCGAGATTTCCCTGGCGCACGGGATGATCGCACGCTGGCGTTCGCTGCGGCCATCGGTCCGGCCATTGGTCCTCGAACTCCTCCTGCAGCGCGCGACTTTTCATGAACCTCTCGTCGCCGCCCTGGAAGCGGGGAGCATGACGGTGGGGGAATTAAATTTGGATTTGGAACAGCGCCGCCGACTGCTGCGCAAGAGCTCTCCTGCGATCGCGGCGCGGGCCGCCCGAATGATCGGCGATGGAGAGTACAGCAATCGAAATCAGATCGTGGCCGGCTGGCTGGCGAAATTGCCGGCGACCGGCAATGCCGAAAGCGGCCGGCAGTCGTTCCTGAGACTTTGTTCCTCGTGCCATGCCGCGGACGGAAAAGAGCGCTTCGTCGGTCCTAATCTGGCGTCGGTCGCGCATCGCAGCGTGGAGGATTTGGTGTCCAACATCCTCGATCCGAACATGGCGATTAATCCCAGCTATGTCACTTACACCGTGGAGACGAAGGATGGCGAAATATTCTCCGGCGTGCTGCAGGCCGAATCGCCCCAAAGCGTGGTGTTGCTGCAAGCTATGGGACAACGTTCGGTCATTCAGAGAAAGGACATCCAGGAGATGCGGTCCACCGGGCTTTCCTTGATGCCGGAAGGATTGGAGGCGGGATTGAGCCCGTCTGACTTGAGAGACCTGGTAGCCTACGTGCAGTCGCTGCGGTGACGACAGGCAGCGGACAATGAAGACTGATTCTGCGTTTTAAGGCAGGAGGCGGGCTTGATGGGATGGGATGTGGTAATTGGTCACGAGGTGCGCTGGACAGCCGCGGACTTTTGATCCTACTCTCCCGGCGCAATCCCGAAAGCAGTCGCATCTGAATAGGGCCGCCTGCCGGGACCGTCGAAATGACCAACTTGTCAACGCACGTTAATTCTATGAATGACTCCTCCATGCCTCAGCCCAACCCGGCGCTGACCCGGCGAAGCTTTTTACGAACGACTTCCGGCGCAGTGGCCGGAGGCGCTGTCCTTGGCGCGCTGCCCATCGAGCGTTTTGCTCATGCCGCTTCGCCGGGCGACACCTTGAGAATTGGATTGATTGGGTGCGGTGGTCGCGGGACGGGCGCCGCCGCCCAAGCCCTCTCAACGGCCGGCGATGTCAAACTCATCGCGATGGCCGATGCCTTCAAGAATCAAGTCGACGGAGCACTTCGCCAGATCACGTCATCTTTGAAGGACCGCGCGGACCGGGTTGAAGTGAAGGAGGACATGAAGTTTGTCGGGCTGGACGCTTACAAGCAGGTGATTGCCAGCTCGGATGTCGTGGTCATCGCCACTCCGCCAGGCTTCCGGCCAATTCACTTCGAGGAAGCGGTGAAGCAGGGGAAGCACATCTTCATGGAGAAACCCGTGGCCGTGGACGCTCCGGGAGTGCGCCGTGTGCTGGAGGCGGCCAAAGTCGCCAAGCAAAAGAACCTCAAGGTCGGCGTGGGTTTGCAGCGCCGGCATCAATTGGGCTACCTCGAGACGCTGAAGCGCCTGAAGGACGGGGCCGTGGGGGATATCGTGGCGATGCGAGTGTATTGGAACGGCGGTCCGGTCGGACCCAAAGCGCGCCGGGCGGATTTAGAGAAGCGGATGGGCCGGCCGCCGACCGAGATGGAGTACCAGGTGCGGAATTGGTACATGTTCAACTGGCTTTGCGGGGATCACATCGTTGAACAGCACATCCACAACATCGACGTGGCGAACTGGGTGCTCGACTCTCATCCGGTGCGGGCGTTCGGCATGGGCGGACGCGCCTTTCAAAAGGGCCCGGACAGCGGCGAGATCTTTGATCATCATGCCGTCCAATTCGAGTACCTGGTGAATGAACGTCCCGTCCGTGTGTTCAGTGAGTGCCGCCAGATTCCCGGTTGCTGGAACTCGGTCTCCGAACACGTTCATGGAACGAAAGGGGCGTGCAATGTCGGCGGCTATACGATCACGGGAGAGACGCCCTGGAAATTCCGCGGCGGCGGCAAAGATCCCTACCAACAGGAGCATGACGATCTCTTTGAAGCCATTCGCCTGGATCGTCCGTACAACGAGGCGGAGCGCGGAGCCATCAGCTCGATGACCGCCATTTTCGGCCGCATGGCGACCTATTCGGGCAAAGAACTGACTTGGGAGGAAGCGATGAATTCCAATCTGGATCTCATGCCGACGGAATATTCCTGGGAGGCCCTGCCGAAAGTTTTGCCGGAGCCGGACGGACTCTATCCGTACGCCATCCCGGGCAAGACCGTCGCATTGTAGTTTTTTAGCCCGACTTCGCGGATTCGAGCAGGACGCGATTTTCGGTCTTCGGCGTCAACGTCGCCAAGGAACCACCTTAGCGCTCGAATCCGCTTCGTCGCGGCTAACCGCGGCTAACCGCGGCTAACCGGGTCGAAGCGCCCCGCGAACTCCAGTCAAGGACTTACGTCCAATCCGCGAAGACCGGTCAGGTTTGTATTCCGTTTTGCGACTTCGAACGCTTCGAAGGTCTCAAACAAGAAATGCGGTCTGGAACTGTTTGGAGAGTCGAGAAAAGGACGCGACTCGGAACGGGTTCTGAACTGTGATTGGGCGGCCGGGCCACAACCCGCCCGCGAGTTCACGATCCCCCAATCGCAAATCGCAAATCGGAAATCAAAAATCCATTCACGGTGCCGCTTCATGTTCCGGCACCGCTGCGCTGGTCGACACAGCTTCCGCGGGGAGCGCGAAGAAGAACTCGCTGCCGCGATCTGGCGCATCACGAACACCGATGCGGCCTCCATGCGTCAGGACGATCTCGCGGGCGATGGACAGGCCCAGTCCCGCGCCGGCTTTCGTCTGGCCGGGCACCCGATAAAATCGATCAAACAGGCGATGCTTGTGTTGATCCGCCACGCCCGGCCCTTCGTCCACCACGCTGAAGTGCACCGCACCCCCTTCTTCCGCCGCGGCCCGGACGAGGATTGTTCCGCCGGGCGGAGAATATTTGATGGCGTTGTTGATCAGGTTGGAAAAGACATGGGTGAGGCGCTGCCGGTCCACTTTGACCATGGCCAGGGGTTCCGTCGTCTCGCCGCGAATCTCCAGGCCTTTGGCGCGGACGACGTCGCGGAACTGGGTGACGGCGTCGTCCACCAGGGCGCCGGGTTCGGACAGCTCCAACTGGAGGCCCGGCTTGCCTCCCTCCAGTTTGGTGAGGTCGAGCAGATCGTTCAGGATGCGCAGGAGGCGTTCGGTGTCGTTACGCGCCGTCATGACGAGATCCTTTTGCATGGCGTTCAGGCCGCTTAACGATTCGGTGAGGAGATGCAGCGCCATGCGGATTCCCGTGAGCGGAGTTTTCAGCTCGTGGCTGACGGTGGCAACGAGATTTGATTTTGCGTCATCCAGCAGGCGGAACCGCGTCACATCATAGAGCACGAGCGCGACCCCCACCAATTCATCGCCGTCTCCGTGCATGCGCACGACGCGAGGCAGATAGAATTTTTCCGTCCCTTTCACGGTGAGGTGAACGACGGCATCGAAACTATTCGGCAAATAGTCCTGATCCTCCTGGACCACCTGATTGGCCAGCTCCTGCAACTTGGCCGGCAGGGACAGTTCGGCCCCTAATTCAAAGATGAGCGCGTTGGCGGAAGCGTTTTTCAGATCGATCCCGCCGGCCTTGTCGAGAACGTAGATGGGATCGGGAAACGAGGCGAGGGCAGTCTCCATTGTCCGGTGAAGACGGATGATTCGGTCGGATGTGTTTTGACGGTATTGATGCAGCTGGGCCGCCATCGCATTGAAGGCTTTGGCGAGCTGGCCGAGTTCGTCCGCCGAGTGCACCGGCACTGGGTTTTTGAGATCGGCCCGTCCCAGCAGCTGGCTGGCGCGCGTCAGGTCCTGGATGGGAGTGAGGATCGCCCTCCCGAGTTGGTAACAGGCGTAACTGGCCAGAACCAGGGCGATCAGCATGCCGAGAATCATCAGCCGGGTCACTTCCTGGACGCTTCGAGCGGCGGCCGCCTTGGTTTGCAGGATGGCATAGTGATTCACTTCCTTGAGCGTTTGGATGTTCTCGAAGATCCGATTCACCGCGGGAATGAACTGCTCCGTGTAAAGCCTGGTGCGGGTCTCCAGATCTGCCGATTCGAGAATCTGCGGTGCTGCCAATTGCAGGGTTTCCAGGTTCTGCACGATCTTATCCGTCGACGACCGTTCAATCGTGGACGATACATTCGTGATCTGCGTGGTCAGGTTCGTGACGAACGCCCGGTGATTCTCCTCGAACATCTGCCGCCTCGGGATTTGGGGGTCTTGCACGAACAACATCATCCCCGTATGCATTTTCCCGGCGGAGATCTCCATTTTTTGGGCGAGGACGACCGCCTGGTAATTCTTCACCACGACAAGGTCCACGCTGTCGGCCAAGCGGGAAAACAGGGCGATGGCGTAGATGCCCACCGCCAGGAGAATCACGACGAAGGGGACTAGGTTTAGGAATAGGCGGGTTCTCAGCATTGGTGCATCCGGCGTGGAATCAGCAGGGATATTCCAGGCACGTCATGAGCTATCCACTTCACCGGAGCCGCGCCGGACGGTGGCTTCGTGGTGAGCCTGCCCTCTCTTCCTTCGGTAGACAACTCTGTACTGGTAGTGCGCCGCCGAGTGAACCCTTTACGGTTCGAGCAGGCACCGCGGTATTTGCCGGTGGAGAGCGGTCGTCGAGGGGAACGGGGCTCAAAGGCCAAACCGTTTCCGTTTCCGATAGAGCGTGGCCGGATCGATATCCAGGACCCGCGCGGCTTCATCCAGCGATGAGGTGCGGCCGAGAACGTGACGAATGTGCTCAATTTCGACTTTCTCCAGCGAAACAAGCTGCCCGGAGGCTCCGCCCTCGGAGGGGCCGCCCGGTGCATGTTCGGGGAGATCCGAAGCGTCGACTTTTTCACCAAGCGCCAGGATGACGGCGCGTTCAATGGTGTTGCGCAATTCGCGGAGATTGCCCGGCCACGAGTATTGTCGGATGGCTGCTTCGGCTTCCGGAGTGAAACCGGTCATTCGCTTGGCGCATTGGGCGGCAAAGAAGTCCAAGTAAGCGCGAGCCATGGGAATCAAGTCGGCGGGTCGTTCCCGCAAGGGAGGCAGCCGGATGGAAATGACGTTGAGGCGATAGTAGAGGTCTTCGCGAAAGCGGTTTTCCTGAACGGCGTTTTTCAGATCCTTGTTGGTGGCGGCGATGACGCGGACATCCACC
>Ga0070689_100000498_pt1 | contig 23122 bp, 21 predicted proteins | sample KBSS23HmetaG_FD_64669 | JGI IMG/M metagenome (GOLD analysis project Ga0070689, IMG submission 64669) | Switchgrass rhizosphere microbial communities from Kellogg Biological Station, Michigan, USA - KBS S2-3H metaG | ecosystem: Host-associated > Plants > Roots > Rhizosphere ...
CCGCCGGCGTCGCGGGGAGGCGTACGTTCGGAACGCCGTCGGCGTTCGCGGTCAAGAACTCGAGGAACGTGGGGAACACGTCTTCGTCGACGGACTTCCCCATGAAGACGTCTTGATGACCATATCCAGGGATCACGTGCAGGCGATGCCGCCCGGGCGCCATCGCTTCCAGCTTTTCGAAGCAAACGACGTTCGAGTCGATGAAGACATGATTCTCCGCGCCCGTCACGAAGAGCACGGGCGTCGTCACGTCGCCGGCGCCTTCGAGGTAATCGTCCGGCAGCGCCGCTACCGCGGCGTTCGACGGATCGTATTTCACGGCGCGCCCGGCGAACACCATCTTCCGCACGTGCCGATAATAGTGGACTCCGGTCCCGCCATAGAGATCCCCGCCGCGACGGTGGGTTATCGGCAGCAGATTCGCGTGGTGGTAGAGCGCGGGCCAACCGGTCCCCCACATCACGCTCAGCATGTGACACGCTTCCACGTCGCATTCCCGGTGAATGAGCGAGGCTACCTTCGAGAAGATTTTCCCCGCCGTAAGCCCGGGATCCTGGCTCCAGCTCGGGCTCAAGTACGGCTGGTTCAACACACGCTCCACCAGAAACGGGGCAGCGACCAGCTTCATGCGCGACCACGCCGGCACGCGCGGCGTGAGCCCGGCGCTGTTCGCGATGACGGAGCAGACGCCGCGAATCGACTTGCCAAAGAGCCCCATGGTGAAGGACACGGCGCCCAGACAGTGACTGATGACGTGTATTGGCCGGTCCCCGATGTGCTTCCGCATTTCCGCGATGGCCGCCGGGTGGTCGAAGAGAGCGATGTCATCCATCGTGTAGCGGTGCGCCCGGAGGTTGTAGGGGAGCCGATTGCTCATTCGATAGTCGAGGCACCACACGTCGTGGAACCCATGGTCGAGCAAGTACCGCACGAGGTTGTAGTGCTCCGGCATGATGAACATGTCAGTCGATGTCGTGAGCCCGTGGATGATCAGCACGGCGTCGTGCGCCGGCGCCGTACCGGCGCGCGAAAATCGCGTCAACGTGAGACCGAGATTGTCACCGGTGGTGAACGGGAGAATCGCGACCCTCGCGTTCGGAACGCCGGCGAGGGTGTAGAGCGGAATCTGTCGTTCAGTCCCCATGGTATCGTCTCCCTCCCTTGCTTTGCCGGCCTTCTTGGGGCCGTGGCGCACGGAGTCGTTGCCCGGGCCGATGGACCCGCGCTGGAGAGCGATGTGAAGTTCGGCCACATGAATTGTATCGTTCCGAATCCCGCCACATGACGACGATTCGTCGTCACGATCCGGACCGCGGTGCAGTCGACGCCAACGCGTCGGCTCGAGCGCATGGTCGCCGTCTTGCGAGCCTGAGCTTCCCCGAGAGCGCGGCGGTTGCCAGGGATCAGGCGGTAAGAACGAGTCGCTCCGCGCGGCGTGACCCGCGCGGAGCAAGTCAGGAAAGAAGCGCGCCGCGACCCGGTGGATCGCGGCGCGCGGGCGCCTCACCCCCCGCGTGACCGCCTACGGACTATCGATCGTGATCCGGCAGTGGCCGAACCTGCACTCGAGGCCCGGGTCGTTGCAGTCGGTGCCGTTGCAGCACGCCTGGCCCGCCGCGCCGCAGGGGACCTGGCACACGCCGCTCTGGCAGGTGAGCCCGGTCTGGCACGGGCTCGCGGTCCCCATGCCGCAGCACGCTTGCCCCGTCCCGCCGCACGCCGTGCAGGTGTTCGACGTGCAATTGAGGTCCGACGCGCAGCGCCCGCCGACGCAGCACGCCTGCCCGGACGATCCGCAGTTCACGCCGACGCGGCAGAGCCCGCCGGTCTGATCGCAGACCAGGCCCGAGTTGCACACGTTGTTCGCGCAGCACGGGTCGCGGAGGTTGCCGCACGAAGTGACCGCCGACGCGACCGCACCGCTCGTATCGCCCTGGTCGGCCTTGGCCGACGCCGATCGGTCGCTCGCATCCGGCGAGCTCGACGCACACCCCACGACGGTGAGGGCGCACGCCAAACCGACTCGAATCCAGCTTCGCTTTTTCATGAGTCTCCTGTGGGTGAATGCGCCCGTCGGCGCGCCGCCGGCGGGCGCTCAACCGACGATGAACCCGCGATCGACGCGCGACACCCGCTTTGCAGGCGGTCGGGACACCCGTGCAGCGTCCGGCGCGATCGCGCGGCAAGGTGCCTCCTCTCTGCCGCGAACGCCGCAAGGGTGTGCTTCGCGCGACGATCGACATCCGTACGCGCCCCCGCGAACGCCGCGGCGTCGTTTCGTTGCAGCGGGCTGGACTCTTCGTGCAGCGAACGGCGATCGGGGCGAGGGCGGGCCTTGACACGTACCGCCCGCGTGACACCGTCGAGGAGACCTTTGGGTGCGGGGACCTCCACGTCAGCTCTCGCGCGGCTCCCCGCGACGTACCGCGGCGCCCGCTGGCTTCTCTTGTTCGGCATCTGGACGGCGGTGGGACTGTTCGATCTCACCCAGCAGATGTTCGACAGCCTGACGACGAGCGGCGCCGGTCTTTCGTGGAGGGCGGTGCTCCTCGATCTCGTGGACGCGTGGCTCTGGGTCGGGCTCACGCCGTTCATTTTCTGGCTGTGCGAGGTCTTCCCGATCGATCGCGCCACGTGGCGCCGCCACGTCGGGGTCCACGCGCTCGCGATCGTCGCGTTCGCGGCGATCGAGATCGGCATCCTCGCCCTGTCGTGGCTCCACCCGCCGAGGCTCCACGCGGCGCCGCTGTTCTCGCGCTTCCTGGAGCAGCTCCTCATCGACGTGTTCAGCTACTCCGGGGTGGCCGGCGCGGCGCACGCGATGGCGTACTACCAGCTCTACGTCGAGCGCCGGCTCCGCGCCGCGGAGCTCGAGACGCAGCTCGGCAAGGCACGCCTCCAGGCGCTCGCCGCGCAGCTGCAGCCGCATTTCTTGTTCAACACGCTCCATTCGATCGCGTCGCTCGTCCGGTCCGAACGGAACGCCGACGCGGTCAAGATGGTGGCGGGGCTCGGCGACCTGCTCCGCGCGGCGCTCCGCCACGACGGTGTCCAGGAGGTCCCGGTGCGCGAAGAGATGGAGTTCGTCGAGCGGTACCTGGATCTGCAGCAAATCCGCTTCCGCGATCGGCTCCAGGTGGAGATCGACGTGGACCCGGTGGCCGAGGACGCGCTCGTCCCCTTCCTCATCTTGCAGCCGATCGTCGAGAACGCGCTCCGCCACGGGATCGAGACCGGCGAAGGCCCGGCGCGCGTCGCGATCCGCGTCGGCGTCGACGGCGAGACGCTCTCGGTGCGCGTCCACAATCGCGACGAACGCCGCGACGCCGCCCCGTCGGGCGACGGCAACGGGATCGGCCTCCTCAACACGCGCGCGCGCCTCTCGGGTCTGTACCGCGAGCTCGGCGGCCTCGAGCTCACGCGCGAAGCGCCGGGCGGCGCGCTGATCCGCCTCACGTTACCGCTCCACCGGACGCCGTGGGAGGCGGGCGCGTGACCGAAGGCACGCGCCGGATCCGCGCGCTCGTCGTCGACGACGAGGCGCTCGCGCGCGCGTCGCTCCGCATCCTGATGGCGAGCGATCCGGAGATCGCGCTGGTCGGCGAGTGCGAGAGCGAATGGCAAATGATGGCGGCGGTCGCGGCGCACCGCCCCGAGCTCCTGTTCCTCGATATCCAGCTCGCCGGCACCGGGCCCGGCGCGCGCGACGGCTTCGATCTCCTCGAGCGGCTCCCGAAGGACGCGGCGCCGGCGGTGGTCTTCGTGACCGCGCACCACTCGTACGCGATCCGAGCGTTCGAGGTGAACGCGCTCGACTACCTCGTGAAGCCCTTCGACGACGAGCGGTTCGCACGCACCCTGCGCCGCGCGAAGGCGTACGTGCGGGCGCACCGCGTGTACGAGCTCGCGGGGCGCCTCGCCGACGCCGTCGATCGCGCGCCGCCGGAGCGCTCGAGCCCGACGGCGCACCTCGATCGGATCGTCCTCCGCGAAGGGAAGCGGATCGCGTTCCTGCCCGTGTCGGACATCGACTGGATCGAGGCCGAGGACTACTACGCGCAGATCCATGCCGGCGATCGGACGCACCTCCTCCGCCAGTCCTTGAACGACCTCGAGAAGCGCCTCGATCCGGCGCGGTTCGCGCGCATCCACCGATCGGCGATCGTGAGCCTCGATCGGATCACCGAGCTCCGCTGCCTCCCGCACGGCGAGTACGTCGCGGTCCTGCGCGACGGCACGACGCTCAAAGTGAGCCGCACCCACCGCCGCCGCCTCGCCGACGCGCTCGCGCTCCGGTGACGGCACGCCGCGCGTCACCCGATCGTGAGGACCGTCGCGCGGAGGCCCTTGTCGCGTGACGCGTGCTCGACCGCGTCGTTCACGCGCGCCAGGTCGAACGTCGCTGTCTCGAACACGTCGAGCGGAATGCGGCCGCTCGCCGCGAGGCGCACGAGGTTCGCCGGGGCGCTCGCGGGGTACATGAAGCACCCGCGCACGACGAGATCGCGCACCATCGCCTCGCTGTAGGGCAAAGGCACGTCGGCCTGCACGCCGCCCATGAGCACCGCCGAGCCGCCGCGCCGGAGCGCGCGGATGCAGGCGCGCGTCGCTCCGGGGTCGCGCGCCTGGCCGACGAAGTCGAGGACCTCGTGCGGCCCGCCGCTCGACGCGTCGCGGAGCGCGGCGATGTCCGCCGCCTCGTCGCCCCGGAGCTGCACCGGGACGACCAGCGACCCGCACGCGGCGCGCAGCCGCTCGAGCGCCGCCGCGTCGCGCCCCACGGCGAGGACGCGCGACGCGCCCATCGCGAGCGCCATGACCACGCCCGCCGCGCCGAAGCACCCGTTCGCGCCGTTCACCGCCACGACGTGACCCGCGGCGACGCCCCCCGCGAGGAGGCCGCCGTACGGGACGACGAGCGTGCCGAGGACCGAGAGCGCGAGCACGCCTCGATCGTCGAGGCCGCGGAGCGGCGTGACGCAGCTCGCTGGCCAGATCACCCGCTCGGCGAACGCGCCGTCGGGCCACGCGCGCCGGAGCGCGGCGGACGTGCCGCTCCAGCCGACGAGGAGCCACGTGACGCCGTCCGTGCTCTGCAGATACGACGTCAGGAGCACGCGCTCCCCGGGCTCGATCCCCTCGACGTCGCTCGCCACCTTCTCGACCACGCCGATGCCGCCGGCGCCCGGCGTGAACGGGACCGGGAGCGGCGCGCCTTGCCGCCCGGCGAAGACCTCCTTCGCGTACGAGATGACGCGCGACGTGAGAACCTTCACCGCCACACCGCCGGATCGGATCCCGCGTTCGAGCTCGCGATCGAGCTCCGGCACCGCGTCGTCCCGGACCACCAGCGGCTCGCCGAGCCGCTCCAATCGTGCACGCTTCATGACGATCACCTCCGCGCGCTACGATGCCCACCAGCGCCGGACTGCAACAGGAGCCGCCCGATCATGGTATCGAGAGTCCCAGTCTCCTCCCCCGCCCCGCCGCCCGTCGATCGCGACGACGCTCGGCGCGCCGCGCTCGGCGCGTTCCTGCGCGCGCACCGCGAGCGCCTCGAGCCCAAGGCGCTCGGCATCGCGAGCTCGGGCCGCCGCCGCACGCCCGGGCTCCGCCGCGAGGAGGTCGCGCAGCGCGCAGGCGTTGGCGTGGCCTGGTACACGTGGCTCGAGCAAGGGCGCGACATCCACCCTTCGCGCGACGCGCTCGCGTTCATCGCCGACGCCCTCGTCCTCGACGGCGCTGCGCGCGAGCACCTCTTCACGCTCGCGGGGCAGACGGCGTCGGAGCCGCCCGACCTCGTGGCGGTGCGCGTGCCGCCGTCGCTCGCGCCGATCCTCGCCGCGCTCGAACCGAACCCCGCCTACGTCCACGACCTCCGCTGGAACGTGCTCGCCTGGAACGCCGCCGCCGACGACGTCTTCGGCTTTTCATCGCTCCCCGAGGACGCGCGCAACAGCGTGCTCCTGATGTTCACGCGGCGGTGCTCCCGCGTCCGCATCCGCGACTGGGAGCACGTCGCCGAGCGGATGGTCGCGGCCTTCCGCATGAGCGTCGGCCCGTACCTCGGCGACCCGTCCGTCGAGCCGCTCCTCGCCCGGCTCCGCGCCCACGAGGACTTCGTCCGCATGTGGAATCGTCAAGACGTGAGCGTGCGCCGCGTCGGCCGGAAGACGCTCGAGCACCCGAAGCTCGGCGAGCTCGTCTTCGATCACCAGGCGTTCCAGGTGATCGACGCCCCCGCGCTGCGCCTCATCGTCTACACGCCGGCGAAGCGCTGAGGGGTGACGCGACGCCGGGATCACCGTGCGTCGCGTCAGGGTCGCGTCACCTCTTCGCGAACGGGGTGCGCGGGCTCAGTTCGCCTCGAGGAAGAACGGGCTCAGCGACACCGTGGCGTTGTTGCCCGCGCCGACCAAGCCGGTATACGTCTTGGTCTTCTCGACGGTGTAGAACGAGTCGACGTAGTCGTCGTCGTTTGCGAACCAGCTCGACGGCATCGCGGCGATCACGCGATTGGCAATCTCGGTGATCGCCTGGATCGCCGGGACGCCCGCGAGGCTGCCGACCGCGCCGACCGCGGTGACGAGCGCGGTCACGAGGTCCTGGTAACTGGTGTTGTCGTCCTTCTCGAATAGCTGGATGTTCGCCGCCTGGAAGGCGTAGTTGGTCCAGTCGATGACGATCTGGTTCGGCGTGTACGTCGTGCCGTCGTTGTCGAGGTACGGCATGTCGACGATCCGCAGATCGGGCGTGTTGCTGTCGCTGACCACGCTCGATACGACCGCGTAGATTTCGGCGGCGCCGAGGATCCACGGCTCCTCGTCGTTGACCAGGCGAATCGAGTCGAGCTTCGTGGTCCACCGGCCCGTGCCGGTGGTGCCGGTGGTGATCTTGGGCGCCACGTGCTGGAGCCCGGCGCGCTGAAGCATGAGGTTCGCCTCCGCGACGCCCTTTCGCATCGCGAGCCGGCCGTTGGTCTCGATCACGAGCACCGGGACCGCCGGCGGCTTTTGCGCGTCGAGGGTCACCCGGGTACCTCCGAGCGAGTACGCGGGGATCTCGGTCCAGTTGCGCTCGTTGCCCGCCGGCGCGTACGCGATGAGCAAATTCGCGCTGTCGCCCCCACCTTCGGGCTCCCGCAGCCAGACCTCGGGCACCGCGTCGCCGCCCAGGTTGGTGCCAGCGCTGGCGGCCAGCTCCGGCAGCTCGGCCAGCGCGATCGATCCGCTGGCGCGCAGCTGGCCGAGGATGCGCTCGCGCGTGGATGCATCGGACAGCGCCGCGGCGGCGTGCACGGCGGTGGACTGCTTGAACGTCTGCAGGCTCGACGCTTCACTCGGAGAATCGGCCGGGGGCGGGCTCGTGGCGTCCTTCTCGCCCGACGAACAACCGACGGCTCCGAACATGAACATGGCGCAAACAACTACAGATCTCCAGTGACCCATTCGCTTGCTCCTCTCGACAGGAACTACGGGGGGAAATGCAGCTGACGCGCGGCACCGTACTCCACGGCCCGTCGCTGGAGCAAAGCGCGCGAGCGTTCCGTAGAGGAAACACAATTTGCTGGGTGGTTAATTCGGTACGTCAGGATGGTATCACAACGTTGTGGGCCCGATACCCACCACACCAGACAACTGTCGGCTTCACCCCTTCACGACGTGCCCCCACCGCGCCATGTCCTCGAGCGTGTCGAGAATCGACGTCTCCACCGGCCGGAATTTCAGGCCGAGCTCTTTCTGGATCTTGCTCGTGTCGTAGCGCGGGACGCGGCCGACGTGCGTGCGGAGATAGGAGCCGACGCCTTTCGGTTGGAGGTACGACGAGAGGCGGACGGCGAAATCGCCTATCGCGCAATCCATTCCGAGCTTCGGGAGCTTGTTGCCGGTCCCCCACCCGTTCTTCTCGAGCAGCTCCACGAGGGATCGCATCGCGATGGTGTCGCCGGCGGTGATGTAGCGGCCGTTCGCGTCGGGGTTCTCGAGCGCGCGCACGTGCGCGTCGGCGACGTCGCGCACGTCGACGAAGCCCCAGGCGAGGTTCATCACGCCCGGGTAGGTGCCCTTCAAGAGGTCGACGAAGATCTGGTTCGAGGTGTTGATCGACGGAGTGAGCGACGGGCCGATCACCAAGAATGGGTTGATCACCACCAGACTGAACTTGGGCTTTTCGGCTTCGACGAGCTGCCACGCGGCGCGCTCGGCGAGCGTCTTCGAGTAGTAGTACGGATTGCGATCGAGGCTCGACTTGTCGTTCCAATCGGCCTCGGTGAGCACGCGTTCGCTCTCCGGCTCGTCGGTGATCGCCGCCATCGACGACGTCACCACGACGCGACCGACGGTGCTCGCCTTCGTCGCCGCGGCGAGCACGTTGCGCGTCCCCTTCACGGCGGGATCGACGAGGTCCCTTTGCGGATCTTTCGTGTCGAGCACGTACGGGCTCGCGGTGTGGAGGACGGCGTCCATCCCATTCACCGCGCGGTCGAACGCGCCGTCGGTGAGCAGATCGGCACAGACCAGCTCGAGGCGCTCGCTCGCGCCGGGGAGCTTCCGCAGCGGCGCGAGCTCTTTCTCCTTCTTCAGCGAGCGCACGGTGCCGCGCACGTGATGGCCATTCGCCAGGAGCTGCTCGACGATCCGTGAGGCGATGAAGCCGGTAGCGCCGGTGACGAGGACGTTCATGTCGGGATCTCCTTGACGATGTCGGGATGCCCGAGATGCGCGGCGCGCGCCAAGCCCTCGAGCCAACGCTGGTGAAAGTGCAAAAGACCGCGGCGGATCGCCGCGCGCAGGAGACGCGGGGCCGCGCCGCGCTGCGTCTCTTCGGTGACGAAGCGCGTGACGGCGCCCGCGCGCTCGATCTCCCACGCGTGATAGCCGCGCGCGCCGAGCCCCTCGCCTCGCCACGCGAGGCGTTCGTACGGGACGAAGACGTCGATGACCGTGGTGACGGGGACGCCGAACGTCCACCACGTGAATTTCGTGCCGGCGCGCAGGTCGGGGCCCGGCTCCCCGACGAAGCGCAATCGACGGCAATTCGAATACAGCTCGTGCCAGCGCGACGCGCGCACGAGCCACGGCCAGATGCGCTCGGGCGACGCGTCGGTCTCGAGCACGTTGCGTGCGTGGACCGACGCGACCTCGGGGCGCAGATCGTCGGGCCACGCGATCACGTGACCACCTCGACGCCTTCGATGGACGATACGAAGTCGGGGCCGAATACCTGCGACGGTGCCTGGAATCCGGGCTTCGCCTCGGAGATGCGCTCGATGGCCGCCACCGCGACGCGCGCGGTGAAGTCGTACGCCTCGGGGCCGCGCAGGCGCACCTCGGCGCGGCGCGCTCCGTCCTCTGCGATCGCGAGGACGCGCGTGTGACCGCGCGCTCGCTCCGCGTCGCTCGGCCCGGCCGGCGCGCGCGCCACGAGCGCGCCGATCGCGCCCCGGACGATCTTCGCGTGGCGCAGGCGCGAGCGCATGAGCGCGCGCACCGGCGCCGGGAACGCGGCGTAGGTCTCGATGTCGGGGACGCCGGTGGCGGCATGAATGCTCACGAGATCGGCGCGGTGCGGGTTCGACGCGACGCGGACGACGCCGCCGCCGAGATCGAGATCGAGGACGCGCGCGGCGGGTGTGTCCTCGACGAGCACGCCGCCCCGGCGCGCGAAGCCGGGCGTGGCGAGCGCCGCGAAGAGCGTGTCGAGCGTCCCGCGCGACGCGCCGCCCACCGTCTCGAACGCGACGGTGACCTTGGTCGCGCTCGGCAGCTCGCGCACCGCGAGCGCCGCGGCGCACTCGGTCGGCACGACGCCGAAGCCGACCCCGGGCATGAGCATGACGCCGCGCGCGGCGGCCTCGCCGTCGAGCGCGCGCACCGCTTCGTGCTCCGCGACCTCGCCCGCGAGATCGAGGTAGTGCACGCCGGCCGCCATGCACGCGCGCGCGAGCGGCGCCGCCGTCCTCGTGAACGGGCCCGCGCAGCTCAGGACCGCCGTCACGCCGTGGAGCTCCGGCGCGTCGACCGGGAACCTGCGCTCGACGTCGCCCGAGCGACCGCCGGTGACCACCGGGACGCCGCGCGCCCGCGCGGCCGCCACCACCAGACCGCCCGTGTACCCCGTCGCGCCGTAGATCAGGATGATCATACTGAATGAACTATATGTATACGTTCGGTTCAATCAGTCAAGTGTGCTAGGGTCACCCCGTGGCGGCGACCAAGGGCGAGGACAAGCGGCGGCGGATCGTCGAAGCGGCGACCAGCTTGTTCAATCGATACGGCTTCAAGCGCACGAGCGTCGACCTGCTCGCGGCGGAGGCGGGTGTCGCGAAGCCGACCGTCTACGCGTACTTCGACGACAAGGACGCGATCTTCCGCGCGGTCGCCGAGCACGTGTGCGACGAGCTCCTCGCCGCTGCCGAGCGGGCGAGCACCGCGGACGCCCCGATCGATGAGCGGCTCGGCGGCATGCTCGCCGCGAAGCTCACACGCTACTGGGAGCTCGTGCACGCGTCGCCGCACGCGCAGGAGCTCCTGGACTCACAAGGTCGCCTCGGCAGCGAGGTGGTGCAGCGAGCCGATCGCGCCTATCTCGACCTTCTGGCGTCGGTGATCGAGTCGTCCAAAGAGATCGATCCGAGGCGGGCCGGCCTCACGGCGAAGTCGGCCGCCGCGCTCCTCGTCCGAGCGGCCTCGGGCGCGGCGTACGACGCGACGAGCGCCGCTTCGCATCGGAAGCACCTCACGGAGATCGTCCGCGTGATCACCGCCGCGATGAAGCGCTGAGGTCCGCTTCGCTCGGCGTCACCTCGCCCGCGCGAGCCACGCGTCGATCGAAAACCGGTCCGCGTCGCGGGGCAGCACCAGGACGAACAGGACGAGGGCGAGTCGCGGGATGACGTGGGTGTGGAACTCGTAGAGCGGTTCCTTCAGGAGGTGCCCGAACGTCACGATCAGGAGGACGAAGCCGTGGCGGGCACCTCGATCCCCTTCGTCGAGCTCGTCGCCGGTGCGCTCGTCCTCGTCGGCTGGCCCACGCGCGGCGAGCCAACTCGGAGAACACCCCGCTCGCCGCTTCTCGGTCCGTCGCCGTGATCTTGGCCATCCGGTCGTCGCGCCCCGGCCGGAGGATGTCACGGCCTCGCGCGGCCCTTCAAGGACGAACTGGTCTGGTGGATCGGTCGTCATCTGGCACTGGCGACCGTACCGGATCGGAATCACGATCCCGCGCATGATCGTCGATATTCGCGACTACACCCACGTTCCCGGCGGACGAAGCAAGATGATCGAGCGGTTCGAGGGACTGTTCATGGACGAGCAAGAGCGCCTCGGCGCGAAGGTGCTCGGCCTGTTCCTCGACGCCGATGACGACGCCCGCGTCGTCTGGCTCCGCGCCATGCCCGACCTCGACACGCGCAAGCGCGTGCTGACCGAGTTCTACGCCAACGGCGAGATGTGGCGAGCGAACAAGGAGGAGGTCAACACCTGGTTCGTCGACACCGACAACGTGCTCCTCGTCCGCCCGCTCGGCGAGATCGCCGCTCCCGCCACCACCGAATCGACTGTGGGCATGTACACGCACGTCGGTCCCCAACCGCTATCGCCGGAGCACCGGTCGCAGATCGATCGCGAGGTCACGACCGCGATCGCCGAGGCCGGCGGGCGCCTCCTCGTGACGTTCGCCACCGATCCCGTCGAGAACAACTACCCCAAGCATCCGATCCGGACAGGCGAGCACGGTCTGATCTGGTTTGCGACCTTCTCCACCTACAGACCGCTGCCGCTCGCGTCGGTGCAGCAACGCCGGTTGGTCCCGACGAAGCGGTCGCGTATGCGCTGAGTTAGCGCGGTGCGTGCTGGCTACCCTACGCATCCGGGCGGAATTGTGGCGGGAGCCAACGATCGCGAACGGCTCGACCGGCTACCCGGCATGTCAGCACGGGGCGTGTGCAAACCTCGTTCACGGCCACCCGGTCGCACCGAGGCGGGTCGCACAAAAGACCGCGGCGCTTTCCGTCAGCCATCGTCCTGCGCAGTCGCGACACGGCGGCGCAACTCTTCGGGATCCATGCCCCGTCCGCGGCAGCGGGTGTCGAAGTCAGGCTCACGCATGTCCAGCGGAAAGGCAATACGCTCGATCGAGCCCATGCCGAATAACAGCCCGCCATTTGCAAAGGTGAAGTCCTGATGCCCGATCCCCATGGCCAGTCCGCGTCCTCCGAGCACGCCGTCCACGTGGAAGACAAAGCGGGTCATGGTGCCGTCCTTGTCGAACTCGTACACCGATTCCCACGAGGGCCCGTAGAGAAGCGGGATGAGGGCAGGTACGAAGCGCTCTGAATCGGTTTCGCCCTCGAGGTACACGCGTGCCGGGCGGAAGAGCCCAGGCGGACCGATGTGGACGGCGCGGATCGCATCCAAGGCGAAGAAGTCGAGCTCCGTGGGCGTGGTGCCCTCGAGCCGGATGATCTCGAGCGCACCGAGGTGGCTGAGCGAGGCATTGGTCAGCGCGCCGTGGTGGTCCGGCGCTCGGTTGGCCTCAGGCGTGGCGTCGCGTCGCACCTGCCAGACGTGGGCCAGACGGGGCCTATAGGGGCTCTTCGCGTCAGCGAGGCGCCCGAGGAGCTTCTTGCAGAGCTCAAGCTCTTCTCCGGCTGGGGGAGCCTCGAGCTCGTCGTCGGGTGATGCATAGCGGGAGGCGGCGAGCAGATCGAGGCAGTTGAGGTGGTGGAGGCGGAGGGTCTCGCGCGGTTCGAGCGCGTCCAGGCGGGCGAGGAGCGCGGCCTTCTCCTTCGGGGCGCGGGTCCAGTATTCGCGCTGGAGGGCGACGAGAGCCTCCAGGGAGAACTTCCGCTGGGGCTCGCTCGCCGCTTTCTCGTCAACGCCGAGGAAGCGTTTAAGAAAATCGATCATGCGGAGCACGATATTCGCCTTGGAGTGGGTTGCCTACGGGATGGTGCCGTTCGATCGCGTGGCGCAAAGCCGCTGGACCCGCTCCGCGATCGGCGGGTGGGTCGACAGGAGCTCGTCTCCTGATCGCGAATCTCTGGAACTCGCCACGACGGCCGGAGAACGCTCGGTCTCCGACATCCCTTCTCGAGCAGGCGATTGGTGTCGAACTCGGCGTGCTCGTCCCGACGAGCGTCGCTCCCGTGTGAAGTGTGCCAAAGTGAGTCGCCTTCGGTCCCACGACCCGCTGCAGCAAGCGGTTTTCCCGCTGGTTCACGCGCGCACGGAGCTTGCTAACATTCGTGCGATGCTCCTGCGCACGAAACGTCACCGCGCGGCCCGCGCCGCGATCCCGGCGCTCTCCCTCTTCGCTGCGGCGAGCGCCGCGGCGGCGCCCGCGCCGCCGTGTTTCCCCGCCACGATCACGCCGACGCTGACGGGCGAGGTGCCGGCGACGCTCCCGGCGTTCGCGTACAGCGCGGTGCAGGCGAAGGCGACCGACATCCATCTCTTCGACGTGACCGGCGGCGCGAAGAACGAAGTGGCGTTGACGCTGGGGCCGGTGATCGGCGGGCTCCTGAAAGTGGCGCCGGCGAGCCCGCTCGTACCGGGCGAGTCGTACCAATTGCAATATGCGGCGTTCTGCGACTATGGCGGGTTCAGCACGGAGCCGTTGTCGTTCACCGCAGGGCCGGCGGCTCCGTTGCCGACGCACGTGGGGCAGATCGTCGGCGCTCCGCAGATTCGCGAGTACCCGAAAGGGAACTATTCGCTCCAGGCGACCTACGCGATCGCCGACGAGATGAAGCCGTGGACGAACCTGGTTCACTTCTCGCTGATATGGCGCGACACCAACGCGGACATGTTCATCCAGTCGCAGCCCGAGCAGGGGACGCTCCACGCGACCGCCGACGGGCCGTGCAGCAACCTCACGCAGGGGACGACGCACCATAGCTTCGTGCTCCGCGCGACGAGGGTGTTCGCCGATCCGATCGAGAGCGACCCGACCGACGTCGAGCTCGACTGCGCGGCGGTCGTTCCGGCGACGCCGGCGACACCGAGCACGCCGAGCACGCCGAGCACGCCGGCGCAGAACGACACGACGTCGTCATCGAGCACCCACCATGGGTGCGCGGCGGGCCCGGGCGCCGCGTCGCCGGGTGCGGCGCTGGCAGCGATCGGCGCGATCGGCGCGGCATTCGCGCGCCGGCGGCGCGCCAAGCGGATCACCGCGCCGTCGGATCGGGATCGAGCCGCATCGGCTGCCACGCGCCGTAGGTGAACGACCGCCATAGCCACTCGATCGGCCCGAAGCGAAAGCGCCGGAGCCACGCCGTGCTCGCGGCGAGCTGCGCCACGTACACCGCGATGCCGAGGAGCGACGCGCGCGCCGACCCCATTCGCCCGAACATGGCGAGGCCGTATCCGTAGAAGACGAATCCGAAGATCAGCGACTGCATCAAATAGTTCGTCAGGGCCATCTGGCCGAGCGGCGCGGCGCGCGCCAGGATCGCGCGGCCGAGCGGGCGCGTGAGGCACGCGAGCGCGGCGGCGGCGTAGCCCAGCGCGAGCGCGATCGGACCCCACGCCTCGGCGATCATCCGCACCGGCCCGGGGAGGAGCGCCAACGCGCCGCCGGGCGACTTCGTCGCCCACTCCGCGGCGAGGCCGAGCGCGCTCGCGAGCGCGGCCAGGATCGCGAGCACCGCCGCGCGACCGCGCGAGCGCTCGACGAGCCGAGCACGCCACGACCACGCACCGACGAGCATCAGGCCGAGCGTGCGCGGCGCCGCCCACACGAGGAGCGCTCCGATCGGTTCGAGCTCGCGCACGCGGAACGCGAGGACCTCGGCGGCGCCGCCGTCGCCGTACGCGCGATGCGCCGCGCGGATGTGGGCCTCCATCGCCGCGAGCGACGGAAACGGCGTCGGGAGCGGGAGCGGAACGGCGTGCAGGATCAAACAACCCACGCCGGCGGCCAGGATCGCGCGCGACGAGCGCCCCAATACCGGAACGGCGATCAGCCCCAACAGGGCATATTCGGTCAGGATATCGCCGTTCCAGATCAAGACGAGGTGCGCCGCGCCGACGGCGAGGAGCGCGAGCAGGCGCCGGACGATCGGCCGCACACCGCGACCGCGCTGCGCCGCGAGGCCCGCGCCGAACAGGAACGAGAAGACGATGAACCCCTTCGCCTCGACCGCCACGACGAGCGCGCGCGTGACGAGCTCGTCGATCGGCGAGGCGCCGCGCTCGGGCATGAACTGCTCGAAGATCGACACGCGGAACTCGGTCACCAGATTGACCATCATCACGCCGAAGAGCGCGAGGCCACGAAGCACGTCGAGCTCGAGCATGCGGTCCGCAGGAGCGACCGGCGCGGGCGAGCTCGGGTCCATGGGTGGCGCCCATCGTACGCGCTGCTTCGAGAAAAACGAGCACGGCTCAGCGTGCGCGCGGCGCGACGAGGAAGAACGCGGCTGCCGCGCCCAGGAGAGCGAGGACGGCGCTCGCCATCATCGCACCGCGGAAGCCGTCGACATACGCGTCGTCGAACGCGGAACGAAGCGCGCGGTGCAGCGCGGGCGCGACGTCGTCGGGGATCGTCGCGCCGGCGAGTTTGCGGCGTTCGATGGCGACGCGAGCCGCCGCCGCGGCCGGGAGGTGGATCGCAGCGAGGCGGTCGTCGAGCATCGTATCGAAGCGCGCGAGGACCACGACGCCGAGCGCCGCGACGGCGAGGAGCGACGCTGCGCGCGAGATCGCGTTGTTGATCCCGGACGCGACGCCGGCGTGGCTCACGTCGACCGATCCCATGACCGCGGTCGTGAGCGGCGCGATGGTGATTGCCATCCCGATACCCAGGACGACGAGCGGCGGAAAGAAGGTGGTCCAGTACGAGCCACCCACGCCGGGGACCGCGAGCCACGCGAAACCGGCCGCCGCGACGCTCGGGCCGACGACGAGGAGCGGCCGCGCGCCGATGCGCGTCGCGACCTTCCCCGCCAACGGGCTCCCCGCCGACACGATGAGGATGAACGGCAGGAGCGCCGCGCCGGCTTGCGGGGGCGCGTAGCGCTGCACTTGAATGAGGTTGAAGGGGATGAAGAAGAAGCTCCCGCCGAGCCCCGCGTAGAGGAGGAGCGTGAGCAGGTTCGTGCCGGCGAACGTCCGCGAGCGAAAGAGCCGGAGCGGCACCATCGGATGGGCGACGCGCGCTTGCACGGCGACGAAGACGGCGAGCGTGGCGAGCCCCCCGCCGACGAGCGCCACCGTGCGCGGCGCACGGATCCCGCCCGCCGCGGGCGCATCGATGAGCCCGTAGACGACGAGGCCGAGGCCCGCCGTCGCGAGCGCGGCTCCGAGCCAGTCCATCCGTGCCGCCGTCACGTCACCGCGACTCTCCGGGACGCGGCGCGCGAGGACGACGACGACGATCGCGAGCGGCACGTTGACGTAGAAGAGCCACCGCCACGACGCGTGCGCCACGACGTAGCCAGCGGCCACCGGGCCGATCGCGGCGGTCATCGCGCTCGCCGCGGACCACGTTCCTATCGCGCCGCCCCGTAAGTTCTCCGGATACGCGGCGCTGATGAGCGCGAGGCTCCCCGGCACGAGGAGCGCCGCGCCCGCTCCTTGCGCCGCGCGCGCACCGACGAGGAGCGCGGACGTCGGCGCCGCGCCGCACACGGCGGACGCGAGCGCGAAGACCGCGACGCCCGCGACGAAGACGCGCCTTCGCCCCATGCGATCGCCGAGGGCGCCGCCGACGAGAACGAGCGACGCGAGGAGGAGCGCGTACGCTTCGACCACCCATTGGGCTTGACCGACGGTCGCCGCGAGATCCCGCTGCATCACCGGGAGCGCGATGTTCACGATGGTTCCGTCGAGGAACGCCATCGCGGAGCCCAGGATGGCGGTGATCAACGTGAGGCGAGCGAACGGCGGGAGCGGCGGCACCTTCATAATCAACATACTTCGATGCCTCGCATTGGGCACTCTCGGTATAGAAAGGACTCCCCATGCCCGTCATCGAAGCCGCAGCCCTCCGCAAGTGCTACGGCCGCGATCTCGCGCTCCACGGGCTCGATCTCGCCGTCGAGCGGGGCGCCGCGTTCGGCCTCATCGGCCTGAACGGGGCGGGCAAGACGACGTTCATCAAGCTGCTCCTCTCCGTCGTCCGTCCCACGTCGGGGACCGTACGCGTGCTCGGCGGCTCCCCCGAGGAGCCGGCGGTCCGCGCGCGAATCGGGTATCTGCCGGAGCGACTGCACTTGCCCGATGCGCTGAAGCCGGCGCAGTTCCTCTCGTCGGTGGCGCGCCTCAAAGGGCTCGACGCCGAGCCGTCTTCGCTCTCGCGAGCGCTCGAGCGCGTGGGCCTCATCGGCGACGCGCATCGTCGGATAGGCGGTTTCTCGAAGGGGATGCGGCAGCGCCTCGGCCTCGCCGCCGCGCTCCTCGGGAGCCCCGATCTGCTCGTGCTCGACGAGCCGACCGACGGCGTCGATCCGCTCGGTCGCGCCGCCATTCGCGCGATCCTGACCGAGGAGCGCGCCCGCGGAGCCACGCTGTTCCTGAACTCGCATCTCCTCTCCGAGACCGAGCGGGTGTGCGATCGAATCGGCATCCTGGCGGGCGGAAAGCTCCTCCGCGAAGGGACGCTGGCCGAGCTCTGCGGCGAGGCGAACGCGTGGATCGCGCGCTTCGCGGAGCCGGTCCCCGAGGACGCGCTCCTCCGCATCGGGTGGACGCGCGGCCTCTCGCCGGGGACGTTCCGCTGTCACGCGGCCGACGCGGACGCGCTGTCCGTCCTCCTCGATCGCGCCCGCGCCGGCGGCGCGCGCCTCGTCGAGCTCCGGCCCGACGCGCGCACGCTCGAAGAGGTACTCTCCGATGTCGTGGGGGACGCGTGAGGCCGGTGTTCGTCATCGCCGGCGATCTGCTGCGCGAAGCGGCGGCGCGGCGCTGGTTCCTCGGGCTCTTCGCCGGCATCACGCTCGTCGTCCTCGTGTTCGGCTTCGCGCTGCGGATGGACGTGGTCGACGGCGCGCTCGCGGCGACGCGCCTCTTCGGACGGCCGATGCACACGGACATCCGCACCGCCGAGAGCGTGATGAGCTCCGTGTTCCTCGCCCTCGCCTACCTCGTCTTCTACGGCGGGCTCGCCTTCGGTGTCGTCGCGTGCGCCGACTTCGCGCCGGAGCTCCTCGCGCCCGGGCGGATCGAGCACCTCCTCTCGCTCCCAGTGCGGCGCTGGCAGCTCCTCCTCGGCACGTACCTCGGCGTGCTCGGCCTCGCGGTCGTCGGATCGCTCTACGGGTCGGGGGCTTTCACGCTGCTCCTCTCGGTGAAGTCCGGCGTCTGGACGGCGCGGCCGATCGTCGCCGGTCTGCTCGCCGCCGCGACGTTCGGCGCCGTGTACGCGGCGATGCTCGCCGCCGCCGTCTTCGTCCGCAGCGCGGCCCTCTCGGCCGCCGTCGGGGCGGTGATCGTCATCTTCGGGATCATCGCCGGCGAGCGCGAGGACCTCGCCCCGCTCTTCGAAGAAGGGGTGTCCCGCGCCGCCTTTCTCGCCGCGACCGCGCCGGCACCGCGCATCTCGCAGCTCGCGAGCCACGCCGCCGATTTCGCGGCCTCGCGCCCGGTCGCTCTTGCTGTCATGCTGAAGGCTCTCGTCGGGCTGGGGATGTTCGCGGGCGGGTGTGTCGTCGTCGGGATGTGGAAATTCGAGCGGAAGGATTTCTGATGAACAACGCGATCTGGCTCGGCGCCGCCCTGGCGCTCTTCGGCGCCGGCGCCTTCGTGATGACGTGGAACGATCCGGCCGCGGCCGAGCGCGAGCGCGTCGCGCGCCTCGAGTTCCCGACCCACCCGCGGCCGACCGACGAGGCCCGCCTCGACGCGCGGCGCACCCTCACGCCCGCGCCGCTCGCGACCGCATCGGTGGCCGCCGCGCCGGCGCGCCCGCACGATCCGCTGCTGGTCGCGCTCGCCGCGCCGGCGGACGTCGCGATGATCGTCGAGGCGGGGACGATCCTGCGCACGCCGCTCGGCGAGCGGATGCTCGGGTGCATGACGGCGCAAGAGCGCGAGCACCTCGAGGGCAAGATGAACGAGCAGGGCGTGCGGTGGCTCGACGTGGTCGACCGCGTCGCCGTCTCGCTCGCCGCCGGGAGCGACGACACGGTCTTCATCGTCGCCGGCAAGCTCGGCGGCGTCGACTGGTCGAAGGTGTTCGTCGGCGCGACGGTCGAACGGCACCCGACCGGCGCCGCGCTGTTCACCTCCGGCGCCTCCGGCACCTCCCGCGAGCAACACGCCGCGGTCTGGAACGACTCGCTCGTCCTCGTCTCGAGGACCGCCGAAGCGCTCGACGTGCGCCTGAATCGCCTGCGCGACGGCGGGGCCGGCGTGCCGCTCGCGTTCGCCGAGACCGAGGAGTACGGCGAGATTTACGGCGTCGTCGGCAAGCGCGCGCTCGCCGGCCTCGCCCCGGACGATCTGCGCGATCGGATCGAGGCGGACGCCGCGCAGGCGGTGATCCACGTCGACGCGCGCGACGACGTGCTCCTCGTGGCCGACGTCGAGGGCGACAGCGCGAACGAGATCGACGACCTCGGGAAGTCGCTCGGCGCCGCGCTCGCCGTGGCGCGCGTCAAGGCGAAGAGCGACGGGCACGATCACGTCGTACGGCTGCTCGACGCGTCGCGCGTGAGGACGCTCGAGGGCGCCTTGCGCGCCGAGGTCGCGATCCCGACGGCGCTCGTCGAAGAGCACTTCACGCGCTGCGGAGACCGCACGGAGTAACGCCCGGAGGCAGCGCTCCTACCCCGCGGCGTCATCGGAGAGGGGCGGCCTTTCGCTCTCCGGGAGCCATCCGTGCTTCCGCAGGAACACGCGCACCTTGGCGAACCATTCTTGCGCCTCGATCGGCGTGACGCGCTCGTCGGGCACGTAGATCGGCTCGTCGGGCGCCCGCCGCTCGAGCGCGATGCGCACGCGCTCCCTCCCCTGCCCGCCCCTCTCGGTCTGCCGCGTCTCCCTGTCGAGCGTGACGTCGACGAGATCGTCGAGCCCGACGCGCACGGCGGGACCTTTGCGCCGTTCACGCGTCACCTCGACCGCCCCGTTCTCCACGCGAAGGACGAAGCGCCCTTCGCCCGCGCGCCACCTGAAGAGGAACACGACGACGGCGACCGCGATGGGCAAAAGTGCGGCGGTCGGCGACACGTACTTGGCGAGCATCCCGGCCGCGAGCGCCGTCAGCACGAACGGTGCCATCGCGGATCCGGATCCGTCGCCGCTGTCGCCCGGCGCGGGCGCCGCGTCGATCACGAGCTCTCGCGGCGTGTCGCCTCCGCCCGCATCGGCCGCGGCCATGGAGCCAGTCTAGCGCGCGCGGGCGGCGGAAACATCGTGTCAGGAATCGAGCGGCCGCGGAGAACTCCTCTCCACGTGAGGAGAGACGTCCAGCCATGAGACTTCGTAACGCGTTTCGCGGCGCCTTCGCGGTCACCGTCGTGTCCGGGGTGCTCGCCGGCGGCCTCGCCCAGTCGACGCCGCTCGCGCCGATCGGCCCGGTCGACCAGGCCAAGGTTCGTGCGCTCGATCTCGACGCCGTGCACGCGACGCAGCGCTACGCCGCGGCGCGCGCGGCCCGCGGATCGACCGCCGCCGCCGCGGCCGACGTGAAGACGGCCGAGGACCGCGTCAACCAGGCGATGCATGCGTGGTCGCAGGGCGGGGCCGCGGTGTCGTGCACTCTCCCCGAAGGGCGCGCGCGCGCCTTCGCCGAGGTGAGCGAGCGCGCGACGATTATCTTCCGGCGGGCCGCGGGGACGCTCCACACCAGCGTCCCCGATCTTCGATCGGCGCCGCGCTGCGCCGGCGACATCACCATGGATCGCATGGTCGGGACGTACTTCGAGGCGATCGGCCGCGACGACCTCGCCGCCGCGGCCGACGCGCTGGGCAAGATCGATCAACAGCTCTCGTGCATGAGCGTACGCCAGGTGCACCGCGCGTCGGTGGCGCTCAAGTACGCGCTCGAGCGCACCGAGACGATGACCAGGAAGCACGGCGGGGCGTGCGAGGTGCAGGCCCTCGGCGCGCTCGATCAGGCGGCGCTGAACCTCGTCTATCGCACGTTCGAGCGCTCGCTCCCGTACGGGAAGACCCCCCTCGACTGGATGAGCGCGCGCCGAAGCGCGTTCATGTCCGCCCTCTCCGACCCGCGCTCCATCCTGTCGCGCATGCGCATCTGGGTCGGCGAGCGCGCGACTCCGGATCACATGGAGCAGCTCTCGGCGGCGTGCCGCGCGGGGAGCGGCGGTCGCTCGGTGCAGTTCGCCGGCCCGAGCGGCGGCGCGACGTGCGACCCGCTCGCCGCGTTCATCCGATCGCTGGGCGCGGGCGATTTCGGCGTCGGCGATTGCCGCGGCGGCGACCTCGCGCCGCTCGGCGGAGCGGGCGGGCTGGTGTCGGAGCTCGGCTGCCATTCGAGCTGCGACGCGTTGTCGGCGCTCGGATCGCCCGGCCGCGCCGGGACGATGACCGCGCGCCTCGGCGATCAGACCACGATGTTGAGCGGTCTCCTGCACCGCGGCGCGACGCCGCTCGGCGGCCCGGTCGGCGACGTGCAGCGCGCGTGCGGATCGTTCGGCGGCGGGGGCGCCGGCGGTGCGGGCGCGATCGGCGGCACGCAGCCCGGCGCCGCGCAGCTCGCGTGCATGATGAACGCGACGCCGACGTCGCCCGCCGGCGGCGGCTCGCTCCTCGCGTGCATGACGCGCGGCCTCGCGTCCGGCGCGCTTCCGTCCCCGCCGAGCGGTGGCTCGATGCGGCGCTGCACGCTGGGCACCGATCCCGACGACCCCGACAGCGGCGGATCCCCGGCGCCGGCCGGGAGCGGCGCGCCGGCGTCGACGTCGACGCCGACCGCGACGGCGACCGGCACCGGCACGGGCACCGCGCCCACGTCGGCGCCGACGTCGACCGGCACCTCGGCGCCCACGGCGACCACCCCCACGTCGACGCCGACCGCGCACGGGACCACTCCGAGCGTGAGCCCGACCGTCGTGCATACCGGAGGGAGCGGTCAGCACATCGATCTGGGACTCGTCACGCAGCACGGGCAGGACTCGTCGCACGACTCGAACATCCGATTCTCGCTCGACGACTTCTCCGGAGGCACGGGCGAGGACGGCAACGTCTCGGTCGACACGGTCGTCTTCGGCGTCTGCATCGGCCCCGCGTGCGGAAGCGGCGGATCGTGCTCGTCGGACGGGAGCTGCCCGACCGGGTGCACCGGCACCGATCGCTTCACGCAGACGTTCCAGACGTGCGCGGAGCAGCAGGATCACCGCACGTCGTTCGGCCCGCCGCCGAACACCGATCGCCCCGGACCGCCGAACCCCAACGTCGCGGCGCTGACGGCGTGCTTCTCGTCCTCGTCGTCGCCCAGCGTCCCCGGCACGTGTCCGACGATGAACTGCCCCGGCGATATGGAAGCGATGGCGGGCGCGGACGGCCATTGCACCTGCGGGCATCGCGGGAGCGGGAGCACGTCGCACGGCTCCACGGCGTCGGCCGGCTCGTGCGCCACGATGCGGTGCGGCGAGGGGCAAACGCCGACGCCGGTGCCCGGCGGGTGCGTGTGCCAGAACGTGGGGACCGGCACCGGCACCGGCCCGGGGGCGCCCACGTCGATCGCTCCGATGCCCGGCGGCGCGTCGCGCGGCGGACTCCCCGGAGCAACGACGTCACCGCTCCGGGGAGGCACGCCGCAGGTGACGCCGCGCCCCGGCCTCACCTCGACGCCGCCGCCGGGCATCCGCTGAAGCCGCTCGATGGTAGGATCAGCGCGATGTCGCCGGTGATCGTGTCGCGCGTATCCTCGCCGGACGATCTCCAGGAGGTGAGCGCCCTCTTCGAAGAGTACGCGGCATCCATCGGGTTCTCGCTGTCGTTCCAGGGGTTCGATCGCGAGCTCGCGGAGATGCCCGGTCGCTATGCGCTGCCCTCCGGCCGCCTCCTCCTCGCTCGCGTCGACGGCGCGGTGGCAGGGTGCGTCGCGCTGCGGAAGATCGATGACCGTTCTTGCGAGATGAAGCGCCTGTTCGTCCGTCCCGCGTTCCACGGCAGGGGGTGCGGGCGGCGCCTCGTCGAAGCCCTCCTCG
>Ga0070689_100000503_pt1 | contig 23097 bp, 23 predicted proteins | sample KBSS23HmetaG_FD_64669 | JGI IMG/M metagenome (GOLD analysis project Ga0070689, IMG submission 64669) | Switchgrass rhizosphere microbial communities from Kellogg Biological Station, Michigan, USA - KBS S2-3H metaG | ecosystem: Host-associated > Plants > Roots > Rhizosphere ...
TTGCTGGTGGAAGTGCAGGCGCTGGTGGATCAGTCCTCGCTGGGCAATCCGCGCCGCGTTGCCTTGGGCCTGGAGCAGAATCGCCTCGCCATGCTCCTGGCCGTGCTGCATCGACATGGCGGCGTGGCCGCGTACGACCAGGACGTGTTCGTCAACGTGGTCGGCGGCATTCGCGTGCAGGAGACCGCAGCCGATTTGCCGGTGCTGCTGGCCGTGCTCTCGTCGCTGCGTGATCGTCCGTTGCCGGAGAAGACTGTCGCGTTTGGCGAGGTGGGTTTGTCGGGCGAGATCCGGCCGGTGCCCAATGGTGATGAGCGCTTGAAAGAGGCGGCGCATCACGGGTTTCAGAAGGCTATCGTGCCGAAGGCCAATGCGCCGAAGAAGTCGAAAGTCGGCGACATGGAAATTGTCGCAGTGGAACGCTTGTCGGAAGCGATCGACGCCTGCCGCTGAACCCGCCAGCCGCGGCGCGGTTTTTTGTGGGAGCGCACCCTGCGCGCGACAGCCCCGCTTGGGTGCACGGCTTCGTAGGTTTGTCGCGCACAGGGTGCGTTCCCACAGTAGATCTGCCGCCTTATACGGGCGGCAGCGCCGCAAAATCCGGATGCAGTTCGGCGCGCGCTGAAAAGGCCGCCAATTGCGGATAAGCCTTCGCATCGATCACATCGGCCGCCACCAATTGGGTAAAGCCCCAGGCGACGGCGATGGTCACATCGGCCTGGCTCGGCGAGCTTCCAAAAATCCAGCCATCGACTCCACGCAGTTCGCGTTCGAGCAAATCATGGGCCGCATGCAACTGGCCTTTGACGCGTTTCATCCAGCCTTCGTCGCGCTTGTCCGCATCGCGTTTGTCTTCGTAGACGATCTGCACGGCTTTTTCGCTGGCTGCGAGGGCGATGCCGGTGAGTCGAAGTGCGCGTTGTCGGTCCGCTGCATCCGTGGGCATCAGTGCCGCGCGATCACTTTGCGCCTGGGCCCACTCGATGATCAGTCCGGACTCGGTGAGCATGCCGCCATCGTCCAGCACCAGCGTGGGCGCCTTCACCAGCGGGTTGATGCGCTGGAACTCATCGAAATGCCGGAACACCGACATCGAGCGATGCGTGAAAGGGATGCCCAGCAGTCGCAGTGAAATCGCGGTTCGACGCACGTAGGGTGAATCGAGCATGCCGATCAGTTCCACGAGAACCTCCGTCAGGAATGGAAGACGACGGTCTTGCCGCCGTTGAGCAGCACGCGATCGTCGAGGTAGAGGCGCAGGGTGCGCGCAAGTACGCGGCGTTCGATGTCGCGGCCGATGCGGATCAGGTCTTCCGGCGTATCGGCATGGGTGACGCGCTCGATGTCCTGCTCGATGATCGGACCTTCGTCCAGCTCGGCCGTGACGAAATGCGCGGTGGCACCAATCAGCTTGACGCCGCGGCGGTAGGCCTGGTGATAGGGGCGCGCGCCCTTGAAGCCCGGCAGAAACGAGTGGTGGATGTTGATGCAGCGACCGGCCAGTTTGCGCGTCAGCTCGCTGGAGAGGATCTGCATGTAGCGCGCGAGCACGACCAGGTCCGTGCCGGATTGTTCGATCAGTGCGTCCAGCACGCCTTCCTGCTCGGCCCGGCTGTTCTTGTCGACGGGCAGGTAGTGGAAGGGAATGCCATCCAGGTCGAGATGGCGATAGGTTTCGCGCGGATGGTTGGCGATGACGCCCGCGATATCCATCGGCAGCTCGCCAATGCGCCAGCGGTAGAGGATGTCCGCGAGGCAGTGATCGAACTTCGACACGAGCAGCATCACGCGCCGGCGCTGCGCCCGGTTGCGCAGGGTCCACTGCATGGCCAGCGACTTGGCGAAACCCTCCAGGCCCTGCTCGAGCGCCGCGAAGTCGCGCTCGGCATCTTCGAACACCAGGCGCATGAAGAAGCGGCCGGTTTCGGCATCGCCAAACTGCTGCGCCTCGATGATGTTGCCGCCCTGTGCGGCAAGGTGGTTCGATACCGCCGCCACGATGCCAGCACGGTCAGGACAGGAAAGTGTCAGGACGAACTGGCCGGGAATGATCATGGCATGCGCTTCATGGCGTGCGATGGAGGATGAGTTCGAGCACCGCCTTGGTGCCGAAGAAGGCAAGCAGCAATACGCCCATGCCCACCAGGGTGAGATTGACGGCGCTGCGACCGCGCCAGCCATGCCGCCAGCGGCCGATGAGCAGGGTGCCGAACACCAGCCACGCGACGATCGACAGCACCGTCTTGTGGATCAGGTGCTGGCCGAACAGGTTGTCCACGAACAGGATGCCGGTGAGCAGGGTGAGCGTGAGCAGCAGGAAACCGGCGCCGATCAGCCGGAACATCAGCGTTTCCGTCAGCGTCAGCGGCGGTAGCGCGCGCATCCAGGAGCCCACCTGGCGATGGCGCAGCGCGCGCTCCTGCACCGCGAGCAGGATGGCCAGGGCAGCGGCGATCGAGAGCACGCTGAAGGCCAGCAGCGCCACGGTGACGTGCAGCTTGATCTGCCACTCCAGCGGTAGCGGCGCCGTGGCGGGTGCCGCGAACGTGTCCAGCGCAAGCAGCAGCGCGGTCAGCGGAAACACGATGACGCCCAGTCCCGCCACCGGTCGCCAGATGTTCACCACCAGCGTCAGCGCGGAAACCACGCAGGCCATCAAGGACAGCGCGGAGAAGAAATGCAGGTCCAGCGAGCCGCGATGCGCACTCAGCAGGGTGCCCGCATGAATCAACACGGCAGCGCCCGCCAGCACCAGCGCGGAACGGTTCAGCGGCTGCCCGCCCCCGAGCAGCGGGCGGGCCAGAGCCGTCGCGGCGACGAGGTAAAGCACGACGGCGAGCAGGGCAAAGAGGACGATGGCAGCCATAGCGGGCGAGTGTGGCATGGGCGGCTCAATGGGGGGAAGACGGGGTTTGTGGGGGCGTGAAGCCGGCCGCTGGGCGGCCTGTGAAGCCGCTCGCTGCGCTAGCTGTAAATGGTCAATGGAAAGAGCTGGGGAGATGACCGTCGGCTTCGGCGCTGTTCACTATTCACCACTAACAGCGAGCGCCGCGAGCGGCTTCACAGGCCGCCCAGCGGCCGGCGTTACGATCCAGCAGCGACCGCCTTCACCAGCTATAATCGCCGTCTTTCCGCCTATCGGCCTGATCCATGTTCGAGTCCCTCAGCCAACGCCTCTCCGCCACCGTCAACCGCCTGCGCGGCCGTGGTCGCCTGACGGAGGAAAACATCCGCGAATCGCTGCGTGAGGTGCGCATTGCCCTGCTGGAGGCCGACGTGGCCCTGCCGGTGGTGCAGGCGTTGATCGAGCGCGTGAAGGTGCGTGCGGTCGGCCAGGAAGTGATGAAGAGCCTGTCGCCGGGCCAGGCGCTGGTGAAGGTGGTCAGCGACGAGCTGACCGCGTTGATGGGCACCGCCAACACCGAGCTCAATCTTGCCCAGCAGCCGCCGGCCGTGGTGCTGATGGCAGGCCTGCAGGGTGCCGGTAAGACCACCACGGTGGCCAAGCTCGCGCGTTTCCTCACCGAGCGTAAAAAGAAGAAGGTGATGGTGGTGAGCTGCGACGTCTATCGTCCGGCCGCCATCGAGCAGCTGCGCACGCTGGCCGAGCAGGTGGGCGTGAAGTTCTTCCCGTCCGAAGCGGGCGAGAACCCGGTCGACATCGCCAAGGCCGCGATTGCCGCGGCGCGCCGCGAAGTAGTTGACGTGCTGCTGGTCGATACCGCCGGCCGCCTGCACGTGGACGAGGCGATGATGGCCGAGATCAAGGCCCTCCACGCCGCGATCACCCCCGTCGAAACGCTGTTCGTGGTCGACTCCATGACCGGCCAGGACGCAGCCACCACCGCCAAGGCCTTTGCCGAGGCGCTGCCGCTCACCGGCGTGGTGCTCACCAAGACCGACGGCGATGCCCGTGGCGGCGCCGCGCTGTCGGTACGCTATATCACCGGCCGCCCGATCAAGTTCCTCGGCGCCGGCGAGAAGACCGATGCGCTGGAGCCGTTCCATCCGGACCGCGTCGCGCAGCGCATCCTCGGCATGGGCGACGTGCTGTCGCTGGTCGAGGAAGTGGAGCGCAAGGTCGACCAGGAGAAGGCGCAGAAGCTCGCCGAGAAGGTCATCAAGGGCAAGCGCTTCGATCTCAACGACATGCGCGACCAGCTCGAGCAGATGTCCAACATGGGCGGCCTGGCTGGCCTGATGGACAAGCTGCCGGGCGTGTCGGGCCTGCCCGATAGCGTCAAATCCAAGGTCAACGACGGTGAGATCAAGCGCATGGTCGCGATCATCCAGTCGATGACCAAGAAAGAACGCCGTCATCCGGATCTGTTGAACGGTTCGCGCCGTGCCCGCGTGGCGCGCGGCTCGGGCACCCAGCCGGCCGACGTCAACCGCCTGCTGAAGCAGTACATGCAGATGGAAAAAATGATGTCCAAGCTGTCCAAGGGCGGCAGCAAGGGCCTGCTGCGCCAGATGCGCGGCGCCATGAAGGGCATGGGCGGCATGGGCGGCGGTTTGCCCCCGATGCGCTGAGGCTAAACGGTCCGGTCGGTTCATCTGGCCGGATTTGCCTGTCAGCTCTTCCTTTTTCCCCAAATTTCATTAAAATGTCGCGTTCACCGCGCACCGCTGAGTGCGTGCTGCCGGCATCCCGGCAACTCTGGAGCTTTTACTTATGGTCAAGATTCGTCTTTCGCGCGGCGGCGCCAAGGGCCGTCCGTTCTACCACATCGTTGTCACCGATCAGCGCAACAAGCGCGACGGCCGCAGCATTGAGAACGTCGGTTTTTACAACCCGGTTGCTTCGGGCAAGGACAAGCGCCTTGAACTGAACGTTGCCCGCGTGCAGGAGTGGGTGGGCAAGGGTGCGCAGCTGACCGACAAGGTCGCCGCCCTGGTCAAGGAAGCCGGCAAGCAGCAGGCTGCCTGAGTATGACGGCAGCCGGTCGGCGCGTCCTGGTGGGACGCATCGTCGGGCTGTACGGCGTGCAGGGCTGGCTCAAGATCGAATCCTGGACTGAGCCCCGCACGAAGATCTTCACGTACCAACCTTGGCTGCTGAGTTCGGCGCCGGGTGCGGAAAAGGAGATCGCAGGAATCAAAGGTCGTCCGCAGGGCAAAGGGCTGGTCGCCCAATTCCCTGGAGTCGACGACCGGGATACGGCAGCAGCGTTGGTGGGGCAGGACATTTACGTCTCCCGCGAGCTGTTGCCGCCTCCTGGCAAGGATGAGTACTACTGGGTCGATCTCGAAGGTCTCGAGGTCGTCACCACGGAAGGCGTGGCACTGGGGCGAGTGAGTCATCTCTTCGCAACCGGCGCCAACGACGTCGTGGTGGTGAAGGACGGTACGCGCGAGCGGCTGGTGCCTTTCATCCAGGGATCTTATGTGCGTTCGGTGGACTTGTCCGACGGGCGCATGGTGGTGGACTGGGATCCTGAATTCTGAGCGCGCCACGCGCTGCATCAAGGGTTGAGGATCATGCGCATCGATGTCGTCACGTTGTTTCCCGACTTCATGCGTCAGTGTGCCGCCGTTGGCGTGGTGGGGCGGGCCCAGCAGCGTGAGCTGCTGCAGGTGGAAACCTGGAACCCGCGCGATTTCGCCACCGACAATTACCGCACCGTGGACGGCCGCACCTGTGGCGGCGGACCCGGCATGGTGATGCTGATTCAGCCTTTGCGCGATGCCTTGAAGGCCGTGCGCGAGGCCGCACCGGAACCGGTGCATGTGATCTACCTCAGCCCGCAAGGCGCGAGGTTGACGCAGGGACGGGTGGAAGCGCTGGCCAAGATGCCGCGCATCGCCTTGCTCTGCGGGCGTTACGAAGGTGTGGACGAGCGTCTGCTGGCGCACGAGGTCGACGAAGAGCTTTCTATCGGCGATTATGTGCTGTCCGGCGGTGAGCTTGGCGCCGCGGTGATCATCGATGCCGTGGGCCGCTTGCAGGACGGTGCGTTGAATGACGCGCAGTCGGCGCAGCAGGATTCGTTTTCGGACGGACTGCTGGATTGCCCGCACTATGCAAAGCCGGTGCATGACGCACTGGGAGACGTGCCGGACGTATTGCTCTCCGGTGACCACGCGGCCATACGTCGCTGGCGCCTGAAGCAATCGCTGGGACGGACCTGGTTGCGGCGTCCCGATCTTTTGGCGCAGCGCGCGCTGGATGCACAATCCCGAGCGCTGTTGGACGAATTCCGCCGCGAGCATGCTCAGCAGACGCGGCACGACGATACGGCCCATTAAGGGCGCAGAAATTAGACAGGTGTTGCCATGAACAAGATCATCGAACAGTTCGAAGCCGAGCAGATCACCCGCCAGCTGCCGGAATTCGGCCCTGGTGACACCGTGGTGGTCAACGTGAAGGTGAAGGAAGGCAACCGCGAGCGCGTTCAGGCGTTCGAGGGTGTGGTCATCGCCAAGCGCAGCCGCGGCCTGCATTCGGCCTTCACCGTGCGCAAGATCTCGCACGGCACCGGCGTGGAGCGCGTGTTCCAGGCGCACAGCCCGGCCATCGACTCGCTGGAAGTGAAGCGCAAGGGCAAGGTGCGTGGCGCCAAGCTGTACTACCTGCGCAACCTGGAAGGCAAGGCTGCCCGCATCAAGGAAGACGTGGCCGCTGTCTCCGCCGCCAAGGCCGCAAAGAAGAAGGCTGCCGCCGCCGAGTAATTCGGGCGCGTCTCGATTCGATTCGACGAAACCCCGCGGAGCGATCCGCGGGGTTTTTGTTTGTGTCGTGTGTGCCTTGGCGTTGCGGTAAACGCGCTGTCGCGCTTTACCTGTAGGAGTGCACCCTGTGCGCGACCACTACGTTGAGGCGTTCCGCTCCGTCAGGCTGTCGCGCACAGGGTGCGCTCCTGCCATGAACTCGGCTTGGCGGTGTGGCTCAGCCGAGTCGCTGCGGTTCCTGCAGGAAGTTGCCCTGCACGAAGTCCACGCCGCAGGCGAACAGCAGGGATGTGCTGGCGGCGTCTTCCACCCATTCGGCGATGGTGTGCTTCTTCAGTTCGCGCGCCTGGCGGCAGATGTCGGCCACCTTCTTCTGGCTCTCCTGCTGTTGCGGCAGGTCGGCCATGTAGCTGCGGTCGATCTTCAGATAGTCCGCATTGATGTGGTTGAGCAACTGGAACGAGTTGAGGCCCGAGCCGAACTGTTCGAGCGCAAACTGGCCGCCGATCTTCTGCCACGCCTGGATGAATTCCTGCGCGGGACGCAGCGCAGTCACCACCTTGCTCTCGGTCATTTCCAGCACGAGCTGGCCGTGCTTGAGCGCGGCCTGCTTGAGGCGTTCGTCCAGCCAGGGCAGCAGCTCCTTGTCTTCCAGCGAGCCGGAGGTGAGCTTGACGAAGAAGGTGGTGGGCGAACCCATGCGGTCGCGGCCACGCAGGTGTTCGATCGCCTGGTTCAACACCCAGCGGTCGATCGCCGGGGTGAGGTTGTGCTTTTCGGCGATCGGCATGAAGAAGCCCGGCAGTACCTCGCCTTGCGGGCCATTGAGGCGCAGCAGGATTTCGGAGAACTCGCCTTCGGCATCCTGCAGGCTGATGGTCTGCTGGTGATACAGCACGAATTCGTTCTGCAGCAGCGCCTGGTTGATCACGCCCAGCCAGTAGCGCTCGCGTTCCTCGTCGGCCTTTTCGCGCGCGGCGGGATCGTGCAGGTCGCTGCGGTTGCCGCCCTGGCTCTGCGCGTTGCGCAGGGCCTGGCTGGCCTGGTTGAGCAGCAGTTCGGTATTGGCGTTGCGCTCGCCCAGCATGCTGCCGCCGATGCTGGAGGTGATGGTGAGCGAACGCGAGCCCAGGTCGAAGATGCCGCCGGCAATGGCCTGCTGCAGGCCGGCGATCCACTGTTTGATGCCTTCGTCGTTGCGCGTGTGCAGCAACACGCCCACGGTGTGCTCGGCCAGCAGGCCGGCAGTGTCCTGGGCGGTGAGCTGGCTCTCGACGCGGGCGGCGAAGGCCGCCAGCAATTCGTCGGCCTTGGCCAGGCCCACGCCGGCCACGATGGTCTGCCAGTTGTCCGGCTCGATCAGCAGCAGCGATTGGCCCTTGGTGCCCTGGGTGGCCGCGGCCACCGCTTCGTCGATGCATTCGAGCATGCGTGCACGGTTGAACAGTCCGGTCACCGGGTCGCGCTGCAGCTGCTCGATGACATTGGCGTCCACCATCTGGCGGCGGAACACCACCTGCAGGCAGGACTCGCCTTCGAAGGTGGCATGGGCGAATTCCACGCTGGCCTTGAACGTGCTGGCATCGGCGCGGCGCGCCTGCAGCTCGATGGCGCCACTGGGCTTCTCCCCCTTGGAGAGGCCCTTGAGCGTGTTCTTGAATTCGTCGGCGTCGTTAGCGCCGATCATGTCCAGCACGGGCAGGCCGAGCAGGTCGTCGAATTCGGTATAGCCGAAGGTGTCCAGGTAGGCCTGGTTGGCGCGCACGTGCATGCCTTCGTGCACATAGGCGATGGCGTCGGTGGACGAATCGAGCAGCGCATCGCAGCGGCGCTCCGATTCGCGCAACGCGGCTTCCAGCCGGCGCAGCTGGCGGCGTGCGTTGAGCGCGTCGAACTCGCGTTGGATCACCGCCATCAATTGCTTGGGCTGCGGCCGCAGCGCCACGCTGCGGGCGCCGTTGACGAACAACTCGGTGATGGCGGCGTTGTCCACCTGGCTCACCAGCGCGATCAGCGACAGGTCGCGACCGTGCGCGTCGAGCATGCGCGCCACTTCGCGCAGTTCGAGCGTGCCCACGGAAGGGTCGAACAGGACGATGTCCGGTCCCAGTTCGTCGAGTGCGGCGGTGATTTGCTCGGTGCTGGTGGCGCGCGCCGGTCGAACGGCGATACCGCTGTTGCGCAGCAGGCTGATGATCTGTTCCGCGTCTTCGACAGACTTCTCGATGAAAAGGATCTTTATGACCTGGTCGGTTTTCATGGGCTCGTCGAGCTATCCGTTGTTCGCCGCTGCTGGTGGTACCTGCCGTGACAGCAGGGCGCATGCCATCCGAGGTTGTAACGGATTCTTCCGATCACTGCCAGCGGAATTGTTCCGATAGTGACGCGGCCCACAACTGTGCCGCCCATCTGTTACAGCGGCCGCTTCGACGCTTCGCCACCCACTTCGCGGACCAGCTTGGGAACGAGATAGCCCGGCAGGCGTTGACGGATAGCCTCGACCAGGGCGAGCGCTTCGGCATCGTCCACCTCGAAATGTGCCGACCCCTGCACGCGGTCCAGCTGGTGCAGGTAGTAGGGCAGCGCGCCCGCCGCGAACAGCCGTTCGGAGAGCTGGGTCAGCGTATCGGCGTCGTCGTTGATCCCGCGCAGCAGCACCGACTGGTTGAGCACGGTGGCACCGGCCTCGCGCAGGCGGGCGCAGGCGGCATCCACGGACGCATCGAATTCGTTGGCATGGTTGGCGTGCAATACCACCACCTTTTGCAGCGGCAGCTCGCCCAGCCAGCGTCCGAAGGCTTCGTCGACGCGCTCGGGCAGCACCACCGGGAGGCGCGTGTGGATGCGCAGGCGGGTCACATGGGGAATCTCGGCCAGGCCGCGGCTGAGTTCTTCCAGCTTGGCCGTGGCCAGCGACAGCGGGTCGCCGCCGGAGAGGATCAACTCGCTGATCGAACTGTCCTGGCGCACGTGCTCCAGCGCCTTGCGCCACTGGCCCGCGGCGGCCATCTCGTCGCCGTAGGGGAAATGGCGGCGGAAACAGTAGCGGCAGTTGATGGCGCAGCTGCCGCTGGCGATCAGCAGGGCGCGGCCCTGGTATTTGTGCAGCACGCCCTGGGCGGAACGGGCGGCCATGTCGCCCACCGCATCGACGCCATAGCCCGGCACCTGGTCCAGCTCGGCCAGCTGGGGCAGCACCTGCAGCAGCAGGGGGTCGAGCGGGTCGCCCCGGCGCATGCGGGCCACGAAACCGCGCGGCACCCGCACGCTGAACCCGGCGTCGTCGGCCGGCAGCCGGCTGGCCAGCTGTTCCAGCCCCAGCAGGGCCAGCAATTCATGCGGGTCGGTGACGGCCTCGCGCCACAGCGTGCGCCAGTCGGCTGCAGGCGGAGATAGGCGGGCGGCGTGGCTTGCGGTTATCATAATAGGTCTTGAATCGGGCTCAGCGCCCGGGAAACCACCTATTCTAGCTGCCTGTCGGCGGCGTCACATCTGGAGCGCAGCATGGCCACCGCCGGTCTCAACGACGTCAAGAAGGGAATGAAGATCCTTCACAACAATGACCCCTGGGTCATTACCGACGCCGATTTCATCAAGCCCGGCAAGGGTCAGGCGTTCACCCGCATCTTCATCCGCAACCTGAAGAACGGCCGCACCAGCGAATCGACCATGAAGTCCAGCGACAGCTTCGAAGTCGCCGACGTCGTCGATACCGACATGCAGTACCTGTATTCCGACGGCGAGTACTGGCACTTCATGCACCAGGAAAGCTTCGAGCAGCACCAGGCCACCAAGGCGGGCATGGGCGATGCGGTGAAGTGGCTGAAGGGAGAGGAAGAGTGCGTGGTCACGCTGTTCAACGGCGAGATCATCTCCGTGCAGGCGCCGAACTTCGTCGAACTGAAGATCACCGAGACCGACCCGGGCCTGCGTGGCGACACCTCGGGCGGCGGCGGCAAGCCGGCGACCCTGGAAACCGGCGCCGTGGTTCGCGTGCCGCTGTTCGTCACCACCGACGAAGTGATCAAGGTCGACACCCGCACGGGCGAATACGTCAGCCGCGTCGGCAAGTGACGAACTGGCCCGCGCGCTTGCGCGCGGCTTTGCCAGTTCGTCATCCCGGCGCAGGCCGGACGAGCGCGCAGCGCGAAGAACGCCCGAAGGGCGGCCCCGGAGGGGCGAGCGTAGCGAGTCATCCAGTGCAATACGCAGTGCGAAGCAGGTTTACTCGCTTTTGTGCCGCATAAAGCAAAGTCACTGGATTCCAGCCCAGGTCAGGAGCGACGAGCTAAAGATCGTCATGCCGATAGGCAATCATGGGGCGGCCACCGCAAGGTGATCCGCCCCATGTCGTATCCAACATTGAAGAAGTGAGCCAACGGATGAGCCAGACCGCCCCGCAAACCGTCGACCTGCTGATCGAAGCGCGCTGGGTCGTGCCGGTGGAACCGCATGCCGTCGTGCTCGAACACCATGCCGTGGCCGTCGACCAGGGCGCCATCGTGGCGCTGCTGCCGATCGCCGAAGCCCGCGCCGCCTATGCGCCGCGCGAGCGCGTGGAGCTGGGCGAGCACGTGCTCATCCCGGGCCTGGTCAACACGCACACGCATAACCCGATGACGCTGTTGCGCGGCCTCGCCGACGACCTGCCGTTGATGGTCTGGCTGCAGAAGCACATCTGGCCGGTCGAAGGCCAGGTGATCGGACCGGAGTTCGTGCGCGACGGCGTCGAACTGGCGGTGGCCGAGATGATCCGTGGCGGCACCACCTGCGCCAACGAGAACTATTTTTTCCCCGACGTGATCGGCGCCACCTATCGCCGCATGGGTTTCCGCGCGGTAGTCGGCTTGCCGGTGATCGACTTTCCCACGGCCTGGGCGAAGACGCAGGACGAATACTTCGAGCGCGCCATCGAAGTGCACGACAGTTTCCTCGGCGACGCGCTGGTAAGCACCTCGTTTGCACCGCATGCGCCGTACACCGTGTCCGACGAGAGCTTCGAGCGCATCCGCGTGCTGGCCGACCAGCTCGACATCCAGGTGCACCTGCACACGCACGAAACCGCGCATGAAGTGGAAGAGGAGAAGGCCAAGAGCGGCCTGCGTCCGTTCCAGCGCCTGCAGAAGCTCGGCCTGGTCAACGACCGCCTGATCGCGGTGCACATGACCCAGCTCACCGATGCGGAAATCGAAGCCTGCGCCGAAGCGGGCGTGTCGGTAGTGCATTGTCCCGAATCCAACCTCAAGCTCGCCTCGGGCTTCTGCCCGGCGGAGAAGCTGCGCCAGGCCGGCGTGAATGTGGCCATTGGCACGGATGGCTGCGCGTCCAACAACGATCTGGACATGTTCGGCGAGATGCGCACGGCCGCGTTCCTGGCAAAGGCCGTGGCCAACGATGCAGCGGCCTTCGATGCGGCCTATGCGTTGCGTGCGGCCACGCTCAACGGCGCCCGCGCGATGGGGCTGGAAGATCGCATCGGTTCCATCGAAGTGGGCAAGCAGGCCGATCTGGCCGCGGTTCGCCTGTCCGATCTGGAAACGCAGCCGCTGTTCCATATCGCCTCGCAGCTGGCCTATGCCGCCGGCCGCCACCAGGTCACCGATGTGTGGATCAACGGCGTGCGCAAACTGGCCGCGCGCATCCTTACCGACATCGATACCGATGCCGTGCTGGCGAAAACGCATGCCTGGCGCGAGCGCATCGCTGCCATCGATGCGGGTTGAGGGGATCGCCGTGAAACGCTATCTCGTGTTGGCCATGCGTCGCCCCGATTTCGATCCGGCCATCGTGCAGCCGCATCTGGATTTCCTCGAAGGCTTGCGTGGCGGAGGCCGGCTGGAGCTGTCCGGCGGCTTCAGCGATCGCTCCGGCGGGGCGTACCTGATGCGCGCCGCCGACATGGACGAAGCGCTTTCCATCGTCCATCAGGACCCGGCCTACACCAGTGGCGGTTGGGACATCACCGTCCACGAATGGAACGCGCACTAAACTTCGCACCCAGTCTTCAAGGATCTGCCGATGCAAGCCGCAACCAATGTCAGTCCCGAGGAAATCGCCCGCTTCGGCAAGCTCGCCGCGCGCTGGTGGGATCCGGATGGCGAATCGCGCCCGCTGCACGATCTCAATCCCGTGCGTGCGGCCTATGTCGCTGATCGGCTGAACCTGCGAAGCGCTCGCGTCGCCGACGTCGGCTGCGGCGGCGGCCTGCTCAGCGAGGCGCTGGCGAAAGCGGGCGCGCGCGTCACCGGCATCGACCTGGGCGAGAAGGTGATTGAGATCGCGCGCCTGCACATGCACGAGTCGCGGCTGGAAACGCCGAACCTGGAGATCGACTACCGCGTGCAGTCGTCGGCGGATCTCGCTGCTGCCGAAGCGGAGAGTTTCGACGCCGTGTGCTGCATGGAGCTGATCGAGCACGTACCCGATCCGGCCGCGCTGGTGGGCGATCTGGTACGCATGCTCAAGCCGGGCGGCGTGCTGGTGATGTCCACGCTCAATCGCACGCCGGCCGCGTTCGGCGCCGCCATTCTCGGCGCCGAATACCTCATGCGCATGCTGCCGCGTGGCACCCATCACTACGCGCAGTTCCTCAAGCCTTCGGAACTGGGGCGTTTGATGCGCCACGCCGGGCTGGAAGTCGATGATGTTTCCGGACTGGGCTACAACCCGATCAGCCGCAAGGCCTGGTTGAGCCGCTTCACCGCCGTCAATTACCTGATCAGCGCACGAAAGCCCGCATGAAGCCATTCCCCGAAAACATCCAGGGCGTGCTGTTCGATCTCGACGGCACCTTGCTCGACAGCGCCCCCGATCTGTACGCCGCACTGAAGGCGCAATGCGAAGAGATGCAGGTGGCTGCGCCGCCGTATGAGATGGTGCGAGAAGTCGTCTCGCGCGGTTCGCGGGCGATCCTGCGCTGTGCATTTGCCGATACCGACGACGCGGCGTTGCTGGCCCTGATGCCGCGCTATCTGGAGCTCTACCAGGCGATGATGGCCGAGCACACGCGTCCGTTCGATGGCGTCGACGAGTTGCTGGCCTCGCTGGAATCGCAGGGCATTGTCTGGGGCGTGGTCACCAACAAGCCGGGCTTTCTCACCGACGACCTGCTGGTGCGTATCGGCTGGGCGCCGCGCGCGGCAGCGATCGTGTCCGGCGATACGTTGCCGGTGAAAAAACCCGATCCCGCGCCGGTATTGCTGGCCTGCGAGCGTGCCGGTCTCGATCCGTCGCGCTGCGTCTTCGTGGGCGACGATCGCCGCGATGTGCTGGCGGGCGCTGCGGCCGGCCTGTACACCGTGGCCGTGCGCTGGGGTTATCTCGACGGCGGCGATCCGAGCGAATGGAACGCCGACCTGGTGGTCGATCATCCGTCCGATCTCACCGCTCGCGTGAAGGTCACCGCATGAGCGGCACTGCGCTGCAGAGCTATATCGACAAGTGGCTGGCCGTGCAGCCGCAGCAGCGCATTGCCCTGGCCTTCGTGGATCCGAACCGGTACCCCGGTCATATCGCGCTGGCGGCGTTCGAGCAGGAACTGCTTGCCGCGGCCTATGGCATTCGCGAACCGCACGTGGCGGCCACCAAGCTCAACTGGTGGGCCGAGGAACTGTCCGGTGCGGCGGCGAGCGGCGGCCGTCATCCGTTGACGCAGGTGCTGTTCGACAGCGACCGCGCGCATGAGATCGCCGCCGAGCGCTGGGTCGCTCCGGTGCTGGCTGCGATGGGCCAATTGGAAGAGGGCACGGCCGCGGATTTCCCCGCCCAGATTGCGGCCGGCTCGTTGTTGCACGGTGCCGTGGCCGATCTGGAAACGGCGTGGTGGTTTGGCGACAAGGCCGACAGCACGCGTGCCAGCCGGGTGGCCACGCTCTCGCATCTGCTGTATTCGCTGCTGCGTCTCGAAGAAGATGTCGATCGCGACCGCCTGGCCTTGCCGATGTCGCGGCTGGCCAAGTTCGGCCTCAGCCGCAGCGAATTGCGCCAAGCGACCGAGGTGCGCAACAAAGCCATCCGCGCACAGTTGGACGATCTGCACCACGCCTGGCGCGAGGCCGAGCGCCTGCCGGGACCGTTGAGTGCCTTCCGCGGGCTGGAATCGCGCCAGGGACGTGCGCTGGTGGCCAAGGCGCGCAAGGCCGCCGATCCACTGGATGTATTGCGAAAAGGGCAGGGCAGGCAGGGCCTGGGCGTGACCTGGCAGGCCTGGCAGGCCGCGCGTGCCTGGCAGCGCCAGATCGGTTGAAAACAGCCGTCGGGACGCAGCGTTTCCCGCGCGCCACTATTGCGAGGCGCCGTTGGTGCCCCAAAATCGAGGTCTTCAAGGCGGCCAGACCGCCCGTCGGACCCTAGGATTGACCATGTACACCGAGGAAAACACCGCTCGCCTGCTGCCCGACGTGGCAGTCCACGCCCAGCCGCACCTCGTCGGCGAGCTGGATTGGGTGGGCATGGACGGTATCGAAGTGCCGGTACGTTTCGATGCCGGCGACGGCGACGTGCAGCGCGCCAGTGCGCGCGTCGGCGCCTTCGTCAACCTGCGCCGCCCGGACAAGCGCGGCATCCACATGTCGCGGCTCTACCTGCAGGTCGAAGAAGCGCTGAGCACGAAGACGCTGGGCACCGACACGCTGCGCGATCTGCTGCGCGGCTTCCTGGAGTCGCATAAGGACCTGTCCGACCGCGCCTGCCTCAGCATCCGCTTTGAGCATCTGGTGCGCCGTCCTGCCTTGCGCAGCGCGAACAGCGGCTGGCGCTCGTATCCGGTGACCATCGAAGCGAGCATGATCGGCGACGAATTCCTGCTCGAGTTCGGCACCGAGATCGTCTATTCGTCGACCTGTCCCGCGTCGGCGGCGCTGTCGCGCCAGCTGATCCAGGATCAGTTCGCCAAGGACTTCGATGCCGGCAAGCCGGTCGATCACGCCGCCGTGCTGTCCTGGCTGGGCAGCGAGAAGGGCATCGTCGCCACGCCGCATGCGCAGCGCAGCGTGGCGCGTTTGCGCGTACGTCCGGCGGAAGATGCGGCGTTCAATCTGATCGACCTGATCGACGTCACCGAGCACGCGCTGGGCACGCCGGTGCAGACCGCGGTGAAGCGCGAAGACGAGCAAGCTTTCGCGCTCGCCAATGGCGGCAACCTGATGTTCTGCGAGGATGCGGCGCGCCGCATCCAGAAGGCCCTGGATGTCGACAAGGCGATCAGCGATTTCCACATCCGCGTGGAGCACCAGGAAAGCCTGCATCCCCACGATGCCGTGGCGTATGCCAGCAAGGGTGTCGAAGGTGGCTACGCCGGCAAGGGTTGCGCCTGAGTGTTTTGACGGCGGCCTGATAGCATGGCGGGAGCCCGTCGCAGGGCTTCCCCATGGAGATTCGCATGTCGTTCCGTCTTCCGTTGCTGGCCGCCGCCGTGTTCGCGCTGTCGGCCTGCTCGATGTTTTCGCACCACCGCCACAAGGAAGACGCGCCCGTCGCGACCGCTGCGCCGGCGGCGCCGGTGCACCAGGCCCTGATGAAGACCCTGATCGGCGACGTGCGCTATGAGTTGCCGCAAGCGGTGCCGGCCGATGCGGTGTTGATCGTCACCCTGGCCGATGTGAGCCGCCAGGACGCGCCCGTCCGCACGGTGGCGGAAGAACGCATCCAGCCGGTGGGCGCATCGCCGGTCGATTTCATGCTGAGCTACGACCCCGCCGAACTGAAGGACGGCGTGGATTTCGCCATTGGCGTGCGCCTGCAACAGGGCGACAAGCTGCTCGCCATCAACGACACGCGTACCAGCGTGCTCGGTCGCTCCGGCGAGAGCGGTCCCGTGAGCATCACGCTGAAGGCCGTGCCGTAACCCTAGCTCATCATTCCGGCGTGCGCCGGAATGACGATGAGGGAAAGGGACGGTCGAGCAGATTACCGACTGAAGCCCAATCGCTGCCCGCGCACGCTCTGATCCACGCTGCTGCCATCCCACACGCGCTGGCCGTTCACAAACGTGGCCACGATCGAGCTGTTGAAGGTGTAGCCCTCGAACGGCGTCCAGCCGCACTTGGACAACACTTCTTCGCGGGTCACCGTGTGCGGCTTGTTCGGATCGACCAGCACCAGGTCGGCGGCATAGCCTTCGCGCAGGTAGCCGCGCTCCTTCACGTCGAACAGCGTAGCCGGCGCGTGCGTCACCGCTTCGACCACGCGCTCCAGCGTCAGCTTGCCTTCGAACACGCGCTGCAAGGCGGCCTGCAGCGCGTACTGCACCAACGGCAGGCCGCTCGGCGCCTTGTCGTACAGCTGGCCTTTTTCTTCCAGCAGATGCGGTGCGTGGTCGGTGGCCAGCACGTCCAGGCGGCCTTCGCCCAGCGCCTTGATGATGGCTTCGCGATCGGCCGAGGTCTTGATGGCCGGGTTGCACTTGATCAGGAAGCCGAGGCGTTCGTAGTCGCGATCGTCGAAGTGCAGGAAATGCACGCAGGTTTCCGCGGTGATGCGCTTGCCCTTGATCGGGCCCGGTTCGAACAGCGCCAGCTCGTCGGCGGTGGAGATGTGCAGCACGTGCAGGCGGCTGTTGTGGCGGCGGGCCAGCTCGATGGCCAGACGGGTGGACTTGATGCAGGCCTCGCGCGAGCGGATCAGCGGGTGTTCCCAGGCCGGAATGGCCTCGCCGTACTTCTCGTGCGCCTTGGCCAGGTTGGCGTCGATCATCGGCGTGTCTTCGCAATGCGTGATGATCGGCGTGGGCGCGTACTTGAAGATGCCGTCCAGCACCTCGGGGTTGTCCACCAGCATGTTGCCGGTGGAGGCGCCCATGAACACCTTGATGCCCGGCGCGGCGAGCGGGTCGAGGCGCTTGATCGCTTCCAGGTTGTCGTTGCTGGCGCCCATGTAGAAGGCGTAGTTCACCGCCGAGTTCTGGGCACCCAGCGCGTATTTGGCTTCCAGCGTCTCGCGGTCGAGCGCGGGCGGCTTGGTATTGGGCATTTCCATGAAGCTGGTGATGCCGCCGGCGGCGCAGGCACGCGATTCGTGGGCGATGTCGGCTTTCTGGGTCAGGCCGGGCTCACGGAAGTGCACCTGGTCGTCGATCATGCCGGGGAACAGCCACAGGCCGCTGGCGTCGATCACTTTTTCGCCGGGGCGCGCGTCAAGATCGCCGGCGATGGCTTCGATGCGGCCTTGTTTTACGCGTACGTCCGCGTGGAAACGGCGGCCTTCGTTGACCAGTTCGGCATGCTTGATCAGCCATTCAGTGGACATGGGGTTCTTCTCCTGGAGTACGGCAACGACGGAAAGTGAAATGCGCCGGAACGGGATCTTCACCGCCCTCGCACATTGGCTGACAGCGCAATAGACGCCAGCCGGTGAGTGCGCCACCCTTGATCGGACCGAAGCGCACAACCGCAATCCGTGCATAATCGGAACAGCTGGGATGGAAGCGGCAGCGCTGACCCAGCAGGGGGCTTAGCCAGCGCTTGTAGAAGCCAAGCATGAAAAGTATCAGTCGGGTCACGACGGTTTGACGCTGCCGAAACAGCTTGCGGCTTGTAGTGTCGCAAGTATTCCAGAAGCACGGTTGCCGGTGTAAGCCGCATGGGCTATAACACCCGGCCGCCAAGGCTAAAATGGTGAAGGGAAATGGCGAAAACGACGCGTAGTGCGACAGCCACCAAGCCGCAGAAAGGAAAGCCTGCTGGTAAGGTGAAAGACGCCAAGGCCGGCAAGAAGGTTGCCGCCGGGCGGACTGCGACACCGGCCAAGGCCGCTGCCGCCAAGAAACCGGCTGCAAAGAAGGCGCCCGCCAAGAAGGTCGTCGCCGCCAGCAAGCCTGCCGCCAAGAAGGTTGTCGCCAAGGCTCCGGCCAAGGCCGTCGCCAAGAAGCCAGCTCCCAAGCCACAAGCCAAGAAGACGACACCGGTGAAGAAGCCGGCGGTGGTCGCCAAGAAAACCGAAAAACCGGCCGCCAAGAAGGTCGCGGCGCCCGCCAAGACGCCGCCCAAGGCAGTCGCCAAGCCGGTGAAGCCGGCCCCCGCGCCCGCCAAGCCGGTGGCCAAGGCAGCACCCGCCAAGGCTGCGCCGCCGGCCAAACCGGCAGCGAGCGCCGCCGCCAAGCAGCCAGCGGTTGCCAAGCAGGCGCCGCCGGTGGCGGCACCCAGCAAGCCGGCCACGTCGCCCTTCACGGGCAAGGTGGCCAGCGCGACCGCTCGCCATACCCCTATCAAAACTCAGAAAGCCCAGCAGTCCTCGATGAATAAAACCGCAACTCTCGACAATGGCATCACCCGCGAAGACGGTCGCTATGCGCTGCCTTCCACGACTCTGATCGACCTGCCCAAGGGTTATCGCCCCTCGAACAACGACAACGAGGAGTACATGAGCCCCAAGCACCTCGCGTACTTCCGCAACAAGTTGCGTGAATGGCGCGAACAGCTGGTGGAAGAGTCGCGTCAGACGATGGAGAACCTGCGTGACGAAGTGCGCGACGTGGGCGACGAAGCCGAGCGCGCCACCCGCGAGACCGAGAACTCGCTGGAACTGCGTACGCGCGACCGCTACCGCAAGCTGATCTCCAAGATCGACAAGGCACTGCGTCGCATCGAAGAGGGTCGTTACGGCTACTGCGAGGAAACCGATGAGGAAATCGGCCTGGAGCGTCTCGACGCCCGCCCGATCGCGACCTTGTCGCTGGATGCGCAGGAACGTCGCGAGCATCTGCAGAAGCAGATGGGCGATTAAGCCCTGGCTTGTGCCGGATAAAGCAAAGCCCCGCCTTGTGCGGGGCTTTGTGCTTTACGGCGGCCTGGTCAGGCCTTCAGGGCCGCCGCGGCGTACGCCTTGATCTTTGCCAGCATTGCGGCGAGACCGTTGGAGCGCGTGGGCGAAAGGTGTTTGGCCAGTCCGATGGCCTCGATGTAGCGGGGGTCGGTGGCGACGATGTCGCGGGCCGAGCGGTCGGAATACACGCGCAGCACCAGCGCGATCAGGCCGGACACGATGGCCGAATCGCTGGTGGCCTGGAAATGCAGGTTGTCCGCATCGCCGCTGGGCACCAGCCAGACCATGGATTGGCAGCCGTGCACGCGGTATTCCTCGATCTTCAGCTCCTCCGGGAATGCCGGAAGCTGCTTGCCGAGGTCGATCAGGTATTGGTAGCGCTCGGTCCAGTCACTGAAGAAGGCAAATTCTTCGACGATCTCTTGTTGCGCCTGGGCGGCGCTGGAGGGGGCGGTGGCATTCATGGTGGGGATTATCGCGCGTTTGCGCGGTCCATTGGCCCGTCGTCCTGGCGCAGGCCAGGGGCTGCTCTTTATTTGGTTGCTGCATTGACGTCGCAGTGCACCCCACTTCTCCCTCTCCCCTGCGAGGAGAGGGCCGGGGCGAGGGACGGTTGCTTCGAAGCGGATTTGGGCGCGAAGCCCAACCTCACCCCTTCACCACGCTCCAGCGCGTGCCCTGCGCGCCATCCTCAATCGCCACACCCATCGCCGTGAGCTCTTCGCGAATCGCGTCCGCGCGCTTGAAATCCTTCGCGGCGCGGGCGCTGCGGCGTTCCTCCAGCAGGGCTTCGACGCGTTCCGCATCGACCTCGGCCGCGCCGCCGGCCTGCTTGAACCAGGCTTCCGGATCTTGCTGCAGCAGGCCGAGCACGGCGCCTGCGCCCAGCAGTGCGGCTTTGGCTGCGCGGCGTTCCTCTTCGCTGCCGGCCTGCCGTGCGGCATCGGCGAGCTGCGACAGCTCGGCCAGCGCCTGCGGCGTATTCAGATCGTCGCTCAGGGCGGCTTCCACGGTGGGCGGAACGGGCAGCGAGGTGAGGTCCACGTCGACGTCGACCAGGTCGCGCAGCACGCGGTACCAGCCGTCCAGGGTGCTGATGGCCTGGGTGACGGCGCCGTCGGACCAGTCCAGCGGCTGGCGGTAATGGCCGCGCAACAGCAGCAGGCGCAGTGCTTCAGGCGGATGTTCCTTCAGCAGCTCGTGCACCAGCATCACGTTGCCCAGCGACTTGGACATCTTGCGGCCGCTGAAGGTGAGCATGCCGTTGTGCATCCAGTAGCGCGCGAACGGCTTGCCGCCATGCGCGCAGGTGGATTGGGCGATCTCGTTCTCGTGATGCGGGAACTGCAGGTCCACGCCGCCTGCATGGATGTCGATGGTCTCGCCCAGGTGGGCCTCGCTCATGGCCGAGCATTCGATGTGCCAGCCGGGGCGACCGCGGCCCCAGGGGCTGTCCCAGCCGGGCAGTTCGGGCGTGGACGGCTTCCACAGCACGAAGTCGCCCGGATGCTTCTTGTACGGCGCCACTTCGACACGGGCACCCGCGATCAGTTCTTCCGGATCGCGGCCGGACAGCTCGCCATACGCGGCGAACGAATCCACTTCGAACAGCACGTGGCCTTCGGCGGCATAGGCATGGCCGTTGGCGATCAGCCGCTCGATCATCGCAATGATCTGCGGAATATGGGCCGTGGCGTAGGGCTCCACGTCGGGCGGGGCGATGCCCAGCGCGGCCATGTCCTCGCCGTACGCCTGGGCGTAGCGGGTGGTGATGCTTTCGATGCCCACACCCAGCTGCTGGGCGGCGGTGTTGATCTTGTCGTCGACGTCGGTGATGTTGCGGGCGTAGACCACGTTCGGATAGTGACGGCGCAACAGCTTCACGAACACGTCGAAGACCACCGGCCCGCGCGCATTGCCGATATGCACGTAGTTGTAGACGGTCGGTCCGCACAGGTAGATGGTGACCCGCTGGGGATCAAGCGGGGTGAACGCTTCTACGCGGCGCGTCAGGCTGTTATGGAGCGAAATCGGCATCGGTCAGCGGGTCCGGACGGTGGGAGCAGGCGCCAGGCGGGCGCAAGCCGGTCGCGCATCTTAACAAGCCGCCATCCGCTCCGCAGGCGTCCGGGGCCGGTCTGGCCGGTTGGCGGCCAGAAGCCTGCCAGATGGATGAATAACGGCTGCCGTTCAAGCGACTTTAGGCAAAGTTCTAAGCGTCGATTCAGTGTGAATTTGTTGCAATGGATGCTATCTGGGGCAGAGATGCGCCGGACTTGTCCCTGCGGAGGTCGTAATGACCAAGTGGTTGTTCGCTGCGCTGGTGCTGTCTGTGATGACCACCGGCGTGTTTGCGCAGGATGCGCGCTACCAAAATCAGAACGACGACAACACCCATTATGGATGGGCGGATGTGCTGCGCGTCGATCCCGTGTATGGCGTGGCGCGTACCGAAGTGCCGCGCCAGGAATGCTACGACCAGCAGGTGGTGCGCCAGGCGCCCAGCCAGGGCTCGGCGGCCGGCACCATCCTGGGTGCCGTGGTGGGCGGCGTGCTGGGCAGCACCGTGGGTCACGGCAATGGCCGCACGGCGGCCACGGTGGCCGGCGCGGTCGCCGGCGGCGCGGTGGGCAACAGCGCCACCCAGTCGGGCGGCGGCGAATACGAAACCACCGAAACGCATTGCCGCCAGGTGGCGGCGGTGAGCGAGCAGCGCCGCATCATGGGTTACGACGTGGAATACCGCTATCGGGGCGAGGTGTACCTGTCGCGCCTCAACTACGATCCCGGCGAACGGTTGCGCGTGCGGGTGAGTGTTTCTCCCGCCGACTGAGATTGCAGCAGATCGCCGCCTTCGGGCGGCGATCTGCTATCCGGGCCATTGTTTGGATCGTTCCTTGTTGCATGGCAGCGAAAATCCCGTCATGATTGACTTTCAACCTCCCGGAACTTCCATGTCCGCAGCCGTCTATACCGCCAATGTCCTCACTAGCGCCCGCATGGCCGCTGGGATGACGTCGCGTGCTCGCCGACCGCTGTGCCGCTTTCTGGCCGGGTAGGCTGTCGCACGCGTTTCACGTGTATCGACGATAAAACCCGGCTAGCAGCCGGGTTTTTTTGTTTCTGGATTCCGACGATTCGACAAGGGCAACTTCCATCATGACGCTTCGCCACTTTCTGACCACCCAGGATTACAGCCGCGCCGAGATCGACGCGCTGCTCGAGCAGGCCGCCGCTTTCAAGCGCTCCCCGCGCGGTCAGCAGCTGGCTGGCAAGTCGGTGGCGCTGATGTTCTTCAACCCCTCGATGCGCACGCGCACCAGCTTCGAGCTGGGCGCCTTCCATATGGGCGGCCACGCCATCGTGCTGGCGCCGGGCAAGGACGCGTGGCCGATCGAGTTCGAGGTGGGCACGGTGATGGACGGCGATACCGAGGAGCACATCGCCGAAGTGGCGCGCGTGCTGTCACGCTACGTCGACCTGATCGCCGTACGCGCCTTCCCGAAGTTCCAGGACTGGCAGGTGGATCGCCAGGACAACGTGATCAAGGCCTTCGCCAAGTACGCCACGGTGCCGGTGATCAATATGGAAACCATCACCCATCCCTGCCAGGAGCTGGCGCACGCGATGGCGCTGAAGGAACACCTGGGCAACCTGCAGAACAAG
>Ga0070689_100000508_pt1 | contig 22987 bp, 20 predicted proteins | sample KBSS23HmetaG_FD_64669 | JGI IMG/M metagenome (GOLD analysis project Ga0070689, IMG submission 64669) | Switchgrass rhizosphere microbial communities from Kellogg Biological Station, Michigan, USA - KBS S2-3H metaG | ecosystem: Host-associated > Plants > Roots > Rhizosphere ...
TAGTGCAATCCGAGCTTTTGCAGGATCGTCTCCGCGTCACGAGTTAACGACTCGAGCTCCTCGTAAGAATTTTCCGGCAATGCATACTTCACCAGCTCTACTTTCTCAAACTGGTGTTGCCTGATCACCCCACGCGTGTCGCGCCCGTAGCTGCCAGCCTCAGAACGAAAACACGGCGTGTATGCGGCCCAACGCATCGGGAGCTGTGAAGCGTCGAGTATTTCGTCGCGATGATAGTTGGTTACCGGTACTTCGGCAGTGGGTATCAGGTAGAGCTCGCGATCGTCCTGGAGCTTGAAAAGATCGGTTTCAAACTTTGGCAACTGCGCCGTGCCGAAGAGCGAAGCGCGGTTGACGATAAACGGCGGCAGTGTTTCGAGGTAGCCGTGCTCGCGCGTTTGAACGTCGAGCATGAAGTTGATCAGGGCGCGTTCGAGCCGCGCGCCTGCGCCGTTGAGAATCGCGAAACGCGCCGCAGCGATCTTTGTCGCGCGCTCGAGATCGAGAATGCCGAGTGCTGTGCCGAGATCGACGTGATCCTTCGGTTCGAAATCGAATTTTGGCGGCGCGCCCCAGCGACGCACCTCCTGGTTCGCCGACTCGTCGTCGCCAACGGGAACCGTCGCATGAGGGATGTTGGGCAGAGTCGAGAGCAGTTCGCGCATGCGCGCTTCGGCATCCGCGCGCAGTTGATCGAGCTCGCTGATCCGATCCTTCAGTGTGGCGACTTCAGCGCGGCGCGCTTCTGCCTCTTCCTTCTTGCCTTCTTTCATCAACCCGCCGATCTCACGACTCGACGCGTTGCGCTGCGCATTCAGTTGATCGGATTCAGCAATAACGCGACGCCGCTCTTCATCGGCACGCGTGAAATCGTCGAGTGCGGTGCTGTCGAAGTGGCGCGCCTTGAGCGCCTCCCGCACCTTATCAATATTTTCGCGAACGTAATTGAGATCCAGCATAGGTTCATCTTAACCACCAAGGCACGAAGGCACAAAAGCTTTTTTGTGTCGTTTTTTGTGTCCTGGTGTCTTAGTGGTTAAGTTTTCTTGAGGCTGATCTCGAAGCGACACTTGGGGCGCCCTTCACGATTGCAGGATTCATGGACCGGAGCTTTAACGATCTCCGCGACGAGAGTCTCGGCTAACTGGCAGACTTCCGGATGAACATTTACCGCGGCGGCCAGAGGACAACTGCTACCCTGAATTACGATCTTATCGTCATGTTGCTCGACTACGGCGGCTCCACCGATTGCCTCTAATACCGTCAGCGCGCTCTGCACCCGACCCTCCAGATTGTTCTCCAGGCTCGGCGCACCCGCCGCCACCGCGCGCCCGACCTCACGAAGTACGTCCTCGATCTCCGACGGCTTAAGCCGGTTCTTCAGCACGGCTATAAGCTGATTGAGCAGGGCGTCGTAAGCTTTCGGAAAGAGAGCATCGGCTTCCGGCGTCAGCACGTAAGTGAAGTGCGGTTTGCGAGGACCGCGCCGCAGCCCGCTCTGTCGCACCAGCCCATCGCGCTCGAGCGTTGAAAGGTGCGCGCGCACCGCGTTGTCGGTCAGCTCGAGCTGTGTCGCCAACTCCTCAACCGTACAGGCAGAGCCACGGAGTATCGTGACGATCTGCCCGCGCGTGCTTTCAAAAAAGCGCCTATCCAGCTTGATCGCCTCCATAACCCACCTCCAGATTCGCAATTCTAGCCTCTTTTTACAGAAAACACAAAAAGTCAAATAAGTACTTGACTTATTATGGAAGAGGTGTATTTTGATAGTCCCAAGCAGTCAACAGGTAATTCTTATTCAGGAGAACGAGGAAGATGGCACAGGCAATAAGATCAGCGGAAGTAACTTCCCTCAATATCGAAAGCATTAGCGCGTCGAAACCGAGCTACCAGGCTTATCAGATCCTGCACCTCGGCTTTACCGTCGCCCCTATCGTCGCCGGGCTCGATAAATTTTTTAATCTGCTCGTGAACTGGGAGCAATACCTCCCGGCCTTCGTCAAAAACATGACAGGAGGTCATGGGCACGAGCTGATGCTGGCAGTTGGCGTGATCGAGATTGTGGCAGGACTCGGAGTGGCATTTAAGCCGCGCCTTTTCGCCTACGTGGTAGCCGCGTGGTTGCTGTTGATCGTGGTGAACCTGCTCATGATTCCCGGCTATTTCGATGTGGCGCTACGCGACTTCGGCCTCTCGCTCGGTGCGCTCGCACTGGCGCGGCTGAGCCAGGAATACGATCGTTAATCACAAGGAGAAGAGAAATGTCAGAGCGTGGATTACTGAAGACGGTGTTTGTGCTTTTGGCTGTCGCCGTAACGCTGGTTGTCCTGGGCGTAAAGAGCGACGCGATGTGGTCCGATGAGCAGGGGCAACGGCGTGGGAAGACCACCGAGAGCGAGCGGCAGACGGACGTAAACGCCCAGCGAATGCTCGAAGATGGTAAGCAGACATTTCGCTTCGATACGTTTGGCGACGAAGCGTTCTGGACTGACGCGCTGCAACTGAACCGTGCAATTGCCGGTGCGGCGAACGGCGGCGTTGGTCCCGGCGTCAGTCCGAAAACGGCCCTCGCCGTGGGACTTAAAGTTGATGTGGACGCATTGCCAGAGTCGCTCATCTCGCAGTTAAAACACGGCCGTGTAAATCTCGACGATCCGGCGACAACTCTGGCGCTGCTAAAACTCGGCGCTGTCGTCGGTGTGAAAGGGACTGTCAATGATGCTGGAAACCTTCAGACTGTAGGCATCACTTGCGCTCTCTGTCACTCGACGGTCGACAACTCATTCGCGCCCGGCATCGGACGCCGTCTTGATGGTTGGGCCGCGCGCGATCTCAATGTCGGCGCGATCGTGGCGCTCAGTCCGAACCTCAAGCCGGTCGCGGATTTGCTCGGCGTTGACGAAGCGACAGTGCGCACGGTTTTGCAGAGTTGGGGACCTGGAAAGTTTGACGCAGAGTTATTCCTCGACGGCAAAGCTTTCCGTCCTGACGGCAAATCAGCGGCGACACTCATCCCGCCTGCCTTTGGGCTCGTGGGCGTTAACCTGCACACCTGGACGGGTTGGGGCTCGGTCACGCATTGGAACGCGTTCGTCGCGAACCTCGAAATGCACGGGCAGGGGACGTTCTACGATCCGCGTCTCAACGATCCCGTCAAATTCCCGATCGCCGCGCGCGCCGGTTTCGGCAACGTGCGAAGCAATCCGGATCTGATTACGGCTAAGCTTCCCGCACTTCAGTTTTACCAACTCGCGATCCCCGCACCCGCGGCGCCTGCCGGAAGTTTCGATCCTGCAGCGGCGGCGCGCGGCGCAGTGGTGTTCAAAGATCAGGCGAAGTGCGCGACTTGTCACGTACCTCCGATCTACACCGAGCCGGGCTGGAACATGCACACGCCCGCAGAGATCGGCATCGACGACTTCCAAGCCAAACGTTCACCCGACGAGCGTTACAGAACCGCTCCACTCAAGGGTCTCTGGACGCACCAGACGGGCGGCTTCTATCACGACGGACGTTTTCCAACGCTGCGCGACGTGGTCGAGCATTACAACAATTTCCTGGGCACGAACCTGAGCGAACAGCAGAAGGTTGACCTCGTCGAGTATCTGAAGTCGCTGTAACAAATTTTTAATCTTCTGTCAGCCAGGCGACAGTCGAGGCACCTGGCTGACAGAACCTCTCCCTCTTCTAAAACAAAATGACTATGCAACGAGAGAAGAACATGGCACTCCGGTTAGTTCAGTTCAACAGCAAAAACGTCGCTACAACAACAGTCGAGCGCGTTGCAGAAGCGCGACTGCCGACAGAGATGGGAGAGTTTCGCATCATCGGTTTTCGCTCGCTCGTCTCCGCGGAAGAGTTCGTCGTGCTCGTGAAAGGCGAGCTGCACGCCGGCAGATCAAGCCTGGTGCGCATCCACTCGCAGTGCATGACCGGCGATGTGTTTGGCTCAATCAAGTGTGACTGCGGGCGACAACTTAACGCTGCCATGAAACTCATCGAGCAGGAAGGGCACGGGGCGATCGTCTACCAGCAGCAGGAAGGGCGCGGCATCGGCATTATCAACAAGATTCGCGCCTATGCCTTGCAAGACGAGGGTGCCGACACGATCGAAGCCAACGAGCGGCTGGGCTTCGAAGCTGACATGCGGCGCTACGAACAGTGCGCCGAAATCCTGCTCGATCTTGGCCTGCGCGCGGTGCGTGTGATGTCCGACAATCCGGCAAAGATACGCGCGCTGCGGCAGGCTGGTCTTCACGTCGTTGAGCGTGTGCCGCTCGAAGTTGAGCCGCACGATTTCTTCGCCGGTTACCTGAAAACGAAGAAGGAGAAGATGGGCCACCTTTGCAGCGTGGCCTGACGAACAGAATGGGTTACAAAGACGTTCACGTAGCCAACACCCCCGATCTGCGGGACGGCGAGATGAAAGAAGTCTCGATCGATGAGACGCGGATTTTGCTGGCGCGCACCGGGGATCGTTTTTATGCAGTGAGTGCGACGTGTCCTCATTACGGCGCGCCGCTCGCTGAAGGAGTCCTCTGCGGCACGCGCATCGTGTGCCCGTGGCACCACGCTGCATTCAACATTGTCAACGGCGATTTGGAAGAGCCGCCCGCACTCGACGCGCTCGTCAGTTACGCAGTGCGCGTTGAAGGCGAACGTGTCCTGGTCACCATGTCCGAGGAGGCGCCCGATCGACGCACGCCCAGCATGGTCGATCGAGATCCCGCTGCTGACTCGCGACAATTTGTCATTATCGGCGCGGGCGCGGCTGGTTACGCCGCTGCGCAAACATTTCGCGAAGAGGGTTTTCGCGGCAACCTCGTGATGATCACGCGCGAACACCACACGCCTTACGATCGGCCCAACCTCAGCAAAGACTACTTGCACGGCCACGCCGAGCCGGAATGGATACCACTCCGTCCTGACGAGTTTTTCAGCGAGCACGGCATCCAGCTCGTGCTCAACAGGGAAGTCACTCGAGTTAACGCGCGCGCGAAGACGATTACGTTCGAGGGGGGTGAGACGATGGACTACGACGCGCTACTGGTTGCGACCGGTGGCGCGCCGGTCCGTCTCAACATCCCCGGTTCAGATCTGAAGAACATCTGCGTGCTGCGCAGTTTCGCCGATTCCGATTCGATCATCGAAACGGCCAGACGTTCACGACGCGCCGTGGTAGTCGGTTCGAGCTTCATTGGGATGGAAGCAGCTTACAGCTTGCGCGAGCGTGGTCTCGAAGTGACCGTTGTCGCGCCTTCGCAGGAACCGTTCGAGACAACCCTCGGCACGGAAGTCGGTGCGCTGTTCCGGCGTCTGCACGAGAGTCACGGTGTGCGTTTCAAGCTTGGCTCGATTGTCTATCGCTTCGAGGGCAGCCACAACGTCGAAGCCGTGACGCTCGACAATGGCGAAAGCATCGAGGCGGATATGGTCGTCGTCGGAGCAGGCGTGCGGCCAGTCACTCATTTCATCGAAGGCGTCGAGTTGGACGACGCGGGGGGCATCGTCGTTGACTCGCGGCTGCGCGCGGCTGACGGCATCTACGCCGCCGGCGACATCACCAGTTTCAAAGATCCACGCACTGGCGAGCGTATGCGCATCGAGCACTGGCGCACAGCACAGCAGCAAGGCCGTGCAGCCGCGCGCAACATGTTAGGACGTGACATCGCATTCGACGGTGTTCCATTCTTCTGGACGCGACAATTCGACGTCGCGCTCCTCTACGTCGGCCACGCGAAGTCGTGGGACGAGATCATTTTCCACGGCGATGTTTCGTCACACGATTTTCTCGCTTTTTACTTAAAGGCTGATCGTGTGCTGGCGGTCGCAGGCATGAACCGCGACCGCGAGATGGCGGCCATCGAAGAGCTGATGCGGCTCGATCGTGTGCCGGCGCGCGAGCAGCTCAAGTGGGACGACGTGAACCTGCTGAATATGCTTCACGCACCGGAGTCGATAAACGCATGGGAAGTCAACGTCGGATCCCAATACGAAACGGGTCCAGGCGTGGGTACAAATAGATAACTTTTATTTCGGAGGATGTATGGATCATAAGATCAAGTTAATTTTGTTAATTGCACTCTTGGCATTGTTCAGTCTTCCTGCCAATGCCGTCGCAGCGCCCGCTACAAACGCGACGAAGCAAGACGCTTTCCAGGGCGCCATGCGCAAGTTGTGGGAAGACCACATTGTATGGACGCGGCAGTTTGTCGTCAGCGCCGTGTCAGATGCGCCGGATAAAGCCGCGGCGACTGAGCGTTTGCTCCAAAATCAGGTTGACATTGGCAACGCGATCAAGCCCTTCTATGGAGATGCGGCCGGCGATCGATTGACAGCACTCCTCAAGGACCACATCGTCACAGCTGCCGAGTTGGTCACCGCTCTCAAGGCGAACGACAAGGCGAAGGCGGAGAGCGCACAGAAACGTTGGTTCGCGAACGCCGATGAGATCGCAGGATTCCTGAGCAGCGCCAACCCGAAAGCCTGGCCGCCTGCTGAGATGAAGAAGATGATGCGCGAGCACCTGGAACTAACGACCGCTGAAGTTGCCGCCCGCCTGCACGGAGATTGGACTGCGGACATTGCCGCTTTCGATAACGTCCATACACAGATTCTCCATATGGCCGACATGCTCAGTGCGGGCATCATCAGCCAGTTTCCGAAAAAGTTTGAGTAACGTGGCTTGCCTCAAGAGGTTAAGACTTAAGAGGCTATGAGTTTTAATACTGAAACTAATCAGATGTTGCAGGCCGGTAGCGCCCAGAACGCCACCGGTCTGCATCTTCTTGCCTGCGACGAGATTTTCTCGTTCCGGGCACTGCATGTTGCGACGCCGCTCCGCTACTGTAGAATATCGCGTCACTCGCAAAGCTTCAGGCTTCTCACCTCCCAAGCCAGGTTGGATCTTTGACCCGATGAAAGACTCTCGGAGGCTCGTGCTCCCCGAATTGTGCGTAAAAACCAAATAGGAGTGGAAATTATGACAGTCGCTGCACCCGTGACCGTTGAAATTGCTCGTCATCACTCACGCGTGCAAATCTTCTCCGGCCTCGGCCCCGATGAGATGAACCGCATCGCGACGCATGCCCGCAGTTTGCGCAAGGCGCGTGGTGAGTTCATCTACATGCCCGGCGATCGCGCCGACTTCGTCTACATCCTGAGACAGGGAAGAGTAAAGCTGTCGGTGCTCGCCGAGTCGGGAAAAGAAATTGCGATCGACATCATCCAGCCAGGCGAAATCTTCGGTGAGTTCGCGCTCGTAGACGAGTCGCCGCGCAGCAACATGACACAGGCTCTCGACGACGTGCTCATGTGGGTCTTCGCCAAGCGCGAATTTACCGAGCTCCTCTCGTCTCAGCGGAAACTAGCTCTGAGTTATATTCGACTCGTCGGCGATCGTCGCCGGCGCATGGAGAAGAAACTTTCCGACATTACATCGAAAGCGGTCTCCGCGCGCGTTTGCGAACTGTTGCACGAGCTTGCTACGAGCTCAGCCGAAGTTGAGACTGCGAGCAGCGATTACCTGGTCCCGCTAACACATCACGATGTTGCGAGTCTGATCGGCGCGGCGCGGCAGACCACGACTACCGTTCTCAACGACATGGAACGTCGCAGCATTATCGAATTGGGTCGCGGTTGGATTCGCATCAAACGTCTCAAGGAACTCCAAACCTATGCGGGTATCTTCCTCGCCGTCAGCCAAACTTTTTTCACACTTTTGTCAGCGGGGTGACACTCGTGTCGCCACGCTGACAGTCGTCCGAAAACTCTTCCTTCATGATTCGCTCCTCGCATTTAAGACTACCAAGGAGAACCGATCATGAGAACGAACAGGAAGATTTCACAGTGGACTATCCTGCTTGCCGTCATCGCACTGGCGCTGACGATTGTGGGCGGGCTTAACTTCAGCGCGAATGTTTCCGCGAGTGGAGGCGATGACCTCGGCACGTCGCCCTTTGACTTCAGCGACGCAACCTATCGCGCGCACGGCGTCGTGCCCGAAAACATCGTCTTGCGCGTCGGCACTGCGGCCCGCGCCGGCGACTTCGTCGTCGACAACACCAACACCGATCCGAACCGATCAAATGTACGCACCATCGAAACCACTCCCGGCACGACCGGCTCGAGCGGACTGACGTACGCCAACATTTTCGGCGTGCTCAACTCGACCAGCTTTGAACGCAACGCTGCCGGTCAACTGACAGCACGCGGTCAGGCTGCCTTTGACACCGCGGAACACTTCCGCGTCTTCATCTTTCCGAAAGCGTCGGCTGGATCGATTCTCGATCCATTCCTTCCCAACAAACGACAGGACAATCTCTTCGACACGCGCGATGGTTACTTCTCGAACGATCCGCTCGGCATGTGGGTCGCGGTTTGGGTAGTCTACACGCCGAAGGCTTTCACGGCCTCAGGTCGCAAGGAGCTTGATCCTATCGCAGCGACTAACGGTCGCGATCTCGACGGCACCGCCATCCTGACGAGTCCGTCGCAGATCGATAATCTCGTCTCCAAAGGTCTCATCGAGCTACGCACTCGTCCGGTTGACGACGGCGTATTTCGTTGGGTCATCTGCCCGATTCCCGAGGATCCGCGCAACGGCTTCATTCGACCCGATGCCTTTATTCGCGACGTTAAGCGCGCTGACGGCACACCGGTCTTCCCCGCACTCGGCAACAACTTCCGCTGCCTGCAACAGACAGGCGACTGGTGCAACTAAGCACTCGCTGAATTTCCCTGTGCAATCTCTGCAATAGGTCCAATGGGTCCTGTAGGACCTATGCAGAGGTCTGCACTCAAAAGGAGCTTACCTATGGCAAACGTCTCGAAGATCAATAGAAGAGCGGAGAAGCTGAAGCAGCAAGCCGCCAGGAACAGGCGCGAGATCGTCGCGGCCGGTTTGAGCCGCCGCGACATGCTCAGGATGGGTTTGTTGACCGGCGCCGGTCTGCTCGTTCCGATGTCAGGGTTGAGCGTCAGGGCGCGCAGCAGCGCCGGAAGCCTCCTGTTCGACAGCGGGCCCGGCAGTGGTCCAAGCAGCCCGCCGACCACGCCCTTTGTCCAACCATTCGTACGCATGACGGTCAAGCAGCCGGTGGCGACTTTGAGCCCCACTCCGACTGCCGTGCCTAACACGGCCGCAGGCGAAGGCCGCACGATCTCACACCAGGCGTTCAGTCAGTTCGCGCCGGTCAAGTTTTATGAGGTCGAACAGCGATTGGCCAACATCATCACGCATCCGGAGCTGCCGGCGCAGCCACTCTGGGGCTTCGATGGATTAGTGCCGGGACCACTTTACGTCGAGCGCTACGGTCGCCCCGTTCTCGTCCGCAACCACAACAACCTGCCCGCCAACAACGGCGGCTTCGGCAAGAATTTCGTAACGACGCACCTGCACAACGGGCACACACCATCCGAATCAGACGGCAATCCGTGTGACAACTTCAGGCCAGGACAGTTTTATGACCAGCACTATCCGAACGTGCTGGCCGGTGTGAACTCGACGCATCAGGACGTGGGCGGCGACATCCAGGAGTCGATGAGCACGCTCTGGTATCACGATCACATGCACGACTTCACCTCGCAGAACGTCTACAAGGGATTGGCCGGCATGTACCTGCTCTTCAACGACCACGACACCGGCGACGAGACGACTGGCTTCCACCTTCCTTCGTTTGGCGACGGCGCCAGCGACGATAGCAACTTCGACGTGCCGATGGTCTTCAGCGATCATCTTTACGATTCAGAAACTGGCCTCCAAATCTTCGATACTTTCAACTTCGACGGTGTGCTCGGCGATCGATTCCTCGTAAACGGCAAGGTGCAACCCGTGATGCACGTTCATCCGCGGCGTTATCGTTTCCGCTGGCTCGACGCTGGTCCATCGCGCTTCTACCAGTTCTTTTTTACCGACAAGACTAACCTGAACCAACGGATCAAGTTTCACCAGATTTCGACTGACGGCAACCTGCTCGAGCGACCAGTTGAGGTCGAGAGCATTCGTATCTCGGTGGCCGAGCGCGCCGACCTAATCATCGATTTCTCAAAATACGCGGGCAAGACACTCTATATCGAGAATCGTCTGGAACAGGTAGATGGGCGTGGGCCAACCGGTAAGGTGTTGGCAGCAGGCCAGGGCAACCTGATTCTCAAGATAGTCGTTGACCTGCCGCCCATTGCAGACAACAGCGTCGACCCCGCAACGATTACAAGCTTCTACGGATTACCTAGCAAAACCGCGACGCCACGCATCACGCGCACCTTCAACTTCGATCGTTCGAATGGTTTATGGTCCATCAACGGCCGCTCGATGGATCCGGAGTGTCAGGAGGTACGAGCTCGAATATCCAAGAACTCAGTCGAACACTGGGTCGTCACCAACAGTTCGGGCGGCTGGCAGCACCCGGCGCACATCCACTTCGAGGAATTTCAGTTTCTTTCCGTCAACGGCGCGCCGCCGGCGTCAACTGGCCTCGTGTTGAACGGGCGCAAAGACGTCATCCGGTTGGAGCACAACATGCAGACCAAGGTCTTCTTCCGTTTCCGCGACTTTGTGGGCCGTTATCCGTTCCACTGCCACAACGTCGTACATGAGGATCACGCCATGATGCTTATCTGGGAGATCGTCGAAGGCGATGGCGACAACATCAGGAACCCGTGAGAAAGGAGACAGCTAAAAATGAGAAACATGCATAAGAAAACGCTCGCTGGCCTTCTTCTCGGGGTTGTACTGCTCGTGGGAGTTGCCGCTGCACAAACGGAAACGAAGCGAGTGAAGACGCCGCGCGAAAGATTAGCGGAGCGGAGTTTTCCGAACGTCACGTTGACGACACACGACGGCAAGAAGGTCAAATTCTACGACGATCTTCTTAAGGACAAGATCGTCATCATCAACTTCATGTACGTGAAGTGTGACGGCAAATGCCCCGGCACAACTGCAAACTTGGTGCAAGTGCAGAAGCTGCTCGGCGATCGTGTCGGTAAAGACATTTTCATTTACTCGATCACGCTCAAGCCGGAGGAAGACACACCAAGAACGCTGGCTGCTTACGCGAAGGCATACAAGGTTGGACCAGGATGGAAGTTCCTGACTGGCGACCCTAAGGACATTGAGTTGTTGCGACAAAAGCTCGGCTTTATCGATCGCGATCCCGTGCGTGACGCCGACAAGTCGAACCACATCGGGATGCTGCGATGGGGTAACGAACCGCACACACTGTGGGCGGGATGTCCTGCTTCGCTCGCGCCCAACAAGATCGTGAAAGAGATCAGCCTGGTTGACTGGCCCGACGCCAGAAGAGGAGGAGACAGATGAGAATGAATCGATTGATTATTAGCGCATTGCTGGCGCTGTTCATCATGGCGCCGGCATCAGACGCGCAGACCACCACGTTTCCAGTTGGCGATGGACCGGAAGGCGTGGCCACTGACGGCGTCAACGTCTTCGTGGCCAACCAGTTCAGCAATACCGTCACCAAGCTGAGCGCGAGTAACGGTGCAGTAGTCGGAACCTACACTGTGGGCCACCGCCCTGTTGCGCTGGCTTTCGATGGCGCTTCAATCTGGGTGGCGAACTATCTCAGTAACAACGTGATGAAGCTCGACACAAGCGGCGCAGTTGTTGGCACGTACGCAGTCGGCGATGGACCGGGTGGATTGCTGGCGACCAACGGCAACATCTGGGTCGCGAACCGTAATTCCGATACCGTGACGAAGCTGCGTGCTTCCGATGGCATGACGCTGGGCACTTACGAGGTGGGCACGCGTCCGATCAGCATGGCAACAGACGGCGAGCACATCTACGTCACGAATAACAACAGCGACACGGTGACAAAGCTGAACGAGTCGAACGGTGTCGTTGCGGGCACGTTTCCGGTGGGCGACGGACCGTTTGGAATCGCTTTCGACGGTGGCAGCCTTTGGGTCGCCAACTTCGGCAGCAATGACGTGATGAAGTTGAGCCCAGCTGGGATGGTGACCGGCACTTACAAGACTGGCGATGGTCCACTCTCGGCAGTCTTCAGCCAGGGAGTTGTCTATGTCGTCAACAACGGTGGCGACAGTGTGACGAAGTTGAATGCCAGCGACGGAGCAAATCTGGGATTGCTCACAGTCGGCCGCAGCCCCATCGGCCTCGTGGTCTCCGGTTCAACCGTCTGGGTGACAAACTCAGGCCACAACACCGTCACCAAACGTTAAACTTCAGTTTGAAATTACGCCGAAGGCGTTGGCTAATTGCAGCCCAGGGTTGGAGCGCCAGCGACAACCCTGGGATCACCATTTCAAATCTTGCTTCAACCCTGAAAGGGTTCGCCAACCGCCTAACCCTTTCAGGGTTGAACGTTATTTGGGGGATTGCTACCCAGGGTTGTCGCTGGCGCTCCAACCCTGGGCTGCAATTAGCCAACGCCTTCGCCGTATGAATAGATCTTAAGGGCAAGTTGTGTTATTAGAAATCGCATGGCCGATCAAAAACAATTTTCAGGTCGCGCGGCGATCGTTACTGGTGGCACGCGCGGTATTGGGCGTGCGATTACGCTCGAGCTTGGGAGACGCGGCGCTGATGTCGCTTTTAACTACGCCAAGAGTGCGGATGCGGCGGAGAGTTTGAAATCGGAGCTCGAAGCTTTGGGCGTGCGCGCGTTGGCAGTGCAGTGCGACGTGGCGAACACCGAAGCCGCGGCGCAGATGGTCCAACAGGTCAAGGAAGCTTTCGGCCGGATAGATTTTCTCATCAACAACGCCGGCATCACGCGCGACAACCTGATCCTGCGCATGAAAGAGGACGATTGGGACGAAGTGCTCAACACGAACCTCAAGGGCTCGTGGAACTTCGCGAAGGCGGTCTTGCGGACGATGCTGCGACAGGACACCGGCGGTTCGATTCTCAACATCTCGTCGATCAGTGGTGAAGTAGGAATGCCGGGCCAGTCAAACTATTCCGCGTCGAAGGCGGGGATGGTTGGCCTCACGAAGTCGCTCGCGAAGGAAGTGGCCAGCAGGAAAGTCACGGTCAACGCACTCGCCCTCGGTATGGTGGCGACTGACATGGCCGGCAAGTTGGATGAAACCTACCAGGCAAAAATTCGCGAGCAAATTCCCCTCGGACGTTTTGCTGAACCTGATGAGGTAGCGCGCATCGCCGCTTTCCTTCTCTCCGACGACGCACGTTACATAACCGGGCAGGTGATTCAGGTCGATGGTGGGTTGGCTATTTAGGCCACAGATAAGCGCGGCTAAAGAACGCGGATTACTTGATACTCTTCACGTCAGCAGGCTTCGCGAAGAGATTGTCCGGAAACCTTTGATTGTATTGCACCGACTCGTAGTTGATTCGCGAGATCTGCTTTCCGTTCACGAAGTGATCGACCACCCACGGCGCAGTCACGCCATCGACCTCGATAAATTTTAATAATTGATCTTCTTCGGTCGTCTCCACCATGTCGCCCGAGTCAGGATCTTTGCGCATGCGCTTGTAGATGATCTTTGCTGGCAAACCGTCGCGAGCACCAAACTCATATTCGATCCAGTAGCCATCCGGATCCGTCAGCCGGATCGCCTCATTCCGTTTGCCAACGCCGGCTTCGCGCCGTCCGACGTAAGTGATCTTGCCCCCATCCTTTTTCCAGTTACCGCGCAGCAGATACTCGAGACCGGTTCTCATCGCGCGTTTGAAGTCCTCAACCTGCGCGGCCGACTGATCGGAGATCTTCTTGACCGCACCGTCAAACAGCCAGCCCGTGTCGCCGACGTTTGTTTGGATCGTGCGAATCCCGTCACCCGTAAACTCGGTGCGTTCCTTGTCGGGATAAGCGATGTAGTCGAGAAAGCGCGCGGGAAGCTGCGACATGCCGTCTCTGAAGGTGGTGTAGAAACCTTTCCCGGTTACCGTTTGCACGCTCAGATATTTCTGGCCGCCCAATGCTGCCACAGCCTGATCGATTATCTGCTGAGATTTTTCGTCAATTGAGACGGACGGGGCTGGCGCAGGGTTCTGCGCAAAAACCAAAGATAGAATTAGAACTAAGATCATTGAGGTATTTGTCATCCACAGATTACACAGATTCCATTAAACAATCTGTGTAATCTGTGGATAGAGACTAATTGAACTGCGGATTGTAGCCGTCAGCGGGTTTCACTACCACTTCGCCGTTTTCAACATCAACTTTGAAACTCGACGCCGTCTTCCACAAAGCGGTGATCGGGAGTTTCACCTTCTCATCGATGTGTCGCTTCAGGAAGCGCGCGCCGTAAGCGGTGTTGTAACCCTTCTCGGTCAGCAGGTTCACTGCCGCTTCGGTAATGTCGACCGCCTTGCCCTGGCGCTCCATCTGCCGGCGAAGTTTATCGAGATAGAGCTTCGCGATCGAGCGCACTTCATCCATCGTTAACGGCGAGAAGACGACGATCTCGTCAATGCGGTTGCGAAACTCCGGCGAGAAGCGCTGTTCCGAAGCCTTCATCACCTCATTCTTAACCTGACGGAAGTCTGCAGCCGTCTTGGTGCCAAAGCCCAGTGGCTTTTCAAACTTCTTGAAGTTATCCGAACCGAGGTTCGAAGTCATGATGATAATTGCGTCTGACAGGTAAACCTTTTTGCCGCGTCCATCCGTCAACCAGCCTTCGTCAAAAGCCTGGAGGAAGAGGTTCATCAAGTAAGGCGAAGCCTTCTCAACCTCGTCGAGCAGCAGGACCGTGTACGGATTCTCACGCAGTTGTTCGGTGAGGATTCCGCCTCGCTCCGAGCCGACGATTCCGCGCGGCATTCCGATCAGTTTCTCGATGCTCACGGTGCCGTCGCTGTACTCCGACATGTCGATGCGAACCATCTTCTCTTCGTCACCGAACATGAACTCAGCCACAGCTTTGGCCAACTCAGTCTTGCCGACCCCGGTTGGACCAAGAAACAGCAACACACCATCGGGCTTGTAGTGTGATTCCTTCAGCGGACCTTTGTTCAGCCGCAAGCGTTGCGCAACCGCCGTGATCGCTTCTTTCTGACCGATGACACGATTACTCAGCATCGCTTCGGTCATCGCAAAACGATCGCTCGTGTCGCGGAAGATCATGTCGGGTGGAATACGCGATTCCTGCGAAATGACTTCGATAATATGCTCCGGCCGCACCACCATCTTCTGCGGCTCGTTGATCTCAACCTTCACTGCAGCCGTATCGAGCCAGCCAATGGCCTTGTCCGGCAGGTGCAGGTTGCGGATGTACTTCGGAGCCATCTCCAATGCCGTGTTGATGGCATCGTCAGAGATTTTGACGGAGTAGTTTTTCTCGAGTCGCGGACGAAGTCCGAGCAGTATCTCTTTGGTCTCGTTAATCGACGGCTCGACGACTTTCACCATGCGGAAGCGACGTGCGAGCGCTTCGTCGTCCGCGATGTACTCTTTGTATTCCGAAAGAGTAGTCGCGCCGATGATGCGCATCTCGCCGCGCGCCAGTGCCGACTTAAACATGTTGGCAGCGTCCGAAGACGTGCCGAGCGCGGCGCCCGCGCCGATGATCGTGTGTGCTTCGTCGATGAAGAGAATCAGGTTATCGCGTTCTTTGACTTCGTCGATGATCCCTTTGATTCGTTCTTCAAACATGCCGCGCAGCATTGTTCCTGCGACGATGCCGCCCATTTGTAATTGAACGATGTGAGACCCACGAAGACGCATCGGAACCTTTTCCGGTTCCAACTCGATGAGACGCGCTAGTCCTTCAATGACGGCAGTCTTACCGACACCAGGCTCACCAACCAGCATCGGTGAATTCGCACGTTCCCGGTGGCAGAGGATCTCGATGATCTGTTGAATCTCTTTTTCGCGTCCGATGGTAGGAGGGATCTTGTCCGCTCGCGCCAGGCGATTGAGTGAAACGCCGAAGTGTTTTAGATAAGGCGGAAGCTCAAACTTCTTTCTGTTCTGTTCCTCTTCCTGCTCGCGTTTCTGCACCTGTGCCCGGACGTTTTCCTGAACCGCTTCAGGGCTGGCGCCCATATTTCGTAAGACGTCGACGAACAGCCCATCGTGGCTGCTCAATGCTTCAAAGATGTCTGTTGCTTCAATTGTTTTGCGACCCTGCGTGCGGGCGCGTTCCATGGCCCGCTTAAAGAGGTCGGTCGTATCAGGCCCGATGCGAAATCCTTTTCCGACGTGTTGCTGCCGGCTGCTGGTGAGCCGTTTTTCAATCGCCATTTTGACCACTACAGGGTCAAGCGATAGCTCACGCATCGCGGAGTTGAACATATCAGGCTCTTCAACCGTCAGAGCCTGGAGGATATGTTCCACTGATACGAAGTTTTGGTCACGACGGCGCGATTCATTAAGCGCATATTCGAGAATGCGCTGTCCGCTGTCGCCAAATTTGTCTTTGTATGAACCTAAGTCAACCATATTTCTTTTACGACCGTCGCGTGCGATTAGATCAGCAATTCGCTGCGACAGTAACACTCAACTTTCAAACAACTCGCCTCTATCCAAGTTGCTGCACTTGGATGTCGTCAGCATAGACGCCGTTGCGTTTCAATGCAATAACAATCCCGGCGAGGCTTTCTAAGCAAATTTGCGGCCGCTAATCGACATACAACTGTAAAGATTGTGGAAAGTCGTTTTCTTTTCGGTGGGGTGGCCACGGAGGGCCACCCCTACAATTAATTCTTTACAGCTGCAGTCATCTTCAGTTCGTTGTAGGGTGGCCCTCCGTGGCCACCCCAGCGTTCGGTTAGTAGTCGTAATCGTCTCCTCCAGGCATCGGCGGACTGGCTTTCTTCGGTTCAGGTAGATCGGTTACAGCGGCATCAGTCGTCAATAACAATCCAGAAATCGAGGCTGCATTTTGCAATGCGGTGCGAACCACTTTAGTCGGATCGATGATTCCCGCCGCGGCGAGATCTTCAAACGCACCGGTGACGGCATTAAACCCCTTGTTCCCCTTCAACTGTTCTACTTCTCCGACAACCACGGCGCCTTCAATGCCCGCGTTTTCAGCAATGCGCCGGATCGGTTCCTGCAACGCCCGGCGAACGATTTTTACGCCCGTGCGAACATCGGGATCTTCATGATCGTGGTTATCGAGAACTTTTGAAGCTCGCAGCAGCGCCACGCCACCGCCAACAACAATTCCTTCCTGCGCGGCCGCTCTCGTGGCGTTAAGCGCGTCTTCGACACGCATCTTGATCTCTTTCATTGCGGTTTCGGTGGGCGCTCCTACTTTAACCACTGCCACGCCGCCGGCGAGTTTCGCGAGTCGCTCCTGAAGTTTTTCGCGATCGTAATCAGACGTGGTTTCTTCCATCTGTCTGCGAATCGTTGCGACACGGCCCTGGATCGCTTTGCTATCGCCTCCACCCTCGACGATCGTCGTCGTTTCCTTGTCGATAATCACGCGCTTCGCGGTTCCGAGATCTGCGAGCGTGACGTTTTCGAGTTTGATACCGAGGTCTTCGGTAATCATTTTTCCGCCAGTCAGGATCGCGAGGTCTTCGAGAATCGCCTTGCGCCGATCGCCGAATGCAGGCGCTTTCACCGCGCAAACTTTGATCGTCCCACGCAGACGATTTACCACGAGCGTCGCGAGTGCATCACCTTCAATGTCTTCGGCGATAAGTAGCAGTGCACGTCCGGCGCCGACGGTTTGTTCGAGCAACGGCAGCAGATCCCGCATCGCGGCGATCTTCTTTTCGTAAAGCAGAATGTACGGCTCGTCGAGAATCGCTTCCATGCGATCGGCATTGGTCATGAAATAGGGCGACAGGTAACCGCGATCGAACTGCATTCCCTCGACGATCTCGAGCTCGGTCTGCAACGTCTTCGACTCTTCAACCGTGACCACGCCGTCTTTACCAACCTTGTCCATCGCTTCGGAGATCAGTTGGCCGATGTGACGATCGTTATTGGCCGAAACTGTCGCGACGTTCGTCAGTTCTTCCTTGCTCTTGATCTTCTTCGACATGCGCTGTAACTCAGCGACGACTTGCTCAGTCGCCAACTGAATGCCGCGTTGCAGCGCCATGGGATTCGCGCCCGCGGCCACGTTCTTCACGCCTTCACGAAAGATTGCCTGCGCGAGAACTGTGGCGGTGGTGGTGCCGTCACCGGCTTTGTCGTTCGTTTTGACGGCGACTTCGCGAACCATCTGCGCGCCCATGTTTTCGTACTTGTTCTTGAGCTCGATCTCTTTAGCGACCGTGACGCCGTCTTTAGTTATCACTGGCGAACCGAATTTCTTGCCCAGAACAACGTTGCGACCCTTTGGTCCCAACGTCACGCGCACCACATTCGCGAGTATGTCTACACCTTTAAGCATCTCATTGCGCGCTTCTTCTCTAAACTTCACTTCTTTTGCCGGCACTCTTGTTGTCTCCTTAAAGTTATTATCCGCAGATTACGCTGATTCTGCAGATTCTTTTGCTGCACGTCCGACTTTAACGCGGGCCGGACGCAGCAGGCGATCTCCCATTCGGAACCCGCGACTATATTCCTCAATTACCCTGCCGTCCATCTCTGCGTCTGTTTCTTCAGTGTCGACGGCTTCGTGCAACTCGGGATTGAACTCCTCGCCTACCGACTCGAGCGGCTCAACTCCAGCATTCGCCAGCGCAGATTGAAAACTGCCGGCGATACCGCGAACGCCTTCGAGGAGCGCTTCGCGAGTCGTGTTTTCTGATTGGATCGCTCTGTTCAAGTCGTCCAGCACAGGAAGTACCGCGGCGATAAACTTCGCCTTCTCGCCTGCCGCACGTTCATCTGCCGCTCGATTTAGACGTTGCCTCGTCTCGTCAGTTTCACGTTGCAATTGCTGGCGCAACTGATCGAAACGTGACTGCACCTCCTGCACCTGTCTTTCCGCGGCTTTGGTGCGCGTCTCGAGCTCTTCAACGTAAGACGGCTTGAGACTTGGCTGCTCCTGCTCTGCGTTTACACGTTCCGCGCCTTCATCGTCGAGATATATCCGACGACGATCCGTCACCCTTAGCTCGTTTTCTTCTCTACCCATAATCCGTCCTTAATTGATTTTGATATCGATCTTCTTGGGTTTCTGCTCGGTGCGCTTCGGCAATCGTATCTGCAAAACGCCGTCCTTGTATTCTGCTCCGATCCTGCTTTGATCGACTGAACCGGGAACACTGAACGTGCGCAGGAATTTTCCTCTCGGTCTTTCAGTGCGATATTGCTTCGACTCGGTGATCGTGCGTGTTCCCTTGACGACCAAACGGTTGTCCTCAGCGTCGATCTCCAGCGCCTCACGATCGATGCCCGGGAGATCCAAAGCAAGTAAGAAGCCTGATTCAGTTTCGTAAATGTCAGCAGCGGGCGTCCAGTCGGCGTGCTCAAATTCGTCACCTGAGCTTTCCGCCTGACTGCGTCGCTGCGTTGCATCTTCAAAGAGCCGGTTCATACGATCCTGTAGAACCACCAAATCCTGCAACGGATTCCATTGTTGTGCCATTTCTTCTTCCCCCAATTACGCGGTTGCAAAGGCCGCGTCAGTCTTAAATTCCATCGTGTCGCCGCTCGCTGAAAGTCTTATGGTTTGACCCGGCAGAATCTCGCCTTGCAAAAGTTTTACAGCGAGCGGATTTTGAATCAGCGACTGGATAGCGCGCTTCAGCGGTCGTGCGCCGTAGCTCGGATCGTATCCTTCGCGCATCAACAGTTCTCTCGCCGAAGGCTCCAGCACGAGCGTGATACCGCGCTCGCTCAACATCGTCCTCAAGCGCTCCAGTTGAACGTCGATGATCTTGCCAATCTGCTCCTGCGAGAGCTGGTGGAAGACGACGATGTCGTCAATACGATTCAGAAACTCCGGTTTGAAATGCAGTCGCAGTTCCTGAATCACCGCTTCACGCACTTGCTTCTCGTCGCCCTCGGCTGCCTGGATCTCACGCGAGCCGAGATTTGAAGTCATGATCAAAACGGTGTTCTTGAAATCGACCGTTCGACCTTTTGAATCCGTCAGCCGGCCGTCGTCGAGAATTTGCAGCAGCACGTTGAAAACATCCGGGTGTGCTTTCTCGATCTCGTCAAACAGAACGACTGAGTAAGGCCGGCGGCGAACGGCTTCCGTGAGCTGCCCGCCCTCGTCGTACCCGACGTATCCCGGTGGCGCTCCGATCATGCGTGCGACTGCGTGCTTCTCCATGTACTCGGACATGTCGAGACGCACCATCGCGCGTTCGTCGTCAAACAGGAACTCCGCGAGCGCGCGCGCGGTTTCAGTTTTACCTACACCGGTTGGACCAAGAAAGATAAACGAACCGATGGGACGATTGGGATCCTGCAATCCAGCGCGTGAACGCCTGACGGCGTTTGCAACGGCGGCCAGTCCTTCTTCCTGACCGATTACACGGTTGCCCAAACGCTCCTCCATCGTCACCAGTTTCTGCATCTCGCCTTCCAGCATTCGCGTGACAGGGATGCCGGTCCACTTGGAGACAATCACGGCGACGTCCTCTTCGTCGACTTCCTCTTTCAGCATCACGCCGTCCTGCTGGAAATCAGTGAGCTTGTCCTGTTCAGTCTTCAGCTTGCGCTCGAGCTCTGGAATCCTGCCGTATTGAATCTCCGACGCGCGTGCCAGGTCTCCGGCATTGCGAGCCTGATCAAGCTGGAAGCGAAGCTGTTCGAGCTCGGCTTTGGAAGATCGAATGTGATCGATCGCTTCTTTTTCAGACTGCCACTTCGCCTTCATGCCGGCGGAAGTTTCCTTCAGGTCGGCAATGCGCTGTTCGATCTCCCGCAAACGCGCTTTCGACTTTTCGTCTTCTTCTCTTTGGAGCGCCTGTCGCTCGATCTCGAGCTGGATAGTTTCTCGCTCCAACTGATCGATCTCCTGGGGCAGGGAATCGATCTCGATACGAAGCCGTGACGCGGCTTCGTCGATGAGGTCGATCGCCTTGTCAGGCAGAAAACGATCGGTGATGTAACGATTTGAAAGTGTTGCTGCGGCCACGATTGCCGCGTCCTTGATGCGCACGCCGTGATGGACCTCGTAACGCTCTTTCAAGCCACGCAGGATCGCAATCGTGTCTTCGACAGTGGGCTCGCCAACGTAGACCTGTTGGAAGCGGCGTTCGAGTGCCGCATCTTTCTCGATGTGCTTTTTGTATTCGTTGAGTGTGGTCGCGCCGACACACCGAAGCTCACCACGCGCAAGTGCGGGCTTCAACATGTTCGAGGCGTCGATAGCGCCTTCCGCTGCGCCGGCGCCTACGAGTGTGTGCAGCTCGTCGATGAAAAGAATGATTTGACCTTGCGCATTCTCGATCTCTTTGAGGACGGCTTTCAGTCGATCCTCAAACTCGCCGCGATACTTTGCGCCCGCGAGCATTGAACCGAGATCGAGTGCGACCAGTCGCTTGTTACGCAGCGTCTCGGGCACGTCCCCCGAGACGATCCGTTGGGCCAGGCCTTCGACGATCGCAGTCTTACCGACACCGGGTTCGCCAATCAGGACCGGATTGTTTTTTGTTCTTCGTGAAAGGACTTGAATGGTACGCCGGATCTCGTCGTCGCGACCGATGACGGGATCGAGTTTCCCTTTGCGCGCCTGCTCAGTCAGATCGCGCGCGTATTTCGAAAGAGCCTGGTAGTTTTGTTCCGCGTTCTGATCGGTGATGCGCGTGCCACCGCGCATCTGTTCGATCACTTTGAACAGATCATCTTTCTTGACGCCGTGCTGGCGCAGGATCTTTCCGGCGTCGCCGTCTTTCTCATCGGCGATGGCGAGCAGCAGATGCTCGGTCGAGATAAACTCGTCTTGCATCTTGTCTGCCTGGTTTTGCGAAGCAGTAAAGATCTGCGTCAAACGCGAGCTGAAATATTGTTGACCGCCCTGTACGCGTGGAAAACGAGCTACGGCTGCTTGCGTGTCGTTGAGAATAACGGCAACGTTCGCGCCGAGTTTGCCGAGGATCGGTCTGACAATACCTTCAGGCTGTTCGAGCATGACGCTAAGCAAATGCTCCGGCTCGACCTGCTGGTGCTGGTTCCTTTCAGCAAGCTCGATGGCTGATTGAATTGCTTCCTGTCCTCGAAGTGTGAACTTATCTAAACGCATCGTAATAACTCTACTAAAAAGACTCGAACGGGCTCGCTATTCGTATCCCAAACTACGACGAGCCCGCTCGCATTTTACCGGTCCAGGAAAAGCTTACCGCCCGCCAGTCGCTTCTTTTGCTTTTCCGGTTTCGGCTGTGGTTTCGATTGTCTTCTGCGAGGCGCCGGTGCCTGTTCCGGACACCTGAATGCGCCGGGCCTTCGTCTCCTCTCGCTTCGGCAACGTCACTCGCAAAACGCCGTTGTTGTATTCAGCGGTTGCACCCTCTGCGGATACTGTCTGCGGCAGAGTGAAAGAACGTGTGAAGGCGCCATACGAGCGCTCCACGCGATGGTAGTTATCCGTCTCGTCCGTCTTTTCAAACTTTCGCTCACCGCGGAGGGTAATGACATTGTTCTCGATCGAGAGATCGAAGTCTTCCTGTTTCATTCCAGGGAGTTCGGCTTCAAGCACGATATGGTCCTTGTTCTCGTAGATGTCGACGCTGGGCGCCCAGGCGCCACGGCCAATGCCCTCATCGCCGAAGGCACGGGTTAGATTGGTGGAGAACAAGCGATTCACTTCTTCCTGTAAGGTCCGCAGGTCGCGGAAAGGGTCATAGCGAACAATAGTCATGGGATTTCTCCTCCTCCTATATTCCTTGTTGGTTCCGCTCAGGTTCGAAAGTGATTAGCTGAGCGTGAAGGCATAATAAAGGTTGAGTGTCGAACTGTCAAGTCCTCAGAATTGGCTGCAAAAAGGCACAAAAGTCCCATAGAAGAAGAAAGCTTGAGGGTCTGTCTTGTCCTTATATAGAGGGTTATTGGGAGAGGCCGAAGAAGCGTTTGATGGCGCGGAGAATGCCAGCGGAGGCGTCGCGGGCGGTATCGGCCGAGTCGGCTTGGGAGACGAGACCCACGCGGCGTTCGGCCATGATGAAACTGAGGGATTCGAC
>Ga0070689_100000513_pt1 | contig 22812 bp, 23 predicted proteins | sample KBSS23HmetaG_FD_64669 | JGI IMG/M metagenome (GOLD analysis project Ga0070689, IMG submission 64669) | Switchgrass rhizosphere microbial communities from Kellogg Biological Station, Michigan, USA - KBS S2-3H metaG | ecosystem: Host-associated > Plants > Roots > Rhizosphere ...
GATTTTTTGTAGATGTCGAGGTCGGGCGCTGCCAGGAAACCCGCTGTGCCAAAGAGCAACGCCTCGCAATCCTCAACTTTTTCGCGTAGCAACCGTAGCGGCAAACGTTGTGTGAGAAGTGTGAACGGTAACTTGTTTTCCTTGTACCCAAGCGCGGTTGCCATCTCTTGGAAAAGCGCTTCGTCGCGTCCATGCACGTCGATCTTGTTGCGAATCCGGTTCGCTTTTTGTCGCAAACGAAATTGCGCGGCGGCATCGAGCACACTGCGCACGCGTTCCTCGGGTAAATTCTTTAGCGGCGCCTGACACCGCCCGGGATGTGCCAGTGGGATATTTGCGTTAAACGCTCCCGCCAAAATCGTTGGATCGATGCACACCTGCGGCACGTTCCGGTTGAAGAGTGTGCGTGTGAAAAACGCACGGTCACTCCTCTCTACGAACAGGTGAAGCACGGTTGTTTCAAAGACTGGATTCGTCGCGTGACCATGTGATTCCCAATTGCGATCGAGCAGATCGATTTCGATGGAACCGTGAATTGGTTCGCCGCCGTTGATCCGAATCGCAGCATCGCGAAAATCCGGTCCGTTCTCACGATTCCAAATGCCGAACTGAACGATGTCGATTTGATCGCCATTCGTGCTGACGAACCTCCTTCCGAAATCTCCGGCAAACCAGCGGGCCTGCAGCTCCAGCTCTGATGGAATTCGCGGCACGACAAAGAGCGCATGCTCATGAACACGAGTAGTGTCGCGCATTTGCGCGTAGCGGCCCGCAACATCGCTACGTGAAGCATTCAGGACAGGCTCTATCAACGTACTCACACCGCTGATTATGAAAAGAGCGACGGAGGATGTCACGCTCTGCTTTGGAGTAACGCTGTTGGTCGTACATCCAACGCTTCCAGCAAAACAGGTTCTCCGCTGCGATCGTGGAACAGAATTGCAAAGGCCGACCCAGAAGTAAAGAATCGCAGCATGAACCGGACAAAAATTCTTACACTCCTGATCGGAGCTGTGCTTGCTGCCGTTCCAGCGCGCGGCCAGGAGAACGTTGAAGCGATTGTCGCGCAAAATGTTCGACCGCTTTTGCCGCAAAACGGCAGGGGAGGCGGCGTTGCAGTAGCGGTGCGCATGAACGGCAACACTCAGTTTTTCAATTACGGGTTTGCCAACCTCTCGAGGAACGAACGAGTAACCGCTGATTCGATCTTCAATCTCGGCTCGGTAGGCAAATTGTTCGCGACGACGATCCTGGCGGAAGCCGTGAAGCGCGGCGAGCTCAGTTTCGACGATCCGGTTGCCAAATATGTCACCGAATTACAACGAGGGGGTGATGTTCGTCGGATAACTCTGGGAGAGATTGCGAGTCACACATCGGGATTGCCAGACCATCCCGGGCAATACGAGCGGTGGCATCGAGGCAGATACACCTGGCCGGATTTCGTCCGGTTCCTTAATGCCTGGAAGGCCGACGCGAAGCATGAGCCTGGCAAGCAGTATCTGTATTCGGACACCGGAATGGTTCTGCTGCGAATTGCGCTCCAACGGCGCTTCAACACACCGTTCGCCCGACTGATGCACCAGCGAATAACTGGCCCACTCGGGATGACCTCGACTGCCCTTCCCCTGCCGCGCGATTTGCTTGGTCGCGCCGTGCAAGGGTATGGCTCGCAGGGTCAGCCGATTGGCAACCCGGGAATGGAAGGGGGAGACTTCGAGTGGCCGGGATCGGGCCAAATCTATTCGCCGCCGCGCGACATGGCTACGTTCTTAACCGCGAACATGGGCGAGCTTGCGAATCACGGTCCAATGGAAAATGCCATGGCTTTAACGCAACAGCCGGTGTTCACCGTCAATCCGCACTTCAGTCAAGCGCTCGCTTGGCAGAACGTGACATCCGGCAATCTCACGATCCTCGATAAAAACGGTGGTCTGCCAAACACATCGACGTGGATCGGATTCACGCCGCAACGACACATCGGCGTCGTTATTCTTTGCAACCGTGGCAAGCAGCCGGCCACAAGAATTGGGCGACAACTCCTGCACGCGCTCGCGCAAGATCAATCGCAGGCATCAACCGAAGGCCAACCGGATCCGAACGCGAATTGACTCACTCGTTAGGCGGCCTGCATTTTTTTCGACATGATGTCGCCGGGTCGCTCGTGCCAAACACAAGGGGCAAGCAGTGTCCAGCCTTGGCGGGAATACCACGCCTGCTTGTCTAGCGTGAACAGATAAAGAGTCTGTATTCCTCGCGATTTGGCCGCTTCCTCGACGGTAGCACATAGCGCCGCACCAATACCGCGACGTCGAAATTGCGCGCCGACAAATACACCGCCGAGCCACGGGGTCAGGTCTTCGCGCCCTTCGAGATCATGCACGCGCAGGGCGGCTGTTCCCAGAAGTTGTCCGTTTGCGTGTGCAACCCACGCGATAGGCAACTGATCTCGATTCATGTGTGCGTTCAGTTTTTTGATCCGCGCCTCAATCGTTTTCTCGCCAAGAATCGCACCCCACTGCTCAAAGAGCCACCCAGCCAACTGCGGAATGTATTCTGGGTGCTCGATCAGGTAGCCGATTCGAACTCCATCCATCTCAATGCAATATTCGGCCTAACGAGCAGAAGTTGCGCTACGGCTGGAATACAGATTCATTCGACGTTGATTGCAATTGCTATCGTGGGATTGCCCATGGCATGCGCGTGATGCGGGTCGTGCTGTCCTTTTGGAAGGAAATACCAGACGCCGGGTTTCATTTGGCCTCTTTCGGGTAGCTGTTGCAGGCGCGACGGATCCAAGCCTGCCGCGATCAGGCCGGACGCGTCGAACTCGTAAACAACGTCTTCAGCCGTGCCTTTCGGCTGCGTGGCAAAGTGAACCATCGTGCCTTGGCCGCTATTGAAGCAGTATTCGCCACTCGCCGTCGTCTGATCGACCGCAATCTTGGGTTTCGCACGAAGAATTCTAGCGATAGCCAGGATCTCGCCTTTCGCCGTGCCCTGAAGGGCCAGGACGTCGGCGTACTCGCTTTTCATTTTGGTGAGTTCGTCGCCCGAATCCGGTTTGTCGCCGGCGAGGAGACGACAGGCCAGAGTTAGCGCGTGTGCAGCAACAACTAGAAAAACGATGCGGCGCATAATGATACCTCAGTATGGGTTGTTTAGCGGATAATTGAATCGTCAGCTGGAGTTTGCAATCCGCAAGGAAATAGCTGTCGTTATCGCTAGGTAATAGCGACCGTTGTTAGGGAGTACCAGGGATTTTGGCCTGCTCCGGTCGAAGGACCTATTCGCGCCGGAATTCATAGGCCTGACCGTCCACAGTGGAAAGCCGCAGCAAATTGAGCTTTCCATCTTTGTCCATTTGAAACTGCGCGAATCCTTTCGTCATGTAATCCAAATCCACTATCGGCCCGAATTGCCCGGTCGGCATGAGGCTGGCGATAAAAATATCGCCGTCCAAAGGTATAAGCCTAAACTTTGCGCCGGTTGTCAAAAACTGCATGACAAGCGCTTCGCTTTCCGCGGTTAGCGTTACTTTGCCGAAACTCGGATTGACGAAATTACCGGCGAGCGGCGCCAACGGCGGAAAAGGTCGTGGATTGGCGGGCTTGGCAAATAGTTTGGCTGTCGTCTCAAAATTGGTTTTAGCGTTTTTAAGATTTTCCGTTACCGGATCGCTTTTGGCGTTACCAAGAATTCGATCCAATATCCATATCCCTAACGAAGTAGGGGCCTCCACATTCGTTTCGTTGGTAAGGATGATGATGCCGAAATTCTGATCTGGGACCAGGCCGACAAAAGAACCGAAGCTAAGCGCATCACCGTCGTGCCAAAGGATGTTGCCATTCGGAGTTAGATAATTATACCAACCAAGGGCATAGGATAACTTATCGGTCAGTGCCACTTTTGGCATGCGCGTATAGGCGAGATTTTCGGATGAAACGACACGACGTCCATCGAAGGTGCCGTTGCCAAGTTGCATGCGGACCCAGCGCGCCATGTCCTCAATATTAGAGTTGATGTCGCCGGTCCCGGCCATGTGGTAAGGGAAAATCGGTGTGAAAGGCACTTCAATCGTGCCTCCGGGTGTCCAACGATGCCCGTTAGCATGATTGGGTGCCCCTTCTATAGCTTTTACTGTGTAGGTTGACTCCTTCATGCCCAGAGGATCGAGCAGTTCCTTCTGAAGCACCGCATTCCAATCGGGAGCGCCTGCGGCTTTCGCCACGATGCGGCTCGCCAGCAGATGTGTAATGTTCGTATAGGAGAAGGTCGTGCGGAAACTCGACACCGGTTCGACATAGCGGAGCGAGCGAATCATCTCCGGCTCTTTGAAGTTCAGCATGGCAAGAATATCGTTAACCAATGGCGGAAGTCCGGAGCGCTGCGCTGGAAGGTCGAAGAGACGGAACTCGCGTGTTACCCAGGGATCCTTCAACTGGAAATCCGGATAGAGATCGACTACGCGGTCGTCCCACCGCAACTTGCCGCGATCGACCATGATCCCCATGGTCGCGGTGAGGAACGCCTTGGTGTTCGAGCCGATCTGGAAGATTGTGCGGGTATCGACCGGCAGTCGGTTGCTCTTGCTGCGTACGCCGAAACCCCTGGCGTACACGAGCCTGTTGTTAGCGACGATTCCAATGCTCAGGCCCGGAATATCAAATCCCTTCATTCCGCTATTAATGTAGGCTTCGATATCCGGAATCAGCTCTTGTACCCGCGCCTCCGTCGTCGTTTTGGTCTGGGATGGTTCCGTCGCTCTCGCGGGTGTCGATAAGTTGAGAGTAAGCGCCACGACGATCAACAGAGACGAAAAGGAGGGCACCAAGACACGCCGGTTGACGTTAGGCCTGGACATCGCCGTCACACTTTGCCGTGGAACTCGTAATGCGACAGAGGAAGCGGCCGTAAACGGCTCCATGAAGGGCGAGAATACAATCCGGTGTGAAATGAACAATGCAAAACTCGGAATCGCCAGGGATGAAGGAAGAATCAAAAAGCCGGCTCGACTTTACTCACTGTGATTCTAATCTCGTAAGTGAGGGTCTTAGCTCTCGGCATGCCACCAAGCTGGAGTTACCGCTTTCAGCTATAGCAATATGGAAGAATTTCCAAAGAAGGAATTGGAGACGCTCTGGGCACCGTGGCGAGTGGAATATTTCGAAAAGGAGCCGCGTGACCGCGATTTTCTAGAAACTGCGGGACGCGCGAGCGATGACGCCGAGCATCTTGTAATCACGCGCCGGAAAAATGCTTTCCTGATGATGAACCGGTATCCGTACACAGTTGGACACCTGATGGTCGTGCCGTATCGGAAAGTCGCGGAGCTTTCTGCGCTCGGCGACAACGAGGTCGTCGAGCTATGGAATCTGGTCGTTCATGCGCAAGCTCTTTTGCGCGCTGCGGTAAAAGCGCAGGGTTTCAACATCGGTTTGAATCTCGGGGAATGCGCAGGCGCAGGTGTGCCCGATCACTTGCACATCCATGTCGTGCCGCGCTGGACCGGCGACACGAACTTCATGCCGATCATCGGCGGCGCGCGCGTGCTCTCGGACGGTTTACGCGCCTTGTACGACAAATTGATGGAAGCGCAGGAGAACATGGCTTCGCCACGTTAAAACGTTAAATCGTTAAATGGTGAATCGTTGAATCGTGAATCCGATGTAACGATGTAACGATGTAACGAATCACTTTCGTTGACGATGAACACCTGGGTTGAGGCGCCGCCCCAGAGAAAAGGTCTGGGCTGTTTTGGACGGGGCTGCCTGATTCTGTTGGTATTTGCGATCGTGCTGGCGATCGCTTGTTTTGCCGGAATATATTGGGGTCTTCACCGTCACTCGGCGTTGTTCTACGGCAGTTATTGGCTGGCCAAAACGCGGTCGATTGCGGAAGCGTCAACGCCCGTTCCTGAATTCAACGCTTCGGACCAACAGATTCAACTCGTCCAGGAACGCTGGCAGGACTTCGAACAAAAAACGCGCGCAGGGCAATCAGCGGAAATTGAATTGAGCGCGGATGACATCAATGCGCTGATCGCTACAAGCGAGGACCTCCGCGGGAAAGTATTTGTGTCGATCGACCGGGATCAACTCCGCTTGCAGGCGAGTGTGCCGATCGGAGGAATCTTCGGCAGACCGGGTTATTATTTTAATGGCGACGTCATCATCGAACTAGAAGGCGCGCAATCACTCGATAGCCCGCGATTCAGGCGAATCACAATTAACGGCGAGCAGGGGCCGACTGATTTCCTAAATTGGAAGTATCGTTCCAGACAACTGCGCGAGTATCTGGCTGAACAGGGCAACGCGTACGAGATCGGCACCATTGAGATACGCGATGGCAAAGTAATCCTGCGCTCGCGCGCCAACTAATCGGCGCCCGCCGCGGCGGACGCCTTACAGATTAAATGCGAAGCGCAGAGAGCCGATCAATTCGGCTGCATGATCTCGCGCACGAAGACGTTCAGTTGTCCGTCTTCCTGTTTGCGGACTTCGGTGATCTCATAGGGCCGCATCTCGTCGCGGTTTACGACGGAGCCTTGGGCCGGGGGAGTATAGCCACGGGGAAATTCCACAATGATTCGCGTCGATGAACCGCCACCGAAGTGGAGCACTTTGCTTGTTAATGATGCGCGCGGACGCAGCACCGCCTTGTTGGCCTCGGAGAAATTCACCACAAACTGGCCTTTCAAGTAAATGCGTTCGCCAGCGAGTCCGTGATCGGCTACGTCGTTCAAGTCACCGGTCGCGATCAGCCTTCCCAGCGGCATCTTGCCTGGCGCAAAGGTTTTCCAATTGCCGCCGCCGGCATTGGAAGCCAGAGCTACATTAGAAGCATCGGGGGGAGCAGGTTGAGCAGGCAGCACAGGCACCGGCGTAGCCATCGCAACTGGCGAACCCTGTGCGGCCGGCGCACTTCCAACGGGTGGAGCTTTAGAGGATGTCGCCGGGGTGGCGACAGGAACGTTTATTGCGCTCGGAGGAGCAAGGGCGGACGCAACCGTTATGGGTGTACCAGCTGGGGTGAGTTTGTTCTGGGCAACCACTGCCTGCGCTGGAGTTCCGGCTGGTGCCGGAGATTCGAGCTTTTGTTTTTTGCCTTTTTTCCCTTTCGCCGCCGCCGTCGCTTTCGCAAGCTTCGCATTGCTTGCCACCAGCGGTGGAGTCATGGCAAGTGGCGCAACGGGCCTGGCTTGTTCGATGCGCACCAGTTCATTTCTGGCAGGCGGTGGAGCGGCACTCGCGCCAGGTATGGGGACCGGGCCCGTTTGAGCTTCCGCCATTTTCTGTCGGTTTTCGGCCAGGTGTTGTTCAATGGAAGCGCGTTCCTGCGATTTAAACAATGGCCAGCCTCCCACCAGATTGAGACTAAGCGGTGGTTCGAGGCGAAAGGTCCCGAGACCGCGTGTAACCGTATAGCTTCCATACAGCAAAGGAACCGCTGTCACCAGAATTCGGCCATCGATCAATCGCTCGGCGTGAATCACCGCAGAAATGTCGTGTGTCCGCTCCAATTTCACTTCCAGCCCGACGGTGAGCGTCTGCTTCATCAGGCGCACGGCTTCAGGCTTGGCGGGATAAACGTGTTCCATTAGCAGCTCGCCACTATCGACGGCAGCGGTCAGCGCCGCCATACCAGAGGGAAAAACATCGTTCGGACCAAGTTCGCGCACTGCAATGATTGTGTACTGGCCTACCACGTACGGAACCAGACCGCGCACCTGCTGAAAATTTCGAATGTAATTGCGTAGCAGCTCAGCGTTCGTTTTCGTCAGCTCGGCGGCGCCCATTCCGATGTAGCGCTCGTAAAGCTCGCTTGCGTTAAGAAATTCACCCGGCGGCGCAGCTGTTAATTCGAAGCGTTTCGGTTGCTCAATCTTGTGCAGCTTTTGCAGGATTCGATAGCTGTCAGGCCGCTCCGGTTGATTGAAGACATAAAAACTTCCCAGCCACGCTGCGAGCGCGAACCCGGTCAAAAGCAAAATCGCAACCGTCCACGCGAAATAATTGATTCGCTCCGGCGGACGCGTATACGGCTCGTCCTCGTACGGATCGTACGATTGAGTGCCATAGTCCATCAGTTCAGCGCAGCGACGATTCCCGGTTTCAAGCTGACTGCGGCGCTTCGAACGACGTACCGCATCCGCACGTACGCGACGCGTTTGGATTGACGATTCGAAAACCCGTACCGGTTAAACCGTCGGTAAAATCCAGCGTGGCGCCGCGCAAGTAGGAGACGCTCTCGTCGTCGATAAAAAATTGCACGCCATCGCGCTCGACTATTGAGTCGCCTTCTTCTCGTTCGCCAAGTGTCATCTCGTAATGCAGACCGGAACAGCCGCCTTTGGCCACTTCTACGCGCAAACCTTTTCTCGAATTTTCCGGTCGCTGCGAAAGCAGACTCTGGAGCTGTCGAACAGCGTTGTCCGTCACGTTAATCATCGCCGTAAAAAATACGGCTGTAGCGTATGCAAGTCAAAGGTAGGGACGGCGCGCTGCGCTCAAGGCGTGACGGCTTCCCAGCCGTCACGGGCCAAATCGACGGCTGCGCAATCCGTCGCTCCTTGACACCAACACCGCGCCGCCGCCGCCATTGGATTTTCTTCGCAATCGGCAATCTGAAATCTACAATCTGAAATACGAAATGGGCCGGATCCGATTGCTTTCTGAAGCGGTGGCCAGCCAGGTGGCGGCCGGCGAAGTGGTAGAACGCCCGGCGTCAGTCGTAAAGGAGTTGGTTGAAAACAGTCTCGACGCCGGCGCCCGCGAGATCGGTATCGCTATTCGTCGCGGTGGAATTTCGCTGGTTCGCGTGATCGATGACGGCTGCGGCATGGATCGCGATGACGCGCTGCTTTCGCTCGAGCGACATGCCACCAGCAAAATTCGTTCTGCTGCCGATCTTCAAACTGTTGCCACGCTTGGCTTTCGTGGCGAAGCGTTGCCAAGTATCGCCAGTGTGTCGCGATTCCGCCTGACTACGCGTGAAGGGGACGCGATCGCCGGGACAGAAATTATCGTCAATGGCGGCAAGATCGACGTTGTGCGAGATGGTGGCGAAGCCCCGGGCACGCAAGTCGAAGTGCGTTCGCTTTTTTATAACCTGCCGGCGCGCAGGAAATTTCTTCGTTCGGAGAACACCGAAAGCCGCAACATCGAACATCAGATTCATTTGCAAGCGATCGGTCATCCTGAGATTGGCTTCTCCTTGATGCGCGACGATCGAATTTTGTTTCAGTTGCCGGCTACCGCAGCCCTCGGTGATCGGATCCGGGACTTATACGGCGTCGAATTGTTGCAACGCCTGGTCGAAGTGAACGGCGTTCTCGCTCCAAAAATTCAAATCAGTGGTTTCATCGGTCAAGCGGGTCTCAGCCGACAAAACCGCAGCCAGCAACTCGTGTTCGTAAACGGCCGTGCGATCGAAAGCAATCTTATCACCGGGGCCGTCCGCGAAGGCTACCACACCGCCCTGATGAAAGGCCAATACCCGGTTACGTTCCTTTTTCTTGAGCTCGACCCCGGCACTGTGGATGTAAATGTTCATCCGGCGAAACGCGAAGTGCGCTTTCGCGATCCCAACGACGTGCGCGAGGCGGTGGTTCGTTGCATTCAGCAAACATTGGAACGCGCTCGGGCTGACTGGCAGGAAAAATTTCGCGCACCGGCCCGAGCGGAACCGACCGCCACGGTTTTCGCTAAAACAGCTCCCGACCTAACCCTCCGCTCCGAGGTAACCACCCCTGAGGCTACGCATCGCGAATTGCCGCACTTGGGTGTTATACCCGCGGTCATTGAACGCACTCGATTAGAGGGATCAGAAATTGTAGGGCAGGCGCCCCGCCTGCCAGAGCGCCGCTCCGATTCAGCAGGCGATGCGGCTGTCCCACAACCACAGCAGCAGGGAACCAGACCCGCTCAGCAGCAATTCGAGATCATCGGCGTACTCAGCAAGCTGTATGTCCTGATGGAAAATGCGAACGGCCTTGTCCTGGTGGATCAGCATGCCGCGCACGAGCGGGTCCTGTTCGAAGAATTGCGGCGCAGAATGGAACAACAGGGGGTGCCCACGCAAAAGTTGCTTCTGCCGCAAACTTTCGACGTGCCACCGCGCGACGCCGATTGGATCGAACAAAATCTGTCGGTCCTGCAAAGAATGGGAATCGGAATTGAGAGTTTCGGTCCGGACACATTCAAGATCGACAGTCTTCCAAGCTTTCTCGATGTGTCGGACGCGGCGCAATTCATGCGCAAGGTGATTGACGATTTGAAGAGCGCCAGCAACAACGCTTCAGCAATGCGCCTTGGCGAAGAAATGATCGCGAAAAGCGTTTGCCGTCACGCCGTCAAAGCCAACGATCCGTTGCGTTACCCTGAGGTGGAAAAATTGATCCGCGATTTGCTTGACTGCGATCTCCCTTACTGCTGTCCACACGGTCGCCCAACGATGATCCAGATCTCGCTAGCCGAATTGGAAAAAAAGTTTGGCCGCAAAGTCTGAAGACGTGCTTCTTAGAATTGCATTTCGTGATCTAATCCCGCGTGCTTGCCATTTCGGATGCGGCCGGTTTTAATTTGGCGCGGTGAAAAAAATCGAGGCCATCATAAAGCCCTTCAAAACGGAGCCCGTGCGAGAAGCGTTGATGGCAGCAGGCGTCGAAGGAATGACTCTGAGCGAGGTAAAAGGTTTCGGCCGGCAGAAGGGCCACAGCGAGATTTATCGCGGCACGGAGTACACAGTCGATTTTCTTCCAAAGATTAAATTCGAGATCGTGATCGCCGACGATCGAGCGCAGCGCGCGGTCGAAGTGATTCTCGAGAAAGCCAAGACCGGAAAAATCGGAGACGGTAAGATCTTTTTGACCGAGGTAGAAGACGCGGTCCGTATCCGAACCGGTGAACGAGGAATGGAGGCGCTGTGAGCGCGGAGGTTTCCTCAACTGTCATGTTGAGCGAAGCGAAACATCTCGGTTTTACTTCTGTTGGCACTTGATCGATGCCGATAATCCGAGATTCTTCGCTTCGCTCAGAATGACAATGGCGGGTAAAGTTTAAGCCGAAATGTACGACTACTTGCTTTCCGTCTTTCTCGGAGTCGTCGAAGGACTGACCGAATTTCTTCCTGTGAGTTCCACTGCGCATTTGCGCATTTGCGAAGCGCTTCTGCATATCGACCTGCAGGATGGGTTCTGGAAAATGTACACGATCGTGATCCAACTCGGAGCTATTCTCGCTTTACCGGTTTATTTTTGGGGTCGCATTGTGCGGTTTGTTAGCACATTTCCGAAGGGCGAACGCGGCAATCGCACCATCTTCACGCACCCGTTGAGCCTCACGCTCATCGCATTTGTGGTGACTGCGGTTCCCGCGTGGGCCCTTGCAAAAGTCATCGGCAAGAACCTGGAAAGTCTCTGGGTGATGGCCATAGCGCTGCTCATTGGCGGGATAGTCATGTGGGTCGTTGATGCTGTTTTCACCCGCCCGCGCACAATGCATATGGAGGAGATGACGCTGCCGCAGGCGGTCTGGATCGGCGCCGCGCAAATTCTCTCCGCTGTTTTTCCCGGCACGTCGCGCTCAATGTCCACGATTGCTGCCGGACAAATCGCCGGCATGTCACGTCCGGCAGCACTTGAATTTTCGTTTTTTCTGTCGATGCCGACAATGGCGGTCGCCGTGGGATACGATTTTTTGAAGAGCGTGATACCGCACCATCACGAAGCGGAGATTGCGCCGCTAACGATTACTCCGCATCAATGGGCCGTGCTCGCTATTGGATTTGTTGTTTCATTTTTCGTGGCCCTTGCGGTCGTCGCATGGTTCATGAACTGGGTTCGCGCACGGGGATTTGTGCCGTTTGCGGTCTACCGGATTGTGCTCGGTCTCGGATTGTTGACGCTATTGATGCGTGGAATGATGTGATCAGCTAATATGGAAACCAACGTTATTCTTCCCGACCTCCAAAGCGCAGTCATTTGCGAGGACGTCCGCTGTGAAGTCAACGGCATGCAAACTCTCGTGGGCGTGCTGAGTGTGATCCCGGCACCCTCTTTACCTATCAATTATCTTCGGCTCTGCATCTGGACCCGTTGGTGCAGCGGCTCCGGCAAATTTCGCCAAAAATCTCGCCTCGTAGGCGTGGACGAGCAGCAGGTAGTCGCGCAGGCGGAGGTCGAGTTCGTGCTCAAAGAGATGGAAGGCCACGCTACCAATGTTCATTATTTTGGCGGCGTGCAGTTTCAACAGTACGGCATGCATCACGTCGAGATTTATCTGGAAAACGAATTGCGGTTGCGCTTTCCGTTGCCGGTGATTCAGGTGCAACAGCGCCCGCCTGGTTGAATTCGACAACGTCTCATGAACCAGGGGTTGTGAATGGGCTAAATCTTAGGCGGCGTCATGCTGAAGCGATTTTTCCGGGCAGTAGTCTGCAGTGTCATTCTCATCGGGAAAATACATGCGCAGGAAGTAATCGTTGCGAGCGAAAAAAAACCCGAGCTTCCCAAGCAAACACCGCAACCTTCTGAACAGCTTCCTTCAGAATCCCCGACACCAGCGCCACGCAAATCCAAGTCGCGTGAGAAGAACTCTGCCCCTTCGAAACTGACGCTTGAAGAAATGCGCGCCGCTGGGGCACGCGCTGCGGGAGGGTCGAACGATCGATCTGGGTCGCAATCAACGAAAACACGCGAGCCGGATGTCGAGAGCGCTCCGATGCCAAATCCCACTGTTGCTGAAACTCCCAGGTCCGTGAAAAGAGAAACCCCAGTTGAGCAAAAGAGTTCGTCTCGTTCCTCCAGATCGCGAGGTACAAACAGCGAGGAGATGGGCCCGATTCGGCCCACAATGATGGAATCCGGACGGGAACCGCCGAGCCCTTCTCCCAGGTAGGGACGCCGCGCTGCCCCGAAAGCTTTCGGGGGCCAGCGCAGCGCGCTGTCCCTGCCAGTTTCAAGGAGAGGCGAGAGAAGCACGGAGTTCAAAATCCATTTGCGCGGCGATGCCGCTAACTTATAATCTGTGGGCAAGTCCCGACTGTGTCCCGAAGGATGCGTCGGGAAAATTTTTTGCCCGTTTTCGATTTCATATGGCGAACACGATTTTGGTGGGGATGCAGTGGGGAGACGAGGGCAAAGGCAAGATTATCGACGTGCTTACCGTGCGGGCGGACATCGTTGTCCGCAGCCAGGGCGGCAATAATGCCGGGCACACAGTCATTCACCGCGGCGTGAAATACGTGCTGCATTTGATTCCGTCAGGAATCCTGCGGCATCGCAAAGTGTGCGTGATCGGAAACGGCGTGGTTATCGATCCGATCGCGCTTGTCGCCGAGATAGATGGCTTGCGCCGATTGGGAGTCAAGATCGATAGAAATTTGCTCATCAGCGATTGCGCGCATCTGGTTTTGCCGTATCACCGGCTCCTCGATGAGCAGCGCGAGCTGCGCCGCGGCCGGATCGGCACCACCAAACGGGGAATCGGCCCCGCTTACGGAGACAAGGCAGCGCGCACGGGCTTGCGCATGTCTGATCTGATGCAACCGATTGTGTTCTCGAAAAAATTGCAGGCCAAGATCATCGAGAATAACCGAATCCTTCAGGCGCTCGGTGCGAAGCCGATCAGTTTTCGCGATGTGAACGAGACGTATCTTGCGGCCGGCGAAAAATTGCGGCCTTACGTGACGAACACGGTGGTTTACCTGCACCGTGCGATGGATCGAGGCAAACAAATCTTGTTCGAAGGTGCGCAGGGGACATTTCTCGATATCGATCACGGCACGTATCCGTATGTAACTTCCTCAAACACCACAGCGGGCGGCGCGTGCACCGGCACGGGCGTGCCACCGCATCGGATGGATCGTGTCGTCGGCGTGATGAAGGCCTACTCGACGCGAGTAGGGGACGGCGCATTGCCTACGGAGGACGCGCAGTTGGCGCAGATGCTTCACAATCTCGGACGCGAATTCGGCGCGACAACGGGACGCAAACGCCGCTGCGGTTGGTTCGACGCTGTGGCGACTCGTTACGCGGCCATGATCAACGGCATCGATGAGATCGCGATCACCAACTTGGATGGATTAGATCAGGTCGACCCAATTCGCATTTGTGTTGGTTACCAGCTACACGGAAAACGGCTGGATGTTCCGCCGTGCGACGCAACTCAACTCGCGAATTGCGAACCGGTCTACGAAGAAGTCGCTGGCTGGAACACGTCTATACACACTGCACGCAAATTTTCGCAGCTTCCTTCGGCTGCGAGACAATATGTTAGATGCATCTCCGAACTGGCCGGTGCAAAACTCTCGATGGTGAGCGTCGGCCCCGCGCGGGGGGAGACAATCATGTTGTGACTCCGTCGCTGCAGCCGACGGAGGAGGATGCTATAGCGTGCGCTGTCCTCAACGCAGAACCGCACCACGGCCAGAACTCCGCTGAGGACAGCGGACACTACAGGCGCTATCGCTGTGGTTCCGTCAATTGGATTTCGGATTTGCGGCGGCTAGAATTTGCCTCCGACCAGAAAACTCCAGACGTTAAGCCGCCCCGATGTCTGCTAGCACCAAGACTGTTCCTCGCCACATCGCCATAATCATGGATGGCAACGGCCGTTGGGCGAAGTCGCGCGGATTGCCACGAATCAAAGGCCACGAATCCGGTGCCCAGGCCGTTCGAGAATGTGTCGAAGGCTGTGGCGAGCTAAAGGTGGAGTATCTCACGCTTTACGCATTCTCCGCTGAAAACTGGCAGCGCCCCAGAACTGAAATCATCGCGCTGATGCGTTTGCTGGAGAAATTTTTGAAGGAGAAAACGCCGGAATTGCTCGAGAAGAATGTACGTCTTCAGGCCATTGGCCGGTTAACTGATCTGCCCCAAGGCGCCCAGGAACAACTTCACAAAAGTATCGAGCAAACTGCCGGCAACACTGGTCTCACGCTCGTTTTGGCACTGAGTTATGGTGGCCGGCTCGAGATTATCGACGGCATCAAAAGTTTGCTTCGCGCCATCGAACTGGGACACATCGACAGGGCGATGATCGATGTGGCGATGTTCAGTAAACATCTTTACACGCGTTACTATCCTGACCCCGACCTCCTTATCCGCACTTCCGGCGAAATGCGACTTTCGAATTTTCTGCTCTGGCAAACTTCCTATACCGAGATGTACGTCACGCCAAAGCTGTGGCCTGACTTTAAAAGGCAAGATCTATTCGCCGCCGTCGAAGAATTCGGCCGCCGACAGCGACGCTACGGAGCCGTGGAGTAGTTGTTGAATCGTTTGCGGCGGCGTGGTAGGGCGCGCAGTCCTCTGCGCGCCGTTGATGGCGCTCACAGGAGTGATCGCCCTACCAAATTCATTTTATTCGTCTGCATTAGTGGTTACAAATGGACAGCAATATGAGGTTCGAAGGTCAAGTTGCAGTTGTCACCGGAGCAGGACGAGGTATCGGACGCGCGATTGCTTTGCGTTTTGCCAGTGAAGGCGCGCGTGTGGCGTGCGTGAGTCGGACGGAGGAAAACGCAAAAAAGACTGCTGACGAAATCAACGGTCTCCGGAGTGAATCAGCAAAAGCGTACGCAGTCGATGTTGCGGATCATGGAGCCGTGCAGAAATTCGCGGCTCAAATTCTGGAGGATTTTGGTCGGGCCGACATTCTGGTGAACAACGCCGGCGTGACGCGCGACGCGCTTGCGATGCGGATGTCCATCGAAGATTGGGACGCTGTCATCCACACCAACTTGCGCGGCGCGTTCAGTTTTACTCACGCCTTAGTTCGCGCGATGACCAAGCAGCGCAGTGGTCGCATCATCAATATCAGCTCTGTGATCGGTTTAATGGGCAACGCCGGCCAGACAAATTACGCCGCGAGTAAGGCAGGCTTGATTGGCCTAACCAAATCGCTCGCGCGTGAACTGGCCAGCCGCAATATCACAGTCAATGCAGTGGCGCCGGGATTTGTTATGACCGACATGACTGTCGGGCTATCGGATCAAGTGAAGGACACGATTCACAGCAAGATCCCACTCGGCAGGACCGGTACGCCGGAGGAGATTGCCGCTGCGGTGGCATTCCTCGCATCGCCAGAAGCCGCTTATATTACGGGTCAGGTGCTGTGCGTCGATGGCGGCGTCGTAATGTGACGGAACCGTCCTCGTACTTGTCGTCTAGAGTCATGCGACCGAGGACGAGAACGAGCACGAGTCAACAAAGCGCATCACGCGCGTTGCACGATCGTCACCCGCCCTTCAGCTATGAGAACGGTGGCGGCTGACACAACAAACTCGTAAATCGTATTCGCGTCTTCGCCATAAAGACGCGTCGCCAAAATCCGAAGCGGCAAATGAATGTAATCTAGTCGTGTTACGCATAAGCGTCCGTCCCGCAATGCAGCCAGGTATCCGGGTGGCGCGGTCGTACCTGCAGCGCGCGCCCGCAAACCGCCGTGAACAGCCGCCGCTTGCGCACCATATTCGAAGGCGTGTACGGCGGATAAACGCCCCTGACGGCGCAACGGGTTTGCCGGATCACGATGCGTATTACTGACGCACGCGATCGATCGATCGTCCCAGCGCACGACTTCATCCACCAGGCACATCAGATCGGAGTGGGGGATCAGCGCGCGAATTTCCGCTTTATTGATTGCCATGGGTCAAAGTGATCGAAACTGGAAAGAGAGTCATTCCGAGCGAAGTCGAGGAACCCCGCAGCATTACCTTACGTAACGCCGCGGGATCCTTCGACTCGGCTGCGCTCCGCTCAGGATGACTCTAACTGCTTTTATCGCCTCAGCGTCGCAAATGTTAATCCCAAAACGAATAAAAGTTGAACCAGTTGTAAGGCGCGAGCCGGGCATAATGTTCCAGACGCGTGACATAGCGCTGCACCCACGCCTGAATCTCCTCGGCGCGATGCTCGCGATTCAAAACGATCTCGTCGGCGAAATGTTCGAAGTAAATGTCATAGCGATTGCCGCCCCGGTACAGGCCGAAGAACAAAATGACCGGACAATGCATCATGGCCCCAAGCAAAATTGGACCGGCCGGCAACGTGGCAGGCGCGCCAAGGAAGTCGCAGCGCGTTGTCTTGTCGGCGCCGAAAACGCGATCGCCTAACATCCCGACAAAGCCGCCTGCATCCAGGCTCTCCCTGGCCCTTATCAATGTATCCGATCGGTCAGGTGCGATCACCGTGTCGGCAATCGTGGGATTTAGTCCATCGAAGAACCTGCTGATATTCTGGTTGTGCGCTGTATTCATTAGCACCTTGAGCGAAAACCCTCCGTGCTTTAGTCCAAGCGCCCGTAACACCTCGAAGCTGCCCAGGTGAGACCCTAACAAGATGCAGCCCTTGCCGTTTTCAGTTTGGCGCTGCAACACTTCTTTCCCGTGGATTGTGACGCAAAACCGGTCGAATTCACCACGCAGCAAATAAACGCGGTCCAGAATCGTAGTGGCAAAGTAATAAAAATGGCGCAAAACGTGCCACCAGTGGGCTGAACTGCCGCGCGCCCGTTTCAGGAATTCGTAAGACGCTCGTCGCGCTGTATGTGCCGTGATCAGGAAGTAAATTGTGATCGGAAATAACAACAGCATCGCTAGCGGACGACCGACCCGCTCCGCGATCCAGGCGATCACTCCCAGTGAAGCCGGTGTGCCGCGCTCCGGCACACTCACCCAGCGATCTGCTGCCGAACGCTTGCGGCTGACAATTTCCGAAATCATCTTGCGGTTGTCGTTTTTTGTCCGCAAATGGCCCCGGTGAAAAAATGCGGGTAGAACTCGCGAATTCGTTCGACATCCGGTGCAATCTCCGTGCGCGGAAAGCCGGCGCGCGAAAAAGCGCGACGCCACTGTGCGGCAGTCAGAAAGCCGGGGTTTGGACGAATTTCCGGATCTGTTTTCACATTGGTGAAACTATCTAGAATTTGAAACATGAGTTCGGGATACATCGGTTGGTTAGCGTAGGGCCGCACGCATTCCCCAATGACGAGCCAACCACCCGCAGCAAGCGACGAGCGCGCTTCGTTCAAGCTAGACAGGAGATTCTTCGAGATATGCATGACGTTCACAGCGTATACGAGATCGAATTCTCCCGGGGCAATCCCTTGCTCGCTCCACGGCAAATCGAGATCGACTGTCGTCCATTCCAGCGGGAGGTTCGGGTGTTGAGCCGCTAATTTGCGTTGATTGCAGCGTCGAAAATACGCGTTTGGCTCGGTAACGACGTAGCGTTCAAGTCGGGACAAAAGCCCTCGTTCACTAAGTAGCTTTAGCAAAATCTCTGTGGCGCTCCCGGTGCCCGCACCGATTTCAAGAACTCGCAAGATCGGTTGGGCGGAAAGACGATCCGTGGCGGCAGCGGCAGCTATCCAGTTGTTTACCGCATAGGTCAGATTGTCGTTGTGAAAATAGTTGAGCCAAAGCGGGACGCCTTGAGCTCCGAGCAGATTTTGATCGCCGCTTTTTTCGCCGGTCGCAACAATCTCATAAAGACTTGCGGCGTGGTCTAACAAATCCAGGGTCGCCGTGTTCCCGGGATCAATGTTGAGCGCGAGAGCGCGCAAGTATCCGAGATCAGGTTGCCATGGCGTCTTCCGCAAGCGATAGGATCGGGTCCCCCTGTCACTTTGCACTTCGAAGCAGCCGGTTTCTACAAGGCGCGTTAGGATCCATTGTAAGGGAAGGCTGAATCGCGGCTGGAAACCGAGAACACTGCAAAGCTCATCAGCTGATCGCCACGCGCCAAGTTGTTCCACCAGGTTCAACCGGCCTAACAAGTCGACAGCCAGTTCAATGCTGTAGCGTTCCATCAGTTCGATGCTCTGATACAAGCGCTCGCTGAATATCGCTGGCGGAAATTCCTTGAGACATTCGGCGAGCCGCGGGTCGCTCCGCCCGGTTTCAAATTTTGGGGCGTCAAGCAACGGCGCGTTCACGGTTGTAGAATCCGTCTGTGGTTGATCACGCAAAAGTGCCGCAGGCACGAAATGTTTCGAGCTTCCCGTAAGGGCGACATGTCGGCCCATGAATCAGATGCTGCTCCTACAGAGCTTGTAATTCTCCTGTCCAACGTTTGGGCTATAAACCTTGCGTACCTACGGTGCTCTCGCATTGTGGGGACTTGTCTTTTCACGAAGTCATTTTGCTCCCCAAGCGACTTCAAGTCGACCTTCGACTATTACGCGGTCTCCCGCGCGACAGCAAAAATTGATCTCCGCAGCGCGCTCATTTCTCGCAGAGAGAGAAATTGTGAAGGCCTGTTCCGGCTGGAGTGGCGCAAGGAATTTGACCAGTCGTATGCCGGTGAGTTCCGAGTCCTGACGCCATTCAATCAGCGCTGCAAGGACTTCGTCGAGGATTACAACCCCGGGTACGAGGGGCGCGCCGGGAAAATGCCCCGGCAAACTTGGGTGATTAGCGCGGACTATACGGATAGCTTCAAAGGTCATCCCCGAAATGTGTCGTCTGCATCGGATCAGGTGACCGAGCGCTCTGCTTGCTGCCGCACACCGCTTGGCAAAGCTAAACTAAACCGCTGGCAGTATGTCGCGAACACACTGAGCACTTCTCCGGCGTCGGAACCAAACTGCGATAGATCGTATCGGTGCTTTGCCGATTGTCTCTTGGCTTGGCTGGCAACGAGAGCGCGCATGCGTCGCTCTGCTTCGTGCGACAGCGACCAGCCGAAATATTCGTAGATCCGCCGAACTGCGCGAATGGGTTCGCGACGAATCTCGTCATATTGAATGTCGCAGATGCGATTGTTTGCCAGACGATCGCGTTCACGCAAAAATTTATCCATCGTTTTGGACCAGTAATCGATCGCCTCGCGGCCCACGATGACCGGATCGACCGCGTCGCTAAACGCGCTGCGTAGAATTGTCACCAGACTCGATACAGACGCCATCGCATCAACGGGCGTTCGATGGGTCTGCACGAACAGCGCATCCGGATAAGCGGACAGTAACGCTGGCATGGCAAACATGTGAGTAGGCGCTTTCAGGATCCACCGGCGAGCGCCTCGGCGAAACTGCAGATGTTGAAGAAAACGACGGTGATATTCATATGCCGGCCGCAAATCCTGCCGAAAAAACCAGGCGCGATATGACGGAACATAATACATCGCATCGAACTGATCGCTCAAGAATGTGGGCGTCATAAGGCTGACGCACTCCTGCGGGATTTCTGCACCGACCGTGTGCACGTAGCGGAACGTGGGTGCCACCCAGTTAAAGAAGTTACAACCTTGCCTCGCGCGCTGAATCCGGCGCTTCTCATCGTAGCGAGTGGGCGGAGATGGGGACCTCACTTCCCACATCAGAGGAGATCGATGTTCCGGGTCAGCTCCGAGCAGCCGATGCAATACGCTGGTGCCGCTGCGGGGCAATCCTACAATAAAGAGGGGTTCGCGGATTTCCTGGCGCGTGATATCTGGGTAGAACTCTCGGTCGCGTTCCATCTGAAGACGCGCGCACAAAGTCTCTACAACGTCGGTCTTGAGAGCAATTTTTCCGATCAGGTTGAGGCGTGCCTCGTCCTGGCATGAGTCGAGCAGGCGCGACAGCGCCTCAAAGAACTCGCCTTGGCCAAAATCAACCAGGCCGCAGCGTCGCTTTGCGGTCTCGACCAATTCCGTCGCAAACATTCGAGTCGATGGAATCCGCGTTTTCTCCAGCAGTGCTCCAAATCCATTGAAAAGCCGAACAGGCAGCAACGGACGCATTTGCTGTAAGGTCGTGGCGGAGCTGTTCATTGCGGTTAGGGCATTTCAAGTACCTGCAATCGTAATTGACCGCTATAGGACTTAAGTGCCATGGAAATGAGACCAACGCCGGTAAGTCAAGCAGCGAATGCCGGCAAGCATTTGGTTGCGCACGTGGTGTAATCGTTTCATCGTGTTCGCATGCAAACGGAAAAAGCTACGTTCGGTGCGGGTTGTTTCTGGGGAGTGGAAGAAGCATTCCGCAACGTAAAAGGCGTCTTGTCTACCAGCGTCGGGTATGCGGGAGGAACACACGAGAATCCGACGTATCAGGATGTTTGCACCGACAAGACCGGACACGCCGAGGTGGTGCAAGTGGAATTCGATCCGGCAGAGGTCAGTTACGACCAACTTCTGGATGTTTTCTGGTCGAACCACAACCCGACAACGCTGAACCGTCAGGGCCCTGATGTTGGCACGCAGTATCGGTCGGTAATTTTTTATCAATCCCCTGAGCAACAGGTGGCAGCCATCGCTTCAAAAGAAAAATTCGAAAAGAGCGGCCGGTTCACTCGACCAATCGTGACGCAGATCGAACCCGCTTCAGCGTTCTGGCGCGCTGAAGAATATCATCAGCACTACCTGCAGAAACGCGGCCAGGCGCATTGCGCAGTTTGATGTTTGCAATTGCGCAAGCTGCTTGAGTCCGCCTCTCCCCTATCACAGGGGAGAGGACTGAGGTGAGGGGTGCGTGATGTGCCATAGCGTGCGATGATCAACCCTTCACCCTAGCCCTCTTCCTTGAAAAGGGAGAGGCGAATCGAAAACGTATGGAAACGCCCCCGCGAGTGCTCCGAAGCAAAAATTTCGTTGCGGACGCTGCCGCCTTCATCCTCGAGCAGGCGCGCAAAGCGATCGTCGAGCGCAGCGAATTTCGGATCGCGCTTTCAGGAGGAAACACGCCGACGCCGGTTTACGCCCGAATTGCGGGGGAGGGACATGATCTTCCGTGGGATCAGATTCTGTTCACGTTCGGAGATGAGCGATGCGTGCCGCCAGATGATGCGCAAAGCAACTTTAGAATGGCGCGAGAAAATCTCTTTGTTCCTGCTGCCGTTCCTGAAAAATCAATCATGCGTATGCGCGGCGAAATCGATCCGCAAATCGCAGCAAAGGAGTACGAAGACCAACTGGACGCCATCGCCATCGAGCATGGTGAGCGAATCTATCAACACGATTTGATTCTTCTCGGTCTTGGCGACGATGGCCATACTGCGTCGCTCTTTCCCGGGACGGCCGCGTTGGAAGAGATGTCGCGGCGCGTCGTCGCAAATTTTGTCCCCAAATTGAACGCGTGGCGATTGACATTCACTTTTCCGCTCATCGATCATGCGCGTCAGATTTTGTTTCTCGTCGGCGCGTCGAAAAGTCCCCAGCTGATCGAGCGTGTGCTCGCGGGCGACCGGCAGTTTCCCGCCGCGCGAGTGAGTCCGTCCGCGGGTGAAGTGACATGGATGATTGGCGAATAATCAATCAAAACGTTCAATTGACTCGTAATTATCTCCGCGCTGTCATCCCGAATCCCGCAACGCGGGATGAGGGATCTCGCATGTACGCGACCGGCACTGGCGTGGAATGAGCCGGTGCGAACTTCGGTCGTGAGATCCCTCGCGCCGCTCGGGATGACAGATTGCGTATACGCGTCGGCTGTGAGATTTCTCCAGACTCCATGAGTACGCCACGCACGATCATCGTTACAGGTTCTGCGGGATTGATTGGGTCGGAAAGCGTGCGGCGTTTCGTGAGAGACGGCGCGCAGGTGCTTGGGATCGACAACGACATGCGCGCAAAGTTCTTTGGCGCCGAAGCTTCCACGAAAAAAACGCGCGACGACTTGATCGCGAACCTTCGCGGTTACGAACATCATGATCTGGATATTCGCGACGCGGCTGCAGTAATGGATTTATTCAAACAGCATCGCGGCACGATTGAAGCCATCGTGCACACCGCATCGCAACCGTCACACGACTGGGCTGCGCGCGATCCGCAGACTGATTTTACGGTGAACGCCAACGGCACGCTGAATCTGCTCGAAGCCGCGCGAATGT